>OJPS01002565.1_pt1 | contig 10220 bp, 7 predicted proteins | sample 1598551 | NCBI WGS metagenome assembly OJPS01 (sample SAMN03922488, study PRJEB24848) | human gut metagenome | isolation source: stool sample | host: Homo sapiens | place: Germany | collected 2011-05 | reverse complement strand
GCTTTTGGGGCAGCGGGTGGACATATTTGAGCCACGGCGAGCTGTTTGTCGCAAATCCCTTGAAGTACCATTGTTTTAGCGTGTCGCGCTTCCTATTGCGCTCAAAGCACATGTAAATATCTTTATATGCCTGTGTATATAACCCTGTATGGAAACAGGCAAATTCGTTGCGTACATAAAAAGCTGCGTCTGCTTGCGATTCAGAGGCGCAATTATACTCCACCGCCTGTTTTCGGAATATCTGGTTGATATATCGCTCAAGAATTGGAGTTTCCGAATTTTGCGTTTCGTATTCGGGGGTTTTATATCGCCAAGGTTCCGGCGTGGCAAGCTGGGCCAGCGTATATAACTGTTCAAACCATGCCGGAATATAAGCGAAGCTGAAAAGATCTGTCTGCATCGTCATCGTCCTTCACGCTCCGTATAGAATTCCGCAACGTCTTTCACGATCTCTCTGGCCATGTGGCCAATGTAGCAATCCATCTGCTCTGCCCGTCTACTCCCATCCCACGGATTGCACCATGTTTCGCACTGTGGGCAGACCTGTGCCGATGCCTTTTGCAAAAAGCGCTGCAAGGTGGCCTGCCAGCGGCTTAGCTAGCATGGCGAAAAAATATTTTTAACAATGCGAGGATTTTAGCAGGAATATCCAGTCTCCATGCCGAATGAATATAATAACACAACATAGAAAGGCGGCGGTTCCCATGGAAACCATAGCTGAGGTCGCCCATCAATATTTTGCAAAGGAGAATGAACGATGATTTTGAACATCAATGGCCGCAATATGCAAATTACCGATAGCATTCGCGCGCACGTGGAAAAGAAAGCCGCCAAGCTGGAGCGGTTCTTCCGCCCGGATACGGAAGTGCAGGTGCGCATTTCGCAGGAGCGCGGCGGGCGCAACATCGCCGAAGTGACGGTGGCGCTGCGCGGCGTGATCCTGCGCGCCGAAGAAGTAACCAACGATATGTACGCCAGCATCGATACCGCCATCGATAAGATGGTGCGGCAGATTCGCCGGCACCGCACGAAGCTGGAAAAGGGCCTGCGCGCAGGCGCGTTCGAACCGGCCGCGGCCGAGGAGGTTGTGCCGGAGGACGAGGTGGAGGAAACCGCCCCGCAGCTCGTGCGCGTAAAGCGCTTCCTGGTGAAGCCCATGGATGTGGAAGACGCCATCGCCCAGATGGAAATGCTGGGGCACAATTTCTTCCTCTTCCTCAATATCGATACGGAGAGCGCCTGCGTCGTGTATAAGCGGCAAGACGGCGGTTATGGCCTACTGGAACCGGAAAACGCATAAAGATTTCTCTGCAGGCAATATAAAATTTTGCCAGATGCGCGCGCGGTTCTTGTGGCCGCGCGCGTTTTGCGCTATAATATCCGATAGACAACGCGATTTACTGTAGGAGGATGAAAATGGATAAGGTTCGGATTGGCATCATTGGCTGTGGCGGAATCGCCAACAGCAAGCATCTGCCCGCGCTGAGCCAGCTACCGGATGTGGAGCTTTGCGCGTTTTGCGACATTGTGGAAGAGCGCGCGGTGAAGGCCGCCGCCGAATATGGCGCGCCGGGCGCGAAGGTCTTCGTGGATTACCGCAAGCTGCTGGAACTGGATCTCGACGTAGTACACGTGCTCACGCCCAACAAGCAGCATTCGTTCATCACCGTGGACGCGCTGGAATCCGGCAAGCACGTGATGTGTGAAAAGCCCATGGCGATCAACTCTGCCGAGGCCAAAAAAATGCTCGACGCGGCCAAGCGCACGGGCAAGAAACTGACCATCGGCTATCAGAACCGCTATCGCGCCAACAGTTGGTACCTCAAAAAGCTGTGCGAAGCGGGCGAACTGGGCGAAGTGTATTACGCGCGCGCGCAGGCGGTGCGCCGCCGCGCCGTGCCCACCTGGGGCGTGTTCCTGGATGAGGAAAACCAGGGCGGCGGCCCGCTGATCGACATCGGCACGCACGCGCTCGACCTCACGCTGTGGGAAATGGACAACTATGAACCGGCCATGGTCGTGGGGCAGACGTTCCGCAAGCTGGCGGACACGGAAAACGCCGCCAATGCCTGGGGCAGCTGGGATCCCAAAAAGTTCACGGTGGAAGACAGCGCCTTTGGCTTTGTGCGCATGAAGAACGGCGCGATCATTTCGCTGGAAGCCAGTTGGGCGCTCAACACGCTGCTGGTGGACGAGGCCAAGACCATCCTGTGCGGCGATAAGGCGGGCGCGGACATGATCGGCGAGGGCGACGCGCTGCGCATCAACGGCGAAAAGTTCTCCCGCCTGTATACCACTGTCCCGGATCTGGCGATGAACAGCGGCGCGGCCTTCTTCGAGGGCGTGGGCGCGGGCAAGCCGCACGAAATCGAGGCGCGCATGTGGATCGACCACGTGAAGGACGATACAAAGCCCCTCATCGTCAAGCCCGAACAGGCCTATGTGGTCACGCAGATTCTGGAAGCCATTTATCAAAGCAGCAAGACTGGGCAACCGGTGTTCTTCTAAAAAAGCCAAAAATGAGATTGCTACATTGCCGCCGCGGCTCAAGTCCGCGGCGGCATGCGCGTTTTGGCGCATTACACAAAGTCTTTGGGAGCAACGCCTGTTTCGCGCAGGAAGGCTTTATAAAAGCTGGAATATTCGCGATAGCCGCAGGCCGCGGCCACGTGCGTGGGCGCGTGCCCGGAGCGCAGCAAAATTTGCGCGTGCATCATGCGGCGCGAGAGAATGTATTGGTGCAGGGAAAGCTGTGTGTACTGCTTGAATTGGTGCGAAAGATAGAATTTGCTGATATAGAAACGTTCGGAGAGCATGTCCAGCGAAAGATCGCTGGATAGATGGGCATTGATGTAGGCGATTACGCGGGGAATCAGGGCCGTATTTTCTCCGGAAGGCGGAAGGAAAGCGTTTTGCGAAATGGCGCGGGCGATTTGGGAAAGCGCCAGCATCACCCTGGCGCGGTTGGCAAAATGCCCCAGGGGTTCATCGTCGTTGTCCGCGGTGACAACGTCCTTCAGCAATTGGCAAAACGCGGCGAATTCCTCGTCCGGCAAGCGCAGGTGTTGCGGTCCAGAATAGCCAAAATGGTTCAGCATTTCGGAAACCTGGAGGGTTTCCGTATCCAGCGAGCGCACAAAATTGATCGATAGATAGAGCAGGATGCGCGTGTAATCGGGGATGGTTCCCGTATCCTGCGCGGGCATTATGCGGTGGAACAACCCCGGCGGGATGATGGAGATATCGCCCGAGCACAGTTCAGAGATGCTGCTTTCGTTGTAGTGCAGGATGTGGCCATGGATGATGATGCGCAACTCATAAAAACTGTGCCCATGGAACCGATCCATCGCCACAGAGGGAGAGCAATTGTAATACACTTCGAATTCGTTTTTTGCCAAATTCGGCGTATCTTCGCGGAAATTGTTGGGCACAGAGTTCCCTCCTTGCGCTCGCCGGCTCGCTTGCCGCGGATGTTCTGTGAATTCCATTATACCGCAAAAAAACCGGCGTGTAAAGGTCGAATCGCGCGGTTTTATCCGGCATTTGCGCCGGTAAACCCACCAACAAACCGGCGCAATGTGCTTAAAATATTTAGGCCCAAGCAAAATGAAGCCATTCTCGGCACAGCAAGAACGTAACGCTGATTATGCTCACGATGTTGTTCCCTCTGCTCAACATCATTTCCACGTCGTTTTCCAGCGAACGGGCCGTCGTTTCGGACGAAGTGACGTTCTACCCCGTTGAATTCACCACCCACACCTACGTGCAGGTGATGAAGACCACGCCGATTTTTATGGCGCTGAAGAACACCGTGATCCTCACTGTAGTGGGAACGGCCATCAGCATGTTCTGCACGATTTGTACGGCGTATGCCCTGTCCAAAAAGCGCCCGTTCGGCAGGACGGCTTTCCTGGCCATGATCACGTTCACGATGATCATCAACGCGGGCATGATCCCCAACTTCATCCTCATCAAAAACCTGCAACTGATGAACACCTATTGGGCCATCTGGCTGCCGGGCGCGATTTCCACCTGGAACATGCTGGTGATGAAGACCTTCTTCTCCGCGCTGCCCGATAGCCTGGAGGAGAGCGCCGTGATCGACGGCGCGAACGACCTGCGCATCCTAGTGAGCATCGTGCTGCCGCTTTCGGTGCCCTCCATCGCCACGATCACTTTGTTCTACGCGGTGGGCTACTGGAACAGCTACATGAACATGATCCTCTACGTTTCCAAATCGGATCTGAAGGTGCTCCAGCAAGTGCTCAACGACGTGATTTCTTCCACCACCGCGCTCAACCAGCAGGCCACGCTGGATTCCGCCGATGTGGCGCAGCCCATGGCTTCGGAATCGGTGAAGAGCGCGGCCATCGTGATTGCCACGGTGCCCATCATGTGCGTGTATCCCTTCCTGCAGAAGTATTTTGTGAAGGGCGTCATGATCGGCGCCATCAAAGGATAGCCTTGGCGCGCTTTTGCGCTGGGAATATAAAGGAGGTTTATCGTATGAAAAGGTATCTGGTTTTGCTCCTGGCCATGGTGATGACCTTGTCGATGGTCGCCTTCCCCGCAGCGGCGGAAGAGGACGACCGTCCCACCATCACCGTGACGATTCTGGACCGCAGCGCCGTGCCTACGGACCAGGGAACGTATGAGGACAACTGGGCCACCCGCTGGATCAACGAGAACGCGCCCGTGAAAGTGGAATTCGTGGCTTGCGCGCGCAACTCCACCTACCAGAACTACAACCTGTGGCTTGCCTCTGGCGAAGCGCCGGATCTTATCATGGAGTTCCAGCCGGAATACGTCGAGGAGTGGGCCAACCAGGGCATGCTGATCGAGCTGTCCGATATCATCGACGAGTACGCGCCCAACTACCGCGCGCTCACCCCGCCGGAAACCCAACAGTGGGGCATGACCATGGGCGGCGAATACGCTTTCGCGCAGCAGCGCTTTGAGAGCAGCGTCGTCAACCATATGCTCTATGTGCGCACGGACTGGCTGGAGAACCTGGGCCTGTCGATCCCCACGACCGAGGAAGAATTCCTCGAAGTGGTGCGCGCCTTCACGGAGGATGATCCGGATGGCAACGGCGAGGACGACACCTACGGTTGGTCTATGGCAGGCACTTATCCGCAGGTTCTCAACGCCGCGTATGACGCGCATAGCGGCTGGTACAAGGGCGAGGATGGTGTGTTTGAAAACGTCCACCTCACCGAGAACAAGCTCAAGGTGATGCAACTAATGGAGACCATCATGGACAACGGCTGGTGCGATCCGGAGTACCTCACCTACGACGCGGATATGCACTACACCCGCTTTGCCACGGGCGAGACGGGCTTCCTGGCCTGCGAGCACGCCAACCTGCAGAATAAGGCTTGGGCGACTCTGAAGGCCAATTTCCCGGAAGCTACGGTGGCACCGGTACCCTCGTGGACGGGTTCGGGCTATTACCAGGAGCGCGAGTGCCAGTTCCTCTCCTGCGTGCCCACCACCTGTGAAAATCCGGAAGCCGTCGCCATGTACATCGATTGGATGATCACCGATGGCTGGCAGATGCTGCAGTGGGGCGAGGAAGGCGTGGACTTTGAAAACCGCGACGGCCTGTACGTCTCCCTGCTGACGGAAGACGAGCGCCTTGCCAAGCTGGGCTACACGAGTGAGTATGCGATCGTGTCTCCCTACGGCATGGACGCGGAGCTGTACCTGCAGGCTGCCGAAGCCGCGCCAGACGATGAAGTGAAGGAAGCGAAGATCATCGATGCCGAGGCCGTGATGGCGACCAAGGACATCAAGTTCCGCCGCGATACGCCCACTGCGAACCTGGGCGTGGATCTCGTCGTGGAATACATGACGGATATGAATACGATCGCGGATGAAAAGTGGGCCCAGGCTTTGGCCGATCCGGACTTCACCGCCGAACAGGCGCAGGAAGAAATCCGCGCCGAGTGGGAAGGCATGGACTATGAGATGGTCAAAGAGGCGTTCAACGAGCAGGCTGCGGAAATGGGCCTGTAATCGCAGAACCGTCAAACTGGCATCCATAAACGTTTAAGGCTTAATTCCCATGCAGGAAGGGCCGCTGGAGAGAGGCTTCTCCGGCGGCCTTTCCTTAAATAAATAAAAAGCAAATTTTTGGAGGCTGCTATGAAAGCGTATCGCGACGCGAGGACAGGATACGAGGTTTGCCAATATACCGCGGATTCCGCCCGGAACGCAAAATTGTATTTTACCACGGAGAATTTCTCCGCGGACGACCGCTATTTTTTCTTTGAGCGCACCGAAGCGCCCGAGACGGCGCAGCACGGGCCGCAGCTGCACCGGGCAGATTGCGCCACGGGCGAAATTGTGCGCCTGGCGGACGCGCATTATGGCTCTTTCGCCATGCACTGGCAGGAAAACTATGGCGTGATCGCCAAGGACGATGGAACCATTTTCCGCATCGATGTGGAAAGCGGCGCGATGACTGCGTTGGGCCGCTTCCCGGCGCGGTCAGCGTTGCAGGGGCATCTTACCATCGCGAATGACGGCCGCGTGGCCGGCGCGGTGCAGCTGGAAAACAAGATTTATGCGCTGGTGATCCTCGATCCCGGCCAGGAGGAAGCGCAGGTCGTGTTCGAAACCGACCAGCGCTTGGGCCACACGCAAATCTGTCCCACGGATAGCAACCTGCTGTTCTATGTACACGAGACCGGAGGCGACGCGCTGCAGCGCACGTGGATGTTCGATGTGCGGCACCGCATGAAGCGGCCATACTACGTGGAGCACCCGAACGAGTGGATCACGCACGAAACCTGGTCCGCCGATGGGGAAAGCATGGCCTTTATGCACATACCGGGCAAAATCATGCTCGGCGACCGGGATGGGCGGCACTTTGATGTGGTGTTTGGCTCGGAAAACCGCATTCTGCACCCGGGCATTTCGCGCGACCGGCAATGGCTGTGCACGGATATGCTGGTTCCCTGCGAGGATGGCAAGGTGCGCTGGGCCGTGGTGCTGATCCACGCGGCCACGGGCGAGAGCGAGATCCTGGCCTTTGCGCCGGGCGATTGCGCCACGGGCATGGATCACTTGCACCCCTCCTTCAACCGGGCGGGGGATAAGATCCTCTTCAGCGCGCCGGATGAACGAGGCATTGCCCAGGTATGCACGGTGGATTTGCGCCCCACGCGCCTGAAAAACGCCCACTGAGGCCAAGAGCGGAGGAACGAAACCATGTTGACCGTATCAGAAAAGAACCGGCCCTATTTTATGAAAACGCTGCAAGCGAGCAACGCGGTCTATAGCGAAGAGTGGAAATGCCCCACGATGTATTTGGACAACGCCAAGTATCACACGCAATTGCACCATTGCTATGTGCATTCCACGCGCGAGGCGTTCACCTACGCGAACGCGCTGCTGCTCACGGGGGAAGAGGCGGATCTGCGCCGCGCGGAAGAAGTGCTGCTGCACGTGCTGGGCTTGCAGGATCAGGATCCGGCCAACGCCACGTTCGGCATCTGGTCGTGGTACATGGAAGAACCGCTGGAACAGATGGCGCCGCCGGATTGGAACTGGGCGGATTTTTGCGGCAAGGAAATTCTGCAGGCGCTTTTGTTCCACGCGGAGCGCCTCAGCGCGCAGGTGCTAGTGGAATTGCGCAAGGCGCTGCGCTGCGCTTGCCTGTCCATCTTCCGGCGGAACATGCATCCGGGCTACACCAACATTTCCATCATGGGCAGCTATGTCACGCTGTGCGGCGGCCAGTTGCTCGGCTGGCAGGAAATGCTGGACTACGGCGTCAGCCGCTTTACCAAGGCCTGGGAATACACCATGAAGAACGGCACGTTCGCCGAATACAATAGCCCCACATACACGGTGGAGGCGATTATGGACTTGAGCCGCATCCACGCGCAGATTCACAACGAGGATGTCCACCGCATGAGCGGCGATATGCTGGATGTGGCCTGGAAAACCGTGGCGGAGCACTTCCACGCGCCCACGCGCCAGTGGACGGGCCCCAACGCCCGCAGCTATACCTATCTCACGGCCGATGGCACGCTCTCCTTCCTGCGCAACGCGCTGGACAATGGCGAGGCCTTGATCGCCGACGACCGCTTTGCGTATAGCCTGCAATGGCCCTATATCCAGATGCAATGCCCGGAAAAATACCGCCAGGCGTTTGCCGTGTGCGAGCCGCACGATGTGAACCTGGGCTTCACCACGGGCCAGAGCATCCGCGCCCCGCGCGATACCATCGCCATCGCGCACATTGCACAGGAGTACGCGCTTTCTTCCTGGGAGATTTCCAGCACGTGGAACCAGCGCCGCAATTTGCTGGGGTTCTGGGGCGGAAAGCAGCCGCGCTTTATCAACGCCACGATCCTGCACGATTTCTATGATATCTCCTCCGGCATGTTCGTCACGGTGCAACAAGGCGGCAACGCGCTGCTCGTGGCCTCCTTGCAATCCGACGGCGGCGATACGCATCCCAGTCTGGATATGATCCACAACGAAACCATCCGCGCATACGATCTGCGGGTGCGCATCGAACTGGGCGGCGCTGTGGCGGCCCAGCCCGTGGTCACGCCTGAGCGGGCTGTGCTGGAAGATGGCGGCATCCGCCTGAACATCGCGCTGCTGGAAGCGCAATTCGATGGCGCGCCCGTACATCTTTCCCTGTGGAACACGCAAATGGATTTGCGGCAGCAGGAAGCCCACGCCAATCCGCACCGCCGCTTTGTGGGCGACGAGCCCCGCTGGTATGTGGACGTGGTGTTTTACCATGGCGAGGAACGGGAGATTCCGCTGCGCGCGCTCAAAGACGCCTATGCCGCGCTGTGCGTGAGCCTGGAGGGCGTCGCGCCCGAAGAAGTCCGGGTGGAAAAAGACGGGGACATGCTGCGCGCGCACGCCAGGATGGACGGCGCGGCGATGGACGTCCACTCCCCCATCCGCCCCGTGCCGCGCAAGGCCTGGAAAGGCTATGCCGCGCTCAATGGTACGCTGCTCAACGAAACATACGGCCTGCCCAGTCCCATCGAAGAAAACGCGTAAAAACGCAAAACCGCACAGGGGCTGTGAAAAAATTTTTGGTTTTTTCACAGCCCCCATTTTTTATGCCTACGAGCGCTGCGGCTTCCCCCACCCCATTTTGCGGCAAAGGCAACCTTGGCAAAAAATCCCGCGCGGCGCTTTCTTGCAAAATCGTAAGCTTGCTGTCACTGGTTCGCAAGCCAGGTGTGGTATAGTAAGGCTAGAGAAAAAAACCGTTTGCCAAAGGGGGGATTTCCATGCGCGCGCCTGCCAAGCCCATTCCCGCCGCGCGCCCGAGCTTTGCGCGCGTGGCGCTAAGCGGCCTCTACAAAAACCGCCGGGCCTATCGCGCTTTGGCCGCGGGCGTGTTCCTTTCGATCTTTTTCGTTTCCACCATGGGCCTGAGCCTGTACAGCCTGCTGCGCGGCAGCGAAGCGCGCTACCGGGCGCAGGTGGGCATGCAGGACGCGATCCTCTACCGCGCGCAGGCCATAGACCCCGCCTTCCTGCGGGAAAACGGCCTCGCGGAGCAGGTGGGCAGCGTATACGCAATTGGCACGCTCGCCAGCGCCGCTATGCCGAGTAGCGTCGTCATCGGGCAGATGGACGAAACCGCCCAGGCGCTGCTCCAACCCACCTGCGCGCAAGGCCGCCTGCCCGCGCGGCCGGGCGAAATCGCCCTGGAGTCCTCGGCGCTCAAGCAGCTGGGGCTCAACGCGCTGGTGGGCGCGAGCATATCTTTGCAGCTCACGCCCTTCGGCGGGGAGACGCGCGAAGCGGCTTATACGCTGGTGGGCGTGCTCGAGGAGCAGAGCGCCTTCCTCCAATCCGGCGCGGGCGAAAACGCCTATCCCGCGGCGCTGCTGTTCGCCGCCGAACCTTTCCCCGCCGGTTCCGCGCCCCAGACGCACCGCGTGCTCACGCTGCCGCGGCCCGCTTCGTTCCCGGCCGTTTTGCGGGAACACCTGGACGCCCTGCGCGGCCAGACGCCGCAAGCCCTGCAAACGCTCTATGCCGCGCTCGCCCGGCAGGGATACGACACCGCGGCGGTGCAGGCCTTCCTCTGGGGCGGCGAAAGCCCCTATCTGCTGGGCATGGTTTGCGCCATGGGCCTGGCGCTGGCGGCGTGCGCCTGGGCGGGCATTGCCAGCGCCTTTTCCGCCCGGCTGAACGCGCGGCTGCAGCAGGTGGGCATGCTGCGCGCG
>OJPS01002562.1_pt1 | contig 10223 bp, 4 predicted proteins | sample 1598551 | NCBI WGS metagenome assembly OJPS01 (sample SAMN03922488, study PRJEB24848) | human gut metagenome | isolation source: stool sample | host: Homo sapiens | place: Germany | collected 2011-05 | reverse complement strand
GTCTGTAACTGGCACATTCCTGCGATTGTAGCGGTAATTTACCCATGTTAAAATTGATATTGTCAAAATTATATGCAGAACGAAACGCAGCACTGCCGTATGGGAAGCCTCTCCTGCGGCAAATAAGCTGCGTTTTTTCTGTAAGATAGGAGGATCTTTACAATTTCATACTTTGATTTAGGACGCAGCCTGCATTGACCGGGCTGCGTCCTTTCTTGAGGCAGGAAAACCATAAGCAAAGGCAGGGGAGGTAATTCTCCTGCCGCTCTTATAAAAAGGAGGTACTTTTACGTGAAACACAAACTGAAAAACGCTCCGCCGGACACAAAACGGCATGTCAATTATGGCAGATGCCTGTATGCTGCATTTCTGGCTGTCACAGTCCTCTGCGGATACACACAGCCGGTTTTTGCCGCTACCATCTGGACCAAAGCCAATGAGATCATGTATCAGGTCTTTCTGGCACTGGGCATCGGGCTGATCCTCTTAAACTGGGTATGGCAGCTCTTTAAAAATTACTTTATGGGAGCCGGTATCGAAGCGGAAGATCCCATTAAGCTGTCCATCCGTTCCTTCCTCTTTATCTTTCTCACCTTCTATGCGAAAGATATTGTGGATCTGCTCCTGAAGATTTCAGGAACACCGTACAACTGGATTCTGACGGAAGACCTGCCGCCTTTAAAATTTGCGGATTTTAACTCCGTAGTCACAGTCATCCTGGGAGTCTGTGCAAATGGGGCGGTAGCCATCATTGCACTGATTCTGGTACTGATTCTGGCGTGGAACTACATCAAACTGCTCTTTGAAGCGGCAGAACGCTATATTCTTCTGGGGGTACTGGTCTACACAGCCCCGGCAGCTTTTTCCATGGGTGCCAGCCAGTCAACCGGAAATATCTTCAAAAGCTGGTGCCGGATGCTTGGCGGCCAGTTCTTTTTGCTTCTGATGAATGCGTGGTGCCTGCGGCTGTTTACTTCTATGGTCGGCACCTTCCTTGCCAATCCGTTATCCCTATAAGAAAGGAGGACCAAAATGAAACTTAGAAAGAAACTCATACCATTCCTGGTACTAACTGCCTGTCTGGTACTGTTTTGCTCCATGCCGGTCTTTGCAGCGGAGCTTACGGAAGCAGACGTGGAAGCGGCAGTTGCCAGTCAGGGAAAGGAAGCGGTAACCGGAAATGTCTTCGTCTGGTTCCTGTGTGCCATTGCCTTTTTAAAGGTATCCCAGAAAATTGATTCTTTTCTGGCATCGCTTGGCATCAATGTCGGCAATACCGGAGGAAACATGATGGCTGAACTTCTGATTGCAGGACGGAGCCTGACCGGTTCCATGCGTTCCCATGGTGGTGGCGGCTACCACAAAGCCTCTTCTCCCGGAAGTGCGGCTGTCGCAGGAAGCTTCCTATCCGGCGGGCTTGCCGGGGCAGTGGGAAGACAGGTACAAAGAGAAGCGGTCAATTCCGCAACCGGTTATACCGAACACAGCAGTATCGGAAACATGCTCTACCAGTCATCCCTGAACAAAGGCGGAGACTTTGCCAATCAGGTCATCAGCAACATTGCACAGGGAAATTACGGTCAGGTAGGTTCCATCAAGGGAGCAGACGCACAGAAAGCCTTTACTTCCTATATGGGCATCAATCCGGGCGGCGGTTCTTCCTATGATAATGTAGAAATCGGTGGCGGAAGGATCACCGGTACCGAAACCGGAAGCTCCGGAAACCGGGATTTTGCCCTGTACCATGCCGACCAGTATGCAGCTCCTACTCAGGGCTCCTACTCTACGGTACAGTCCGTGGATGGTTCCACCTGGTACAAGCAGTATGCACAGGATACGGTCGAAAAAACACCATATACTTCCGGCAGCGGCAAAGTAGCCTACAATGAATCCATTGTCCAGAAACTGCCGCCAGCCCCACAGCGAAAGGAGCGTATGTAACATGCCAAAAACAGCCTTGATGGGCAGTCCTCTTGCTGTCATCGGTACAGTATTCCGGCACAGGCGCACCCTTGCGAAAACTGGAGCAGCCGTCGGCGGTGTACTGATGCTTCCCATTCTGTTCCTTGTCATGCTTCCGGGGCTCGTCTTCGGAGACCTCTCTGAAAATACCGGAGCACTGACCAGCAACACGGTAATCAGTGAAAATATCCGGGCTTCCAATCAGGCAATCGTGGAGGTGCTTCAGGAAAGCCATGATGCACTGCTTGCTAAGATCAATGCGGAAATTGCCAGACTCCCGGAAGGAGATACTGCCTCTATCAGCGATCCTTACGCTTCCAGTATCATCGTAAATGCGAACCAGCTCATCGCACAGTTTTGTGCCAGCCAGGATGACTATAAAAATATAAATATCAGCAAACTCAAAAGCCTGATCCGGGAAAACGAGGACGGGCTTTTTTCTTATGACGTTACTTCAGAAACGGCCACGGTGGAAGTTCCGGCGGAAGAGGAAAATGCACCACCCAGAAAGGTTACTTTTACCCGCCATACCTACACGGTCAGCTATGCCGGAGATGCCTACTTTGCAGATCACGTCTTTCATCTGACCGATAAGCAGAAAAAAACGGCAGACAGTTATGTGGAAAACCTGACCATGTTCTTTGGCGGCTCCGCTTCCGGTCTTGCCATGGCGGTAGGTGTCAGCGATGAGGTGCTGGCTTACCGGGCTACCATCCAGCAGGTCGCACAGAAATACGGCATGGAAGCTTATGTGGAACTCCTCATGGCAGTCATGATGCAGGAAAGCGGCGGGCGTGGAAGCGATCCCATGCAGGCGGCAGAAGGCGGCTTTAATAAGAAATACCCCCATGTCCCCAACGGCATCACCGATCCTGCTTATTCCATCGAATGTGGGATTCAGGAATTAAAGTATGCACTGGATAAAGCAGGATGTACCGGACCTACCGACCTGGACCGCATCAAGCTGGCGCTTCAGGGTTACAATTACGGCTCCGGCTATATCGACTGGGCAATGGAACGTGACGGCGGTTATACCAAAGAAAACGCCATTGCTTATTCGGATATGATGTGTGCCCGTCCGAACTGGCATTATGACCGGTATGGGGACAAGGAATATGTGGAGCATGTTCTCCGGTATTATCAGATTACCAATACCGGCGGAAGCTATCCGGCAAACGGAATGCAGATTCCGCACTATCTCCAGACCGATTACGGGAACATTCCTTATGGCGGCGGCTCCATCGCATCTTCCGGCTGCGGGCCTACCAGCTTTGCCATGATCGCCAGCTACCTGACCGGGAATACCATTACCCCTCCGGATGCGGTGGCATGGTGCGGGAATTCCTATTACAAGCCGGGAGTTGGAACCTACTGGAGCTACTTTCAGGCTGCAGCCAGTCATTTCGGCTGTGGCAGCGTCACACAGACCAGCAATGCCAATACGGTACTTCAGGCACTCTCCGAAGGCTGTCCGGTCATCTCCTCTCAGCGGGCAGGACTTTTCACCAGCGGCGGACACTTCATCGTACTCCGAGGTGTTACGGCAAACGGCAAGGTACTGGTCAATGATCCCAATGACAGTGACGCAAAGAACTATATTAACCGTGAATTTGATATGATGTCGGAAATCCATGCTACGGCAAATGCCTACTGGATCTTCGACAAAAAATAAAGGAGCCATTATGAACAGAACAAAAGTGATTCTTTCCATTTTTCTGATGCTGTTTCTGCTGCTTGCCGGACTGGTTCTCCCCAGTTTCTGGAAAAGCCAGAAAAAAGAAGCTTCCGGAAACAAAGGCAGGGAACCGGCAAAGGAAACAACAGAAACAAATTCTGATACCCCCATGCCGGAATATCTGGATTTTGATGCTTTAAAAGCATTTTTCTCCGACAGCCAGATTGCTTCTCTCAAAGGGCAGTTTCCTGTCTACCTAAAAGAGTATGTCAAAAAAGAACAGACAAGCATCACCTTCCTGCCGGAAAAAACCAGCTACCCTACCGAAACAACCGTCTGCCTGATGTTTTCACTTTCCGATCAGGATACGCTTCCGGTTACCTACCACACCCCGACGGGTGTGTTTTTATTTGGAGAAGACGGGGTACAGGTCTCTGCAGATACGACTGTTTACGAAAAGCAAACCGATGATTCCCTGCCGTCCCTGACTTCGCAGGACATTGAACACCTGCAGGAAGGCGGGTATCCGGATACTTCTGACAGCCCGGAAGCTCCGGACACAGAATCCGGCAGTGCCTCTGTGCCTTCCGAAGATGCGAAAGATACGAAAAAGGAGGTGCAGCCATGACACAGCCAGAAGAAACACCGGTTTCCTTTATCCCTTCCAACTTCATTGAGAAAGGCAAGATCCTAAACGGAACTTTTGACATCCGCAATGCCATAGAAAGCATTGTTCTTTCCCTGGCAATCGGTATCCCTGTTTTCCACCTGCCGCTGTCCCTGACTGCCCGCATCATCATTCTCTGCATGACCGCACTTCCAGCGGCAATGGTAGCCCTGATTGGAATCGGCGGGGAGAGCATCACTGCCTTTTTGATGAATGCCCTGCGTTTTGTAGTGAACCGCAGGGTAATCTGGAGGTCCGACAGTCTTCCGGAAGGAAAGCCACGCAGGAAACCACGTTTCAAAGAGCCAAAGACAAAGAAACACCGGAAAGCAGAAAAAATGGCAGAGCCTTCCAAAGTAATGGCATCGGCTCCCCCACAGTCTGAACCGGACGCACCAGCTCCGCCAAAAAGTAAAAAAAAAGAACACCGGCAGTTTGATACCTCCACCAAGCGGGGCATCAAAAAACAGGCAAAGGAAGATATCCGTTATCTGAAGTGGGAGCAGAAAGAAGCCAGCCGACAGAAAAAAGAGGCGGCGAAACAGATAAAAATCCAGAAAAAAACGGAAGCCAGGAGACGAAAGGAGGAAGAAAAACGGGCAGTTTCCGAAAAGCGGGCTGCAAAAAAAGAGCAGAAAAAAAAGGTAGTTTCCAAGGAGGACACCTCATCTGCCACGTCAAAACCCATTTCCCGGAAAAAGCGAAAGAAAGACCAGACCTTGGAGGATTATCTTCCGGTGGAAAAAATCGCAAACGGAATCGTCTATACCACAGACGGACGGTACGTGAAGATCCTGGAGATTGAACCAATCAACTTTCTGCTTCGAAGTGCCAGGGAACAGCAGGGCATTATCTACAGCTTTATCAGTTACTTAAAGATCAGCCCTGTCAAACTCCAGATCAAGATGATCTCCAAAAAAGCAGACATCAATAAGCATCTGGAGCAGTCCCAGCTGGAGCTGGAGCGGGAAACCGATCCCCACTGTCAGGAACTGCAGCGTGACTACATCCAGTTTGTCCAGAACTTAAGTTCCAGAGAAGCAGTATCCAGACGGTTCTTTCTGATCTTTGAATATGAACCATTCAACGCAAACCGAAAGGAAGAGGAACGGGAAATCCTTGCTGCTCTTGAGACAGCCTCCCAGACCGCCAAAACCTTTCTATACCAGTGCGGGAATGAAGTGGTCTCCCATGACAATGAGGATGAATTTACTACGGATGTTCTCTACACCCTTTTAAACCGTACCCTTTGTACGGAGGTTCCGCTTTCGAACCGGATCAGCACTGTACTGTCCGCCTATACAAAGGAAAATCGCATGGAGGAACTGGATCACATCCGGATCAACGAGTTTCTCGCACCGGAAAGTGTGGATTTCAAGCACTCCCATTATGTGCAGAGCAATGGGCTTTACCATTCCTACCTGCTTGTGCCGTCTGACGGCTACAAAAACCGGGTAACTCCCGGATGGCTGTCACTCCTTGTCAATGCCGGGGAAGGGATTGATATTGATTTCTTTCTCCAGAAACAGCCAAAGGACAAGATTCAGCAGCGTCTCGGTCAGCAGATCCGTATCAACCGTTCCAAATTAAAGGATGCGTCCGATACCAACACTGATTATGACGATCTGGATTCTGCCATCCGCTCCGGATATTTTCTGAAGCAGGGACTTGCCAACAACGAAGATTTCTATTACATGAATCTTCTCATCACCATTACTGCTTCCACGTTGGAAGAACTGCAGTGGCGGATTCAGGAAATGAAAAAGCTCCTGATCTCGCAGGATATGAACTTACACTCCTGCTACTTTTTACAGGAGCAGGGATTTTTATCCTCTCTGCCGCTGGCAAATCTGGACAAGAAGCTTTTTAAGCTGTCCAAGCGGAACGTACTGACTTCCGGGGCGGCAAGCTGCTATCCCTTCGTCAGCTACAGTATCTGCGATGATAACGGAATCCTCTTTGGGGTAAACAAGCATAACAATTCCCTGGTCATTGCGGATATCTTTGATTCCAGGCAGTACAAGAACAGCAACATCTGTATCTTAGGCTGTTCGGGAGCAGGAAAGACCTTCACCATGCAGACCATGGCACTAAGGATGCGAAGAAAAGGCATCCAGGTGTTCATCATCGCTCCGCTAAAGGGACACGAATTTTACCGGGCTGCAAGGAATGTCGGCGGAGAATTTATCCAGATCTCTCCTGCCAGTAAGAACTGTATCAACATCATGGAAATCCGGAAGGTAGACAATTCTGTAAATGAACTGCTGGACGGACCGACACTGGATGCCTCCGCACTGGCAGGCAAGATCCAAAGGCTTCACATCTTCTTCAGTCTGCTGATCCCGGATATGTCCCATGAGGAGAAGCAGCTTCTGGATGAAGCCCTAATCAAAACCTATGCCAGAAAAGGGATTACACATAAAAATGAATCCCTGACAGATCCGCAGCATCCGGAGCAGTACAAAAAGATGCCCATTCTGGAGGATGTCTACAATGTCCTGCTGGAAAGCGAGGATACCAAACGTCTGGCTCATATCCTGAACCGCCTGGTTCACGGTTCTGCTTCTTCCTTTAACCAGCAGACCAATGTGGACCTGACCAATAAATATACGGTACTGGATATCTCCGAACTGACCGGTTCCAGCGATCTTTTAACGGTCGGCATGTTCGTTGCCCTGGATTATGTCTGGGATAAAGCGAAGGAAAACCGTACCGAAGAGAAAGCCATCTTTGTCGATGAGGTCTGGCAGCTCATCGGTGCATCCAGCAACCGGCTTGCAGCGGAATTCGTACTGGAGATTGCCAAGATCATCCGTGCTTACTCCGGAGCCGGCATCTTTGCCACACAGGATTTAAACGACTTCTTTGCTCTGGATGACGGGAAGTACGGCAAGGGTATCATCAATAACTGCAAGACCAAGATTATCCTGAACATGGAGGATGAAGAGGCACAGCGGGTGAAGACTATCCTGCATCTATCGGAAACAGAAGTAATGAACATCACCCATTTCCAGCGGGGCAACGGTCTGATCTCAACCAACAACAATAACATCACTGTGGAATTTAAGGCTTCCAATCTGGAAAAGGAGCTGATTACCACAGATCGGCAGGAGCTTCTGGAAATCCTTGCGAAACAGAAGAAACAGGCTGTGTAACTTTTGGCAGCACTGACGCTGCCCTTTTCATTTGAACTTCAAGAAGGAGGAGACTTATGTTACAGACATACAAATCCTATACCAGACGGACGCTGGCTATGCTGCTGGCAGTCCTTGTCGCAGTCGGCGCATTGTTTTCCGGCAGTTTTCCGGTTCATGCAGCCGACGGCACCATCAGCTATAAGGCAGGTGCCAATATCCCTTACGGCAGCTATTTTACCTCCCGCATGAGCTTTGACGGGAGCAATACTGCCTACTGCGTGGAACCACTGAAGAAAACACCTTCCTCTGGTTCCTATTCCTATGACCTTTTAAGCCAGAACTCCCCGCTCAGAAAAGCGCTCTACTACTTAAACGGCGGTTACGGCTACGATAAAGTCGTCAAGGATAAATATTTCAGTGGCTGGAGTGATGATAACAGCTATGTCATCGGACATCTGGTTGTCGCTTACATCTATGCCGGTAATTCCGCTGACACCGGAGCTTTCCATGGCGCCCCGCAGTCCTATATTGATAAAGCACTGGAAGTAGCCAGTGCCATTCAGGGACTTCCGAACCCGCCGGAAGGCTTCCGGGCATTCATCGTTCCGGGACAGGGCAGCCAGACCATTGCCGGAAGCTGGTATCAGGTTCCAAACGGCTGGATCGAACTGAAAAAATCTTCTGCCAACGGAAGCGTATCGGACGGGAATCCGAATTACAGCTTAAAGGGTGCTGTGTATGGGATCTATCAGGGTGAGAAGCTCATCCAGAAACTGACCACTGATGAAAACGGGTATGCCAGATCCGGCGAACTGGAGGAAGGCGATTATACCATAAAAGAGCTCTCTGCTTCCAAAGGCTACATTGTAGACACCAAAGCTCACAAAGTCACCGTAAAAGCAGAACAGACTTCTGCTGCAAACGTAACAGATATTCCGCAGAATAATCCCATGAATCTGGTGCTTGAAAAGCTGGATGCCGAAACAAAGAAAGCCTCCCCACAGGGAGCAGCTTCCCTTGCAAACGCAGAATTTACAGTCAAGTTCTATACCGAGCAGTCTGACAGTGATCCTGCGGAAGCTGGAAAGAAACCGGCACGTACCTGGGTATTAAAAACAGATGTTTCCGGAAAGATGCATTTTACCAAAGATTCCTTTGTAAGCGGCGATGCCTTTTACTATACCAGTGATGGCAAGACCGTCTGTCTTCCGCTCGGTACCATAACGGTACAGGAAAGCAAAGCCCCTGCCGGATACCAGCTCAATCCAACTGTCTTCGTACAGAAAATTACAGGTGACGGTAAGCAGGAAATGGTTTCGGTATACCAGTCTTCTACCATAGAAGAATCTGTCATCCGTGGCGGAGTGAAGATCCAGAAACGTGACAGCGAGACCGGAGAAGCAAAACCGCAGGGTTCTGCCACTTTGGAAGGTACTGTCTTTGCGATCACTACGTTAAATGAAAATCCGGTATTAGTAGACGGAACATCCTACACGAAAGATCAGGTTGTCCTTACACTTACTGCCGATAAATCCGGTTCTGCTGCAACTGCAAAAGATGCTCTCCCATTCGGACATTACCGTGTGGATGAAACAACTGCACCTTCCGGTTATCTGAACAGCGGAAAGATCTCTGTAGAATTTGACATCACAGAACAGGGAAAAATCGTGGAACTGACTGCAAAAGACAATTCCATCTCCAATCAGGTCATCCGCGGGGATCTGGAATTTGTCAAGATTGCTGACGGCAGCCAGAACCGTCTGGCAAATGTGCCATTTAAGATCACTTCCAAAACAACAGGCGAAAGCCATGTGATTGTGACAGATGCCAACGGTTATGCCAGCACTTCCTCCAAATGGAACAAACATACCGCAAATACCAACCGGGGTGAGTCTTCGGAAGACGGCATCTGGTTCGGCACCTCCAAACCGGATGATTCCAAAGGCGCTCTCATTTACGATACTTACACTCTGGCGGAACAGCGTTGTGATTCCAACAAAGGCATGGATCTTTTAACCTTTGAAGTCAAGGTTTATAAGGATTCTGTTCTGATACAGGTTGGAACTCTGACCGATGATGCCATTGAGATCGGCACGACTGCTCTGGATGCCGAGACCGGTACACACATGAGCCAGCCGGCAAAAGAAGTGACCATTGAAGACGTTGTGGAATACGAAGGACTGAAAAAGGGCCAGAAATACAAACTGACTGGAACCTTAATGGATAAAAAAACCGGGGAACCAATCCTTGTGGATGAAAAACCGGTGATTTCTGAAACTGAATTTACTGCAAAGAAATCCTCCGGCTCCGTCAAAGTAACCTTTACCTTTGATGCAACTTCCTTAAAGGGAAAAACAACCGTTGTCTTCGAGGAATTATATCAGGATGAGATGCAGCTTGCAGTCCATACCGACATCAACGATGAAGACCAGACCATCTATTTCCCGGAAATCAAGACTACTGCGAAAGATGCGGACACGAACTCCAATATTTCCTGTGCAAAGGAAGAAATCACGCTGGTGGATACGGTTTCCTTTAAGGGGCTGGTTCCTAACCAGAAATATGAAGTGACTGGAACTCTGATAGATAAAGAAACAAAGAAACCAGTCGAAGCAGACGGAAAACCGGTGACAGCAAAAGCATCCTTCAAGCCAAAAGAATCCGCTGGTACGGTAGATGTTACCTTTACCTTTGATGCCAGCTCCTTAAAAGGGAAAACAGTAGTTGTCTTTGAATCCCTGGCTTACAAAGACAAGGAAGTTGCCGTACACACAGACATTGC
>OJPS01002561.1_pt1 | contig 10224 bp, 7 predicted proteins | sample 1598551 | NCBI WGS metagenome assembly OJPS01 (sample SAMN03922488, study PRJEB24848) | human gut metagenome | isolation source: stool sample | host: Homo sapiens | place: Germany | collected 2011-05 | reverse complement strand
GTTAGAAGCTGAAGAGTATGGACCTATAGCTAGAAAAGCATGGATTGCTTTAGTCCCTTATATTAATAAGGACGGAGATGTGGAAGAAGTTTGTGTCGGTACTGGAAAGAAGAATGATCTTCAGTATTATTATGACCGTCCTCGGATTATTGGCGACTATCATGGACAGGCTCCGATGCTGTGGTGTACTTATGCATTGTTGTGTAAATAATGATTGTCGGAAAATTATTACAATAGTGATATCTGGACAATATTAGTGATATCTTCCCAATAATTTCCGTACTTTTGTATTCCATTTTAATGCAAAAGTATGAATTATACAATAAAGTCTCCTGATTCACTGAAAGCTTCCGTTAAGCTGCCCGCATCCAAGAGTATCTGTAATCGTGCGTTGATACTTAATGCGTTGAGCTATAGCCCGTATGAGATTCGGAATTTGTCGGATTGCGATGATACGGAGGTGATGGTGAAGGCGTTGAATTCGAATGACCGTGACTTTGATATAAAAGCCGCGGGAACTGCGATGCGGTTCCTGACGGCTTTTTTGTCTAAAGTGGTGGGCGAGTGGACGATTACCGGAACGGAGCGGATGAAGAACCGGCCGATCAAGATACTGGTGGATGCGCTGAATGCGCTGGGAGCACGGGTGGAATATATGGAGAAGGAGGGATATCCTCCTCTCCGCATTTTCGGAAGTGCGTTGCAGGGAGGCGAGATTTCGCTTGCCGGTGGGGTCAGTTCACAGTATATTTCGGCGTTGCTGATGATTGCCCCCCTGATGGAGAACGGGCTGACCTTGCATCTTGAAGGGGTTGTCATTTCGAAACCCTATATCAACCTGACGTTACAGCTGATGGAACAATATGGGGTAAAGGCGGAATGGAACGGGCAGACCATTAAGGTAAGACCGCAGGATTATCATCCGATACCCTTTACCGTTGAATCCGACTGGAGTGCTGCTTCCTACTGGTATTCCATGATGGCGTTGTCTAAAAATGCTGAGATCGAATTGCTGGGGCTGTTTAAGAACAGTTTGCAGGGAGATGCCGCCGGAGCCAAATTGTTTGCACAGCTTGGTGTGGGTACGACTTACACGGATCGGGGCGTTGTTTTGAAGCACAACGGGAATAGGACCAAAAAACTGAATTATAACTTCGTAAACGAGCCGGACCTGGCTCAAACCTTTGTCGTGACCTGTGTGTTATTGAATATCCCTTTCCGTTTTACCGGTTTGCAAAGTCTGAAGATAAAAGAAACCGACCGCATCGAAGCGCTTAAGACGGAGCTTCGCAAATTAGGATATCTCCTGACAGACAGCAACAACAGTATTTTGGAATGGAACGGCGAACGTTGTGAACCGCAAGCGCATCCTGTGATCACGACCTACGAAGATCACCGTATGGCGATGGCATTTGCACCTGCCGCCCTCGTGTTGCCGGAAGGGATCGAGATAGCTGACCCGCAGGTGGTCAGCAAAAGTTATCCGCACTATTGGAGAGACTTGAGAACCGCAGGCTTTATTATAATTGACAATGAACAATAGGCAATTGACAATTAGTTGTCGGTGTCTGGAAGTCCATTGTCAATTGCTCATTGTTAATTGTCAATTATTATGTGGTATATTGTTATAGGTATTATCGTATTGGGTGTTGTTGCTGCCATTGCCGGTTATTTTCGGAACCGGAAATGGCAGAAGATGCTGGAACGTGGGGAGATTTCTGAAATCCCCGAGGCACAGGAACTTGTCACTGACGAATGTTGCGGACAGCATGAAACCTGTGAACGCGACAGTCTGTTGGCGGCAGTCAGCAAAAAAATCGAGTATTATGACGATGAAGAACTGGACCGTTTTCGGGGAGTCGAGGCCGATGCATACGATGAAGATGCCGTGAACGAGTTCCGTGATGTGCTTTATACCTTGCAGGAGATCGAAGTGGCTGGCTGGTTGCGTAGTCTGCAACTTCGTGCTATTAATTTACCGGATGAGCTGAAGGACGAAGCGTTCCTGATTGTCGGGGAGCGGCGCATACATTAAGTTTCATAACCATGAAACAAAAGTTCCCCTTGCATGGAACAACAGTTTCATAGGCATGGAACAGGAGTTCCCCTATAATGAAACAGAAGTTTCCTGCCGGGAAACCATAAAAAAGGATATAAGAGGATAGAAAATGGATTTACTTCAATATGGTTTTTTCCAGCATGCCCTTTTGGGCAGCCTGCTGACCGCGATCGCTTGTGGTATCGTCGGGACATATATCGTGTCGCGGCGGCTTGTCTTTATCAGCGGAGGTATCACTCATGCTTCTTTCGGTGGATTGGGGTTGGGGTTCTATCTCGGGATGAATCCGATCTTGATGGCAATGTTGTTTTCCGTGCTCTCCGCATTCGGGGTGGAGTGGGCGAGCAAGACACAGAATGTGCGTGAAGACTCTGCTATTGCCGGGATATGGTCGTTAGGAATGGCATTGGGCGTTATCTTTATTTTCCTGACACCCGGATATGCACCGAATCTATCCGCCTACCTTTTTGGAAATATTCTGACTGTTTCGACGGGAGATATTATCTGGATAGCCGCTTTGGCGTTGTTGCTGGTTATCCTTTTCTCGCTTTTCCTGCGGGAGATCGTTTATGTGGCCTTCGATAGGGATTTTGCACTGACGCAAGGAGTGCCCGTCAAGTGCATAGAATATGTAATGATGTGCTGCATCGCCATGACGATCGTCCTTTCGATCCGTCTGGTCGGGATCATGCTTCTGATGAGTTTGCTGACGTTGCCTCAGATCACTGTAAACCTTTTTACGTCAGACTTTAAGAAGATTATATTCGGAAGCATTGCCATCGGTTTCTTGGGATGTGTGTTCGGGCTCGTCCTTTCTTATCTTCTGAATGTGCCTTCCGGGGCGTTTATTATTCTTGTCCTAGTCCTTTTCTTTTTGATAGTGAAAGCAATAAAAGCGGTTTTAAAGCGTTAAAAGGGGAAATGAAGAAAGGTTTCTACTATATAATCGCATTATTGATTGTCTCTTTGTTTTGGTCTTGCAGTACGAAAAAGAATACCAAGGCAAGTCGCTTCTATCACGCTTTTAATTCCCGCTATAATATCTATTTCAACGGAAAAACATCGTTTGACGAAGCGTTGCTTTCCATGCAGAACAGCTATAAGGAAAGCTATTCCGACATGATACTGATGTACCCGATCAGTGCGCAACCGAAAGACAAGCCCGAAACCGGAGGTCCTTTCGACCGGGCGATCGAGAAAAGCAATAAAGCGATCAAGCTCCACTCCATCAAAGCAAAGCCGCCTAAGAAACCGGGATGGCGCAATGATCCCAAACAACGTGCCTGGCAGGAACAGGAAGAATACAATCCGTTCCTCAAAAAGTGCTGGTTGATGATGGGGCAGGCGCAGTTCTATAATGCTGATTTCTTGCAGGCATCTGCCACTTTCTCTTACATAGCCCGTCATTATGCCCATGATGAAGAAGTGGTGGCCGAAGCCCGTCTTTGGCAGGCCCGCTGCTATTCCGAGATGGAATGGTTCTATGAAGCGGAAGATATCTTAGGAAAACTGAATACGAACGGTATCCCTCGCAAGAACCTGAACCAGTATGCGGCGGTATATGCCGACTACCTGGTGAAGAATAAGCAATATGAAGAAGCGGTCCCTTATTTCAAGACGGCGATCAAGGCAGAGAAGAACCGGCGCCAGCGTACCCGGATGAAGTATTTGTTGGGACAGATTTATGCCGAACAGGATCAGAACGGGCTTGCCTACCAGATGTTCGGACAGGTGATCAAAGCTAATCCTCCTTATGAACTGGAGTTTGCCGCCCGTATCCGCCAGACCGAAGTATTTACTGGCGGCAATTATCAGAAAGTGATCAAGATGTTGCAACGGATGGCGAAAAGCGATAAGAACAAGGACCTGCTCGATCAGGTCTATTATGCGTTGGGCAATGTCTATATGAGCCGTGAAGATACAGTCAATGCCATCAAAAACTACGAGCTGGGTGTGGAGAAAAGCACACAGAACGGTTTGGACAAGGCGATCTGCCAGATCAAACTGGGTGATCTTTATTTCCAGAAGCGCGACTATGTCAAGGCACAACCGAATTTCAGCGGTGCATTGTCCGGCATCCAGAAAGAATATAAAGACTATGAACGGGTATCCAAGCTGTCTGCTATCTTGGACGAGTTGGTCGTGCATGTGGAGGCGGTCCATTTGCAGGATAGTTTGCAAACTCTTGCCAAAATGCCGGAGTCGGAACGGCTTGCCGTGATCGACAAAATCATCGAGCAGGTGAAGAAAGAGGAGGAGGAAGCCAAGGCCCTGGCCGAGAAAGAAGCTTATCTGGCGGAACAGGAGGCAAAAGGGACTGGTATCGACCGTCCAGGAACAGAGACTGGCGGCATCACATTACCGACGACATCCGGAGGTTCCGGTTTCTATTTCTATAACCCGCAGGCAGTATCGCAGGGAAAAGCAGCTTTCCAACGTAAATGGGGACGGCGTGCGCTGGAAGATGACTGGCGTCGACGTAAGAAAGAAATGTCCACTTTCAATGAGAATATGGCAGACGAAACTGAGGATGCTTCCGAAGGAGAGGTGGGCGAACTGGCTACCGATTCGCTCGAAGCCGGACTGGAACCTGCTGCTTCCGATGACCCGAAAACACGTGAGTATTACATTCAGCAGCTTCCGTTGACACCCGAAGATATCCAGGCTTCCAATATTATCATAGAAGATGGTCTCTATAACATGGCTATGATTTATAAGGACAAACTCGAGGATATCCCGTTGGCAACCGAAGCCTTTGAGGAGTTGGAACGCCGTTTCCCGAAGCATAGTCACCTTTTGGAAAGCTACTACCAGGTTTATCTGATGGCTCTTCGTTCCGGAAACCAAGCGCTCGCTGCTGCTTATAAGAATAAGTTGGTTACGACTTTCCCTGAATCGGATTATGCGGTTGCGATTGCCGATCCGAATTACGAATATAATATCCGGATGATGGACAAGGTGCAGGATTCGATCTACCAGGCGACCTATGCAAGTTACCTGGCGGAAGATACGGTCACCGTTCGTCGTAATTATCGCGATGTCAGTGCCAAGTATCCGTTGGCGGATCTGTTGCCTAAGTTCATGTTCCTCGAGGCGCTGACCTATGTGCAGGCTGGGGATGCTGAAGGTTTCAAAAACGCCTTGAAAGCATTGGTTGAGAAATATCCGACGGCTGATGTGACGGAACTGGCGGGTGAAATGCTGAAAGGTGTTCTGCGTGGGCGTATGATGGTTCAAGGTGGTATTAGGGGAATGAGTTGGAACTTGCGTTTCGGTGTGGGGGATGATGGTACGTTGTCGGCAGCCGACTCGGCACGTGTCTTTACGGCTGAATCTAACACGTCTTACCGGATGCTGTTAATGTTCCCGACCGGAACACTCGATCGTAACCAGTTGCTTTTTGCCGTTGCCGCCTATAACTTTGCCAATTTTATGGTGAAGGAGTTCGATTTGAGTTTTGAAGAAGCCGGTCCGATGAGCATGTTGACGATTCATGGCTTCTTTAATTTGGATGAGATCTTGCATTATTATAAGATGATCTACGGAGCGGATGGCTATGCAACTGCATTGGACAAAAATGTGGCTATTCTTCCGATCTCCGACGACAACTATGAAACCTTGATGCGGGGAAAGACGCTTGAGGAATATGTCGAATTCTTCCAGGAAAACTTCGGTGAGGCCGTTCCTGAACTGGCCGCTCGTTGGAAAGCCCGTATGGCTGCCGAACAGATCAAAGAGGAAGAGGCAAAAGCTGAAGAGGTCGAAGCACAGGATTCTGAAAATATTCCGGAAGAAAAGCCGGAACCTGTCAAGAAGACCGTCCGCCCGAAAGAACAACGCCAGCAGCAGGCTGTAGAAGAAGTTGTTGTACCGCCTGCCGTAAAAGACACGGTTCCGGTAGAACTTCCGGCGGTCGATACAATGACTGTCCGTGAAACAGAAATGCTCCTTCCGGCGGATGTAGATACCGTTTCAGTAAAGCCGGCTGCAAAAGATACGGTTGTTCCGGCATCACCTGACACCGTTCCCGCTGTTGTCACTCCTGTAGAGCAACCGAAGGAACTCACGTTGAAAGAGATCGAAGAACTCCGCAAGCGCGAAGCCGATGAAGCTGAAGCCCGTAAGGAAGAAGCTCGTAAAGCTTTTGAAGCTCAACAGAAAGCCGAAAAAGAATTGCAGGAAAAGAAGGCAAAAGAAAACGAGGAACTTCTGAAGAAGCAAAAGGCTGAAGAAGAAGCGTTGCTGAAAGCAAAAGCCGAACGAGAAAAACAGCTTGAACGCGACCGCAAGGCCAAGCTGAAACAGGTCGAAGCCGAACGTAAGGCGAAACTCAAAGCCCGTGAAGAACTGCGTAAGCAGAAAGAACGTGAGTATAAGGAACGCCTGAAGCAAAAGGAAAAAGAACGTAAGCAGAAGGAACGCGAATACAAAGAAAAGCTGAAGGCCAAAGAAAAAGCCCGCCGCGAAGCCCAAAAGGCCAAAGAGGCGGCTGCCAAAGCGAAAAGAAAGAGGTAAAAAACAAGGGCCGTGTCAAATCTTTGCTGACGCGGCCCTTTATAATTAAGGAAAGTTTCTTTTAGAACTTGAAATATCCTTTCGCATTATTGTAACTGATATCTTCGACCATCTTACCGATGAACGGCAGTTCGGATGCAGGCAGTAGACCGTCTTCCACTTCGCGGCCCAGAATGTTACATAGGATGCGGCGGAAGTATTCATGACGCGGGTAGGATAGGAAACTGCGTGAATCCGTGAGCATTCCGACGAAGCGGCTCAGCAATCCTAAGTCGGACAATGCGTTCATCTGCTTTTCCATGCCGTGAATCTGATCCAGGAACCACCAGCCGGAGCCATACTGCATCTTGCCCGGAACCGTGCCGTCGTTAAAGCTGTAGATCGTTGTCATCAGCAGTTCGTTATCACGCGGGTTTAGGTTGTAGAAGATAGACTTTGCCAGTACGCCTTCTTCGTCCAAACGGCTCAGGAAGCGAGCTAGCGGAGCTGCGACTTCTGCATCTCCAATTGCATCGTAGCCTGTGTCGGGACCTAATTGCTTAAACATGCGGACGTTGTTGTTGCGGGTTGCACCATAGTGGAACTGTTGTACCCAGTCGCTTTTGGCATCCATAACCGCAAATTCGTACAACATGGCAGAACGGAATTTGTCGATTTCTTCGACTGTCAGTTCTTTCTTCATACGTGCTTTCAGGAATATGGCCTCGATTTCAGCATCCGTATAGGGTTCGGCATAGAATGTAAGTATTCCATGGTCGGACAGGCGGCAGCCTTGTGACGCGAAGAAGTCGTGACGTTTCTGCAAAGCGTCGATCAAGTCTTTGAAGTTGAGGATCGACATGTCGGCAGCTGCTTCCAACTTGGTCAGATATTCGTTATATGTATCGACATTCTCGATTGCCATAGCCTTGTCCGGTCGCCAAGCAGGAAGTACTTTGGTTTTCAGACTGCTTTGGCGGATCTGGGTATGATATTTCAAATCATCGATCGGATCGTCGGTCGTACATACGACTTCCACGTTCATACGTTCCATGATTGCCTGGGCACGGAATTCCGGTGTTTGCAATTTGGCTGTGCATTCGTCGTATATCTCGCGGGCGGTGGACGGATTCAGAACCTTGTCTATGCCGAAGATACGGCTCAGTTCAAGATGGGTCCAGTGATATAGAGGGTTGCGCATGGCATACTGCAGGGTTTCAGCCCATTTTTCAAATTTTTCATACGCCGGTTTATCTCCTGTGATGTATGTTTCAGGTACGCCGTTGGCACGCATCGCACGCCATTTATAATGGTCACCACCCAACCATATTTCCGTCAGGTCGGCAAACTGATAGTTGTCGGCTATCTGTTGCGGGATCAAGTGGCAGTGATAATCGATGATTGGCATTTTGGCTGCGTGTTCGTGATACAGTTTCTGAGCTGTCTCGGACTGGAGCAGGAAATTGGAATCGAGAAAGGATTTCATGATTTATGATTTTAGATTTATGATTTATAGATTTCTGAATTATGATTTATCATCGGCGCATAAATCATAATTCAGAAATCATTTAACGATATTTCTTGATAGTTGCCAGTGCATCGCGGCAAAGTGTGGATATTGCCTCCCAGTTGCCGGCTGCAATCATTTCTTTCGGGAACAGCTTGGAACCCATGCCTACGCAAGTCACGCCAGCTTTAAACCAGGCCGACAGATTTTCTTCCGTCGGTTCTACGGCGCCTGTAGCCATGATCATAGACCAAGGCATCGGAGCTTTGATGTTCTTCACGAACGATGGTCCGCCTACGTTTCCGGCAGGGAAAATCTTACACAGGTCACAACCTACTTCTTGGGCGAAACCGATTTCCGAAACGGAACCGCATCCTGGTGTATATGGGATCAAGCGACGATTACAAACCTTCGCGATTTCCGGGTTGAACAATGGACCGACAACGAAGTTAGCACCCAATTGCAAGTATAGGGAAGCTGTTCCGGCATCCACGATCTGTCCGATACCTAAAACCATTTCAGGACATTCTACCGCAGCATATTTTACCAGTTCGGCAAATACTTCATGAGCGAAGTCACCGCGATTGGTGAATTCGAATGCACGGACACCGCCTTCGTAGCAAGCTTTGACAACCTGCTTTGCGATTTCTACATCTTTATTGTAGTAAACAGGTACCATCCCTGTACTGACGATCGCATCGAGTACCTGCATTTTATTGAATCTTGCCATGATAAGATTTATGATTTCTGAATTATAATTTATGATTGAATTGTCACTTATCTTGAAACTCGTCCGGAAGCATCGCCACTCATCAACTTTTCAACTTCTTCGACTGTCACTTGGTTGAAGTCGCCGTAGATCGTGTGTTTCAAGCAAGATGCAGCGACAGCGAAATCGAGTGCTTTCTGGTCGTCTGTCGTATAAGTCAGCAGACCGTAGATCAAACCTCCCATGAAAGAGTCTCCACCACCTACACGGTCAACGATATGAGTAATGTCGTAACGACGAGACTGGTACAGTTTGCCTTTGGCATAGAGAACGCCGCCCCACGTATTGTGGTTTGCATTGATAGCGCCGCGCAGTGTGATGATCACTTTCTTTGCACGCGGGAATTTAGCCATCAATTGTGTGCAAACGGATTCGAATTCGGCAGCGTTTACTTCGCCGTTTGTGGCTGTTACGTCGAAACCTTCCGGTTTGATGCCGAATACCTTTTCCGCATCCTCTTCGTTACCAAGGATTACGTCACAACCTGCAACCAGTTCCGGCATCACTTCAGAGGCCGTTTTGCCATATTTCCACAGATTTTTGCGGTAATTAAGGTCGCATGATACGGGGATACCCATACGGTTTGCCACTTGGATAGCTTCGAGGCAAGCATCTGCCGCACCCTGTGAAATGGCCGGTGTAATGCCTGTCCAGTGGAACCAGGATGCATCTTTGAATACTTCTTCCCAGTTTACCATTCCCGGTTGGATTTCGGAGATAGCCGAGTGAGCGCGGTCATAGACGACTTTGCTGGGCAACTGATTTGCGCCCGTCTCCAAGAAATAGATCCCCATACGCCCCGGCGCGCGCAGGATCTTGCGCGTATTCACGCCGAAGCGACGCAATTCGCCCACACAGGCGTCGCCCAGCGCGTTGGCGGGCAGCACGGTGAAGAATTGTGCGTCCATACCATAATTTGCCAGGGAGACGGCCACGTTCGCCTCGCCACCGCCAAAGGTGGCCTCCATCATGTTGCTCTGGAAAAAGCGCTCATGGCCAGGCGCGCGCAGGCGCAGCATGATCTCGCCAAAGGTCAAAATGCTCACGGGATGTCCTCCTTATTTTTGCAGCAGATGGATGGCAAAGCCGCCCATCTCGCCTTCCAGATAGATGGCCGTTATCCGGCCTTTTTTGTACTTTGCAGTGTCGGGAAGGACGCGGTAGCCCTTGCGCGCCAGATCCGCCACTGCCAGTTCGACGCGGTTGGTGTGGATGGCAATGTGGCCCTTTTCGCCCAGATAGGCGCTTTTCATCACTTCGATGCCGTCGCCGGCAAAATTGGAGCTGTTGCCCAGCCGCGTGCCGAAGCCGAAGGCGCCCTCCAGCGTCTCGCACAGCCGCGCTGAGGAGTCCGCGTCGGGCATGTTTACGCCCACGTGCGCCACTTCATAGCCG
>OJPS01002557.1_pt1 | contig 10229 bp, 9 predicted proteins | sample 1598551 | NCBI WGS metagenome assembly OJPS01 (sample SAMN03922488, study PRJEB24848) | human gut metagenome | isolation source: stool sample | host: Homo sapiens | place: Germany | collected 2011-05 | reverse complement strand
ATGTTATAAACTACAGATGTATAAAACTCCAGAGCTAAAGCAGTAGTGACATCTTGATTTACAGACGCTTCCGCTACACTTCAGTGGTACATTGGAGGCTATGTTGCCTCCCAATTCGGCCATGTGTATTGGATTTCCGTACCTGCAACTGTACCGATGTGGTAACAGAGTTCCAAGAAGCCAAATGGGCCCGGCCCCAGTACATGGTAACCTTAAAAATATTATGTTTCGTGTTGCGGCAAGATTGTCCTTGAGAGAACACACTCAGGAGTGCGGTCAAGGCCGTTAGGATGGGCCGATGCGTCCTCCTGTGGGGGCATTACGAATTCGTCGAACATGGGAGAAAAACGCAAGGTGTTTTCGCAAAACGGACACATAGGTCCGCCCCTGCGGGATCGGGACCCCGGCGCATTCCCCCAAGGGGCATTCTTACCCCAACGAAAGTCATAATATTTCGAGCGGTTACAAGATACTCGCGGAAGATTCTCCTCCCGGTTTAAACAACATGGGTCTGCTGCAAAGGGGAGTAGACCACCCTTGCAGGATGCTGGAAGTGCCAAAGCTTGGCATCACATCCTGCAAAGGTGCGTCTGGAACTCCCTTGCGGCAGACCCATATTGTATCAGATCATGTACTCAGGCTCAGAAGGCCCAGTTACCGTTCCGGAAGATGGGAACCACCCGACCGTCCCGGGTGTGGGCGTCAATGTTCATGGAGTCACAGCCAATCATGAAGTCCTCGTGGATCATGGAGTCATTGATGCCGTAGCTGCGGCACTCCTCCAGGGTCTTGTTCTGGAAGTCCCGGATGGTATCGGCGTAGCCCATGCCCAAGGCCAGGTGGCAGGCGGCATTTTCGTCAAACAGGGTGTTGTAGAAGAGATAGCCGCACTGGGCAATGGGGGAGCTCTGGGGCACCAGGGCGCACTCGCCCAGGTAAGCCGCGCCCTCGTCCATGGAGATCATGGTCTTAAGCAGCTCTTCGTTCTTCTCTGCGTGAACCTCCACAGCCTTGCCCCCGGCAAAGCGGATGGAGACGCCCTCGATCAGCTGGCCCTGGTAGCTCAGGGGTTTGGTGGCATAGACAATGCCCTCGGCCAGGCCCCGCTTCGGGGAGGTAAAGCACTCCTCCGTGGGTATGTTGGGGTTGTAGAAGACGCCCTGGATGCTCTCTTCCCCGCCGCCACAGAACTGGGCCTCGGGCATCAGGCCCACGGTAAAGTCCGTGCCATTGTCCGCCGTGTAGTGGAGGCTTTCAATATCCAGGCTGTTCAGGTAGTCGCACCGGGCCTTCAGATCCCGGTTGTGCTCCTCCCAGGCTGCCACGGGGTCGCCATTGACCCGAGATGTGGCAAGAATGGCCTCCCAAAGCTTTTCCATGGCCTGGCTCCGAGTCAGATCCGGGAACACCTTTTTGGCCCAAGCGGCGCCAGGGACAGCGGCAATGCACCACTGCTCCTTATTCTGCCGCTGATCGGCATAGGGTTTGACAACCTGATAGACAGCCTGACGGCCCTTGGCCATCTTCTCCAGGTTTACGCCCTTGAGACCATCGGGATCCTCGGAAATCAGATGAATCCGGCAAGGAAGAATATCCACATAGTGCTGCAGCCGGGCCTCCTCCCAGGCCTCCACCGTGCCCAGGGTTTTGACGCTTTGATAGCGAACATGAAGCTTCTGTAGGGGCTGATAGTTCCAATTGACTGTGACCTTCCGGGCTTTGGCCTTATAGGCTTCCTCCACCACCATCTGCACAAATTCCGGTTGGTCCAGATCGGCGTAGATAAGCACGTCCTGCCCTTTTTGCACATTCACACCGGAACGGACGATGAGCCGGGCATATTCCCGCAGGATTGTTTTCTTCATTAGATTGGGTACTCCTTTCCATTCTACCGCCCGCAGGCAGTTGTTCCCGCCACTGTGGCCGCGCTGGGCGGCCATGTGTTTCCACCCCAAAAAATCAGGAGGAAACTGGCTGCTTTGGGGTCATTGTACCATATTTAGCAGCATTTGTCACCCTAAACGACAAAATAAACGGGAATCAGTGGCGTGGAGTTTTCGCACAAATGCTTGAAACTACTTTTGCTGGCCCCGTTGAATCCGGAGCAACCTCAGCAGATCAGTACGTTAGCAGGAGCCACTGAATCAGTGGGAGAAAATCAAGAGAATGATCTGCATTGACAAAAGCATGGGCTTTAACGCCAGAAGCTGTTTGGAGTAGAAAAGCGTTAAGGAAAAGAGCGAAGACAGTAAAACAGAAAGCAGCGAGACGGTAGGGGCATCCCCGGGCGTATTGGCCAGATGGGGCGCGAAATATTTTAAAACGTTTCCCGGTGTGGGGGCATCGCCTCCAGGTACCCGCATTGGTCCGCGCACCAACTGTTTCAAGTCGTGCCCCCGTGTGGGGGGCATCGGCCAGCCAGGCCCGGTTCGTCGCGTCCCAGGAGTTTCAAGTCGTGCCCCCGCGTGGGGGGCATCCCAGCAAGGCCGGAATATCGTGCGCGGGACGCGGTTTCAAGTCGTGCCCCCGTGTGGGGGGCATCAAGTGTGCTTGAAGAAAAGTACGGTAGGCTGGAGTTTCAAGTCGTGCCCCCGTGTGGGGGGCATCCTGGTCGCATCTATCCGCCCTCGGTGGTCATCGACGTTTCAAGTCGTGCCCCCGTGTGGGGGGGCATCTGTATTCCTCTGTGAGGGCGGTAATGCGCTCGGTGTTTCAAGTCGTGCCCCCGTGTGGGGGGCATCCCGAGGCGGAATGGAAACTTTGGTCTGAGAAAAGTTTCAAGTCGTGCCCCCGTGTGGGGGGCATCTTCTCCGTAAACTTTCCGTCTCGGTGCATGGCAAGTTTCAAGTCGTGCCCCCGTGTGGGGGGCATCTTGCGCCGTTGTCGTAAATTAACGACCGCCCCAAGTTTCAAGTCGTGCCCCCGTGTGGGGGGCATCGATCTGTCCCAGATTCGTCGTGTCGTTGGATTCCCTGTTTCAAGTCGTGCCCCCGTGTGGGGGGCATCGTTCATACGCGGAAATTGTTTTGTTGATCGTGTCGGTTTCAAGTCGTGCCCCCGTGTGGGGGGCATCCGCGAACCGTCTGCGCGCTTCCGGACGGTGGTCTGTTTCAAGTCGTGCCCCCGTGTGGGGGGCATCTGCTGGAGCAATGTGCCGAGGAGCTGGCCGAACTGTTTCAAGTCGTGCCCCCGTGTGGGGGGCATCGCTGGCGGCCCACCAAGTAGGGCTGGTAAGCCAGTTTCAAGTCGTGCCCCCGTGTGGGGGGCATCTGGCAAGGGTGAGGCCGGGAGCCTGTACGTATCCGTTTCAAGTCGTGCCCCCGTGTGGGGGGCATCAGAAGTATGCCGAATGACAGCGTTGATATGATATTGTTTCAAGTCGTGCCCCCGTGTGGGGGGCATCGGCGTTGGGGCTTACGCTTTTTCGCCATCTGATGGGTTTCAAGTCGTGCCCCCGTGTGGGGGGCATCCCGGCTGCTGCAGCAGGTTATCATCGGCCAGCAGGTTTCAAGTCGTGCCCCCGTGTGGGGGGCATCCGCTTCGCATTCTTGTAGTACTGAGCCGAGAAATGTTTCAAGTCGTGCCCCCGTGTGGGGGGCATCTAATTTGGGCTATTACCAATATCCCTAAAATGGCAGTTTCAAGTCGTGCCCCCGTGTGGGGGGCATCCTCAAACTCCTCCATTGCCCCGATATCAGATTCGTTTCAAGTCGTGCCCCCGTGTGGGGGGCATCATGGAAATTGCCAATATCCGAAGAAACACCAGTTTGGTTTCAAGTCGTGCCCCCGTGTGGGGGGCATCCTCCTGGGCGTTTTCGCCCAGATGGAAAGGGAAATGTTTCAAGTCGTGCCCCCGTGTGGGGGGCATCCGGACGGCGCGCCCGGGCCAGCTGGGCCAGCTGGGTTTCAAGTCGTGCCCCCGTGTGGGGGGCATCGGGAGAGACTGAAAAGTCACATCCAATTGAAAATGTTTCAAGTCGTGCCCCCGTGTGGGGGGCATCAATCCCGGAGAACGAAATAGAAGAAGAGACCTCAGTTTCAAGTCGTGCCCCCGTGTGGGGGGCATCCTGCCCAGAAGTTTACTTTCCCAATAAATAAAGTTTGTTTCAAGTCGTGCCCCCGTGTGGGGGGCATCTCTTCACGAGCAATAACGTCAGCCTCCGTCATTCGTTTCAAGTCGTGCCCCCGTGTGGGGGGCATCTTGCCCTTTTTGATACGTTCCAGCGGCACCCCGGTTTCAAGTCGTGCCCCCGTGTGGGGGGCATCTCGCGGGCGAATACGCAGTTGCGAACACGGACGGGTTTCAAGTCGTGCCCCCGTGTGGGGGGCATCTGGTGCAACGCAAGTACGTGTACTTCCACGCTGGGTTTCAAGTCGTGCCCCCGTGTGGGGGGCATCTGGGCGGCTGTCCGTTTCCCGGCTCATGGCAATGGTTTCAAGTCGTGCCCCCGTGTGGGGGGCATCGGGAGAGGTAGTGCCTACTTTCCGCCCAGCGCCAGTTTCAAGTCGTGCCCCCGTGTGGGGGGCATCCACCGGGGATTCAGCGCCCGGACGATGGCTGTGGAGTTTCAAGTCGTGCCCCCGTGTGGGGGGCATCATTTTGGCCTTTTCGGCCCTCCCTAGCTCCTGGGTTTCAAGTCGTGCCCCCGTGTGGGGGGCATCAGATACAGCTGCTGGAGCCTGAGATTCTGCCAAGTTTCAAGTCGTGCCCCCGTGTGGGGGGCATCGACAGCAGCCTGAATTTTATTTTCCAAAGAGGAGGTTTCAAGTCGTGCCCCCGTGTGGGGGGCATCCAGTACTATGCTATAATCAGCAATATGCACAAAGTTTCAAGTCGTGCCCCCGTGTGGGGGGCATCCAGAAAGAACCGGCATAGATATACCTCCATCAATGTTTCAAGTCGTGCCCCCGTGTGGGGGGCATCATGTTGCCCGAGCAGCCGTCCGAGCATCCAAGCAGTTTCAAGTCGTGCCCCCGTGTGGGGGGCATCTTACGTACTTGATTTCTGCCATACGTCCCTCCCTGTTTCAAGTCGTGCCCCCGTGTGGGGGGCATCATTTTATCATATTGACTCGCTTCAAACTCTTCCATGTTTCAAGTCGTGCCCCCGTGTGGGGGGCATCTTCTGGGTGGGATGTCTATTGTACTGAGCGTCTGGTTTCAAGTCGTGCCCCCGTGTGGGGGGCATCCCATTCGGCATTGTAGTTTCCATTGGATTCTGCAGTTTCAAGTCGTGCCCCCGTGTGGGGGGCATCAAATAGCATCCACCGTATCTGGCGTTAATTCAAAGTTTCAAGTCGTGCCCCCGTGTGGGGGGCATCCTCCAATTTTGAAATAATCCTTGTACGACCAAGAGTTTCAAGTCGTGCCCCCGTGTGGGGGGCATCCGACCGAAGGCAAGGGTTCAGAGGCCGGCAAAAGGTTTCAAGTCGTGCCCCCGTGTGGGGGGCATCATTTACAACCAACTCCGGCGGCATCCTGCCCACAAGTTTCAAGTCGTGCCCCCGTGTGGGGGGCATCAGCTTTTATGCGGACGGAGACACAGAAGCACGCAAGTTTCAAGTCGTGCCCCCGTGTGGGGGGCATCACGTGATAAGTCTGATAGTTAAAGAAGGAGGTGTGTTTCAAGTCGTGCCCCCGTGTGGGGGGCATCCCCAAGTAAGCAGCCAAATTGTTGCACCAGAATAGTTTCAAGTCGTGCCCCCGTGTGGGGGGCATCAGGGTGATCATTGAACCTGAACCACCTCGCCCAAGTTTCAAGTCGTGCCCCCGTGTGGGGGGCATCCAGCAGGATCTGCGTCTTATTTTTGTTCTTGATTTTGTTTCAAGTCGTGCCCCCGTGTGGGGGGCATCAGGAGCGACTAATTTACAACTTGAATCATAGCAGGTTTCAAGTCGTGCCCCCGTGTGGGGGGCATCTCAGCCGAAAAGCCGCGAGAACGCCTAGAAAAAGTTTCAAGTCGTGCCCCCGTGTGGGGGGCATCTTTTCCTATATATCTGCTCTCGCGCTCCTGGTATGTTTCAAGTCGTGCCCCCGTGTGGGGGGCATCGCTTTAGCATGGATGATGATGGGCTTGTTAATATGTTTCAAGTCGTGCCCCCGTGTGGGGGGCATCTATAGTTTCCCTCTTAAAGGAATCTGCTGTCGAGTTTCAAGTCGTGCCCCCGTGTGGGGGGCATCCATTTTGCTACACGTAAATACTTGAATCCCTTTAGTTTCAAGTCGTGCCCCCGTGTGGGGGGCATCTGCGCGGCGGGTACATCTACCCCGCCTTGATGAGTTTCAAGTCGTGCCCCCGTGTGGGGGGCATCTCTACTTCTCCTTCGTTTTTTTTGGGGGCTTCTGGGTTTCAAGTCGTGCCCCCGTGTGGGGGGCATCTCCTAGTATGTAGTCAGCACTCACGTGATAGTATTGTTTCAAGTCGTGCCCCCGTGTGGGGGGCATCAGTCGCCACAGACCCAAACTGGGAAATCAGGGAAGTTTCAAGTCGTGCCCCCGTGTGGGGGGCATCGTTTGTCATATTGATGAGGCCATCATTGTCAAAAGTTTCAAGTCGTGCCCCCGTGTGGGGGGCATCAGAAGCTGCTTCAACAGTGATTTCAGCACGAGTGTTTCAAGTCGTGCCCCCGTGTGGGGGGCATCCTTCAGCGTTCCTTGTAGCGGTGCATGTTGGGAGTTTCAAGTCGTGCCCCCGTGTGGGGGGCATCTCCAAATAGAGGCCATAAGGTATACCAGAATAAGAAGTTTCAAGTCGTGCCCCCGTGTGGGGGGCATCTTTCTGACTCGTAAGTACGTTAATCCATATAAGCTGTTTCAAGTCGTGCCCCCGTGTGGGGGGCATCCTGCTGTTCTTTCTGGCTTTTTTGTCCTTTGGATTTTGGTTTCAAGTCGTGCCCCCGTGTGGGGGGCATCTTTTCTTCTTTGCTTTTTTGGCTTTATTCCATTTTCTGTTTCAAGTCGTGCCCCCGTGTGGGGGGCATCTTTCTTCTTTGCTTTTTTGGCTTTATTCCATTTTCTGTTTCAAGTCGTGCCCCCGTGTGGGGGGCATCCGAGAAGATGCAGAGCGCAGCTATGGACGCAGCAGGTTTCAAGTCGTGCCCCCGTGTGGGGGGCATCGTGCGCGGGAGCCGTAGGTGTCAATGGCCTGTTGCAGGTTTCAAGTCGTGCCCCCGTGTGGGGGGCATCGTATGCCATAGCGGCGCAAATGCCGCCCGGAGCGTTTCAAGTCGTGCCCCCGTGTGGGGGGCATCGATTCCCTTCGGATAAGGTTTACATACCCATTTAAGTTTCAAGTCGTGCCCCCGTGTGGGGGGCATCCGGTGGCGGAGGACGGCACTACCCACGTGCTGGGGTTTCAAGTCGTGCCCCCGTGTGGGGGGCATCCTCCGAACTGGGACGGGACACACACAACGCCGACCGCCTGTTTCAAGTCGTGCCCCCGTGTGGGGGGCATCTGGTAAATACCCTCATTGCTGCCTACGAGAAGCTGTTTCAAGTCGTGCCCCCGTGTGGGGGGCATCAAAAGGGATTGAAGATCCTTGTATGGGAGCAAGTTTCAAGTCGTGCCCCCGTGTGGGGGGCATCTTATAATATTATGTGTGCTCTTTCTGTTGTTGGTGTTTCAAGTCGTGCCCCCGTGTGGGGGGCATCCGTACTGCTACGTCTTATACGTTCAATTGGGATGTGTTTCAAGTCGTGCCCCCGTGTGGGGGGCATCGCCTCCGGGGGCTGTCCCTGGGGATTAGTTGCGGGTTTCAAGTCGTGCCCCCGTGTGGGGGGCATCTTGTAGGTGAACTTAATCCGGACATTATCAATAGGTTTCAAGTCGTGCCCCCGTGTGGGGGGCATCTGATTTCGTCTGCCGATGCCAGCATGGCATTTTTGTTTCAAGTCGTGCCCCCGTGTGGGGGGCATCACGTGCCGCCAGATCCGAAGGTCAGGCTGAAAGAGTTTCAAGTCGTGCCCCCGTGTGGGGGGCATCAAATTTTCAGCCGGTGGAGGGCGTAGTGCGCGTAGTTTCAAGTCGTGCCCCCGTGTGGGGGGCATCTCCGATCAGTTTTCCGGGTTGGCTGATACTTCTGTTTCAAGTCGTGCCCCCGTGTGGGGGGCATCAAGGGGCGGTTCATGCTGACGATCTCCACCCAAGGTTTCAAGTCGTGCCCCCGTGTGGGGGGCATCCTGGCCGGGTGAGCCTGTGGAACGATATTGTGAAGGTTTCAAGTCGTGCCCCCGTGTGGGGGGCATCTCAACGCCATTCCAAGTTCGCTTTGTCCAGTAGGGTTTCAAGTCGTGCCCCCGTGTGGGGGGCATCCCGAAACCACACGAAGCATTTTCTTCATCAGAAAGTTTCAAGTCGTGCCCCCGTGTGGGGGGCATCGGGCAAAAGTGCCTGCTTCGGGCGGACATGCTGCAGTTTCAAGTCGTGCCCCCGTGTGGGGGGCATCTGCTCAGGCTCAGCAAAGACAGAAAAGCTAAAAGTTTCAAGTCGTGCCCCCGTGTGGGGGGCATCTGCTTGGCTTTTGCCAATTCGGCCTCCAGATTTTGGTTTCAAGTCGTGCCCCCGTGTGGGGGGCATCTGCTCCAGCAGCTCGCCCCGGTGGGCCATAATCAAGTTTCAAGTCGTGCCCCCGTGTGGGGGGCATCTTGCAACGCAGGTGTGTAGTTGTCGCCCACAGCAGTTTCAAGTCGTGCCCCCGTGTGGGGGGCATCAGCCCCCGTCTCTATCCAGATTACCTTTGATATTGTTTCAAGTCGTGCCCCCGTGTGGGGGGCATCCTGGTGTACTTTAATGGCGGAGAGCAGGTCATGTTTCAAGTCGTGCCCCCGTGTGGGGGGCATCTTGCCTATCCAGGCTATTGAGGTCAGCGCTACCGTTTCAAGTCGTGCCCCCGTGTGGGGGGCATCAGGGCTCCAAGAGCGCTGATATATTGGATGGCGTGTTTCAAGTCGTGCCCCCGTGTGGGGGGCATCTGCAGCTCACTTTCGATCCGAGCGAGCCAGGGATGTTTCAAGTCGTGCCCCCGTGTGGGGGGCATCCGGCTTAATCGGCTGCGCCGTGATGCGGTCCCGGATGTTTCAAGTCGTGCCCCCGTGTGGGGGGCATCCCTGAGGGGGGCTGCCCTCGATTGCGCCGCTGAGGTTTCAAGTCGTGCCCCCGTGTGGGGGGCATCAAGCGTGGTTGTGGCGGATGAATGGGCTGATCCAGTTTCAAGTCGTGCCCCCGTGTGGGGGGCATCGGCAAGTATTGGCTCCACGTTGACGAATGTGTTGTGTTTCAAGTCGTGCCCCCGTGTGGGGGGCATCATTTGTATGATCGGGCGTTGGCGGGGTGGTGCAAGTAGTTTCAAGTCGTGCCCCCGTGTGGGGGGCATCGGCAAACGGATTGGAGGCTGCATTGGTTACGGGAGTTTCAAGTCGTGCCCCCGTGTGGGGGGCATCCTGGACAGTTGCTCCGGGCGCTCCCGGATGACCGCAGTTTCAAGTCGTGCCCCCGTGTGGGGGGCATCAGTTGCTACCATCACCGGCGGCCACCGGCTGACCATGTTTCAAGTCGTGCCCCCGTGTGGGGGGCATCTATGCCAGAGACGGTGCCATGGATATCTTTGAAGTTTCAAGTCGTGCCCCCGTGTGGGGGGCATCACCTTTTTCGCCACCATATCGTACTCAGTTCCCAGTTTCAAGTCGTGCCCCCGTGTGGGGGGCATCTTTGATCCGTGGGTAGAAGCGTTCGAGTCATCTTTAGTTTCAAGTCGTGCCCCCGTGTGGGGGGCATCCGGTGTATGTGGTGGTTGCTGCGGCGAAGGTTGGAGTTTCAAGTCGTGCCCCCGTGTGGGGGGCATCCCGTGGGAAGCAAACAGATCCAGAAGGGAAGGGAGGTTTCAAGTCGTGCCCCCGTGTGGGGGGCATCGATCGTACGAATCAAGTTTATATCCACTAATATCGTTTCAAGTCGTGCCCCCGTGTGGGGGGCATCGCCCCATCTCCCATCCAAAGGACGGTACATAGCTGGTTTCAAGTCGTGCCCCCGTGTGGGGGGCATCCCGGCTTCTGCGATATCTTCAGTCATTTTCTCCGCGTTTCAAGTCGTGCCCCCGTGTGGGGGGCATCGGGGATTTGCTCTAATGTTCGTCAGCTTTACAAAGTTTCAAGTCGTGCCCCCGTGTGGGGGGCATCCATCTTCGATCGGTACGATGAAGCAAGTATTATTCACCGAAAGGATCGTCGCGAT
>OJPS01002556.1_pt1 | contig 10231 bp, 11 predicted proteins | sample 1598551 | NCBI WGS metagenome assembly OJPS01 (sample SAMN03922488, study PRJEB24848) | human gut metagenome | isolation source: stool sample | host: Homo sapiens | place: Germany | collected 2011-05 | reverse complement strand
GAAGAGTATGTGCGCTCTATCGAGGAGGATATCCACTGGCTGGGCTTTTCCTGGGCGAATAAGCTCTATGCTTCGGATTATTTTGACTATATGTTCGAGCGCGCCGTGCTGCTCATCAAAAAGGGCCTTGCCTATGTCTGCGATCTTTCCGCAGAGGAGATCCGCGCCTACCGCGGCACGCTCACCGAGCCGGGCAAGAACAGCCCTTGGCGCGAGCGCAGTGTAGAGGAAAATCTGGAGCTCTTTTACGGCATGCGGGATGGAAAATTTGCAGATGGCCAGAAGGTGCTGCGGGCAAAAATCGATATGAGCTCTCCCAACCTGAATATGCGGGATCCTGTTCTTTACCGCATCTTGCGCAGCGAGCATCACCGCACGGGCAACCGCTGGATCATCTACCCCATGTACGACTATGCTCATCCCCTGGAGGATGCCTATGAGGGCATTACGCATTCCATCTGCACGCTGGAATTTGAAGCACACCGCCCGCTCTACGACTGGGTGATTGAGCACTGCGAATGTGAGCCTGCGCCGCACCAGTATGAATTTGCCCGCCTGAACCTGACGCGCACCATCATGAGCAAGCGGTATCTGAAGATGCTGGTGGAGCAGGGGGTTGTTTCGGGTTGGGACGACCCGCGCATGCCTACCATCAGCGGGCTGCGCCGCCGCGGGTATACGCCCGCATCCATTCGGGATTTCTGCTCCCGTATCGGCGTGGCAAAGGCGAATAGCGAAGTGGAAGCCGCTCTGTTGGAGCACTGTGTCCGGGAAGACCTCAATGCTCATGCGCCGCGGCTCATGGGTGTGCTGCGCCCGCTTAAGCTCATTATTGAAAACTATCCCGAAGGGAAAACGGAATGGATGGAGGCGGAGGATCTGCCCGGCGGGCAGACCAGCCATCAGGTTCCCTTCTCCAGGGAACTCTATATTGAGCAGGAAGATTTTATGGAAGTTGCCCCAAATAAAAAGTATTTTCGGCTGGCCATCGGAAAGGAAGTGCGGCTGAAAAACGCCTATATCATAAAGTGCGAGCGCGTGCAAAAAGATGAAAAGGGCAATCTGGAAGCGGTTATCTGCACCTATGATCCTCTCTCCAAATCCGGCGATGTCAATGCGGCGCGCAAAGTCAAGGGCACGCTGCACTGGGTCGAGGCCAAGACGGCCATCCCCGCCGAATACCGCCTATACGATTACCTGCTTCAGGAAGAGGGCAAGGGGGATTTCATGGAGCGCCTGAATCCCAATTCTCTCCAGGTGCTGCACGGCTATATCGAACCGGAAATCCAAAAGGCAGAAAGGGAAGATCGCTTCCAGCTCATGCGCATGGGCTATTTCTGCGCAGACCGGTGGGATTTTTCGCCCGAGCATGTGGTATTAAACCAGATTGTCGGGCTAAAGGATACCTTTGCAAAGGCAGTAAAGAATCAATAAGAGTGGTGAAAAAATGACAGTCAGAACAAGATTTGCGCCCAGCCCGACGGGCTATCTGCATATCGGCGGGCTTCGGACGGCGCTTTATGCCTGGCTCTATGCCAGAAAGAACCATGGAAAGTTTATCCTGCGCATTGAGGATACGGATAGAAACCGCCTGGTGGATGAAGCCAGTGAAATCATCTACCGGACGCTGCGCGATACCGGCCTCACCTACGATGAAGGCCCGGATGTGGGCGGCCCGGTGGGCCCGTATATTCAAAGCCAGCGACAGGAAATCTACCAGCAGTACGCCCGGGAGCTCGTGGAGCGCGGCGCGGCCTACTACTGCTTTTGCAAGAAAGAACGACTGGAGCAGATGCGCAGTCAGGCAGAGCAGAGGGGCGAAGTGGCCAAATACGATAAACACTGCCTGCGCCTTTCCAAAGCCGAAGTGCAGGAGCGCCTTGCCGCCGGGGAACCCTATGTGATACGCCAGAATATCCCAACAGAAGGGGAGACGACCTATGAAGATATGGTCTATGGCACCATCACAGTGCCCATGGCGGATTTGGAGGATAACATTCTGCTTAAGAGCGATGGCTGGCCGACATATAACCTCGCAAATGTGGTGGACGACCACTTGATGGGGATTACGCATGTCATCCGGGGCATCGAATATCTCTCCTCGACGCCCAAATATAACCTGCTCTACGATGCGCTGGGCTGGGAGCGGCCAAAGTATATCCATTTGCCCCCCGTCATGAAGGATAAGCAGAGAAAGCTTTCCAAGCGCCATGGGGATGCTTCCTACGAGGATTTTATCGCCAAAGGCTATCTCAAAGAGGCGATTTTAAACTATATCGCGCTTTTGGGATGGAGCCCGGCCGGGGAGCGGGAGATCTATTCCCTGGAAGAGCTGGCAGAGGTGTTCGACCTCTCGGGAATCAGCAAGTCGTCTGCCATTTTTGATGTGGATAAGCTCACATGGATGAACGGGGAATATATCCGCGCCCTTTCTGTGGAAGAATTTTTAAACAGGGCGAAGCCCTATCTGGATGCCGCGCTCACAAGAGATGTGAACCGAACGAAGCTTGCAAAGCTCATTCAGCCTCGCCTGGAAACGCTTGCGCAGATCCCCGAAAAAGTGGCGTTTTTTAACCAGATGCCCGACTATAGCCTGGAGCTCTATACCCATAAGAAGATGAAAACGACGCCGGAAAATTCGCTCCCCATCCTTCAGGAGGCAAGGGAGGCGCTGGCGCAGGTGGACGATTTTTCCAACGATGCGCTGTATGAGGCCCTTTGCGCGCTGGCCGAAAGGTTGGAAGTGAAAAATGGGCGCGTGTTGTGGCCGGTGCGTGTGGCCATTTCGGGCACGGCGGTGACGCCGGGCGGCGCGACGGAGCTCGCCGAGATTCTGGGCAAGGAGGAAACCCTCCGCCGGATGGATCAGAGCATCCAAAAGCTGCAGGCCGCCCTATAGCGGAGTAGTAGAAATGGCCATGAGATCCTTTCAAAAACTGCTCGAAGGGTATGAGAAATGCCTTGTCATCGATCTGCAAAAGAATAGGAAGGATATGCTTTTTGTCAATATTTTCGCAGTGCTGATTGCGGTGGCAATGGCAGTGCCCATGCACTTTTATATCCCGTTTTCCACCTTTTTCACGGGGCTGGAGAATCTGGGCGCATATCTGATAAGAATGTTTGTATTGCTTGCCATGATGTTTGCCTATCTGTTCCTGCACGAACTGGTGCATGGCGCGGCAATGAAACTCTGCGGCACAAAGAAGGTGCGGTATGGCTTTTGCGGCATGTATGCCTATGCCGGCAGTGAGGATTATTATAGCCGGGGAGCATATATCTTCATAGCGCTGGCGCCGGTTGTGCTGTTTTTGGCAGTATTTGCGGTCGCCAATCTGCTTGTGCCGCTTTCGTGGTTTTGGACGATCTACCTGCTGCAAATTATCAATGTTTCAGGTGCGGCAGGCGATATCTATGTGACATGCAGGTTTCTTAGAATGCCAAAGGACATTCTGATAAAGGATGTGGGCACCAGTATGGAAGCCTATCAGAAATAGTGCGGGGGCAGAAGGCCTCAAACCACAAGGGAAGCCGGCAAGGCGATGGGCCTGCGGTACGCAGGAAATACTGGTGTTTTTTTCCTAGAGGCACAAAGCGACAGAACAAAAGAAAAAAGGCAGGGCGCAAAGCCCTGCCTTTTTTGCACGCCATGGATTAAGTGTTGTGATCCACCTTCTTCATTTTTTTCAGGTTGCCAATCTTTTGGGCTCGCAGCGCAAGCTCCTGGCAAACTTGCTCCAGCGGAAGCTCCGCTTGAACGAGCAGCACAATCAGGTGATAGAGCAAATCGCAAATCTCCCCGCAAAGCGGCTCGGCATCCTTGTTCTTGGCAGCGATGATCACCTCGCCGGATTCCTCGGCCACCTTCTTTAAAATCTTATCCAGCCCCTGCTCAAAGAGATAACAGGTATAAGAACCCTCCATAGGGCTGTTTTTTCTTTCCTTGACGATATCGTATAGGGCATTTAATTCCTGCATGATAATCCTCCTAAAATGAGAGAGTGCGGTAAAAGCATGTGCGGTTTCCGGTATGGCAGGCCGGCCCCGCGGGCCTGACGAGCAGCAGCAGCGTATCGCAGTCGCAATCGTAGCGGATTTCCTGCACAAACTGGAAGTGCCCGGAAGTTTCCCCTTTTACCCATATGCGCTGGCGGCTGCGGCTATAGAAAGTTGCCTTCTTCGTTTTGAGCGTCAGGCCGAGGGATTCCCGGTTCATATACGCCAGCATCAGAACTTCCTTTGTCTGCACATCCTGCACAATGGCGGGAATCAAATCCGCCTTTTGAAAAAATTCATCGAGATTCATGATATCCCCCCTTGCAAAATGGAAAAATTTCTGGAATGGGCTAAAGCCGAATGGCAACGCCCCGCTCCTTGAGATAGCGTTTCAGCTCCGGGATGGGAAGTTCGCGGAAATGGAACAATGTTGCGGCAAGCGCGGCATCAGCGCCTGCCTGAAAGGTATCGTAAAAGTGCTCCGGAGATCCGCCACCGCCCGATGCGATGACGGGAATATCCACAGCCTGGGCAATTTGGGAAATCAAAGCATTATCAAACCCGGCTTTTGTGCCATCCGCATCCATGGAAGTGACCAGCAGCTCCCCTGCGCCAAGAAGCGCCGCCTCTTTTGCCCAGGCGATGGCGTCTATGCCGGTATCGATGCGCCCGCCGTTGATATAGACATGATAGCCGCCCTGAACCCGCTTGGCATCGATAGCGCAAACAACGCATTGAGAGCCGAATTTCTCGGCGGCCTTTGAGAGCAGGCTCTTGTCGCGAAGCGCAGCGGAATTGACGGAAATTTTATCCGCTCCGGCCAGCAGAAGCGTTCGAAAATCTTCTACTGTGCGGATTCCGCCGCCCACCGTCAGAGGGACAAAAAGTTCTTTGGCCGCCTTTTCCACCAGGCGGGCAAAAGTGCTTCGGCCTTCATGCGTCGCCGTGATATCCAGGAATGTCACTTCATCTGCGCCGACTTCGTTATAGTATTTGGCGTTTTCCACAATATCCCCGGCATCGCGCAGGGAGAGAAAGTTTACGCCCTTGACAACCCGCCCATCTTTCACATCCAGGCAGGGAATGATGCGTTTGGCAAGCATATTGATTTCCTCCGTGATTAGAACTGGCAGAAAGGTGCGCCGGCGCTGCTAGGCATTCTGCTGCCCGGCAGCCTCCAGAGCCTCCTGCAAATCGAGCGTTCCCGCATATAGGGACTTCCCGCAAATAGCTCCGTAAATGCCAAGGTCTTTCAGCGCCAGAATATCCGTTAAATCCCGAATTCCTCCGCTGGCAATGAGCATAACGCCGGGCACTGCTTTTTGAAGCGCCCGCAGCATTTGGATGCCCGGGCCGCACAGCGTACCGTCGCGGCTGATATCTGTGGCGATCATGGTTTTGCACCCCAGGCTTTGCGCCTGCTGGGCAAATTCTAGATAGGGCAGGGAAGAGGTCTCCGTCCAGCCGGAAGTGGCGATATAGCCTTCCCGCACATCCAGCCCCACGGCGATTTTTTTCCCAAACTCGCTCAAAGCCTGCGCCAGAAAGGAAAGGTCTGTTGCGGCCGAGCCTAGGATAACTCGGGCCACTCCAAGAGCCAGCGCCTTTTCAATATGGGAAAGCGTACGAATGCCACCGCCCAGCTCAACGGGGATGGGAAGTGTGCCGCAGATCTCTGCCACAGCAGAGCGGTTTTGAGCGCTGCCCACTCCGCCTTTGGCACCATCGAGGTCTACCATATGCAGAGCCTTTGCCCCGGCGCGGTAAAAGCCAAGGGCCGCTTCCAGCGGGCTCTCCGCCACCTGGTGCGCGGTGCCGTATTCCCCCTTGACCAGGCGGACGCAGCTGCCGCCCAGCAGGTCGATTGCGGGAAAAAGAATCATAGCCCCTCTCCTTTGCAAAAATTCTCGAGAATTTTAAGTCCCGTTTTGTGGCTCTTCTCGGGGTGAAACTGAGCGCCATAAACAGGAAGATTCGGGCTCTTTACCAGCGCGGGAATCTCCCCGGCATAGTGCGTGCTGGCAAGGATGTTTTCCGCCGGCGTATCGGCCCGGAAGGAATGGACGAAGTAGACAAAATCCCCCGTGTGAACTCCTTCCAGCACAGGGCTTTCGCCCTTCAGGCAAAGGCTGTTCCAGCCAATATGGGGAACTTTAAGGCCTTGCGCCTTAGCATCGATGGGGATGACGCTCCCGCAGATAAGCGAAAGCCCGGCTGTCCTGGTAAATTCCATGCTGTATTCAAACAAAAGCTGCATGCCAAGGCAAATGCCAAGCAGCGGTTTTTTCGCCCTGCACTGACGGAGGATCTCCTCATCCAGGCCAGTGCGCCCAAGGGCAGCCATGGCATCTGGAAAAGCGCCAACGCCAGGCAGAATCAGGCGATCCGCAGCCTGTAAATCCTCGGGGCTGCTGGAGATTTTTGAAGAAAGGCCCAGATGTTCCAGAGCGTTTTGCACGCTGTGCAGGTTTCCCATGCCGTAATCGATGATGCAAATCATAGGACACCCTTTGTGGAAAGCAGAGAGCTGGCCGGCTGCATGGCCTGGGAAAGGCTGCGGGCAAAGGCCTTGAACAGTCCCTCTACTTTATGATGATCGTTTTTCCCGTAAAGCACTTCCAGATGCAGCGTAGTGCGGGAAGTATAAGTGAAGGCATAGAAGAATTCCTCCACCATGCATACATCCAGCGCGCCGATGCTCTGGTTCTCAAAATCCGCATGGAATACCAGATAGGGCCTTCCGGAAATATCCAGAACAGAGCGGCAAAGGCATTCATCCATGGGCACATAGGATTGCCCATAGCGCGCCACGGGCGCTTCCCCCAGCGCCTGGCGAAAGGCCGTCCCAAAGACAATCCCCAGATCCTCAATGCTGTGGTGGCAGTCCACTTCATAGTCGCCCGAAAGGCTCAAATGCATGTTGATATTTCCATGCACGCAAAGGGCAGTGAGCATATGGTCAAAAAAGCCGATGCCGCTGCTGCCGGAAAATACCCCCGGTCTGCCCGGCTCTAAAAGCTCCAAAGAGAGGGCAATATCCGTCTCCTTGGTTTTCCTCGAAAAGGATGCGTTTCTCATTTTTTTGCCTCCATATAGTTTTGCAGCGCCGCATACAGCGCTTTCAGCTCCTGGTCAAGAGAAGCGGTGATGCGCAGCGCACCTGTGCCAAAAAGGCGCACGATAATGCCCTGCTCCTTTAAGAATTCGAAAATCTCCTGGGCGTCTGCCGTTTCCAGATACACAAAGTTGGTGCAGGTGGAAAAGACATCCGCGCCAGGCAGAATGCAGCGCAGCTGTTTTTCCAGCTTTTGCGCCTGCCCCCCAAGAAATGCCCCCAGGCAGGGCTGCTGCTCCAGCAGAAGGCGACCCAAAAGCTGGGAGAGAGAGCTTAAATTATATGGGCTGCGCGCTGTGTTGAGCGCCCCAAGCAGCTGTGGGCAGCAGGCAGCGAAGCCCAGGCGCACGCCCGCCGCTCCCCAGGCCTTGGAAAGCGTGCGCAGCACGATGAGGTTTGGAAGAGAGGGAGCGTCAGCCAGCAGGCTCTGATCCCAAAAATCCATATACGCCTCATCCACGATAAAAAGGACATCCGGGCGCTGGCGCACCAGCTCGAGCAGGCCCGCCCGGGAAAGGCCCTCTCCAGTAGGGTTGCAGGGATTGGAAAAAATCACAGCTCTGGCCCCGCTTTGCGTTAAGGCCTCTGCAAGTGCCTGGGCCGAGAAGGGGCGCTGTTTTCTATGGGCTACCAAAGTGAGTTCGGCCAGTTCGGCATAAAAGCGGTACATGGAAAAATCCGGCTGGAGCAAAAGCAGCTTATCCCCTTTGGAAAGGAAGGAGCAGAGCAGCAGGTTAATGAGTTCATCGGAGCCATTGCCGGCAACAATCGAATCCATATCTACATGATAGCGCGCCGCAAAAGCCGCGCGCAGCGCCTTTGCAGAAGGATCCGGATAGCGGTTGAGCGGAGTATCCTGCAGTTCCTGCAAAAAGGCCTGCTTCAGCTCCCGCGGCAGATCCTCGGGCGCTTCATTGGCATCCAGGCGGATGGCATATTGCCCTTCGTTTGGCTTATATGCGGTTTTGTTGCGCAATTTTTCTGGAAGTAAATTCATATTGGGCCTCCTGATCCAGAGTGCGTTTTTTATTCCTCCATGCGCAGCCGCACAGAATTGGCGTGCGCAGTCAGCCCCTCTTCCTGGGCAAAGCGGATGATATCCTCTCCATCTTCCAGCAGGGCATTTCTATCGTAGCTTAAATAGCTCATCTTCTTTAAAAATGCATCCACTGAAAGGGGCGAAGAAAAGCGAGCGGTTCCATTGGTGGGAAGCACATGGTTGGTGCCGGCAAAATAGTCGCCCAGCGGCTCTGGGGCATATGCCCCCAAAAAGATGCTGCCCGCGTTCCGCACCTTTGGAAGATCTCCATAGGGGTCCTGCGTGAGGATTTCCAGGTGTTCGGGGGCGATTTTATTTGCGATGTCAAACCCCTGGGCCATATCCGAGACCAATATGGCGCCCGAATAGGCTCTGAGGGATTGCAAAATAATTTCCCGGCGGGAAAGGGAAGGAAGCTGCGCTTCTATCTGCCGCCCGGTTTCTTCGGCCAGCTGGCGGCTGGTGGTGATGAGTACAGCGCTTGCCAGAGCATCGTGCTCCAGCTGGGAAAGCAGGTCTGCGGCTGCATAGCGGGCAGAAGCGCTCTCATCTGCAAGCACCAACACTTCGCTTGGGCCGGCGATCATATCGATATCCACAACGCCGTATACCTGCCGCTTGGCCTCTGCGACAAACACATTGCCCGGGCCCACGATCTTATCCACTGCCGGGATAGATTGTGTCCCATACGCCAGGGCGGCAACCGCCTGGGCGCCGCCGATAGTGAAAATGCGCTGCACTCCGGCGATTTCCGCAGCGGCGACGATGGCAGGGGGCACCCCTTCTGCCTTGGGCGGAGTGACGAGGATGATCTCCTCCACTCCAGCCACTGCAGCGGGAATGCAGTTCATCAAAACGGTGGAGGGATAAGCGGCTGTCCCCCCTGGAACATAGACCCCTACGCGCCTGAGCGGGCGCACAATGCGCCCCAGCGTTTTGCCGCCTTTTGATATCTCGTAGCCGGAGCATAGCTGCTTTTCGTGGTACGCACGGATATTCTCCGCCGCCTTTTCCATAGTTTTTCGCAGTTTGGGGTCCACCCGCTCTTTGCAGGCGGAAATCTCCTGCTGGGATAGGCAAAGAGAAGCCGGCTCAAAGCCATCGAACTGCCGGCAAAAGCGCAGAAGCGCAGCATCCCCTTCCTGGCGTACGCTCTGTATCACTGTGCGCACCTTCCTGGAAATATCCGGCGTGCTGCTTCCCGCGCGCGCCTTGAGCGCGCCCAAAAGCTGCTGCTCTTCTCCTTTGGATGCATCGTAAAGCTTAAGCATTCTAAAACCTCCTGCCAGTCTTCTATCTTAGAGAATATTCCTTTTTATCATACCATATTTTTTGCGCCCTGCCGCGCTCGAGGCAAAATTTTTTGTGCTCCAGACCTATTTTCCAGGAGTCAGAGCCAAAGAAAGCCTCTTCGTAAAGGCGCTTACTTCGCCGTTTTTCAATTTCATGGCGGCGCTGTTTACAATGAGGCGGGAGGAGATATCCGCCACATCCTCAAAAACGCACAGGCCGTTCTCCCGCAGCGTATCGCCCGTCTCCACGATATCGATAATGGCGTCGGCCAGCCCCAGGATGGGGGCCAGCTCTACAGAGCCCTCTATCTTTACAATTTCACACTCCGCATTTTTGCTATCCAGAAAGCGTCGGGCAATATTGGGGTATTTTGTGGCCACGGTCTTGTGGCTGTAACCGCCGTAAAAATCCGTGCCGGCAATGCCTGCAAGGGCGAAACGGCATTTTCCAAAGCCCAGGTCCAGAAGCTCGTAAAAGCTGCCACCCTGCTCCATAATCGTATCCCTGCCCACAATGCCTGCATCGCAAACGCCGCTCTGCACATAGGTGATGACATCCGGCGCCTTCGCCAGAATGATTTCCAAGGAGCCGCAGGAAAATACCAGCTTGCGCCCTTTTTCCCGTACAGGGGAGATATCGTATCCGCACTGTTCCAGCAGATCCAGCGCCTTTTTTTCTATTCTTCCTTTTGTGAGTGCCAGTTTTATCATAGCGACCTCCCGGTGTTTTTCAGGTATTCTGCTGCACGGCGAATCTGTCTCTTATACACATCTCCGAGCCCACGAGACCAG
>OJPS01002555.1_pt1 | contig 10236 bp, 9 predicted proteins | sample 1598551 | NCBI WGS metagenome assembly OJPS01 (sample SAMN03922488, study PRJEB24848) | human gut metagenome | isolation source: stool sample | host: Homo sapiens | place: Germany | collected 2011-05 | reverse complement strand
GGATAAGGAAGGCCCCGATTGGGGCCGGAAAGGAGCGTTTATGCACCTCACATTTCTTGGCACTGCCGCCGCAACTGCCCTTCCCCTCCCCTTTTGCCACTGCCCGGTTTGCTGCCAGGCCCGTTCCCTTGGGGGAAAGGATTTGCGCCGGCGCTCCAGCCTGCTCGTCAATGGAGATCTTCTTTTGGATTTGGGGCCGGATGCTCCTTCCAGTGCGGCCCATTTTGGCAAAGACCTCTCTTCTCTGCGCTATCTTTTGCAGACGCATGCCCACTCGGATCACTTCGACGCCGCCCATCTGGTCACCCGTCTGGCAGAGTATGCGTCCCGGGATGTTTCCCCTTTGGCCATCGCCTGTTCCCGCCAAACTGCCGCTGCCATGAGCGCTGCTCTCTCCCGGGAAGAAGCGGGCGCTTCGCTTTTGGATGCATCCTGGCAGCGCCGCCTGGGCATATCCTGCCAGATAACCCGGCCCGGCCGGGTATTTTCCCTCGGCCCCTACCGAATTTTGCCCCTTCCTTCCGCCCACGATCCTGCCGGGGGCTCGCTGCTCTATTGCCTGTGGGATGGCGAAAAAGCCCTCCTCTATGCCACGGATAGTCTCTTTTTCGATGCCTCCATCTGGGCAATGCTGCGCAGCTTTGCTCATCCCCTCTCCTGCGCCGTTTTGGACCACACCTATGGCCCAGGCATCCAGGGCGAAGGGCACATGAACGCAGATCAGGTGGCGGAAACTGCGCGCCTGCTCCGGGCACACCGCCTCTTGGCGCCGGGCGGCATCGTGCTTGCGACGCACATTTCCCATGAGGGCAACCCGCCCCATGAGGCCCTTTGCCAGTGGGCCGCCCAAAAGGGCTACTGCATTGCGTACGATGGCCTTTCGATACAGCTTTAACGGGAAAATAAAGCGCTCTCTAAAAAGAGCGCAAACATGCAAAACGCCGGGGCGATGCGCCGCCATTTCCCCGGCGTTTTTTATGCGGCACGCCAGCCCGGGGCAGCAGCCCAAAAAGGCGCCGCCCTAAAAACAGCCCGGTCACCAAATGGCCCGGGCCGTCTTTTTATTTTGCTATTTTCTCCTGAGCATCTCATAGAGCGCGTAGAGCTGCTCTTTGGAATAGTATTCCATCACAATCCTGCCGCGCTCCTCTGTGCCTGAGAGGCTGACCTTTGTTTCGTAAAAAGCGCCCAGCTCCTTCTCCGCAGCCTGAAATTCACTGCTTTTATGCCGTTTTATGCGTTCGGCCCGGGGCTGGCTCTGCTCTTCCAGCAGGCGCTTTACCAGCGCCTCCGTCTGCCGCACGGAAAGCCCTTCGTCTATCACCTTCTGGGCTGCTTCATCCATGCGCGCGCCCAGGGGAAGCAGCGTGCGCGCATGTCCGCCCGAAAGGCGCCCTTCCACAACTTCTTTGCGCACGGCCTTTGTCAACCCCATGAGGCGCAGCGTATTGGCCACTGCCGAACGGCTGCGCCCCAACATGGAGGCAACCTGCTCCTGATTGAGCTGATACTGCTCCATCAGCCGGGCGATGGCCTCCGCCTCCTCCACGGGGTTCAAATCCTCTCGCTGGATATTTTCGATGATGGAGATCTGCAAAATCTCCTTTTCATCCGCATCTTTTAAAATTGCGGGCACGGTTTTCAGGCCGGCCTTGCGGGCAGCGCGGTATCTGCGCTCCCCGGCGATAATGGAATAGCGCCCATTCTTTGCCTTTAGAATGAGCGGCTGCAAAATGCCATGCTGTTTTACGGATTCCGCAAGCTCTAATAGCTTTTCCTGATCAAAATTCTGCCGGGGCTGCGTTTTTAGGGGGTCTATCAGGTTTACGGGAATTTCCAGCACGCCCCCCTTCTCCTCTTCAGGCAAATCCATACTGCCCATCAGCGCGCCCAGCCCTTTTCCGAGTCCTTTTTTGCTGCTCATTCTTCCTCCTCCTGCCCCAGGATCTCCTCTGCCAGGGCAATATACGCCTCCGAGCCGACGCACTTTGCATCGTATTTTGTGATGGGCAGGCCATGGCTCGGCGCCTCGCCCAGCCGCACATTGCGCGGAATAATCGCCCGGTGCACCTTTCCAGAAAAGAACTTTTTTACCTCGTCCACAACCTGCATGGAAAGGTTTGTGCGGGAATCGAACATGGTGAGCACTACTCCCTCTATCTCCAGCAGCGGGTTGATGTGCTTCTTTACAAGCTTGATGGTATTCATCAGCTGGGAAAGCCCTTCCAGCGCATAAAATTCGCACTGAATCGGGATGAGCACCTGGTCTGCCGCGGCCAGGGCATTGAGCGTGAGCAGCCCAAGGGAGGGCGGCGCATCCAGCAGCATAAAATCGTAATCCTGCTGAATTTCCAGAATTGCCCGGGAGAGGATGGTCTCGCGGCTCAGCATGGAGACCATCTCTATCTCTGCCCCCGCCAAATCGATATTGCTTGGAAGAAGGAACAGATTTTGAATACCCGTCTTTCTCACCGCCTGGCTTGCCGGCACGCCGTTGATCATCACATCGTAAATGGAGGTTTGAACGGCCCGCTTATCTACTCCAAGGCCGCTTGTGGCATTTCCCTGCGGATCGCTATCCACCAGCAGTGTGCGCTGTCCGAGCTCCGCCAGACAAGCGCTCAAATTGACGGCCGTCGTCGTTTTGCCGACGCCGCCCTTCTGATTTGCTATGACAATCTTTCTCGCCAACCCGCTCACCCCCAATAGCATTATGATACCAGCATCCGCCTCTCTTTTCAATCACTTTTCTTTTCTCTTTGGCAGAGCAGGGCTTGGGATCTGCACAGAGCCGATGTTTCACATGAAACAATCTGAACCTGGGCCGAAAATGTTTCATGTGAAACATCAACCCCAAAAAAAGAGCGCAGAGCTCTTCGCTCTGCGCCTTCCCTTTTCTGCAATTGGCCAGACCGGCCGCTATTTTGCAATTTTCACCACAACCTGAATATGGTCGCCCTTATCCTCATAGGAAAAATGTGTTCCCACGCCCATGGCCGCAATCTTATCTGCACATTTGCGCAGCGTGTTCACATAAATTCTATAGTTGCAGCGCATGCGGATCAGGTTGCTCTCCTTTTCCTCTCCGTATAGGTTTAAAAGCTCCTTTTCCACCAGCTCTTCTGTCGCCTTTACAGAGAGGGCGCGCTCGCAGATATGCTCCAGCAGACGAAGTTGCGCTTCCTCGTTGTGCAGGCGCAGCAGCGCCCGGGCATGCCGCTCAGTAAGCCCACCCTTTATAATGCGATCCTTCACCTGCCTGGGCAGCTTTAAAATGCGCAGTTTGTTGGCCACGGTGGATTGATTTTTACAAAGGCGCGTGGCCAGCTCTTCCTGGGTAAACCCATGTTCTCGAATCAGACTCTGATAGCCCTCGGCCTCTTCAAAGAAATGCAGATTCTCCCTTTGGAGGTTTTCTATCATGGCGATCATGGCAATATCCCTGTCATAGGCGCCATCCAAAATGATCGCCTTAATTTCTGTAAGCCCCGCCATCTTGCAGGCCCGAAGCCTTCTCTCCCCGGCAATCAGCTCATAGCCCGCGGCGACGCGGCGCACATTGATGGGCTGCAACAACCCCACCTGGCGGATGGAATCGGCGAGATCCGAAATCGCCTCATCGGAAAAGTATTTGCGGGGCTGATATGGATTGGGCCGCACGGCATGAATGGGGATGAGCTCCATCTGCGGCTGCTTGACGGTTCTAACTTGTTCCTGACGGGCAAAACGAATCATAAAAAATCTCCTTCTATGCGCAATATAAAAGGAGATTTCTATAAAATATTCCAATTCCCTGCCGCCTCGACAAAACCGGCCGCCCTTCGCGCTATTTAGAAAAATACCGCAAAAAGCGGCATTTTTTGCTCTCACAGAGGGCGTGCCTTAATTTTTGCAAACTTGCGCGGATAGCCTTTGGGCGTTTGGCCGAGCTTTTTATAGATCACAAGCTGGTGCTCCCTGCCCGAAAGGCCGGCAGGAAGGATCTTTTCCAGCCGCATATTCAGAGTTTTTGCCGCACTCCTGGCCTCTTCGGCTTCCTCCTGGGCTGCCTCGCCCTTATAGGCCACAAAAAGGCCCCCGGTTTTTATAAATGCGCTGCCCAGCTCCAGCAACATGGGCAGCCGGGCTACCGCCCGTGCCACCACTGCATCTAGCGGCTCGTTCTGCCAAAGGTGCGCCAGCTCCTCCGCCCGCCCCCAGATGCACTGGGCGGAAATTCCAAGCGCCTCACAGCTCTTGCGCACAAAGCCTATCTTCTTTTCCGAGGAATCCAGCATCGTCACCTTAAGCCCGGCGATGGCCAGCGGTACGCCGGGAAACCCGGCGCCTGTGCCAATATCCAGCACGCGCTGGCCAGGTTGCAAAACCCCAAGGCGCACCGGGGCCAGCGAATCATAAAAATGCTTTTGCGCCATCTCCTTTGGGGAGGTAATGCGCGTCAGATTAAAGCTTTGGTTGACCTCTTCCAGCCGGGCTCCATAGGCCGCCATTTTTTCCGCCTGCGCCCGCTCGATGCCCAGTGCCAATAGTTCCTGCTCCAGCAGCATATGTCCCCCCTATTTACCCACCAGCTCGATGGCTTGTTTGCCCGTCAGGTGCTCGATTCGCATTTCCAGCACGCACAGTGGCGGGAATTCCTTCAAAATTGCCTGTTCCCTGTTTTCCCGGCTATCCAGCGGGGCATATTTTAGGACAAGCTTTTCAATGCCCGCCCACTTCTCCTCCTGGGAATCCAGCCGGCGCACCCTTCCAAAGGCGATGACACTTTTAAAATATGTGGTATATTCCCGGCTCACCACCTGATCTTTATGGATGACACAAAAGGACGCCTTTTCCTCCCGGGCAATGGCATCTAGCTTGTGGCCGCTCTTGGCGCAGTGAAAATAGATGTGCCCATCACAATACGCAAAGCTCAGCGGAACGGCATAGGGATAGCCGTCATCCCCCAAAACCGCCAGCACGCCGGATGTCGCCTGCGTGAGAATTTTCACACACTCTTCCCTGTCCAGCTGCTGCTTCTTTCTTCGCATCTGCCGAAACATGCCTCTTTCCTCCTCTCTTTTATTCCAGGGCTTCGCCCTGCCCCCTTGATCGCAGTTCCACCAGCAGAACCGCAATATCCGCCGGGGATACGCCGGAAATTCTCGCCGCCTGACCCAGGTTTTCCGGGCGTGCCTGGGCCAGCTTAGCCCTTGCCTCCAGCCTCAGGCCGGATACTGCGGCGTAGTCAAAATCCGCGGGCAGCCGGCGGTTTTCCAAATTCCGAAACCGTTCCACCTGCGCCCGCTGTTTTTGGATATACCCCTGGTATTTCAGGGCAATCTGAACGCATTCTGCCACATCCGGTTCCGGCGTCTGCCCCAGCAGCGCAAAAACCTGCTCCGAGCCAATTTCCGGGCGCCGCATGAGATCGGCCAGCTTCATGCTCCCTGAAAGGGCCAACCCGGTTTTCTGCAAAATCTGGGCCGGGCTCGCGGAAACCTTCTCCAGCTGGGAAAGGTATTTTTCCACGGCCTCCTGCTTTTTCATGAAAACATCGTAGCGCCTATCGTCGACAAGGCCCACATCCCGCCCCTTCTGCACCAGGCGCGCATCGGCATTATCCTGGCGCAGCAGCAGGCGGTATTCCGCCCGGCTCGTCATCATGCGGTAGGGCTCGTTTGTCCCCTTTGTAACCAGATCGTCCACCAGTACGCCCGCATACGCTTCATCCCTGCCCAGAATGAGCGGTTCCTTGCCAAGAAGGTGCTGCACTGCGTTGATGCCCGCCAAAATGCCCTGGGCTGCCGCCTCCTCATAGCCCGAAGAGCCGTTGATCTGCCCGGCCAGAAACAGGCCGTCTATTCCCTTATATTCCAGGCTCAATCGAAGCTGCAAAGGGTCCACACAGTCGTATTCAATGGCATAGGCGGTGCGCGTGAAGCGCACATGCTCCATGCCGGGAACGCTCCGATACAGGGCAATCTGCACATCTTCCGGAAGGCTGCTGCTCATCCCCTGTACATAGTACTCATTGGTGGAAAGGCCCTCGGGCTCCAAAAACATCTGGTGCCGCTCCTTGTTTGGGAACTTAACCACCTTATCCTCAATCGAAGGGCAATACCGCGGGCCCGTGCCCCGAATCTGCCCGGAATAGAGCGGGCTTCGGTGCAGATTGCTGCGGATGATCTCGTGGGTCTGCTCGTTGGTATAAGTCAGATAACAGGGCACCTGCTCCCTCTGTATCCTGCCGCTCAGAAAGGAAAAGGGAATGATATGCTCATCCCCATACTGGGGGGTCATTTTGGAAAAATCCAGACTGCGGCCATCCACCCGGGCGGGTGTGCCCGTTTTGAAGCGCAAAAGCCGCATGCCAAGGCCGGCCAGCATGGGGGAAAGTGCCCCGGCTCCCTGGAAGCCGGAGGGGCCGCTCTCCTGGGAAAACTCTCCAATGATGATGCGGCTCTTTAAATAGACGCCCGTCGCCAAAATCACAGCACCACAGCAAAGGTGTGCGCCGCATGCCGTATAGACCCCGGCAATCCGCCCGCCCTGCACATCCAGCGCCGTAATCTCCCCTTGGCGGATCTCCAGGTTATCCGTATGTTCCAGCGTCTGTTTCATATATGCCTGATAGGCTTTCTTATCCGCCTGAGCGCGCAGCGAATGCACTGCCGGCCCCTTTCCGGTATTGAGCATTTTAATCTGAATAAATGTGGCATCGATGGCCAGGCCCATCTGCCCGCCCAGGGCATCCACCTCCCGCACCAGATGGCCTTTGGCCGTGCCCCCAATGGAGGGATTGCAGGGCATGAGGCCAATGCTATCCAGGTTGAGCGTCAGCAACAGCGTGTGCATGCCCATGCGCGCGCCGGCCAGCGCAGCCTCTATGCCCGCATGCCCAGCGCCCACCACAATCATATCGTATTTTCCGCCTTCATAATACTTCATTCCACTCTCCCGACGCCGTTTCTCTTTTTTTCTATTCCCCGCACCTCATTTTCCAAGGCAGAACTTGCTGAAAATGCGGTCGATGATCTCCTCGCTCACCGTCTGCCCGGTAATCTCGCCCAGATGCATCCAGGCCCCGTTCAGATCGATGGTAACGCAATCCAGGTCCTCCTCCCGCTCCAGGGCGCAAATTGCCTCGCCCAGAGCCGCCTCCGCCTGGCGCAGCGCATGAGCATGGCGGGCATTTGTAATGAGGGTGCCTTCATAGAGCTGGGCGCTACCCAGTGCCTTTTGGTAGATCTCCTCCAGCAGGCGCTCCAGGCCTTCTCCGGTTTTGGCCGAAACCCGCAAAGGCTCGGCCCCGAAGAGCTGCTGCACTTGCCGAAAAACCCCTTCCTGGCCGGGCAAATCCTGCTTATTCAGCACAGCGATGACATTCGCGCCGCTCTCCTCCGCCAGGGAAAACGCCTGTATATCCTCCTTCTCCAGAGTCGCAGAGCCATCCACCAGCACCACCGCTATGGCCGCCTGATCAATGGCCTGCCGGGAGCGCTGTACGCCTATTTTTTCCACGGTGTCATCCGTCTGGCGCAGCCCGGCGGTATCCAGAAACCGAAGGGAAAGGCCGCGGTAGGAATAGTGCCCGCTGATAATATCCCGCGTCGTGCCCGGCACATCGCTTACAATGGCGCGCTCCTCCCCAAAAAAGGCGTTGAGCAGGGAGGATTTTCCTACATTCGGCCTGCCGCACAGGGCGACCTCAATCCCCTCCCGCACAAGCCTTCCCTGCCGGAAACTGCCCGCAAGACGAGCCGCCTGCTCGCGAATTTCCCGCAGGCGGGGCAATGCCTCGCCTGAAATCTCCTGCTCCAAATCCTCTTCAGGATATTCAATGCCTGCTTCCATCTCCGCAAGGATATCCGAAAGGGCATCCTGCATCTCCCGCACAGCCCGGGAAAGCTCCCCCTCCATCTGGCGCGCGGCGCGCTTTGCTCCCTCTTCCGAAAGCGAGCCAATATGCTCTGCTACTGCCTCTGCCTCAGAAAGATCCAACTTGCCGTTCAAAAAAGCGCGCTTGGTAAATTCCCCCGGTTCTGCCGGGCGAGCGCCATTTTGAAGCAGCAGATCCAGCGTAAGCTGTGTGGCCATCTGGCCGCCATGGCAGTGAATTTCAAAAACATCCTCCCCCGTGTAGGAGGCAGGCGCCGGAAAATAGATGCCCAGCGCCTGATCGACCAAAGCGCTTCCATCCATCACTTTTCCCAGCGCCGCATACCTCGGCCGCAGCTCCTTGCGCGTATGAAAGACGCGCTGGGCAACCTCCTTTGCCTTGCTGCCGCTCAGGCGCAGAATGGAAATGCCCGCGCTCCCTGGCGCTGTGGCCACCGCGCAAATGGTATCTTCCCTCATATTATCCACCTTCTTTTTCCAATGCAGCGCGCTTGCAAATGCCGCACCCACCAAACAGAAAGAACCGGAAAGGAAAAAAGGGCACCGCAGTGCGGTGCCCTTTTTTACATCTGAATGCTGGTGGTGCCGGGCGCACCAGCGCCGCCGCCCTGCTTTTTCTTCTCAGGTTCTACGCCGCGTTTTCTGCGCACAACGACCCGGCGGTATGGCTCTTCCCCCTCGGAAATGGTTTCCACCTTTTCATGGTCGTGCAGCGTCGCATGCAAAATGCGCCGCTCGTAGGGGTTCATGGGCTCAAGCACTACGCGCTTACCCGTTCGCACAACTTTATCTGCAATGCGGTTGGCCAGGGCAACAAGCGTCTCCTCCCGCTTTTTTCTGTAATTTTCCGTATCCAGGGTGATGCGCTTATATTCCTGCGTTCCTTTATTTACCACAAGGCTTGTGAGATATTGAAGGCTGTCCAGCGTTTCGCCGCGGCGGCCGATGAGAATGCCCGTGGAATCTCCCGTAATATCGATTTTAATGCTCTTCTCTTCCTCCACAGCGTTGGCCTTTGCCTCCACGCCCATTTTGGAGAACAGGTTATCCAAAAATTCCTCGGCGTCATCTGCCAGCGTATGCTTTTCCGTCAGGCGGATCAGGGCGCTGCGCCCCAGGCCCAAAAATCCCTTTCCCTCCTGCAGAATCTCCACCTGCACCTGATCGATGCCAAGGCCCAGCTGTTCAAGGCCGTTTAATATCGCCTCGTCTACCGTTTTTGCCTTTACTTCGATACTCCTATTTGCCATGGTACATCTCCTTTCATCTCGTACTTACGAGGCCTTGCGGGAGGCAATCTCCAGCCGCTTCTGCTTTCTTGCATACAGATAGTTGTAAATCATATCGAAAAGCATGGAGTAGATATTGGAGAATGTCCAGTAAATTGCAAACATGGAGTTGCTGGTAAGGCAAATCCAGGCCGAAAGTACGGGGAACATATATAGCATCATCTTGCCCTGCTGCTGCTGTTCCTTGGGGCCCTTTCTTAGGGCAAGCCACTGGGAAACAAACTGCGTTCCGCCCGAGAGCAGCGGCAGAATAAACCAGCCGTTGGCATAGCCCGTGCCGCCGTTGGCCGCCACAACTGCCTGCGTCAGCGCATTATACGCAGCTTCATTTACCGAAAGCACACCCGAAGAATAGGCAATCAGCCCTTTGTTTTTGAGCAGCTCCATCGCCTGGGGCGTAATATCCGAGCTGTTCTGCTGCAGGAAGGATAAAAATTCCGTGGCCGTGGGCATGATACCTGCGCTGCCAGAATCCGGCTGCCAGAGATTGCGCACCCAGAGCCAGCTTGTAAGCTGGGTATTTTCCGCGCCGTTTTCCGCCGCCCTCAGCACAAGAGCCATAGTCTGCTCTGTGGCGATGGTGCGCAGCGCACCGTAAAATGCGCTTAAAAGCAGCAGGGTAACAAGCATGGGAAGGCAGCCTGCCATGGTGGAAACGCCCCGCTCCTTATAGAGCTGCTGAACTTTCTTATTGAGCTGCTCCGGATTATTGGCATAGCGCTTTTTTAAGCTCTCCACCTCCGGGCCCAGCGCCGCCATCTGCTTCATGCTGCGCTTGCTCTTTAAATCCAGCGGCATCAGCACAAAGCGCACAAACAGCATCGCCAAAATGATGGTGATGGAATATTCTCCCACAAACTGAAAGATCCACTCAATGACAATTACCAGAAAATCTGAGATGAAGTTGTCATACAAAAAATTCAATTATGTTTCCTCCATATGGTGTTATGGAACAGGGTCATACCCGCCTTTGCAGAAAGGGTTGCACCTTAAGATTCTCTTTAATGTAAGCCATCCGCCCCGAAGCGCGCCATATTTCTGTATGGCCTGCAGGGCATACTGGGAG
>OJPS01002551.1_pt1 | contig 10255 bp, 10 predicted proteins | sample 1598551 | NCBI WGS metagenome assembly OJPS01 (sample SAMN03922488, study PRJEB24848) | human gut metagenome | isolation source: stool sample | host: Homo sapiens | place: Germany | collected 2011-05 | reverse complement strand
GCACAAATAAGGTGTTGCTGAAGGGCTTGCTCAGCAGCAGCACCCCCTGCTCGTTCAGGGGGGCCAGCAGCTGTTCGGCCTGTGCGGCCTTGACCAGAAACACCACGCCTGCGTCGGTGCTGGCCACGGCATCCATGCACAGCTCGTGCCCGAACTCGTCGGGCAGGGGGGCGTTGACCACGAACAGGTCAAAGTCGGCGTCCGGCATCCTGCGCCGGGCCTCGGCCCCGCTGGGCAGGATCACCGGCCGGGCATAGCCCATCTCGGCCAGCCGGGCGGCGATGTACTCGTTGGAGCTGGCACCGGCGCTTACAATGAGTGCGCGTCCCATACGTTCCGCTCCTTTCTCCTACGCATGTTCCTGCAGGGGTCAGATGGCGTTGAAGTAGTGGATGCGCTCGTACTCCGCCGGGTCGGCGGCGGCGCGCAGGGCCTCGCACCGGGCACGCTCCTCGGCAAAGTAGCGGCGGCTCAGTTCCTCCGGCAGCACCTTGTGCAAAAAGTCGCTTTCCTCGGCGATGGCCACGGCCTCTTCCAGCGTGGCGGGCAGCATTTCCAGCCCAAGGCCCTCGGCTTCGCCGGGGCGGAACAGGTTCTTGTTGACCGGCGGCTGCAGCACCATGCGGTGTTCGATGCCGTCCAGACCGGCGTGGATGAGCAGCGCAAATACGATGTACGGGTTGATGCAGCCGTCGAACGCACGCAGCTTGAAGCGGTGCGCCGTGCTGTCTTCGGAGAGCGGCACGGTGATGAGCGGACGGCTGTTCTGATGCGACCAGGTGATGTACTTGGGCGCTTCAAACTCGCCCAGACGCTGGAACGAGTTGGTGAGCGGATTGCAGAAGATGGTCATCTCGGCAGCACGCTGCAGAATGCCCGCCACAAAGCTCTGGCCCTCGGCAGATTCTTCAAACGAGGGTTGGAACAGATTCTTGCCGTTTTTGTTTATCGAAACAGACAGATGCAGTCCGCTGCCCGGCGCATGCGGGAGCGGCTTGGGCAGGAAGGACGCAAACAAGCCGCTTGAAGACGCCATGGACTTGACAACCCACTTGAAGGTGACAAAATTGTCGGCTGCTTCAAGGGCTTCGGCGTAGCGGAAGTCAACCTCGTTCTGGCCGGGACCCTGCTCGTGGTGCGAGGACTCCGGCTGGATGTTCATCTCCTCAAGCGTCAGGCAGATCTGACGGCGCACGTTTTCCGCCTTGTCGAGCGGCGCTACATCGAAATACTCGCCGTGATCGTGCGGAATGGTGGTTGGATGGCCGTTTTCATCCAGCTCGAACAGGTAAAACTCGCTTGCCGTGCCCATGGTCAGCGAGTAGCCTGCGCGGCGCGCACGGCGGTTGGCCTCACGCAGCAAATGACGGCCGTCGCCCTCGAACGGCGTGCCGTCCGGATAGCGAATGTCGCAGTAAAAGCGCACTACACGGCCCTGAGCCGGCCGCCACGGCAGAACGGAAAGCGTTGCCGGATCGGGAAACAGCAGCAGATCAGACGCTTCTACATTGAGAAAGCCGCGCAGCGCCGCCGCGTTGAAGTGGATGCCCTGCTCGAAGGCGCGTTCCAGCTCGGTCGGCATGATGGCGATGTTCTTCTGGTTGCCGAAAATATCGCAAAACGCAAGACGAATGAACTTTACGTCGTTCTCCTGAATAAATTGTACGACTTCGCTCATGGTGGTGTCCATAAAGTCATACCTCCTTTAAGAATGAAAGATTTTCTTCAGAGTGAAGAGTGGAGAGTGAAGAGTTGGTGTAAGGTAGGAGTTAGGAGTGAAGAGATAGGAGTTGACAGATAGGTGCAATTCGCAGGTGCCGTCCACAATCTCCAGATAAACGAGTTGTGCGACACGGGTATGTCGCGCCTGCGTAGATGAAACCACCGGTGTAGCAGTAAGCTATCTGTGAACTGCGAATATTTCACGAAAGACACGCAATGGTAACCCGACTGCCGTTCCCCTTTTTCGGAGCGGTCGCCGGTCTCTGGTTTGCGCCAGACTATCTAACAAGGGAAAGGCAGGAGTTCAAAGCGGAAGGGCACTCATTTAATCCGCGCACGGCGCGGAAACAAGGTTTAGCAGCCTACGGGCAAATCGTAGGTGTCCCTTCCTCTTTGTCCCCGCCGCGGACGCGGCAGTCTCCCGCGCTCCGCAGAGCGCAACTCCCCGCCCGTTAGGGGCGAACACGCTTGCGCAGTTCGTGTACCCTGCAAAATCGGTGCAGAAAAGACTGCCGCCCAGACAGAGCGTATCGCTCACGCGACTCGTGTGCCCCGGTCACCCGGTGCAGAAAAGGTGCCGCCCGGACAGGGTGAACCGCTTACGCGGTTCAAGCGCACCAGTCAATCAGCGCAAAATAATGGATAGCTACCGCTGTTCGACAAACACCACTTGCCGTTCCACTCTAAATTTGCTACAATAGAAATACATATATGTACAGCTTGGCTGTGCATATGCTGCAAAATGACAAAAATTATGGAGTTGATACCAATGAGCAATCCTATCGTTACGATTGAAATGGAAAACGGCGGCGTAATCCGTGCAGAGCTGTACCCGGAAGTTGCACCGAACACGGTTCGCAACTTTGTTTCTCTGGTGCAGAAGGGCTTTTATGACGGCACGATCTTCCATCGTGTTATCCCGGGCTTTATGATCCAGGGCGGCGACCCGGAAGGCACCGGCATGGGAGGCCCGGGTTATGAGATCCGCGGCGAGTTTACCGCAAACGGCTTCCAGAACGACTTGAACCACACCCGCGGTGTTCTGTCTATGGCGCGTACCGCTGCACCGGACTCCGCAGGCAGCCAGTTCTTCATCATGACCGAGGACGCACCGCATCTGGACGGTCAGTACGCTTCCTTCGGCATGGTTATCGACGGCATGGACATTGTTGACGCCATCGTCAACACCAAGCGCGACTGGCACGACCGTCCGCGCGAGGAGCAGAAGATGAAGTCCGTTACCGTGGATACGCAGGGCGTAGAGTACGAGGCTCCGGAGACCCTGTAACAGAGGGAGAGGATCGGTATTGTACTATACCAATAAGGAGACTTTTGTCCTGTCTGCGGACGGCTGCATGGATACCGAACGCGGCGGACTGGAATCCATTCTGGCCGGCAACGACGAGGGCGCAAAAGGCTGCTGTCTGTCGGTTGATATGACGGCAGACGGTATTGCCGTGCTTTCGTCGGACGGCTGTGCTGCCGCGCCCGACGGCACGAGGCTGCCCGTCAGCGATTACAGCTACGCGGAGCTGCATCAGGCGGCGCCGCAGCTGACGCCGGTTAGTCAGGCAATCGAGCTGGCACGCACCTGTCAGGGCAAGATTGCCATTACCGTGCACGATCAGACCATGCTGCGGCAACTGCGTATGACGCTACGGTATGCGGATTGTCTGGATGACACGATCATCATCGGTCTGGGACTGGTAGAAGCGGCTCGTGTTGCGTCTGCCAATCCGGATTTACATATCATGGGTGAGCTGCCCAATCTGCCGAGCGAGATTGACGCGCTGGTCAATGCCGCGCAGACAACCGGTTTGTTCGGTCTGAGGGCCGAGCCGAAGGATTTATCCGAGCGGCTGGTTTCGGCGTGCCGACAGGCGGGGCTGTTCACCATGAGCCGATGCACGGACGATCCCAATACGCTTGCGGAACTCATACGCAAAGGCGTAAACTTTATCGAAACACGCCGGCCGGACATTACGGCGGCGCTGCTGCCTGCCGGTGAGGCTGAACCGCACGGTATTCCGCTGAGATACTGATGAAATCCCGTAAAAGGACGCACATAGTGCGTCCTTTTAAAGTTAATTCGCGCGATAGCGCATATCAAATAGAATTTGCTGTGCAAATTCTAAAAATCCGGGGACATGTGCCGCGCAAGGATAGCGTTTGGATTTTTGACTTATAGAGGGAAAAAGTTTCGACTATCGGGAGGAACTTTTGGACGACTTTGGAACGGCCTGCGGTCCGTTCCTCTTGTCGGCGAAACTGCAGTTTTGCGACAGCCTGAGGGCGGACCAACGGTCCGCCCTTTTTCTATCCCTTTCCGCTTGAAATCCTGCAAAATTTGCGTAAATTTCAGTACCACCCACTGTCAGAATGTGCTATACTTAATATGTATAGGTGCCTGCACCTGTCAACCAATATTTGCATCATTTTAGGTAGGAGAGCTCCATGAGATCACTGCGAATTTTACCGGCGCTGCTGCTCCTTTTGCTGCTGGGCGGCTGTGTGTTTCCTTCGGGCGATGAGCTGCTAGCTGCGCCCAAACCATCTAGCAATTACCAAAGCCTGCAGACTGAGCTGGAAAAGCAGCTGGCACAGGGCGTATCCTACGCCTCGCCGAGCGAGGGCGAAAACCGTTCGTCTATTCAGCTTGCCGATCTGGACAACGACGGCGTAGAGGAGGCCATTACGTTTTTCCGCGGTGCCACCTCGGCGACGAGTAACAAATTTACGGTAGCTGTTTACCGCAAGCAGGATGACAGCTACGTCTGCACCGGCACGATCGACGGCCGCGGAACGGCATTGCGTTCGGTCGAATTTCCGGTGCTTGAGCCGAGCGGCAAGCGCGGCATGGTCCTCACCTGGCGCTTGCCGGGAGACGGAACAGGTGCGCTTACCATGTGCGATTTTGACGAAAACTGCACGCCGGGTATCATTCTTGAAACCGAATATACCGCTATGGAGCTGACCGATCTGACCGGCAACGGCGCAAAGGATCTGCTGCTGATTACGAGCGATACCTCCGGCAAGCGCGTGGCACGCCTGTATCAGTATGACAACGGCTCCATGCTGCCGGCCGGTGAGACGGCGACCAGTCAGGGGACAGCTGCGGTTGAGCGCATGCAGTCCGGCCGTGTGCAGGACAGCAAGACCGCCGTGTTCGCTGAGGAAAAGGTGGCGAATGGCGCCGGTCTGACGACGGATATTTTCGTCTACTCGAACGACACGCTGCGCAATCTGGCACTGGACGGCGAGGATACCGCCAGCCACAGCACCTACCGTCCGGTGGCGGTCTACGCGAGCGACGTCAACGGCGACGGCATCACCGAGCTGCCGCGCGCCGTGCTGATGGCGGGCTATAAGGACACATCCTCGTCCGATGCGGTGTATATGCTCGACTGGTATGCCTACGGCATCGGCAAGGTTCCGACCAAGGTTGCCACCACTTATCAGAACATTTCGGATGCGTGGAGCCTGCTGATCGACCAGAAATGGCATGACCGCATCACCGCAATCAAGGTAAGCGACGGCGGACTCAGCTATGTGGAATTTTTTGAGTACCGCAAGAACAAAATGTCCATCCCGCTGTTTAACATTTACTGCGCGACCGGCTCCAACCGTGAATACTACGCCGAGCGCACCGATCTGATCCAGCTGGGACAGACCACGCAGGCCATCTACTTCGCCAAGCTGACAAATGAAGGCGAGCAGAGCGAGCTGGCGCTGACCGGAGACGAGATCAAAGCCCGATTCTCGCTGGTCAACCAGGCGTGGAACAATTAAGAATCATCAAACGCCGCAGAAACGCGGCAGTTACCAATAAGCGCTAAAAGTACAGGAGGATATTACAATGAAGCGCAAAATTCTGGTTCTGGAAGATGAAGAGAATATCCGCTCCTTTCTGGTTCTCAACCTGAAACGCAGCGGTTACGAGGTAATAGAGGCCGAAACCGGCGAAATAGCACTGGAAAAGTACCATGAAAATCAGGATATCGCGGTTGCGGTGCTGGATGTTATGTTGCCCGGTATCGACGGATACGAGGTCTGCCGCGCCATGCGCGGCGCGGGCTATCAGGCGGGTGTTATCATGCTGACTGCCCGCACGCAGGAAGCGGATAAGGTAACCGGTCTGATGAACGGTGCGGACGATTATGTCACCAAGCCGTTTTCGGTTATTGAACTGGCGGCTCGTGTGGACGCGCTGTACCGCCGCGTATCCGGTTCGCCGTTCTCCGAGGATGACGTGATCAAGTCCGGTCCGTTCAAGCTCAATCTGCGTGCCCGTGAGGTGCTCAAGAACGGTGTGAAGATTGAGCTGACGCAGATCGAATACGGTCTGCTCAAGGCGTTCATGCAGAACATCGGCAAGGCGCTTTCGCGCGATGAGCTGCTCGAAATGGTCTGGGGACACCACTATGTGGGCGAGCTGAAGATTGTGGATGTGAATATCCGCCGTCTGCGGATTAAAATTGAGGATTCGCCGGCGGACCCGACCCATATTGTAACGGTCCGCGGCTACGGTTATATGTGGGAGGGCTGATATAGCCAATCGCCGCGCCCGCGGCGGGGGGAACGGCGGCGGTTTCGCCGCGGAAACCAAAAGGGTAGACACCTACGGTTTGCCCGTAGGCCACTAAACCTTGTTTCCCGCGCCGTGCGCGGATAAAATGAGTACTACCCTCTTGGGACTCCCGTTTCCCTTGTTAGATAGTCTGGCGAAAATGGTAGAGCGGCGACCGCTTCGAGAAGGAGAACGACAGTCGGGTTACATCAGCGTTTGTTTCTCAAAATATTCGCAGTTCTCGGATAGCGTACTGCTACACATATCGGAAAGTCAACGCAGTGGGCGGCACAAGGTGAATTGCCCGTAGGGCAAGAGAAGGTCCTCTGGAGCCGCCCAAGGGGAAAGCCTCGCACTGCTTGATAAACAATAAAAGGGAGAAACCGACATGAAACGACGAATTGTATTTGTTTTGATAGCCGTTTTGGTTTGCGTTGGAGCGGCATCGTGCTTTACATCGTATACGCCAGTGCCGGATACAGCAGAGATTGTGGACGTGCTGGTACTCCATGTTCATGCGGGAGATACGGCTGAGGACATCACCGGGCAGGTCGATACGAACGCCGTATGCGAACTGCTGCCGCAAATCAGAGCGCGCCGTCTGCCGAGTTATCATCGTGGCATCAGCGAAGACTGCTATCAGATTCAGGTGGTATACGGCGATAAAACCGTATGTTTCAGCCTCGGTGAACCGAGTTATGCGTATGAGGTCACAGAAAGTATGTCACCGTGGGTGCATAAGCTGTCCGGCAGCGAGAAACTTCTTGCGCTGCTTGATAAACAATAAAAGGGAGGAACCGACATGAAAAAACGAATCGCATTTGCATTGGCGGGCATACTGGTGTGCGTCGGAGCAGCGGTTTGGCTTGTGCCGTACACGCCCATGCCGGACATGGACGGCTTCTGGAACGTGCGTATCTGGCGCGTCAATGGCGCGGATATGACCGAACTGACCGAGCAGGTCAATCAAACAGCTCTGCGCGAAACGCTGACACAGGTGCAGGCCAAACGTGTTCCGCGTTCGCAGCATAGCTGCTCGATGGATAAGGTCAGCTACGAAATCATCGCGGTGTATAATGACACGCCGACCTTCCTTAATATCGGTGAACTTAATTTTGTGTACAACGGCAACGGCTGGGTGCATGATTTGAAAAACGGCAGTGAGATTCTTACTCAGCTGGATGAAATCTGCAATTCGTAACAGCAACGCCGTGATGCAATCTACCTGAACAGATTACCATAGGGGCAGACCAATGTGTCCGCCCTTTTTCATAGGTGGCGGTTCGTTTAGGGCGCACACATTGGTGCGCCCCTACGATGCTGTGTATAGCTGAGTAAAATCGGTGCAATTTAGAGAGAAACGGCGGGATGACCCATCCCGCCGTTCTACAGAGAACACATACGCAAACAAATGCAAAACAAAAGGACTGACCCATCGGTCAGTCCTTTTTACAGCAGCGAAAGCTGTCCGTCCGCGAGATTTACAATTTTCAGTCCGCTCTGCTCAGCCATATGCACGGTCTGCGCCGTACCGCCCGACCGTCCATCATAGTAACAGATGAGCCTTGACGATGCATCCACCATAAACCGGTTGCGCGCGGCAAAGCACCCGGCGTGATAGCTCCGCGAGAGCGCATACACCTTGTCTGCGGCGAGCAGGCAGCGGTTGAACCGGCGTTTCCACTCGAGCGGAAACCGATCGGCCTGTCCGTCGAACGGCACAGCACACAGCAGCTGCACCGGGAGTGCGGCGCGCGCGCGCAGAACAGCTTCGGCGGCCCACAGATCAAAGCCGGTGGACATACCGGAGAGAAACCGCGTACAGCCGTCAGCGGCGGCCTCTGCGACCGCAGCATCGAGTGCGGCGAACAGCTCGCGCGCAGCGGGACAGTCCTCGTTCCGGAACGGCATTTTTTCAATTCGGTAGCCGGAAAAACAGCAGGTCACCGGACGCAGATCCGCCATGACACACCCTCCAATCAGAACAAATGTTCTGTTTTTATCAGTATACAATAGATGAAGCCAAAACGCAAGTTGTAAATTTGATAAAAAGCTGATATGATAAGTACAGCACAATTTACCGACACAGGGGAGGGACGCAATGAACGGTCAAAACCGATGGCTATATCTGATCAAGCGCATGGTTTACCGCTTTTTTGATGACGGCATTCCGCAGTCTGCGGCAGAGCTTTCGTATTTTCTGCTGTTTTCCATGTTCCCGCTGCTGATGTTCGTCAACTCCATGCTCGCACAGCTTGACCTGTCAATCGAGGGGATGCAGCCGGTGCTGGAAATGCTGCCGAAAAGTCTGCAGCAGCTCATAGGCGGCTATATTCAGCAGCTGACCGGCACGCCGTCGTTCAGCCCGATGATCGTCGGTCTGGGTCTGACGCTGTATTTCCTGTCCCGTGCGGTGCGCTCAATGATGCGCACGGTCAATGATATTTACCACGTTGAAATCTCGCGCGGCATGGTCAAGGACGTGCTCATTTCGTTCGGCATTACGGCGGGTTTTCTTGTTTCGGTTGTGTGCAGCTTTGTGCTCGTTGTCGCCGGACGAACCATCATCCGCGTTGTACCGAAATATCTGCCGGTGCCGCCGGCTGTGATGGACGGACTGCACGATGCCAGCTTCTGGGTGATGATCGCGTTTATTTTCGTGTTCCTCATGCTGTTCAACAAGGTCGTGCCCAATCTGCACCTTAGGTTCCGTGAGGTGTGGCCGGGGGCGCTGTTCTCGCTGGTAGCGTGGATTCTGGTCTCGCTTGGATTTTCGTTCTATGTGGACAATATGGCGCGGTATTCTGTGCTGTACGGCTCTCTGGCGGCGATTATCGTACTGATGCTGTGGCTGTATATCGTCAGCATGATCCTGCTGATGGGGCCGCAGCTGAATCATACGCTGGTCGTGATGCGGCTGTACCGGCTGGAGAACGAAAAGCATTTATAAGTCCAATATTCGTCAAAAACAGTGCGGACGCGCACTGAAAATAGAGAAAACACGGAGGAAAAGGATATGAAAGTTGTAGCAATCAACGGCTCGCCGCGTAAGGACGGCAACTGTGCACAGATGCTCGAGGTGCTCGGCAAGGTGCTCGAGCAGGAGGGCATCGAGTTTGAAGTATGTCAGCCGGGGGCGAAGGTGCATCCGTGCATGGCGTGCTATCACTGCCTGGACAACGGCACGCTGCGCTGCGTGCAGGACGACGACGGTGTAAATGAAATCATCGCCAAGTGCATTGAGGCGGACGGCATCGTGCTCGCGTCTCCGGTGTACCACGGCGGCATTGCGGGCGGTATGAAGTGCGTGCTCGACCGTCTGATTCTGGCGGCAGGCTGCGGCGATAATCAGCTGAAGCACAAGGTCGGTGCGGCGCTGTGTACGCTGCGCCGTTCGGGTGGCATGGAGACCTACCAGCAGCTGCTCGGCACGATCAACACCATGGAGATGGTGCTTGTCACCTCGGACTACTGGAACGCCGTACACGGCGCAGACAAGGGCGAGGCTGTGCAGGATATCGAGGGCGTTGAGGTCATCGAAAAGCTGGGCCGCAATATCGCATGGATGCTCAAGGTGATCGACAAGGCCGGAATCGAGCCGCCGGAGAGCCACCCGCGCACGATGATGAACTTTATCCGCTGATCCGCATGGTTATCCGCTAAACAAAAATTGCAGAGTTCCAAAAGGCACAATGAGAAACTCATTGTGCCTGAGGCTGTCGAAAAACTTCGTTTTCCGAACAGCCTCTCGCTCGAAACCACGCTTTCGAGCGAATCTCGAAGAAAAAACGCGTCCTGCGGACACATTTTTTCTTCCCTTGTATAAATTCCGAGATACACAAGGTGAATTGCCGCATAGCGGCAAGAGAGGGTGGCCTGGGCCATGCTCTCGGAATTTATGAATTTGCTCCGCAAATTCTATTTTATGCGTGCTGCCGCACGAAGCACAAGCGTCGAAATTCTGCT
>OJPS01002547.1_pt1 | contig 10258 bp, 5 predicted proteins | sample 1598551 | NCBI WGS metagenome assembly OJPS01 (sample SAMN03922488, study PRJEB24848) | human gut metagenome | isolation source: stool sample | host: Homo sapiens | place: Germany | collected 2011-05 | reverse complement strand
GGAAATACGGTCTGCACCACATTTTCTCCCGGGTCCATGGAGAGCTTGGTGGGCAGATAATCTCCCAGCTGGGACGCCTTGCCATCGTCAAAGTCCGAAAGTCTGGCTTTGTAGCACTGGAACTGGTCTGTAAACACCAGGAGTTCCGCCCGGTTGGTGGTCTCCCAGGCAAAGGCCAGGCCGTCGCCTTCCTTGAATTTCTGCTCCCCCGAGGCCCGAAGGGACTGGGGGGTGATTTTCTTGAAATACCCTTCCCGGGAAACAAAGGCAGTGACGGGATAGTCCGGCAGCTCCTCCTCCGGCTCCTCTCCTGAAGCGGCATCCCAGTGATACAAGAGCTCTGTTTTCCGGGGCTGGCCGAACTTTTTGGAGACCTGCTCCAGTTCCTTGATGATGAGGCTCCGAATCCGGCGGTCGCTGTTCAGGGTCGCCTCCAGCTCCTGGATCTCCCGCTCCAGGTCACCGGTTTCTGCCGTCCGCTTCAGGATATACTCCTTGTTGATGTTTCGCAGCTTAATCTCCGCCACAAACTCCGCCTGGACCTGATCGATGCCGAAGCCAATCATCAGGTTAGGGATCACCTCTGCCTCCAGCTCCGTTCCCCGGATGATGGCAATGGCCTTGTCAATGTCCAGGAGAATTCGCTCCAGACCCTTCAGCAGGTGGAGCTTCTCCCGTTTTTTCCCCAGTTGGAAGAAGACCCGGCGCTTCACGCACTGGCAGCGCCAGGCGGTCCACTCCTCCAGGATCTCCCCCACTCCCATCACCCGGGGCATACCGGCGATGAGAATATTAAAATTGCAGGGGTAGGAATCCATCAGTGTGGTTTGTCGGAATAGCTTCTGCATCAGCTTCTCCGGGTCCGCCCCCCGCTTCAGGTCGATGGTCAGCTTCAGGCCAGACAGGTCCGTCTCATCCCGCATATCTGCAATTTCCCGGACTTTCCCGGCTCGGATCAGTTCTGAAACCTTGTCCAGAATGGCCTCCGCGGTGGTGGTATAGGGAATCTCGTATATTTCAATGAGATTTCCCTCCTTCAGGTACCGCCACTTTGCCCGGACCTTGAAGCTACCCCGGCCGGTTTTGTAAATGGCGCGCATTTCCATGGGATCATAGAGGAGCTCTCCGCCTGTGGGAAAGTCCGGCGCTGGCATGGTCTCCATCAGGTCGTGGTCCGGGTTTTTCATCCGGGCAATGGCGGTGTCACAAACCTCCCTCAGGTTAAAGCCGCAGATGTTGCTTGCCATACCCACGGCAATGCCGGTGTTGGCCGAGACCAGCACATTGGGAAAGGTGGTGGGCATAAGAGTCGGCTCCTTCATGGTGCCGTCGTAATTGTCCACCATATCCACCGTGTCAAAATCCATGTCCCGGAATAGCTCCTGGCAGATGGGGTCCAGCTTGGCTTCGGTGTACCGGGAGGCAGCATAGGCCATATCCCGGGAGTAGACCTTGCCGAAATTGCCCTTGGAGTCTACAAAAGGGTGCAGCAGCGCCCCGTAGCCCCGGGACAGGCGGACCATAGTGTCGTAAATTGCCGCGTCGCCGTGGGGGTTCAGCCGCATGGTCTGGCCCACAATGTTGGCGGATTTGGTGCGGCCCCCGTTCAGAAGGCCCATTTTGTACATGGTATACAGCAGCTTCCGGTGGGAGGGCTTAAAGCCGTCAATTTCCGGGATGGCCCGGGAAACAATGACGCTCATGGCATAGGGCATGTAATTGATCTCCAGGGTCTCCGTAATGGGCTGCTCCTCCACGGAGCCCCGGAGGCCCACCACCCCGGCCACATCCCGCTTCACAGGCTGCTCGTCTTTTCGTTTTCTTGGCATTTTCTACCCCTTCCTAGGAAAGGTCCGCCAGCTCCAGGTAGCGCTGGCCATTTTCTGCAATAAAGTCCTTTCTGGCGCTGAGGCCATTGCCCAAAAGCATGTCAAAGTACCAGGCCGTGCGCTCTGCATCCTCCGGCATGACCTTGATGAGCCGCCGGGTGGCGGGGTTCATAGTGGTCATCCACATCATCTCCGGGTCGTTCTCACCCAGGCCCTTGGAGCGGTTCAGGATGGGCTTTTTCCCCTCCATCCCCTTGAGAATCTGGATCTTTTCCGCCTCGTTATAGGCAAACCAGGTCTTATCCTTGTAAATAATCTCAAAGAGGGGCGTCTCCGCAATGTAGACATACCCCTCCCGGATGAGCGTAGGCGTCAGCCGGTAGAGCATGGTGAGAATCAAGGTGCGGATTTGGAATCCGTCCTCATCGGCATCGGTGCAAATGACCACCTTGTTCCACCGGAGATTCCCCAGATCGAAGGCAGTCAAGTCCTTCCCCCGCTTGCCGGTGACCTCCACGCCACAGCCTAATACCTTCAGAAGGTCTGTGATGATTTCGCTTTTGAAAATCCGGTCGTAATCCGCCTTCAGACAGTTGAGAATCTTGCCCCGGACCGGCATAATCCCCTGAAACTCCGCATCCCGTGACAGCTTTACGGAGCCCAGGGCGGAATCGCCCTCCACAATGTAAAGCTCCCGCCGGGACACATCCCGGCTTCGGCAATCCACAAATTTCTGAACCCGGTTGCTAATGTCCATAGAGCCAGAGAGCTTCTTTTTTATGGAGATTTTGGCCTTTTCCGCCGTCTCCCGGCTGCGCTTATTCACCAGGATCTGGTCCACCGTCCGGTCCGCCTCGGCCTTGTTTTCCAGGAACCAGACCTGGAGGTTCTCTCGGAAGAACGCAGTCATGGCCTCCTGAATGAACTTACTGTTCACCGACTTCTTGGTCTGGTTTTCAAAACTTGCCAGGGTGGAAAAACAGTTGGTCACCAACACCAAAGAATCTTGAATGTCCTGAAAGAGAATTTTGGACTCGTTCTTCGTGTACTTTCCCGTCTCCCGGATGTATTTGTCAAAGGCAGACACAAAGCCGGAGCGGGTAGCCTTGTCTGGAGAGCCCCCATGCTCCAGCCAGGAGGAATTGTGATAGTATTCAATGTGGCTCAACCGCTTGGAGAAGCAGAAGGCCGCCGTGATTTTCAGCTTCATTTCCGGCCGGTTTTCACTGTCCCGGCCCCGGCGCTCCGCTTCAAAGTAGGCGGGCATGGTGAAGGCATCGTCCCCTGCGAGCTCCTCCAGGTACTGGGTAATGCCATTTTCATAGCAGTACTCCGTCACCTCAAATTTCCCTGCCACCTGGTTGCGGAAGCGGAAGGTAATCCCCTTGTTCACCACCGCCTGGCGGCGAATGACGTCCTGAAAGTATTCTGCGGGAATGTCAATCTCCGTAAACACCTCCCGGTCCGGCTTCCAATGGAAGTAGGAGCCCGTCTTTTTCCGGTCCGCCGGCTCCTTTTTCAGGCCGCCGATGTTTTTTCCTTTTTCAAAGTGGAGGCTGTACCGGTATCCGTCCCGGCGAATGACTGCATCGAAATATTCTGAGGCGTACTGGGTGGCGCAGGTGCCCAAGCCGTTCAGGCCCAGGGAAAACTCATAGTTACTGCCGCCGGCGTCATATTTGCCGCCGGCATACATTTCACAGAACACCAGCTCCCAGTTGTACCGCTTTTCCTTCTCGTTCCAATCCACAGGGCAGCCCCGGCCGTAGTCCTCCACATCCACAGACAGGTCCTCATACCGGGTGACTACAATCAAGTTCCCATATCCCTCCCGCGCCTCATCGATGGCGTTGGAGAGAATTTCAAACACCGCGTGTTTACATCCCTCCAAATCGTCTGAGCCAAAGATCACCGCAGGCCGCTTGCGCACCCGCTCCTCATCCTTCAGCATGGAGATGGAGGTATTGTCATATGCCTTTTTCCTTGCCATAGGTTCCCTCGCTGTACATTTCGGCATCTAGCCTACAAATATCCATTATATGGCCCTAGTATACGCGATTCCCTCCGGAAAGTCAACAAAATCGCTGCCTGGAGGTTTTGTAGCGTGTAGGATTACAATGCTGCCCTGTCCGTTCTCTTCTCCCATCTTGTCAACGAAGTTTCTCCGTGATATAATTCGGGAACATGTAAAAAATGGGCAAACTAAAGACAAGTGCAGCTGCAAGGAGGGAATCGGTGTGAAGCGGGACACTTTTTCTTCTTTTCATCCCATCGTTGGGCTCCTCTTTTTCGTCCTGGTTCTGGGATTCACCATGTTTTTCATGCACCCAGTGTGTCTGGGGATTTCGCTGGTCTGCGCCCTGGCTTACTCCGCCCGGTTGGAGGGCGGGCGAACCTTGGTGGGTCAGATGCGGTACATGCTGCCCCTGCTGCTGTTCACCGCCCTGCTGAATCCCCTGTTCAACCACCGGGGCGCCACGGTGCTGTTCCAGCTTCCCAACGGCTCTTCCATCACCCTGGAGGCTGTAGCCTACGGCGGGGCGGCGGCGGGGATGCTGCTGGCTGTGGTGGTCTGGTTCCGTTGCTTTGGGGCCGTCATCACCTCCGATAAATTTCTCTACCTCTTTGGGCGGATCTCTCCGTCCCTGTCCCTCCTGCTGTCCATGGCCTTTCGGTTTGTGCCCCGGTTCCGCACTCATATGCAGGACGTGTCCCGGGCTCAGCCGGACGCCGGGGGAGCCCAAAAGCTCCGGGGGGTGCTTCTCGCCTTTTCCGCCACCGTCACCTGGGCCCTGGAGAACGCCATGGAAACCGCTGACAGCATGAAGGGCCGGGGCTATGGCCTGCCGGGCCGGACCGCCTTCTCTGTCTATCGCTTTACCCGCCGGGATGGGGCGGCTCTGGCCTGCCTGCTGGCCACCGGAGCCATGGTCATCGCCGGTAGCCTCCTGGGTGGGACCCAATTTCAGTTTTATCCCACCCTGTCCGGGCCTCTGACCGCCCCCTTTTCCCTGGGCGTCTTTGCCGCGTTCTCGCTGCTGTGCCTCTTTCCCCTGCTCACTGACCTTTGGGAGGATTTGAAATGGAGCTATTTTCTGTCCAGGACCTGACCTTTTCCTACCCCGGGCAGACCGTCCCCACTCTGGAGCGCCTGTCCTTTGACATCTCCGCCGGGGAATTTCTGGTGATTGCCGGTCCCTCCGGCTGTGGCAAATCCACCCTGCTCCGGCAGTTCAAAACAGCCCTGACCCCCCACGGCAGCATCCAGGGGCAGCTCCTGTTCCAGGGGGTCCCCTTAAAGCAGGTGGACCCCCGGACCCAGGCATCCAAAATCGGCTTTGTCCAGCAGAACCCGGACAATCAGATTGTGACAGACAAGGTCTGGCACGAGCTGGCCTTCGGCCTGGAAAGTCTGGGCTATGACCGGGCTACCATCCGGGGCAGGGTGGCGGAAATGGCCAGCTTTTTTGGCATCCAAGCCTGGTTTTACCGGGACGTAGCCTCCCTCTCCGGTGGACAGAAGCAGCTGCTGAATCTGGCCTCCGTCATGGCCATGCAGCCGGAGGTCCTCATTCTGGACGAGCCAACCAGCCAGCTGGATCCCATTGCTGCCGCCGACTTTCTGGCCACTCTGGGCCGCATCCACCGGGATCTGGGCGCCACCATTGTCATCACAGAGCACCGGCTGGACGAGGTGCTGCCCATGGCAGACCGGCTCCTGATCCTGGACGGCGGGAAGGTCCTCACCTGGGGGGCTCCCCAGGCTGTCTTTTCCACCCTCCGGGAACAGGCACATCCCATGCTGGCCTCCATGCCGGCGCCTATGCGGATCTGGAGCAGCGTGCCCAGCGACCTGCCCTGTCCCCTGACCGCCGGCAGTGGGCGGCAGTTTCTGGAGCAGTGGGCGGCAGAGCATCCTCTCCGCCCCCTCCCCCCCAGGCCCTGGAGCCGCAAGGACGGGCAGGAACCCTGGGTGACAGTCCGGGAGGCCTGGTCCCGATATGAGCAGGGGGGCGCGGACGTAATCCGGGGGCTGAATCTCACAGCGTATAGCGGGGAGCTTTTCTGCATTCTGGGCGGCAACGGCGTGGGCAAAAGCACTGCGCTGCTCCTTCTGTCCGGCTCCCGCCGCCCATACCGGGGCAAGGTCTCCCGGTCAGGTAAAACCGTGGCCCTTCTCCCCCAGAATCCACAGCTTCTCTTTGTAAAGCACGTCCTGGAGGAGGACCTGTGGCAGGGTCTGCCTGGTGGCCGGACGCCGGAAAACCGGGCCCGCATGGAACGGGTTCTCCGGCTCTGCAACCTCGCCGGGCTGCTGGACCGGCATCCTTATGACCTGTCCGGCGGGGAGCAGCAGCGGGCCGCTCTGGCCAAAGTGCTTCTCCGGGAACCTCAAATTCTCCTGCTGGACGAGCCAACCAAGGGACTGGACAGCGCGTTCAAGGAGAGCTTCGCCGAAATTTTGAAGCAGCTCACCGCCCAGGGCGTGTGCGTCATTCTGGTCAGCCACGATGTGGAGTTTTGTGCCGCCTACGGGGACCGGTGCGCCCTGTTCTTTGACGGCGGCATCGTAGCAGAGGACGCGCCAGTCCCCTTCTTCTCCGGCAAAAGCTTTTACACCACCGCCGCCAGCCGCATGGCCCGCCGCCTCCTGCCGGAGGCCATTACGGCGGAAGACGTGATTGCCGCCTGCGGCGGCCGCCTGCCCCCGAAGCCGGAACGCCAGTCCCCTCCGCCTCCATCGCCTCCCCCGGCAAAGCCCGCCTCTCCCCGGTTGCCCCTGTGGCGAAGCATCCTGGCAGGCCTGTCCGGCGCCGGAGCCCTGGCAGCTTTCTGCTATGCCCTCCTGGCCCTGGACCTGAAGGATCTGTTTGTGGCTGGGAACACTGGCGCCCGGACGCTGCACACCGCCGTATACGCCGTTCTTTTGGTATGCTTGGCGATTTTGGCCCTGGCCGTCAGCCGGAAGGAATCGCCTGGGGAGGGGGTGCTTCTCCGGGGAAAGCTGTCCAAACGGACCGTCATGACCCTGGTAGTAGCCATCCTGTCTATCCCACTCACCCTCTTCCTGGGTCCCCGGTATTTCCATGACCGAAAGTACTACGTGGTGTCGCTCCTGGTCCTTTTGGAGGCCATGCTCCCCTTCTTCCTCATCTTTGAGGGGAGGAAACCCCAGGCCAGGGAGCTGGTGATTCTGGCTGTGCTGTGCGGCCTGGCCATTGGTGGGCGGGCAGCCTTTTTCGCCCTGCCCGGTTTTAAGCCGGTGGCCGCCATGGTGATCCTCTCCGGGGTGGCGTTTGGCGGCGAGGCGGGCTTTTTGGTGGGAGCCGTCACCATGCTGGGATCCAACATGCTCTTCAGCCAGGGGCCCTGGACTCCCTGGCAGATGTTTGCCATGGGGCTTCTGGGTCTCACCGCCGGTATCCTGTACCGGAAGGGACTGCTCCGCCGGGGGCGGCTGTCCCTGTCCGTGTTCGGGGCAGCGGTGACGCTCCTGCTGTACGGCGGTATCATGAACCCGGCCTCCGTCCTTATGTATCAGCCCAATCCCTCCTGGCCCATGATCTGGACCGCCTTTTTAACCGGTCTGCCTGCGGACCTGGTCCACGCTGCCGCCACCTTTTTCTTCCTCTGGTTCCTGTCCCAGCCCATGCTGGAAAAGCTGGACCGGGTGAAGGTGAAATACGGCCTTCTGGAATGACAAACACGAGGTTGTCTCAAAGTTCGTTTTGAGACAGCCTCGCGTTTTTTGATGGCTTATGGACGCCGCATACGCTCCACCACGGCGCGCAGCCCAGCCTCCAGCTGCGCCAGCTCTTCTTCGGCGGTAAAACGGCTGAGGGAGATTCGGAAGGCCCCATCCACCACCTCCGGTGGAAGGCCCATGGCCTCCAGCACATGGCTCCGGTGCCCCTTGGCACAGGCGGAACCGGCAGAGACGCAGACCCCATGGTCCTGCAGGATGTTGATGGTATTTTGCGTGGGCACGCCGGGGATGGAGGCCAGGAGAATGTGGGGCGCTTCCCGGGCCCCCAGCAGCTCCACACCAGGGATTGCCTCCAGCAGAGCGGCGCACCGGTCCCGGAGGGCCGCCTCCCGGGCCAGATCCTCCCGGAGCGTGGGCAGGGCGGCGGCACAGGCGGCCCCGAAGCCCACCAGGGCGGGCGTGGCCTCGGTGCCGCTGCGATAGCCTCCCTCCTGACCGCCCCCCAGAAGAAGCGGTGGCAAGGGCAGTCCCCGGCGGATGTACAACGCCCCTGCCCCCTTGGGGCCGTGGACCTTATGGGAGGAGACGGAGATGAGGTCCGCCCCCAGGGTCTTGGCCTGGAAGGGCAGCTTCAAAAAGCCCTGGACGGCGTCGGTGTGAAAAATGGCGTCGGGAGCCAGGCGGTGGGTTAGCTTTGCCATAGAACCGATGGGCATGACTGCCCCAGACTCATTGTTGACCATCATCACGGATACCAGCACCGTATCCGGCCGGATGGCCGCCTGCAGAGCGTCCAAAGTCACCCGCCCCAGAGCGTCGGGCTTCAAATACGTGACATCATACTCCTGCTCCTCCAGGCGCTTCATGGGGTTCAGAATGGCGTGATGCTCCACCGCCGTGGTGATCACATGCCGCCCCCGCTTGCCCATTCGGGCCAGAGAGGAGGCCACCGCCCAATTGTCCGCCTCGGTGCCACCGGAGGTGAAAAACACCCGGTCCGGCTCTGCACCCAGGGCCTTGGCCACCTGCTCCCGGGCAGCCTTCAGCCGCCGGGCCGCATCCATGCCAAAGCGGTACAGAGAACTGGGGTTGCCCCACCCCGTCTCCAAAGCCTCCACCATAGCTGCCACCGCTTCCGGGCAGGGCTTGGTGGTGGCAGAATTATCCAAATATGCAAACATGGTCCTTCCTCCCCCTATTTTCCCACGCAAAACCGCTCAAAAATCCGGTTTGTGATGTCCTCCCGAATGGTTCTGCCGCTGAGCTCTCCCATGGCCTCCATGGCCTCCTCCACATCTGTGAGGACGGCATCCGGGGTGAATCCGTCCTCCAGGCCATCCCGGGCGCGACCCATAGCCTCCGCCGCCCGCCGAATGGCATCGGCCTGCCGGGCATTGGTGAGGACAGAGCCATCGCAGAAGGTTCCCGCACCAAACAGAGCCTCCAGCACCGGCGTCAAGGCCTCCAGCCCTGTCCCGTCCTTGGCTGAGACCGGCAGAACCGTCTCAAAGGGCAGGCAGGACCGGTCCACCTGGCAGGGAAGGTCCTGCTTATTGAGCAGGCAAACGGCATGCCTGGCCAGCCGGGCGGCCTCCATGGCCTCCTGGTCCTCCGGCTCCAGGGGGCGGCTGCCGTCACAGACCAACAGGGCCAGATCCGCCCCCCGGGCCGCCTCCAGGGAGCGGGCCACTCCCAGAGCCTCCACCTGGTCAGAAGCGTCCCGAATGCCCGCCGTATCCACCAGACGCAGGCGCACGGAGCCCACCAGCACGGTCTCCTCCACCGTATCCCGAGTGGTGCCGGGAAGCTCCGTCACAATGACCCGCTGGAACCCGGCCAGGGCATTCAGCAAACTGGACTTGCCCACATTGGGCTTGCCCAAAATCACCGCCCGGACCCCCTGACGCAGCACCTGCCCCCGGGCGACGGTCGCCAGCAGAGCCTCCAGGGTAGCCTGGGCACTGGCCAGACTGCTGGCATACGCGGTCAAGCGGAACTCGTCAATGTCCTCGTCGGGATAGTCCAGAACGGCGTGAAAATGGCTGCACAGGTCTGTGAGGGTGTCATAGACCGGCTCCAGCCGGCGGACCAGGGCGCCCTCCACCTGCCCCGCCGCATTGGCGGCGGCCTCCGCAGTCTCCGCCTCGATGAGGTCAATGACCGCCTCGGCCTGAGTCAGGTCCATCCGGCCATTGAGAAAGGCCCGCTTGGTGAACTCCCCCCGGCGGGCAGGCTTGGCCCCCGCCTGGTACAAAGCCTCCAATCCGGCGGCCAGCACCGCCGGGGAGCCGTGGCAATGAAATTCCACCGTGTCCTCCCCGGTGTAGCTGTGAGGCCCCCGGGTGAAAACCGCCATGCACTGGTCCAGCATCCGCCCCTTCCGGTCCAAAAGCGCCCCCAGAATCAGCTTTCGGTTGGGCGCCTCCTCCAAAAGCCGCCCACTTTTGGCCCGGAACACCTGCCCCGCCACCTGGGCGCAGCCCTCACCGGACAGGCGTAAAATACCAATGGCACTCAGCTGGCTGCCGGTGGACACCGCAGCAATCACATGAGACATCCCGGCCACTTCCTTTCCCTAAAATTAAGGGGAACGCAAGCGCCCCTTAAAAAATATGTATTTTGGAGTATACCACGAGTCGGCGCAAATTGCAACAAACCTACATCCTAACACACGGAAATCAATTTTCCAGGACATCACACAGGTGATTGTAATCAAGCAGAC
>OJPS01002541.1_pt1 | contig 10271 bp, 9 predicted proteins | sample 1598551 | NCBI WGS metagenome assembly OJPS01 (sample SAMN03922488, study PRJEB24848) | human gut metagenome | isolation source: stool sample | host: Homo sapiens | place: Germany | collected 2011-05 | reverse complement strand
AGCACCAGAGCCCCGTGCCCTACGCCGATGTGGTGACCACCACCACCCACAAGACCCTGCGCGGACCCCGCGGCGGCCTGATTTTGACCAACAACCCCATCATTGCCAAGCGCATCAACTCGGCAGTGTTCCCCGGCACGCAGGGCGGCCCGCTGGAGCACGTCATTGCAGCAAAAGCCGTCTGCTTTGGCGAGGCACTGAAGCCGGAGTTCAAGGAATATGCCCGCAAGATCGTGGAAAACGCACAGGCGCTGGCTGCGGCTTTGCAGCAGCGCGGGGTAAAGCTTGTATCCGGCGGCACCGACAACCACCTGATGCTCATCGACCTGCGGGACGAGGAGTGCACCGGCAAGGACCTGGAGCAGCGTCTGGACAGCGTGCACATCACCGCCAACAAGAACACCGTCCCCGGCGAGACCCGCAGCCCCTTTGTGACCTCCGGCGTGCGTCTGGGCACCCCGGCTGTCACCACCCGCGGCATGGGCGCAGCCGAGATGCAGGTGATCGCGGACTGCATTGCAGACTGCATCTGGCACTATGCGGAAAAGAAGGACGAGATCAGCGAGCGCGTTCTGCGCCTGACCCGGGAGTTCCCGCTGTACCAGTAAAAGCAACGTGTAAATAACAAGGCATCCGCAGCCGTTCTGCTGCGGGTGCCTTTTGTTACAAAAAGGAGAAGGACGATGGAAAGCTTAGGACTTTTGCATCTGTATTACGGCGACGGCAAGGGCAAGACCACAGCCGCCATGGGGCTTGCCCTGCGGGCACTGGGCAGCGGAAAACGTGTGGTCATCGTGCAGTTTTTAAAGGGCGGGCAGAGCGGCGAGATCCCGCTGCTGGAACAGCTGGGCGCCACCGTCTACCGGGGCAAGGCCGGGCAGAAATTCGTCTTTCAGATGAACGAAGCCGAAAAGGCCGCTACCCGCACCTTGCAGAACCAAAACCTTGCGGCGGCGCTGGCGCAGCCCTGTGATCTGCTGGTGCTGGACGAAGCCGGCAGCGCGTGGGAGCTGGACATGGTGGACAAAGACCTGCTGCAGCAGGCGGTGCTGCACCGCCCCGCCGGGCAGGAGTGTGTCCTGACCGCCCACGCAGCCCCCGCATGGATGCTGGACGCCGCAGATTACCTTACCGAGATGTGCTGCCGCCGCCACCCCTACCAGAAGGGCATCGCCGCACGGAAGGGCGTGGAGTATTAAGGGCATAGTAAAAGGAGTTGTTGCGCGTAATGCAACAACTCCTTTTAAAGTTTTATACATCCCAGAACCCTGCTAGCGCCGTTTCCAGCGCGGCGGTGCCGGGCAGATATTGGATGTGCCGCCAGTGCGGCGGGAACAGGCGGGCGGTGTCGGGCTGCGCAAAGCGGTCGTCCAAAAGCAGCACCACGCCCTTGTCCTGCGGGGTGCGCACTACCCGCCCGGCGGCTTGCAGCACCTTGTTCATGCCCGGGTAGCGGTAGGCGTAGTCGAAACCGCAGCCGGACTGCTCCTCGTAATAGCGGCGCAGCATCTCCTGCCGGGGGTTCACCTGCGGCAGACCCACCCCTACGATGGCGCACCCGATGAGCCGGTCGCCCACAAGGTCTACTCCCTCGCCGAAGATGCCGCCCATCACGGCAAAGCCCAGCAGCGTCTGGGCAGGGCGGGGCACGAACTGCGCCAGAAACTCCGCGCGCCCGGCATCGTCCAAACTGCGCTGCTGCACAAGGGTGGAAATGTCCGGCCAGCGGGCGGCAAAGGCTTCGTACACCTGCTGCAAATAGGCGTAGCTGGGGAAAAACGCCAGATAGTTGCCGGTTTTGCCCTTTGCCAGCGCCGCCAGCGCATCGGCTACGGCGGGCACGCTGGCTTCCCGCTGGCGGTAGCGGGTGGAGATGCCCGGCAGGCAGAACAGCCCCAGATTTTCCGTCGGGAAGGGGCTGGGCAGCGCCACTGCCCGGGCATCGGCACAGCCCAGCACATTGCGGTAAAAGGCGGGCGGGGTCAAGGTGGCACTGAACAGCGCCGCGCTGCGCCCTGCCGCCAGACTGGCATCCACAAAGGGCGCGGGGTCTAAGCAGAGCAGATGCAGTTCCAACTCACTGCCCCGGGCGGTGAGCTGGGTGACAAAATGGCTGTCGTACCGGTCGGCCGCGCGGGCGATATCCTGCAGGGCGAAGTAAAGCTCCAGCAGCTGCGCGTGGGCGGGGTCCTCGGGGTTCTGTTCCAGCCAGTCCTGCAAAGGGGTGTGCACCGCCCGCAGCGCAGCGGGCAAGGCGGCGGGCAGCTGCTGCAAAAACACGGTGCCGTCCCGGGCATACAGCGGTTCCGGTAAGGCGAAATCCGGGGCAGCTTCGGCGGGCAAAAGGCTCACCTGCGTAGGCTCGGCCTCCCCGGCGGGCTCTGCACCTGTGCGGGGCGCAGCCTGTGCGCAGGCTCTGCGCGCCGCCAGAAAGACTTTATCCGCCTTGGTCAGCGCGGTTTTCAGGCTGCTTTTGCCCTTGCCCAGCGCCCGCTTTGCTTCGCTCAGGCTGCTTTTGGCAAACTGCGCCGAGTACATGGCGCGGGCTCTGTCCGGCAGGTTGTGCGCTTCGTCAATGAGGAACAGCCAGTCCCCGGCGGCATCAAAAAAGCGCTTGAGGTGCACCACAGGGTCAAACAGATAATTGTAGTCCCCGATGACCACATCGCACCACTCGCTCAAGTCCAGCCCCAGCTCAAAGGGGCACACCGAGAACTGCCGGGCGGTGTCCGCCAGTGCGGCGCGGCTGAAACTGCCGCTGCTGTCCAGCAGAGCCGCCAGCGCATCCTTGCGGCGGTCGTAGTAGCCGTTGGCAAAGGGGCACACCTCCGGCAGGCAGGCGGGGTGTCCTTCGGCGTCCGGGTGCAGACAGGCCTTTTCCTTGGCGGTCAGGGTCACGCTGCGCAGGGCAAGGCCGGGCTGGGCGGCACGCAGCCGCGCGATGGCGTCCTCGGCGGCGGCTTGGGTGGTGTTGCGGGCGGTCAGGTAGAACAGCTTTGCGCCGCAGCCCTCGCCCATGGCTTTTAAAGCAGGGAAGAGGGCGCTCATGGTCTTGCCGATGCCGGTAGGTGCCTGACAAAAAACGCGGGTACCGCCCTTGCGGTCGGTGCTTTTTCCGGCGCGGCAGGCGCGGTACACCTCGCCTGCCAGTGCCCGCTGCCCGGGGCGGTACTCCGCAAAGGGGAATTGCAGCGCCGCAAGGCTCTGGCTGCGCCGGGTGTCCCAGTCCAGCTGCCGCTGCGCCCACGGGGCGTACTGCGTTAAAAGCTGCTGCAAAAACTGCTCCAGCTGCTGCCGGGTGAACTGCCGGGTAAAGCGCTGAATTTGGTCGGTGTCGACCTGATAATAGGTCAGCCGCACCGCCAGCGTTTTCAGTCCCTGCTGGCTGCTGTAAATAGCGGCATATACCATGCCCTGCGCCCAGTGGCAGGGGTTCAGCTCCTCGGTAATCTCCTCATAAGGTACAGTGGTGGTCTTGATCTCGTCAATGGTCACAGTGCCGTTTTCGTCGGTGAAAATGCCGTCTGCCCGGCCTTCCAGCGTAAAGGCGATGCCGCAGGCTTCCCGTTCCGCGCTGAGGAACACCTCAGCCTGATAACCCTCCCCGGCGGCTTTTTGCAGCCTGCGGTGGATGCGTGCACCCTCGTTGGCGCGGTCAAAGCCGGCAAAGCGGCTGTCGATGCTGCCGGTGCGCAGCAAAAACTCCACCAGCTGCCGGATGGGCAGATGGATGCTTGCCAAAGCGTTTCACCTCCGTTGTTTTTTATCAGCCTACCCCCGGGACAAAAGCCTTCACCCCTTGGGGGGAAGGTGGCTGCGAACGTAGTGAGCAGACGGATGAGGGGTAATTGCCCGCAAGCAGCTGCTAAAGGTGCGCCCTCATCAGTCACCTGCGGTGACAGCTTCCCCCGTCCGGGGGAAGCCTTCATTCGGAAATGGATTTCTAGATGTTATCCTACCCCGAACAGTTCCATGCACTGAGCGGCTGCGGCATCCACCTGTGCAAAGTCCACGGCGGTGCGGTAGTAGGTCTCCAGTTCATCGTGGCAGCTTTTTGCCTGCGCCATCAGGGCACAGGCCTGTTCCAGCAGCTCGGCGGCGGCGCGCTCGTTGAAGCGCAGCCGTGCGCGGCAGGCGGAAAGGTTCTCCCTGTCCACAAAACGGCTGCACTGCACGGTCTGCGCCGCAGACAGCCGCACCGGATGCCAGCGGTTGTCGGTCAAAAATGCCAGCCGCAGGGAGGGGATGATAATGTGGTCGATCTTGTCCTCCGGGTGCATGGCGCAGGGGCAGGTGATGATGTGGTAGCCCCGCGCCAGCGCCTCGGCGCGGATGAGCTCCAGCAGCAGACGGGACACTGCCCCGTAGTCATCCCGGAAAAGGATACACCGGTCGGCCAGCGCCTGCACCGTGCCCTGATAGAACACCTCGCCCTTGGGCGTGATGGCCGAGAGCAGCCGCAGCTCTTCAGAGCCCATCTCCTCGGTGCGGGGCAACAGGCGGGTGCACAGCCGCTTGACGTAGCGGCGCACTTTTTCAAAGTTTGCACTGCACGCTTCGGCGCGGCGGCTGTCCAGCAGCAGGCTGCCCGCCGAGGCCACATACCGCGCCGCCCGGCTGCGCAGCAGCTGGTTGCGGGCAAACAGGGCGGTCACCTCGTCCTTGTGGGAGTGCAGGGCATCGGCATCGATGGTGTGGTACAAACTCAGCACCCGCTCGTCTGCGCCGGGGGCTTCCGGTTCCACCACATGGGGTGCGGTGGCGTCGATGATGGCGCGTTTCTGCCGCAGGAACACCACCCCGTCCAGACTGTCGGGGTCGCTGGCGCAGTGGATGCGCTGGATGGGCTCGCCTTTTTCCTGTGCGGCGCGCGCCAGACGCTTCATCAAAGTAGACTTGCCGCAGCCCGGGCCGCTTTTGAGCAGCACCAGCTGCATCCCGGGCTCCCGGCGCAGCGGCGCAAAGTAGCCCTTGAACCCGGCGGGCGTTGTAGCGCCCAGAAAGAAATCCACAGAAGGATGCACGGAACTTTCCATACAAAAACACCTCGCTTTTGCTTTACAGTATGCAAAAGCGGCGCGGTTGGTTCCTGACCTTACCTATTATAGGTATGCTCGCACACGGCGGCAATGGTGTCCCGCAGCACGGTAAAGTCCGCAAAGGCTTCGGGCTTATTCTGGGGCTGGCGCAGCAGGGCGGCGGGGTGGAAGGTGCCCATGAACAGGATGCCGCCCTTATTGATGATCTGCCCGTGCTCCCGGGTGACGGAAAAATCCTGCCGGATCATCCGCTGGGCGGCAATGCGCCCAAGGCAGACCACGATCTTGGGCTGCAGCAGCCGGAACTGCTCCCGCAGCCACGGCATACAGGCTTCGCTCTCGGCGGGCAGCGGGTCGCGGTTCTGGGGCGGGCGGCACTTGACGATGTTGGCGATATAGCAGTTCTTTTCGCGGTCAAGGTCGATGGCAAACAGGTATTTGTCCAGCAGCTGCCCGCTGCGCCCCACAAAAGGCAGACCCTGCTCGTCCTCGCTCTGGCCGGGGCCCTCGCCCACAAACAGCACCTCGGCGTCCGGCACGCCCTGCCCGAACACCACGTTCGTCCGGGTGGCGCACAGCTCGCACCGGGTGCAGGAAAGGCATTCGGCCTTTAAAGTATCCATATCCATGGAGAACATCTCCTTTAAAATCAGATCAACGATTTATTTGCAAATTATAATATTGTAAACTATAACACAGATTCAAGAGTACGGCAAACGCACAAAAAGAGATCATCACAGTTTCTTGAAAAAAACACCTGCGTATGATAAAATGAACTTGAAGAAGGGGGTGGGTAAAATGCCGGTATTAAGCATATTTTATGGCATCATCGTCAGAATGTACCGGGAACAGGGCGGAAAACACAATATGCCGCATATCCATGCGGAGTATTCCGGGGAAGAGATCGTGATGGCACTGGACGGGACGATTTTGGAAGGCGGCTTTCCCAAAAACAAGCTGAAGCTGCTGGAAGCGTGGGTAGTAATACATCGCGATGATCTGGAAGCGAACTGGAAGCTGTTGAGCAACGGCGAGCAGTTCTTCCGCATTGACCCTTTGAAATAAGGAGTGATCTTATGTTGCAACCGAAATTGACTAAGGTGGAGACCATAAGCCCCTTGAAGCTTCGCCTGTTCTACGAAACGGGAGAGGTAAAGCTCTTTGACGTTGCACCCTATGCAACGGGTCCGTGGTACGGACAGCTGAAGGACGAAAGCTATTTCAATGCGGTGCAGCTGCTGCCCGGCGGCGTGGGTATCGAATGGCCGGAGGGACAGGACGTTGCGCCCCACGAACTGTATGAGAACAGCGTCCCCGTAAAGAAAACTGCATGATGGAGCATCTGCCCATAGAGCCTGTGGACTGCACGGGCTCTTTTATATTTGCGGGGAAAATATCCTTTAAAATCAGTATGATATTTTATTCACAAATAAAACAAGGCTTTCTCCCCTAAAATATAGCACAAAAACACAATTTTGTCTTGAACTTTTTGCCGTCTGTGCTAGAATAAAGAAGAAAGGCATCCTTGTGTCCAACAGACAGAGGAAGCAAATTTTGGAAAGCATTTTCGGAGGTAATCACAATGGCTGATATGTTTGCACCGCTGGTAGCACAGCTGAAGGCAAATCCCAAGACGATCGTGTTCACCGAGGGCAATGACCCCCGCATTCTGGAGGCCGCAAGCAAGTTGCTGGCCGAGGGCGTGCTGAAGGTCGTTATGGTGGGCAACGAGGCAGAGTGCAAGGCTGCTGCCGCCGCCGGTAACTTTGATATTTCCGCTGCCGAGATCATCGACCCGGAGAACTACGCCGGTTTTGATGAGATGGTCAGCACCATGGTGGAGCTGCGCAAGGGCAAGCAGTCCGCTGAGGAGTGCACTGCACTGCTGAAGAAGTCCAACTACTTCGGCACCATGCTGGTGAAGATGGGCAAGGCTGACTGCCTGCTGGGCGGCGCTACCTACTCCACCGCCGACACCATCCGTCCCGCTCTGCAGCTGGTCAAGACCAAGAAGGGCGCACATCTGGTGAGCTCCTGCTTTATTCTGGACCGCGACTGCGGCGAAGAGGGTCTGAAGCGCATTGCCATGGGCGACTGCGCTGTCAACATTGATTACACCGATACCGTCGATAAGGCTACCGGCGAGGTCAAGGTGTCTGCCGCTTCCAAGCTGGCAGAGGTGGCTGTGGAGACTGCCCGCACCGCAAAGCTGTTCGGCATCGACCCGAAGGTGGCTGTGCTGAGCTTCTCCACCAAGGGCTCCGGCAAGGGCGGCACCGTGGCACTGAGCCACGATGCTACCATCAAGGCTCAGGAGATGGACCCCGAGCTGGCTGTGGACGGCGAGCTGCAGTTTGACGCAGCCGTTGCTCCCGAGGTGGCACAGGTCAAGTGCAAGGGCAGCAAGGTTGCCGGTCAGGCCAACACCTTCATCTTCCCCTGCATCGAGGCCGGCAACATCGGCTATAAGATCGCACAGCGTCTGGGCGGCTACGCTGCCTACGGCCCCATTCTGCAGGGTCTGAACGCACCCATCAACGACCTGTCCCGCGGCTGCAACGCAGACGAGGTCTACAAGATGAGCCTGATCACCGCTTGCCAGTCTTAAACAGTTTTAGCACAAACGAGGAGAAGCCTTCGGGCTTCTCCTTTTTGTTTTGCCCCCTCTTGCAATCCGGCGGGGTTTATGGTACAATATCTTAGCATCCACAAGGATGTGTCGGACAGCGCCTGCTGCGTGGTTCGGCATACGGATGCGGGTCCTGTACGATGGGCTCGCTGTGAACCAGGTCAGGTGGGGAACCAAGCAGCCTTAAGCAGTGCGTTCGTGCGTTTCAGTAAGCCTGCATCCGTATGCCGAGTTACGCAAGGCGGGGACAAAACCCCGTCGAGCGCTGTCCTTTTATTTTTGCCGCAAAGGCCGGGAAAGGGGAGACATCGCCGTGTATCGTGCACTTTACCGCAAATGGAGACCCCAGCGGTTTGAGGATGTGGTGGGTCAGCGTGCCATCGTGACTGCCCTGAAAAACCAGATCACCGCAGGGCGCGTAGGCCATGCGTATCTGTTTACCGGCGTGCGCGGCACCGGCAAGACCACCTGCGCCAAAATTTTTGCCAAGGCGGTCAACTGCCTGCATCCAGTAAATGGCGACCCCTGCGGGGAGTGCGAGATCTGCAAAGGCATCGACAACGGCAGCCTGCTGGACGTGGTGGAGATGGACGCAGCCTCCAACAACGGCGTGGACGATATCCGCGACCTGCGGGACGAGACCGCCTATACCCCCAGCGCCTGCCAGTATAAGGTGTATATCATCGACGAGGTGCATATGCTGTCCACAGCGGCCTTCAATGCGCTGCTGAAAACGTTGGAAGAGCCCCCCGCACACGTTATCTTCATTCTGGCGACCACTGAAATACAGAAAGTGCCCGCCACCATCCTCTCCCGCTGCCAGCGGTACGATTTTACCCGCATCGGGCCGGAGGATATCGCACGGCGGGTGGAGTATATCGCCGGGGAGGAAAAGCTGGAGCTGACCTCCGACGGCGCGGAGCTGATCGCCCGTCTGGCGGATGGTGCGCTGCGCGATGCACTGTCCATTCTGGACACCTGCGCCGGTGTCACGGCAAAGATCGATGCGGACGTAGTGCGCTGCATGGCGGGTGTCACCGACCGCAGCTACCTGTTCCACATCTCGGACGCCTTGGAAGCACAGGACGCCGCCGCCGCGCTGGCACAGCTGGCGCAGCTGCGGCAGCAGTCGGTGGATGTGAAGCGCCTGACCGAGGAACTGATCGCCCACTACCGCGCCCTGATGCTGGCGGCGCTGCCCGGCGGGCAGGCGCTGCTGTCCGGTGTTTCGCCGGAGGAAGAAGCGCTGTACCTGCAAAAAGGCCCGGAGATGGGGCAGCGGGAAGCTATCCGCGCCATCCGCACCCTTGGCACGGCGCTGGAGCACATGACCCGCGGCAGCGACCAGCGCATTGAGCTGGAACTGGCACTGTTCAGCCTGTCCGAGCCGCCCCAGCAGATGCAGGCGGCAGCGGTGCAGCCCGCCCCCGCCCGGGCGGCGCAGCCGGAAGCGCCCCGCCCCTTTGCGGCAGCGGTGCAGCCCTTTGCGGCAGCGGTGCAGCCCTTTGCCAGCGCCCCGGTGCAGTCCGCACCGGCAGCAACTGCACCCCAGACCCCGGCAGCAGCAGAGCCTGTCCCTGCCGTGCAGCAGACCTCTCCGCAGCCTGCCGCGCCGGAAGCCCCGTCCGCCCCTGCGGAGGAGCTGCCGCCGATGCCGGACGAACCGCCGGTACAACAGAGCGATGCCGCCCTGCCGTGGGACGAGCCTGCCCCGCAGGCACCGCCGCCGGAGGAACCGGTCAGCCAGCCGGAACAGCCCGCCCCTGCAGAGCCCGCGCAGCCGGTTTCTGCGGCAGAGGAACCGCCTGCCCCGGTGCAGGAGCACCCCGCCGACCCGGTACTGACCAAGCCCCGCAGCGTGGCGCAGCAGGGCACGAACCCCTTCCCATACTGGGGACAGATCGTGCAGAAACTGGAAGGCAGCGACCCCATGCTGTATATGTATCTGCGCAAGTCCAAGGCTTACTTTGACGGCACCCGCGTGCTGATCGACGGCGGCAAGACCTTCCGGGATTTTATCCGGGTGAACAAGGACAGCCAGAAGCTGATCAAAAAGCTGATCGCCGAGGTATCCGGCGTGCCGGTGCCCATCGGCCCTTACGAGCCCAAAACGGCAGGAAAGACCTCCTCCAACGCGGAGCAGTCCCTTCTGGCGCTGGAAAAGCTGGGGTTAGAGGTCAGCATTGAGGATACCGCCCGCAAAAAGCGCTAAAAATTGTTTATAATAAAGGAGAATACCATTATGAAAGCAAGAATGCCCGCAGGCTACGGCCGCCCTGATATGAACGCCCTGATGCGTCAGGCTCAGAAGATGCAGGAGGACATGAAGAGCAAGCAGGCCGAGCTGGAAGCCGCCGAGTACACCGGCAGCGCCGCCGGTGAGATGGTGACCGTAAAGATGAACGGCAAGCACGAGGTGCTGTCCATTACCATCAAGCCCGAGGCCGTGGACCCGGACGACATCGAGATGCTGGAAGACATGGTGGCTGCTGCCATCAACGCCACCGTGAAGCAGGTGGACGAGACTGCAGAAGCCGAGATGGGCAAGCTGACCGGCGGCCTGAACATTCCGGGTCTCTGAGCCGGGAAGGGGAGATACCATG
>OJPS01002534.1_pt1 | contig 10298 bp, 10 predicted proteins | sample 1598551 | NCBI WGS metagenome assembly OJPS01 (sample SAMN03922488, study PRJEB24848) | human gut metagenome | isolation source: stool sample | host: Homo sapiens | place: Germany | collected 2011-05 | reverse complement strand
TACGAGATCCTCTCTGGTCTCGTGGGCTCGGAGATGTGTATAAGAGACAGCATGATATCCGCATAGCCGGGCGTGGTGCACCATTTGCGCACGTCCGCATAGAGCTGATTGTAGTTGTTCTCGATACGCCCCTGCGTGCTTACGCTGAATTTCGCCGTGGAATTCGCCGAATGGACCGCGCTGTAAAGCTCCTTCACCATGCGGTCGCAGTTCGCAAAGCGGAAATCCGAAAGGCTGGAATACCCGCTTGCCGAATACGCCGCAGAGTCAAACGAAGCGTCGGTCGTGGGATAGAAATAATCGTCGATGTGCAGCCCGTCAACGTCGTAATTCGAGACTATTTCGGCGGCTCCTGCCGCGATAAGCTCCGTCACCTCGTCGTATGCCGGGTTCAGGTAGTAGGTATCGTTGACGTTCACTGCGTACTTCCCCGCCATTCCATCGCCCTTTGCAAAGGTGTAGACCGGAAAGCTTCCGTAGCTGGAAATATCAGAGCAGCCGCACGCACGCAGCGGATTTATCCAGGCGTGGAACGATATCCCGCGCTTGTGTGCCTCGGAGATCATGACCTCCAGCGGATCGTAGCCGGGATCCTTGCCAAGCGTTCCAGTGACGTACTTCGACCATGGAAACAGCTCAGACCTGTAATAAGCGTCGCTGTGCGAGCGAACATGAACGTACACCGTGTTTATCCCAAGATCGGCGCAGTTCTCATAGACAGCCGCGATATTACTGCGAAAGCCCTCTTTTGACTGCCCCTGAAGCAGCGCGGCAAGTTCAATGTAGCTTATCCAGATTCCCTTGACCTCGCTGTAATTCACAGCGGAATAGCTTCTGCTTCCGAATTCGGACGGAGTATGCTCAACGGCAGCCTGTGTGGTCGTTACTGTCGTTTTCGGCGTGGTCGTTACAGTGCTGTGCGGTGTGGTGTGTTCCTTTGCTGCTGACGTACTGGATTTCGTAGCTGCCTGCACAGCGGAAGCGGTCGTCTGCGGCTTTGCCGGTGTGCTGGAGGTCTGCTGTGTGGTTTCCTCCGGCATTTCCGCTGTATCCGGCTGATTTTCGGCTGCGCTGGAATCAGGTTCTGCAGGCTCCGCTGTTATCTCCGCCGACGATACGTCCGACTGCGGCGCAGACTCCTGAACCGGCTCAGATGTCACCTCCGGAACCGCCGCAGTGCTCACCGAGTGCTCGGCGAAGTCCGCAATACTGACTCCCTGGGTCCCCTGCGAGGCGCAGCCGGAAAGAGTGACCACCGACATCAGAATGCACAGCGCTCTTGTTATTTTGTTCATATTTTCCCTCAATACCGCCCGGTTCCCCATTCCGAACCCGGACAGCTTTATATATACTTATAGATATTATCATTATAACACCACTCTGCACAATTGTCAATAGCCGGAAATAACAGCGGCGGCTGTTTCCGGGAATTTTGCCCGAAAAGTGTTATAATATGTAAAGCTCCGGAGAAAAAGCGCACTTTTCAAAGAAATCCGCTTGCAATTCTGCGCAGGAAATGCTAGAATAAAAGCAATAAGCAAAAGCTACATGGGAAAGGATACAACAAAATGAACAGAATACTAGCATCGATACTTGCTGCGGCTCTGACGCTCAGCACGGGCTGCACGAAAGCTCCCGTGACCTCCAGCGAAATTATCTCCACGGCGGAGCAGATAGTCAGCACAGATGGCCGTGGAACTCACGAAACCGATGAAATTCCCGACGAGCAGACTCAGCAGACCGGATTCAAGGTCAGCGGGACAAAGCTCCTTGACGCAAACGGAAACGAATTCATCATGCGCGGGATAAATCACCCGCACTCCTGGTTCACAGCTCAGGACGACACCGCCCTTGAAGCCATCGCAGCGACAGGAGCAAACACGGTGCGCATCGTCTGCGGAAGCGGTCAGCAGTACAATAAGGACAGCGTTGAAAGCCTCAACAAGCTTACCGACAAGTGCAAGGAGCTTGAAATGATCGCAATACTCGAGGTCCACGACGTCACCGGAAAGGACGATACCTCGCTTCTGGAAACCGCCGCGGATTACTGGATAGAAGTTAAGGAAGCGCTCATCGGAAAAGAAAACTACGTTATACTCAACATCGCCAACGAGTGGGTCGGAAACTGGGACGGTCAGAAATGGTGCGACGGGTACACCTCGGTAATTCCAAGGCTCCGGGAAGCCGGAATAAAGAACACCATCATTGTGGACGCCGCAGGCTGGGGTCAGTACGGGCAGAGCGTTACCGACTACGGCGAGCAGGTATTCGCCGCTGACCCGGACGCCAACACGATGTTCTCCGTTCATATGTACGGCACAGCCGGAAAGAACAAGGCAACTATCGCGCGGAATCTCAAGCTGTCCACCGACAAGGGGCTGTGCATGATAGTCGGCGAGTTCGGCTGGAATCACTCCGACGGCGACGTTGACGAGGAGTACATTCTCGAGTACTGCAACGAAAACAGCGTCGGCTGGCTCGCCTGGAGCTGGAAGGGCAACGGCGGTGGCGTTGAGTACCTCGACCTCGCAGACGAATGGGACGGCTCGTCGCTTTCCGACTGGGGCGAGACTGTAGTCAACAGCGACCTCGGGCTAAAAAAGACCTCCGTTAAGTGCAGCATTTTTGATTGAAGAAACGAACCATAATAATAAATACCGGGACTGTTTCGTACAGCCCCGGTTTTTTTTATTCGCCTATCATGCCGCGGAATTCCTGCTCGGAGATTATCGTAACTCCAAGCTCCTGCGCCTTTGTCAGCTTGCTTCCTGCTTCCTCGCCCGCCAGAACGTAGGCAGTTTTTTTGCTGACCGACCCGGAGCATTTCCCGCCGCGCTCCTCAATAAGCTTCTTCGCCTGGTCGCGGGTCAGCGTGGGGAGGGTTCCTGTCAGCACAAACGTCTTGCCTGCCAGCTCGTCGGAAACCTTGCCGCTGTCGTATGTCATGTTTACGCCGTGGTTTTTCAGCCGCTCAATGAGCTTTATCCGGTGCGGCTCCTGCATTGCGTTGTAGACCGAATCCGCCATGATGTCGCCGAAGCCGTCTATGCTGCAAATCTCAAGCGGAAGCGCTTCCATTATCGCTTCCATGCTGCCGAACTTCTCGCACAGCAGCTTCGCCGCGCGCTGACCTATCCCACGAATTCCCAGTGCGAACACCAGTCTGTCAAGGCTCGCTTTTTTGGAGTTCTCGATTGAATTTATCAGGTTCTCCGCCGACTTCATTCCGCCCGTGACCTGCATTACGGTCTGCACATCGAGTTCATAGAGATCGGCGACGTTTGAAACAAACTTGTTGTCAAGAAGCTGCTGAACTATCGCCTCGCCTAGACCTTCAATGTTCATCGCATTGCGGCTCGCGAAATGCTCGATCGACCTTGCAAGCTGCGCCGGACAATCGATATTCTGGCAGCGGATAACAGCTTCGTCCTCGTCGCGGAGGGCTTCCGCACCGCATATCGGGCAGACGTTCGGAATGAAGTACGGCTCCGAACCTTCGCGGTGCGAAACGCTGCGGACTACCTCCGGAATGATGTCCCCCGCCTTGCGGACTACAATGCGGTCGCCGACCCGGATATCCTTGTCTGAGATGATGTCCTGATTGTGCAGGATAGCGCGGGAAACCGTAGTCCCGGCAAGCTGAACCGGGTCGAACACCGCAACCGGAGTCAGCGCGCCGGTTCTGCCGACATTTATCTCGATTTCGTTGAGGGTGGTCTCTTTCTCCTCGGGGGGATACTTGAACGCCACCGCCCACTTCGGCACCTTCGTCGTAAATCCGATCTCGTTTCTCATGGCGAAATCGTTGACCTTTACGACCGCGCCGTCGATGTCAAACGGTAGGCTCCGGCGCATTTCGCCAATCTCCCGGATACGCTCGATAACCTCGTCTGCCGTGTGGACTACCCTGTAATCGGGAATGACCGTGAAGCCCAGGCTCTGCATGTATTCGAGCGATTCGGAGTGACTGGAAAGCTCCTTCCCGCGAAGCTGCTGAAGATTGAACACGAAAATATCAAGCTTCCGCTTTGCAGTGACCGAGCTGTCCTTCTGGCGTAGCGACCCTGCCGCAGCGTTTCTCGGATTCTTCGGCATTGGCTCGCCGAGGCGCTCCTGCTCCTCGCAGAGCTTGGCGAAGCTCCTGCGCGGCATGTAGACCTCGCCGCGCACCTCGATGAATTCGGGAGCTTCATTGAGCTTCAGCGGAATGGAGCGGATAGTTTTAAGGTTGGCGGTTATGTCCTCGCCCTCGAAGCCGTCGCCACGGGTGGAGCCTCTTGTGAACACGCCGTTCTCGTACTCCAGCGACACGGACAGACCGTCTATTTTCGGCTCCACAGTGAACTCACGCGCGCCCTGCTCCATCACGCCGGAAAGGAACCCGCGCACCTCGTCCTCGCTGAAAACGTCCTGGAGGGAGCCCATCTGCACCGTGTGAGCTACCTTCTCAAAACTGCTGCTGACCGTTCCGCCGACCCGGTGCGTCGGGGAATCCGGCACGGCAAGCTCCGGGAACTGCTGCTCAATGCCGCGCAGCTCCCGCATGAGCGCGTCGTACTCGTCGTCCTCGATGGTCGGGGAGTCCAGGTCGTAGTAACTGTGATTGTGCTTCTCGATGACTGCGCGAAGCTCCGCAGCGCGCTTTTCCGCTTCCCTTATCTCCATTTGAACCTCCGTTTGCGGCTGCACCGCGCTGGTTTTGCGCGTTCCGCCTTAATCTAAAACAGCCTCGTAGTCCTGAAGCAGACCCACAAGATCAGTATCTCCCGCGACAACGTGGGTGTAGGCGTCGGGTATCTTGCCTACGATTATGGTCTCAGCCGCGACTATCGACGCGGACACCGGTACCCTTGACGTGAAGCCGGGTATCACCGCGTCCGCCGTGACCTCGATATGTATTACTATCCGGTGGCGGGTCTGGTTCAGCCCCGCTTCGGTGAACTCGCTGACTATCGCGGTCTGCGCATAGCCCACAGGGCTTACCGTCATGCCGACGTCAAAGCCGCGGCCGTGCAGAAGCTGCAATCCTGTGAGTGTTCCCACCGGTATCATGATATCTATGCCGCTCATGCGGTCAAGTTCGCGCTCAAGCCGGGCAGCTATGTTGTTTTTCAGTCGGTTGATGTTCATTGCGTTGCTCTCGATGGAGCACACCGAACCGCTTTCGTCCCGCTCAATCGTCACCAGCGAGGAATAGTCCGCGTCCTCGCGCTCAAGCTCCGCCGCTATCGAGCGGGTTATCATCGCCGACACTGCCGCGTGGCACTCGTTGTAATTCACAGTCTCCACGATCGGGCGGAAGCTCAAATCAACTATAAACGCCAGACCTATCAGTATCAGCGCTGCCGCTATCAGCTTCACGCCGAGCTTCCGCAGCCCGGAGCGCGTTTTTTCTCCCATCATCAGTATCACCCCTGCATATTCTATGTCTATGCAGAGGTGACGGTGAATTTGTACAAGTTTCTGGTTCTGACAAGTTGATGACGGGTATGACGGCTTACTATAACTTCTTTTATATATTTTACATTTTCAAATTTTATATAAAAGGGTTAGGTAAACCCGTCATACCCGTCATCCCATCATTTTCCAATTAGAATCAGTTATTCACAAATGCCTCGAAAGCCTTATAAGCCGCCCAGATATCGGTTTTTGCGGTTATCTCGAACGGAGCGTGCATGGACAGCACCGGAACTCCCACGTCGATAGTGTTGACGTCGAGATTTGCGATATAAGCCGCCACCGTTCCGCCGCCGCCGATATCTACCTTGCCAAGCTCGCCGGTCTGCCAGATAACGCCGTTGGCGTCGAGCAGTCTGCGGATCTCGCCTGCGAACTCTGCGGAAGCGTCAGAAGTGCCGCTCTTGCCGCGGGAGCCTGTGTACTTTGTAACGCACACGCCGCCGTTCAGCAGTGCGCTGTTGCGCTTCTCGAACACGTCGGGGAACGTGGGGTCGAACGCCGCGTTAACGTCCGCGGACAGGCAGCGGGAATTCTGGAGCACGGTCCTGCCCTTTACGCCGAAGGTTGAAGCCAGGTCGGCGATGAAATAACGCAGGTAAGAGGAACGCAGTCCGGTGTTGCCATCGGAGCCGGTCTCCTCCTTATCGGTGAGGATAGCTACTGCGGTCTTCTCGGGGTTGTTCAGCTCCAGGACCGCCATCAGCTCGGTGTACGCGCACACTCTGTCGTCCTGACCGTAGGCGCCTACCAGGCTTCTGTCGAAGCCTACGTCCTTAGCCTTGAACGCAGGAACTGCTTCCAGCTCGGCGGATATGAAGTCAGACTCGACAATGCCGTACTTCTCGTTGAGTATCAGCATGATGTTGAGCTTTACAAGCTCGCTGCCCTCGTCGTCCCTGAAGGGACGGCTGCCGATGATGATGTTGAGCTCCTCGCCCTTGATGAGCTTGGGAGCCGGGCGCTTGTACTGCTCGTCTGCAAGGTGCGGGAGCAGGTCGGAAACGCAGAATACCGGGTCGTTTTCGTCCTCGCCTATGTTTACTGTTACTTTAGTGCCGTCAGCCTTGATGATAACGCCATGCAGCGAGAGCGGAACGGTCGGCCACTGGTACTTCTTGATGCCGCCGTAGTAGTGGGTCTTGAAGTAAGCTACCTCGTCCTTTTCGTAGAGCGGGTTCTGCTTCATGTCGAGGCGCGGGGAGTCGATATGAGCTGCAACCAGGTTCACGCCGTTCTCAATTGACTCCTTGCCGATAACAGCCAGGATAACGGACTTCTCGCGGTTGAGGTAGAAAACCTTGTCGCCGGGCTTGTACTTGTTCTTCGCACTGAACTCAACGAATCCGCGCGCCTTCGCCATCTTCACGATCTCGGCGGAAGCCTCGCGCTCAGTCTTTGCGATGTCCAGGAACGCCTTGTAGCCCTCGCAGAACTTATCGCACTTCTTCAGTTCCTCCTCGGACATGCGGAGAACTGCGTTCTTCTTGTCCGCAAGCAGCTTTTCCTTTAATTCCTTAACGGTTAACTTTTCTGACTTTGCCATAGTGATTATCCTTTCTCATCATAGAGTTTTTTGTATGTGTCCATCGCCCGGTCTATCTTATTGACGTAATGCGCCGTGTCAGATATCGGGATAACGTCCAGATGTACGCCGTCGGAGGAATACTCCTTATCGGCGAGCCATTCGTTCACCTGACCCCGCCCCGCGTGGTACGCCGCCATAGCGGTGTCCACATTGCCGAACTCGCTGCAGAGATACCCTACCAGCCAGCAGCCGTATCGGATATTCGTCTCGGGGTCGTACATGTCGAGGTAGCGCGTGTCCTCGTCGCCCAGCCGGAACTTCACCCAGTCGAAGGTGTCCTCCATTATCTGCATGAGTCCCCTCGCTCCGACGTTCGAGACCGCTCCGGGGTCGAAGCCGCTCTCGGTCTTTATCACCGCGTAAACAAGATACTTGTCAAGCCCGTTCTCCCGGGAGTACTTCTCAACGTAGCTTTCGTAGCGCAGCGGGTGGGTGTAACGCTGATAATATCCCCAGCCGAACCACCCAGCAGTTCCCAGGAGCGCCGCGATGATCACGGTGATCACCACTGCCGGGAGTACGCGCCGTTTTCTGCGATATTTTGTCATTTGCCGCCTTTCAGTTGCGAGATAACGCCCTGCGCAGCTTCCGCTAGCTGGCGCTGAGTTCCGTTGTTTTCTATGCAGAAGCCGCTCCGCTGCCGGTAGAACTCCTCGCCGTGCTGGCTTTTCAGCCTTGCCCGGGCAAGCTCCTCGGTGATGCCGTCGCGCTTCATTATGCGCTGTACGCAGTTCTCGGGGTCTGCGGTCACACTGACTATGCTCCCGCACAGGAATTCAAGCCTCGCCTCGAACAGCGTCGGCGCGTCCAGAAGAACGTAATCTCCGGCGCTTTTCAGCTTTTCCGCGATATTATATGTAATATAAGGGTAAATTATTTTGTTGAACAGCGCGCGCTTCTCCTCGCTGTGGAAGATAAGCTCCGCCGTTTTCCTGCGGTCGAGCGTCCCGTCCTGGAGAATAAGCTCCGGCGACAGCCTGTCGTGAAGCTCGGTCAGCGCGGGGCGTCCCGGCTGAACAACCTCCCTTGCGGACAGGTCGCAGTCTATGACATCAAAGCCGCTCTCCGCGAACGCCCGGCAAACGGTTGATTTTCCCGCCCCGGACATTCCGGTAAGTCCCACGATAAGTCTGCTCATACCTCTATCACCCTGAATGCCGCGGCACGGAGAAGCCGGTTGTACACCGCAAGCCCTATGCCCTCCTTTGACGGCATTTCGACATAGATAGTTTTCGCGCCCTCGTCGTCCGCCTCGCGGAGAAGCGCGAACAAACGATGCGCCTGCTCTGCGGTGTCCCTGCCGAAGCAGCGGAACATTCCGTGCTCCACCGGGTCGGCGGAAAGCGCCAGGGTGCCATCTGCGGCATGTGACATGCACCAGTCCCCGAACTGCTTTCCATGGGCGTTCACGATGAACACCTCCGCCTTCGGGGAATAATGCTTGTACTTCATGCCCGGCGACATCACCTTAGCGCCCTTGGGCGGCTCGGAGGTGACAGCCGGGTCGATATCGGCCTGGCATAGTTCCGACAGCATTTCCGCAGTGACTCCGCCGGGTCTCAGTATCCTCACACGGTCAGCCGCCGGGAAGCACAGCACGGTGCTTTCCACGCCGCAGCGGCACTCGCCGCCGTCGATTATCAGCGGTATCCTGCCGTTCATGTCGTTCATGACATGCTGGGCAGTGGTGGGGCTGGGGCTTCCCGACAGGTTCGCGGACGGCGCCGCGAGCGGGAATCCGCAGGCGTCGATTATCGCCCTTGCCGCAGGGCTTTCCGGCATTCTGACTGCAACGGTGTCCAGTCCGCCGCTGGTAGCCGAAGGTATCATGTCCGACTTCGGAAAAATCATCGTCAGCGGCCCCGGCCAGTACTTCTCAGCTATTTTCAGCGCCAACTCCGGTATCTCGCGAACCAGCGGCGGGAGCTGCTCCAGCGCGCTGATATGCACTATCAGCGGGTTGTCCTGTGGGCGTCCCTTGGCCTCGAATATGCTGCGGACTGCGGCTTCGTTGCGCGCGTCTGCGGCTAATCCGTAGACCGTCTCGGTGGGAATGCCGACTACGCCGCCCGCCGCCATTATTTCAGCCGCTTTCTTCGCCGACTGCTCGGAAAACGGCAGAAGCTCTGTGTTCAATCTGGTCATTTCCTTTCTTACTGCTGCTTGAGGAGCTTCGCGGTCTGGTCTGCAAGGCGCAGCGCCTCGAACACCTCGTCGCAGCCGCCGTTCATCATCTCGTCCAGCAGTCCGGTGTAGAAAGCGTCCATCTCCGGTTCACTGGCGGCGGCCTTGATGCGTTCGTTCCAGCTCATAGGACGCCCTCCCTATACTTCTATGCCCTTATCATAGCATGGTCGAGACCACAAGTCAAGCATACAATTACATGGATTTGCAAAAACGACGACTTGAAATTGCCAAACAATGCAATTATAATAAAGCCAAAGGGGGTGCTGTGTATGCCGGGCCGAGCCATACTCCATATCGATGCCAACGCGTTTGTGTGACACGCAAGTCACTTGATTGATTGTCCTCCAAATGAGAGGACCCGCTGTGCCGTCGGCGGCGCCTACCGTTCACAAAGTGGTCAGTAATGCCCATGAGGAAACGGAACGGGACACAGTAGCCCTTTCTCTGAATGAGAAGGAGCGGCAACCGCGAGGAAGCCGCAAGACTGTTAGCAACGATACAGTCAGGGAGCAGGCGAAGATAATATGACTAAGAAATCTGAACTGCTGATAAACGTCGTTATTGCAGAACAGGCCAAAGTTGCTGTCAGGCCTGACCCAAAACGGGGCTGAAGTCGGATGTTCCTCTGAATGCATAGGAACACACGGTCGAATGGCTTCCGGCGAAAAGGCAGAGTCTACGTTATCGGTATCGATCAAGTGGAACGTGGTAAGCCCGTACCTTCCCATAACTGTATGGAAGGTTTCCCGCGAGGGACGCTAATGAAGGTGCGGGTACAGGAGGACGGAAAAAGCGAATGCCTGGCTGTAACGGCCGGGATAGAGGTTGCAACATTACCTTGCCCGAAAGGGTGCAGACTTCCGTCTGGTCTTTCTTTGCAAGAGAATTTGAGAAATTTCTGAAAGGGGTAAAGCAGATGAACAGGAAACTGTGTGCGACTCCTCGCGTCGGTCAGCACTGGCAAGACATTGACTTTGCCAATGCAGAAAAGTGCGTGAAGAAACTGCAAATGCGTATTGCAAAGGCCGTAAAGGAAAGAAAGTGGGGCAAGGTCAAAGCCCTGCAA
>OJPS01002514.1_pt1 | contig 10365 bp, 6 predicted proteins | sample 1598551 | NCBI WGS metagenome assembly OJPS01 (sample SAMN03922488, study PRJEB24848) | human gut metagenome | isolation source: stool sample | host: Homo sapiens | place: Germany | collected 2011-05 | reverse complement strand
CCCGCTTCCGGTGTTGGAGCAGGCTGCGGCGGAGATGTGCGATTACCGCGGAACGGGAATGTCTGTCATGGAGATGAGCCACCGCTCCAAAGTCTATCAGGATATCATCGATCAAGCGGAAGCATGCCTGCGCGAGCTGATGAATATCCCAGAAAACTATAAAGTGCTCTTTTTACAGGGCGGTGCTTCTATGCAGTTCGATATGGTACCCATGAACCTTTTGGGAGTGAAGCACAGCCTTGCTTACTATATTATTTCGGGTTCTTTTGCCAAAAAAGCGGCAGATGAAGCCAGGCGCTTTGGGAGCATTATCGTGCCCGCATCTTCCAAAGAATACAAATTCTCCTTTGTTCCCGAAACTACGCCGGATATGTTTCAGACACCGGCAGATTATGTGCATATTACATCCAATAATACCATCTACGGAACGCGCTATACAAAGCTTCCCAAAACCAACGGGATCCCCATTGTTTCGGATATGTCTTCCTGCATTCTCTCCGAGAAAATCAATGTGGAAGATTACGGCCTTATCTATGCGGGGGCGCAGAAAAACATCGGGCCGGCGGGGCTTACGATCGTCATTGTAAGGGAGGACCTCATCGGCAAAAAAGAGGATATCCCGCCCATGTTCGATTATCAGGTTTATGCTAAGAACGGCTCGATGTATAATACGCCGCCTACCTACGCCATCTATCTGGCAGGGCTTGTATTCCAGAACCTGAAGGAGAATGGGGGAGTCGCGGCGGCGGAAGAGAGAAACAGAAAAAAAGCGGCGCTGCTCTATGACTACCTCGATCATTCTAAGCTCTTTCAGGGCTGCGCGCGCCCGGACTCCCGCTCCCTTATGAATGTGACATTCGTTACAGGTAAGGAAGAGCTGGATCAGAAATTCTGCCAGCAGGCGGCAGAGGCAGACCTTGTCAACCTCAAGGGCCATAGAAGCGTGGGCGGAATGCGAGCCAGCATCTATAATGCCATGAGCCTGGAAGGCGTGCAGGCGTTGGTAGATTTTATGGAAAAGTTTGAGAAGGAAAATCAATAAAGGAAGAAGAGGAAGAGCATGTACAATATCAAAAAACTCAACGCTATTTCCACAGCCATCTATGATAAGCTCCCCAAAGGAGATTATCTGGTTTCTTCGCATATCGAAGATGCCGAGGCGGATGCATTTTTGGTGCGCAGCGCGGCATGCCTGGATATGCCGCTTTCAGAGCGCAATCTGGCGTTTGCTCGGGCGGGCGCGGGAGTGAACAATATTCCCATCGATCGCTGCACGGAGAAGGGTATCGTCGTATTCAATACGCCCGGGGCCAACGCCAATGCCGTAAAAGAGTTGGTGCTGTGCGGCCTGCTGATAGCATCGCGCAATGTTGTGGAAGGTGTGGAATGGGCAAAAACCCTCGTGGGGGAGGGCGAGCAGATTCCCAAGCTGGTGGAGAAGGGAAAAGGGCAGTTTGTTGGCCCGGAAATTCAGGGAAAGACGCTGGGCGTCATCGGCCTGGGCTCTGTGGGTGTGCTGGTGGCAAATGCTGCATCGAGCATTGGCATGAATGTCATCGGGTATGACCCATATATCTCCGTCGATAACGCATGGCACCTTTCGGATCATGTCCATAAAGCGGCAAAAATGGAGGATTTGCTCTCCCAGGCAGATTATATCACCGTCCATGTACCGCTGATGGAGCAAACGCGGGATTACATCAGCTCTCCGGAATTTGGAAAGATGAAACAGGGCGTCATTCTTTTGAACTTTGCGCGGGGTGGAATTATCCGGGAAACATCCCTCTTTGAGGCGTTGGATAGCGGGAAAGTCGCCAAATATGTGACAGATTTTCCGGATGCGCGCTGCCTGATGCACGAAAATGTCATCTGCATTCCACACCTGGGCGCTTCTACACCCGAATCGGAAGAAAACTGCGCGATTATGGCAGCCAATGAAATCAAACACTATCTGGAGCGGGGGAGCATTAAGAATTCGGTCAATATGCCCACTTGCTTGCTGGGCGAGCCAGTGCATCACCGCGTATCTGTCATTCACGATAACCTGCCCAATATGGTAAGCCAGATGACGGGCGTGCTGGCAAGGGAAGGGCTGAATATCGAGGAGATGGTCAATAAATCCCGCGGGCAAGTGGCCTATACGGTGTTTGATCTGAACGAGGAAATTTCCGAACAGGCGTTGGAGGAGCTGCAATCCATTCAGGGTGTTATCAAAGTTCGGGTCATTGCATAAAAAAGCAAAAAAGAGCGGCAACGCCGCTCTTTTTTGCTGTATTGTATGGGGTTTTTCTCCCCATATGGAAACGGCATTGGCCGGTTCTGGTCAATGCCGCATACGCTTAGGCTGTGAAAAAGATTGGGCGGCTAGCGTTTGCGCCAAAGCTGCCCGCCCACGGGCTGGGAATCCGCAAAGCTGAAAAGCTCCCCAATGGTGACAATCTGATAGCCCTGGGCAATGAGATCGGGGATCACGCGCTCCATTGCCTGATAAGTGGTTTCATAAATATCGTGGCAAAGGATCACGCGGCCATCTTTGGCTTCGCTCATAATCCGCTGGTAGATCTGCTCCGGATCTTTGCTCTTCCAATCCTCTGAATCGATGGTCCAATTGACCATGGGCATGCCCAGCTCCCGGCTGACCTGCTTGAGGTTTTCATTTACATTGCCGTAGGTTGGGCGAATATAGTGGATTTCAAAGCCGCTCACCTGGCGGACGATATCGTTGGTCTTTGTGATCTCCTCTTTGATGCCGGCGATATCCAGTTTATTTGTATCCGCATGGCTCCAGGTGTGGTTGCCAATCTCGTGGCCCTCTTCTACAGCGCGCTTTACAACGCTGGAACGCGATTCTACGCGGTTGCCCACAACACAGAAGGTAGCCCTTTGGTTATACTGCTTTAGAAGATCGAGAAGCTTGGGCGTGACTTTGCTATCCGGGCCATCGTCAAAGGAAAGGGCGATCATGGGTTTTGCAGGGTCCAGCGTCCGCCCGCCAGATTGCACCAGCCCATCGGAGGGCTCTTCCTCGGAAGGCTTGCCATAATCCTCGCTTAAGCGATACTTCATCCCGTCGCTCAAAATTTCCTGTAAGTTTTCGTAGAGAAGCGTAATGGAAATGCTTCCCAAATCCACCTGGGCGAGTTCGTTGCTTGCAAAATGCAGCTCCACGCCCTCAGGCGTCAGCAAAGCTTTGCTTGCAATCCCATCGAGAGAATAGCCATCGAGGGAAAAGTTCTGTTCCGGATATGCCTGTGCCAGTTGTGCGACGCAAAGCTCCCGAAGCTTGTCCTGATAACCATCGATAAACAGATCTCCATCTGTAAGCTGATTGCCTGTTGCCGTATCAAAGCTGATGCATTCCGAAAAAAAGGAAGGGTGCTCCTCACCGGCGCCGCGGCTCCATCCAAATAGGCGCACGCTTATGATATTGCCATCTGTTCCCGCCTGCACTGAGCGAAAATCCATGCTGAGCAGGGCCTCGGGCTGCTGCCCCTCCTGAAGCTGTGCAGAAGGATCAACGCCCTCTTTTGCAGAGGCTAGATAGGCGTTTACTTTTTCTGCGATGACGGCATCCATCCCTTCATGTTCCAGAAGGGGATAATAGACGGCGCAGGTAAAGAGGCCCTCTTCTTTTTTTTCTCCTGTCAGGCCATATTGATCCAATGTGGAAATATGTTTCGCCAAGCCCAGCTCTGGCGTGGGCTCTGGGCTTGGAAGTATGCTTTGTTCTACTGGCTGGCAGCCGAATAAAAGAACGGCTACCCAAACGATGCAGGTTAGAATCGTGATTCGCTTTCTTTTGCAGTCCATCTCTGCCTCCATAAAAATTCTCCGTTCATAAGTATAGCAGGCGGCAGAGGGAAAGAATAGGGAAATTTGCCGATGTTACAAGAATTTAATTTGAGTAAAAAAGAAAACGGGACATATTTTCACAGGAGGGCGGCGAAGATTCGCGGCAAGCTAGAAAATCCGATCTCCGTTTTTTACGGGCATCCCTGGGTGCACAAGCACAACGCCCTGTGCGGAATCCGAACCGAGCACGCGCACTTCACTTTTTACTGAGCCGATATGCAGCGGCGCGAGGTTGACGCAGCACAAAACCTGCTGCCCCACCAGATCCTGGGGCATATAGAGCGCAGTAATCTGAGCAGAGGATTTTTTGATTCCCAGTGTTTCCCCCAAATCGATGGATAACACATAGGCCGGGTTTCTGGATTTTTTGTTCTCTTTAACATCCAGCACCGTTCCTACGCGCACATCGACTTTTTCAAAATCTTCCAGAGAAATCATCTGTTGCCTCCTTCCAAAAGCCATATTTCTATGCATAGCATACCATGTGGGCGCCGCCGCGGCAATGCACATAAATGCAGAACCCTTTACAAATGGGAAAAGATAAAATATAATAAGAAAAAGAAAATAAAGCGCCTGAAAAGACACGGAGGCAGAGGGAAGCCCAAAGCGAGCCGGGGAGGGTGTAAGCCCGGCGGGGGGAATACTGCAGCTATCACTTTTCAAAAGGGCGTTCGCCGGCAGGCGTTATCTGCAAAAAGTGCCCTGCAAAGGGAATTTAGGTGGTACCGCGGTCTCTTCGCCCTATAGCGAAGAGGCCTTTATTTTTTAAGCGCATTCCAAAGGAATTTTAGGCCCTGCGGGAAAGAGAAGAAAGGATAACAAAAAGCATAGGAGTGGAAGAATGTATCAAAAAGTAAGCACGGATTTAAACTTTGTCGGAAGAGAGAAAGAGGTGCTCTCCTTCTGGGAAAAGGAAGAGATCTTTAAAAAGGCGCAGGAGGCGGGAAAGGGTCGGCCGGAATTTACCTTTTATGATGGCCCGCCTACGGCAAACGGGAAACCGCATATCGGCCATATTCTGACGCGCTGTATCAAAGATCTGTTCCCGCGCTATAAAGCCATGCAGGGCTATAATGTTCTGCGCAAGGCGGGATGGGATACCCATGGCCTGCCTGTAGAGCTGGAAGTGGAAAAGCAGCTGCATCTTGATGGCAAGGAGCAGATAGAAGCGTATGGCGTGGAGCCGTTTATCCAAAAATGCAAGGAAAGCGTTTGGAAATACAAGAGTGAATGGGAAGAGATGAGCCAGCGCGTGGGATATTGGGCGGATATGGAAAACCCCTATATCACCTATGATAACAGCTACATCGAATCTGTCTGGTGGTCGCTCAAGCAAATTCACGAAAAGGGTCTGCTTTATAAAGGGCATAAAATTGTGCCCTACTGCCCGCGGTGCGGAACGGCCCTTTCCTCCCACGAGGTTGCTCAGGGGTATCAGGATGTGACAGAGCGCTCTGCCACGGCAATTTTCCGGTGTGTGGATGAAGATGCTTCCTATCTCGCCTGGACGACAACCCCCTGGACGCTGCCTTCCAATGTTTGCCTGTGCGTCAACGCGAATGTGGAATATGCAAAGGCGAAAAAGGAGGGCAAGGCATATATTCTCGCGAAGGATTTGGTGACGCGGGTGCTGGGCGAGGATGCGGAAATCGTGCAGACTTATCGGGGCAGCGAGCTTGTGGGCAGAAGCTATGAGCCACTGTTCGCCTGCACAAAAGAGGCTTGCCAGGGCCATGGCAAAGCCCACTATATCATTGCAGATGACTATGTCACGACGACGGACGGCACAGGCATTGTGCATAATGCACCGGCCTTTGGCGAGGATGACGCCCGTGTCTGCCGAGAGCATGGCCTTCCCTTTATCCAGCTTGTGGATGACAAGGGGCAGATGTGCGGCGGAACCCCCTGGGATGGCATGTTTGTAAAAGATGCAGATGCGAAAATCATCGAAGCGCTGGAGCAGGACGGCCTGCTCTACGATGCGCCTGAATTTACGCACAGCTATCCCTTCTGCTGGCGCTGCAACACACCGCTTATCTACTATGCAAGAAGCACCTGGTTTATCAAAATGACGGCGCTGCACGATGAGCTGATGAAAAATAACGCCAGCATCAACTGGCTGCCCGAAAACATCCGAGATGGCCGTATGGGAAACTTCCTGGATAATGTGATCGACTGGGGCATTTCCCGTGAGCGCTATTGGGGTACGCCGCTTCCTATTTGGGTCTGCGAATGCGGGCATATCCATGTGGTGGGAAGCATTGCAGAGCTTAAGGAAATGGGCGAAAATGTGCCGGAAGATATCGAGCTGCATAAGCCCTTTATCGATAGGGTAACGCTTCGCTGCCCCAAGTGCGGCGGCAGGATGCAGCGGGTTCCGGAAGTCATCGATTGCTGGTATGATTCCGGCTCCATGCCCTTTGCACAGTGGCACTATCCCTTTGAACATAAAGAGGAATTTGAAAAGCGCTTCCCGGCAAACTTTATCAGCGAGGCCGTCGATCAGACGCGCGGCTGGTTCTATACGCTGCTTGCCATCGGCACGGCGGTATTTGGCAGAGCGCCTTTCCAAAACTGCATCGTGCTGGGCCATGTGCAGGATAAGGATGGCCGCAAGATGAGCAAGCATATCGGAAATGTGGTGGACCCTTGGTCTGTGCTGGATAAGCAGGGGGCTGATGCGGTGCGCTGGTATTTCTATTCGGGCTCTGCGCCCTGGCTTCCAAACCGGTTCTATGGGGAGGCTGTTTCGGAGGCGCAGCGCAAGTTTATGGGGCCGCTTTGGAACACCTATGCCTTCTATATTCTCTATGCCGAAATAGATAGCTTCGATCCTACTAAGCACGCGCTTTCGGATTCTGAAAAACTGCCCATTTTGGATCGCTGGGTGCTTTCCAGGTTGAACTCCACTGTGCGCAGGGTGACAGAGTATCTCGATGGCTATCATATCACAGAGGCGGCAAGGGAACTGGCGGCTTTTGTGGACGAACTTTCCAACTGGTATGTGCGCCGTGGCCGCGAGCGCTACTGGGGCAGCGAGATGACGCAGGATAAGATAGATGCATATATGACGCTCTATACCGTCCTTGAGACATTTATTCGCCTCATCGCGCCCTTTACGCCCTTCATCTGCGAAACGATATACCAGAACCTGGTGCGCAGCGTAGATCAGAACGCGCCTGGGAGCGTGCATCTTTGCGGGTATCCCATGGCAGATGTCTCCCGCATCGATGAGCAGCTGGAGGAAAATATGGAGCGCGTGCTCAAGATTGTCACGCTTGGGCGGGCCTGCCGCAATACGGCCGGCCTGAAGAACCGCCAACCGCTTTCCACCATGTATGTGGGCGGCGTGGAACAGCTGCCAGAGCAGTATCTGGAAATCATAAAAGGCGAGCTCAACATCAAGGCCGTGAAACTCGGGGCCGAGATGGAGCAGTTTATCACCTATCAAATTAAGCCACAGCTGCGCACGCTGGGGCCAAAATACGGCAAGCTTCTTGGGGGAATTCGCGCGCATTTGTCGCAGGCCGATGGCAGCGCCATTGTAAAGGCCGTGGCAGGCGGCGGGGTATATCGCTTTGAAGTAAACGGGCAGCCTGTCTCGCTGGCGGAGGAGGACTTGCTCATAGAGCCCATGCAAAAAGAGGGCTTTGCCGTGGAAACCGAAGGCGAATATGCTGTCATTTTGGATGAAACGCTGACGCCCGAGCTGATTGCGGAAGGCAATGTCAGAGAAATTATCAGCAAAGTGCAGACAATGCGCAAAGAGGCGGGCTTCCAGGTTACAGATCACATCCGCCTGGGAGTTTTAGATGGCGAAGTGGCTCAGGTTCTGCGGGAATACCAGGACGAAATTGCCGCAGAAACGCTGGCAGACGAAGTGGTCTATGGAAAGCTTTCCGGCTATGAGAAACAGTGGGATATCAATGGAACGCCCGCAACCCTCTCTGTGGAAACCATCTGATGACTGCAAAGAAAAGGGCCGGGCAAATGGCAGAGGAGCATGAAAGAAGTATTGCAAAAATGCTGGCCTATGCCAAGCGAACGGAAAATAGGGGAGCTCTATGCAAGTGGATTTCCATTTGCATAGAGTTTTTCTTTTGCTTTTTCAAATTTTAGCGTCCGCAAGATATGCGGCCATCATCGAAAGTGGCGATTTTCGAGGGTTCCCTCGAAAGATATTCCAGAGGCTAGAGAAAACTTGAAACTCTACGAATATTCGCATATAATACGGGGAGAAAATTCTGCGTATGTATAATAATGCAGGGGTATTACTCTTTAAAAGGCGGTGGCAAAATGAAGAGTTATCTGTCCATCCGGGAGGCGGCAGAAAAATGGGGCGTATCCGAGCGGAGAATCAACCAATACTGTTCTGAGGGGCGCATTCCCGGGGTGCAGAGGTTTGGAAAGTCATGGGCCATTCCCATCGATGCAGAGAAGCCCGGCGATCCGCGCCGGGTGCGGCGGCAGGTGAAATCCGCCCCGGCACAGGTGATGGGCGGCAGCCCGCTGGATCGCGCTAACCTCATGCCGCTTATGAATACAGCATTTGCTCCGGGGCACTGCCGGGAGGCTGTGGAAGCAATGGCCGCAGGTCCCCAGCAGGAGATTGCTTTTGCTGAGTACCATTATTTCAGCGGACATCCGGAGGAGGCGGCAAAAGCGGCAGAACTTTATCTGACCAGCCCCGATATGGGAGCGCGGCTCTCCGCCTGCCTGATCTACGCTTATTCCAACCTCTCTATTGGAGAGATACCGCGGGCCAGATTTGCTTTGGGGGAATTAAATGCTTCTCTTACCGCTGCAGGAAAACAGGCACCTCAGTTCCGGGCGGCAGCAGCTTTTATCGCTTCGACGGGTGCGGTGCTGCTCCATCTGCCATTGCCGGAGGAAATGCCGGAGGCACCGAGTTTTCTGCCAATGCTGCCGCCCGGGCTTCGGGCATTTGCCCTGTATGTGCAGGCGCACAACCTCTATTTGAAAGAGGAATATGCCCGCAGTGCGGGAATTGTGGAAGCAACCCTTGCCATGGGCGCGGCCAACTACCCGATTCCCGCCATCTATCTGCACCTGGTAGCGGTAATGGACTATATGAGCTTAAAACAGCCCGACCGCGCTGAAACCCACCTTCTGACGGCATGGGAGATTGCTCGGCCAGACGATCTGATTGAAGGTTTTGGAGAGCATCACGGCCTTTTAGGGGCAATGCTGGAGGCAGTCATTAAGCCAAAATGGCCGAAAGATTTCAAGAGGATCATCGAGATCACCTACCGGTTCTCTTCCGGATGGCGTAGAGTTCATAACCCCATCACCGGCCATAATGTGGCGGCCGATTTGACCACTACCGAATTTGCCATGGCAATGCTGGCCGCCAGGGGCTGGACCAATCAGGAGATTGCAGAACACCTGCATATTTCGGCAAATACGGTGAAAAGTCACCTCTCTGAAGTGATGAGAAAACTGAATGTGGAGACCAGAAAAGAACTGAAACAATACATGCTTCGATAGCAAAATGCCCGCGGAATCCCGCGGGCATCACCCGTTTTTTGGGGTAAAATGGGTAATAGGAATCCCGCTTTTCCTTCTATATAATAAAAATAATACGAGACAATATAGCCTTAAGAGGCGTGGCAGTTTTCTTGAGGAAGAGCAGGGGCAATAGATGAAAATTTGCAAGAATGCCTTTCATAAATGGGGTGAACTCCATATTGCGAAACAGATAGGCGGGTATGGGCCTGCTCTTTTTCCCTGTGGACAATCTCATAATGCCATTTTCAAAGGACGCACTGCGTTTGCGGGTTATCCGTGGCCGCAGCGCGCCCTTTTTTGATTGCAGCCAATCTGGCCCCTTTGAGAGGAGGTATTTGCAGCATGCGCATCCATAAACCCTGCATGGCGTTCTGCCCGCACTGGAGAGCAAAGGAAAGGGGGCTCGGGAATGGAGAAAGTCCAGCGATTTGAGATTGAGGGAGCCATTCTGGAGATTCCCGTGTATTGGGATCAGCGCTCCCAAAAATATCTGGAGGATTACAGCGGCCTGATCGAAAACCCGGCATACACTCAGGAGGGGCGCCCCATCCTGTTGACCATTGAGGACGCCTGCCAGCACAGCGAGCCAGTAGATGAAGAACCATCGAGTATCGATTGCGGTTCCTGCCAGCTTGGGGGTATTCCATAACGAAAAACTGTGCCCTGCGCGAAAACGGCACGGTCAGAAATCAATATAAAAAAGGAGGAAACAACATGAGAGGGGAAAAGCGTTGGAAGATAATAGTACTCTGCTTGTGCCTGATATCTGCGTTGCTGCCGGCGACGGTGTTGGCAGGCGACAATGAGACAGGCGATCCTGCCGACAGTGTGTTGCAGCCGACTGACATTATCGTTTTTGGCAAAGCAATTGGAGTGCCCGTAATTACCTCCCAGCCAAAGGGTAAAACTTACACGATCGGCGATACGGCAGAGGCGATCAGCGTAGAAGCGAGTGTTTCCGATGGCGGCACGCTCAGCTATCAG
>OJPS01002512.1_pt1 | contig 10365 bp, 5 predicted proteins | sample 1598551 | NCBI WGS metagenome assembly OJPS01 (sample SAMN03922488, study PRJEB24848) | human gut metagenome | isolation source: stool sample | host: Homo sapiens | place: Germany | collected 2011-05 | reverse complement strand
CCTGCGGGCATCTCCCCACCCCGTGGGGAGTCACCCCTTTCAGGGGAGGCTTATGCACAAGCCTGCGGGGCGATGTTGCAGATTTCCATGAAGAATCCTCTAAATCCATTGACAAAACGGTAAAAATGGATTATAATTGTAAAGGCAGTCCGACAAAAAACAGGTTTTCTGCTTCCTTGCCGTAGAACTGCCGCACAAAATCTGCGGACGTGTTTCCGTGTTTGGACAAGGACACGCCCTGAAAAGATCGAATTTTGGTATGAGGTGCAGCAATGAAAGTTCGCAGAAAGAAAAATCCCCACAATACAAAACTCTGGATTAATACCATGATCGGTGTCCTTTGCGGATTTATCGTGGTAGTATTTATCATCGTACTTCTGACACAGACCGGCAAGCCCAAGGTGGAGCAGCAGCTTTCTCCGGCGGCAAATGCACAGGCTCCGGTTGCTACACAGACGGAAGCCCCCACAGAGGCTCCCACCGAACCGCCTGCCCTGCTGACATATCCCACACCGGCAGACAACCTCACAGAACTGACCGCTTCGAATATCTCCAGCGAACATGCTGTGCTGCTGGACGTGGAAAACAACACCGTTCTGGCACAGCGGGATCCGGACGCACGCATTTATCCGGCATCGATGACAAAGATCATGACGCTTTTAGTGGCGGCGGAACATATCGAAAACATGGACGATACATTTACCATGACTTACGAGATCATTGCCCCGCTGATCGAAGCGGAAGCTTCCCGTGCCGGCTTTGAAGAGGGTGAAACCGTTTCCCTGAAAGATCTGATGTACGGGATCGCATTGCCCTCCGGTGCAGATGCTACCACCGCGATCGCCATTTATCTCTGCGGCTCTGAGGACGAATTCGTCAAGCTGATGAACGAAAAGGTGGAAGAGCTGGGGCTGAAAAATACCCACTTCACCAACGCCAGCGGACTTTACGACCCCAACCACTACAGCACTGCCACAGACATTGCCATGCTGATGTCTGCGGTCATGGAAAATGATACCTGCCGCGAAATTCTGGGCACTTATCAGTACACCACCACTGCCACAGAGCAGCACCCGGAAGGCATTCTGCTGGAGAGCACCATGTACAGCCGCATGTACGGCAACGAAGTCACCGGCATTTCCATTGATGCCGGAAAGACCGGCTACACCGACGAGGCAGGCAACTGTCTGGTCAGCTATGCCACTGACACCGAGGGCAAGCATTTTATCGCTGTCACCGCCAAAGGCCCTACTTATTGGAGAGCCGTATTCGATACCTTTGCGATCTATGGTCTGATCCACAACGGCTATCCTATGCCGACAGACCTAAGCCCAGTGGAAACCGATGAAAACGGTTCTGCCGTGGACCCTACAGACACGTTCACCGATACTACTGATACTGCTGTGCCGGCTGCATAACCGAAACAGCAGCTTTCACAGGAAAGGAGGCTGGTTCCACGCTATGAGCAAACGGAAACAAAGACACATGAGTCCCGCCGGCTTTCTCCTTGCGTTAGTGCTCCTGATTGTCGGGATCTTCGCACTGGACGCATTTTACCGCGTTTTCTTGCAGAATGTTCCCGAAAATATTGTGGGCGTGGGCGGATTTGCTTCTACGCCGTCCGCCTCTGACACTTCTTCCGCAGGAGAGGAAAACGCTGATACCACCGAAGCAACACAACCCAGCGGAACAGTACTACAGCTGACCGCAGCCGATGAGGCAAACGGCTCTCTGATTCTGGTAGATGCCGCACATCCCTATGCCGGTGCACAGGCATGGACAGACTTTTCCGCCGTGACGGACACCAACGTCAAGCCCAGAGATACTTCCCTGCAAATGCAGTCGGAAATCACGGAGCCGCTGTGCAGTCTGTTCGATGCATACGCCGCTGCAAATGGCTATGCCAATCTACAGGTTTACAGCACGCTGGACACCACGCTGAGCAGCACCTCCATTTATACCAATGTTCTCCCTGACCGCAGCAGCGGCTACGGCTTTGACATTGGTCTGATCACCAGCACCGGCGAAGTTGTTCCCTACATCACCAAACGCAATGAGTGGATGGTGACGAACTCGTGGGAATACGGCTTCATTCTGCGGTATCCCAGCGACAAGACAGAAACCACCGGCACACCCTACGCCCCGCACCACTTCCGGTATGTGGGCAAGATTCACGCGGCGATCATGCACGAAAACAACTTCTGTCTGGAGGAATACCTGGACTATCTCCGGAATTACACCATGGAATCCGGCGGGCTGGCATATTCTGACGGCGTACAGTCTTACACGATCTACTACGTTCCCGCAGATGCCAGCGGCACCACAACGGTTTCCCTGCCGGAAAATGCAGTCTACACCGTTTCCGGTGACAACAGCAGCGGCTTTATCATCACCCTGACAAACGGAGCTGTCACGCCGGACAGCGGTTCTACAGAACCGGCATCTGAAACCGGCACTACAACCGCCGCTTATTAAAACAACATGAAACAACAAAAATCCGCCTGAAGAAAACACTTCAGGCGGATTTTTTTAATGGAGAATAGTGAAACCAATCTGTCTCATTGTCGTTCAAGCAGCTATAGAATTTATAAACTTAAATATGTATAATGAATAAAATGAGGATTCCAAATTTAAAAATTAGTATGCGTTACATACATGAATAATATCTACCATTTCTACATCCACATCAATAATATGACTTTTAAGAATTGATGCGATAGGTTCTGGAACATTTTCTATTACTAACGCTTCACATGGCGAAGAAATTTTCGTATAATACTCAACATGTTCATTGCCATTGTATGAATCAAAGCAATATATCCCTTTTTGAGTCATATATTCACAAAATCCAATTAATTTCTCACCAAATTCTATGCCTTTTATATGCTTTATCTCCGTTCTTTTTCCACAATTATCAAAGTAATTTTCGATTAAGATAGTTTCTTCCTTTGAACGGCAAACAAATTCTGGTACATGCCCATAAACACCAGATGTAAATGCAATAACCCTGTGAAACTTGTCAATAGCAAACCATAGTATATCTTCATATTCTACTTCTAATTCTGATATTCTCATTTTCTGCGAAGCACACCTCATTTCACCTTTTCTTCATATATGGAAAATTTTATTTCACTGCTCGAAAAAATATTAAAAATCATGCTTATTTGTTCCTATTTAAGACCTTAAATATAAATTCAAAAATAGTTGATGGGAAGAAAACTAAAATAATATATAGATATGCGGTATCCAAAAATAGCTGATAAGCAAGCGAAGAAACTATAGAAAGCAAAAGAAAAAGCGTACCAAATAAGATAAAGGATAATGACACAATATTGTAAACTACGCATAGCTTTGAAGCTTTTGGATAAGTTCCTTCCATTTTTTCAATAACACCATTTTTCAAAAAAAACCAAGCTAATGTTCGATGCTGCTTCCAAAACGCATTTTTTTTGCTCTTTTTTTTCTTTCCTTTTATTCCATACAGTATAGAAAACAAGAACCAACGAAAGAAAAGAAAATATGTAATGAAAAATACTCCATAGAATACAAATACTGCTCTAGCTGTCGAAAGTGTAAGAGCGTTTCTGATTGTAAGTAAATAATTTTGAATACTTTGAATAAGTGCTGAATCTATCATTTTTTGTAGTAATTCAAAAATCATATATTGCCTCTCATTAATGCTTTTTATTATATCCCAATTCTGTTCTGTATTGCTCATCTAAAATGAAAATCAAAATTTCCCAATATATCCATATATTTTTAGGACAATACATCTCAACAATACGAAAAAGAATTGGTACTTTTATATAGGACAATGCTTCGGTCAGTTTTTCAGAACGTCGCTCCATGTTGCCTTGATTCCGGCTCCATGCATTGCGATGTACAGCAGCAAATAGTAGAGATCCTGCGAATCCAGTTTATTGTCATTGTTGATGTCCATCATCAGGATCAGCCAGCGGTTGACGGTCGGATCCTCGTGGAAAACCACGTCCTTTTCGCCCACAGCTGTTCTCGCAATATACAGCAGCAGTTCGAAAACGTCCTGCGAATCCACCTCGCCGTCCATGTTGGCATCACCACGGGTACGCGGCAAAATAATTGGCTTGGTCGTCGTCGCAGTGGCAGTTGTCGTGGTGGCTGCGGTGGTGTTGGTGGTAGTTCCGGAACTGGTGGCAGTACTGGTTTCCGACGTGGTTTCCGCAATCGTCGTTGCTTCCGTCGTCAGAATGGGAATCGTAGACGTTGCGGTGCTTTCCGTGGTTTCCGTGGTACTGCTCTCTGTTGTAGTCGTCGTGGTTGTTTCTGTCGTAGTAGTTGTTGTTGTTGTTGTGGTGGTCGTTTCTTCCGTGGTTGTGAAAGTCGTAGTTGTGGTGGTCGTCGTTGTCGTGGTTTCTGTTGTGGTTGTAGTAGTCGTCGTCGTTGTCGTGGTAGTCGTTGTGGTAGTTGTCGTTGTGGCAGAAGTCGTAGTGGTTGTTGTTGTGGTGGTAGTGGTAGTAGTTGTTGTTGTTGTCGTGGTTGTCGTTGTCTTTTTGGTGAATGTTTCCTCTGTGGTAGTTGTCGCAGTCGTGGTAGTCGTGACCGGCTTCTTGGTGAACGTTCCTTCGGTAGTAGTCGTCATAGTCGTTGTCGTGGTGATCGGCTTTTTCGTAAACGTTTCATCGGTGGTTGTCGTTGCCGTAGTCGACTCCGTGGTTTTCACAGTGGTGCTTTCTGTAGTCGTCAGCGAGGTAGTCGTTTCTGTGGTAGTAGTGGTAGTAGTTACAGTCGTTTCTGCGGTGGTGGTTGTCATTTCCGTCGTAGTTTCGGTGGTTGTTTCTGTGGTAGTCGCAGTGGTTTCTGTGGTGGTCGTTTCTGTGGTAGTAGTTTCGGTGGTGGTTTCCGTTGTTGTTGTGGTGGTTGTTGTCGTAGTCGTCGTCGTTGTGGTTTCCGTTGTTGTGACCGGCTTTTCCTTGGCAGAAACGACAATGGTGCCGATCGCGGTTTCATAGTTGGAACTGTCCGCGGGAACGAACTTCCATTGCAGCTGGTTTCTGCCGGCTTTGAAAGTGCTCGGTGTGTCTGCCGTCCACATCAGAATGCCCTCAGTATTGGCAGTGTCCAGCCGTATCGGCGGCACGTCATCGCCTTCGGTATATTCCGCGGAATCGTCCCATATCACAGTCACCTTGGGCACTGCTTTTTCAATGACAAATTCCAGCGATACGCTGCCCGACCAGAGAGAGCCCTCTGCCCCGCTGACCAGAATCGTTCCTCTGCCGGCGTTGAGATTGTTCTCATAGGAAAGCGTGTAATCCGTGCCCTGTTTCAGCTCGTTGCCTCCTGCAACTACGATCACGTCCGGTGTCAGCGGTTCGCCGGTATAGAAAATGTTCTTCTCATTTTCCAGCGTCACATCGATGATGTTCATGGGAATGTCTTGCAGCTGCACAGTGAAAGATGCAGTCACATTGGGATTTCCTGTGTGATAAGTATAAGTGATATTTTGCAGCGGATCTGTTATATAAACCTTTGTGCCGCTGCATTCGGCATTGTTCCACGTCTGTACAAGGTCTAACCGGAATCCGCTCCACTGCATCGGTTCCAAATACAGATCTTTTCTGTTGCAGGACGGCTTTTTCAGAACCACACAATTTTGCAGATCGCAGACAGTCATCGGTGCCTGCTCCGACAGGTTCAGTGCCAGCAGCGGATTGCTGCCGGCGTAAAGCATATCCAGCTGATGCAGATTGGTCAGCATCAGCCAGCCCAGCTGGTTGCCGCTGCAATCCAGTTCTTCCAGAGCCTGCTGATTGTTGATGTTCAGAGAATTCAGCTGATTTTCCGCACAGTTCAGCACCCGCAGTGAAACCGTTCCCCACGTGAAGCCTGTCAGCTGATTCTTGCGGCAGTCCACTTCCTTCAGTGCCGTACAGCGGGACAGATCCAAGGTTGTCAGCTGGTTATTGTCACAAATCAGCTTTTCCAGCTGTAGGTTGGACAGATACAGAGAAGTCAGCTCGTTCTCCCCGCAGTCCAGCAATTGCAGTTCCGACAGAACATTGACGTTCAGACTTTGCAGATGCAAGCCGCGGCAGTGCAGCTCTGTCAGCCGATAGAAGTCCGTCAGGTTCAGTTCCCGCAGTGCGGTATTGCCACAGTCCAGCACCTCCAATTTCTCGGAAATTCCGGACAGATCGGAGATCGAATTTCCTGCACAGTTCAGCTGCACCAGATTCGGGAAGTAAGAAATCCCCGTCAGGTCGGCAATGCCGCAGTTCGAAATGTCCAGCTGTGTTACCGCTTTCTGCTCGGAAATTTGCAGCATGCCGTCCCCGTTTTTGTCCAGAGATTGCAGCACATAGGAACGAAGCACATCGTCCGGAAAATGCTCTGTATCAATGGCAACGGCATCTTCTTCCATGACTGCGGGGATCCATGTGAACGATACCGTCCGACTGGCATCACCGGCATCGATCTGGTACGCATAGCGTATCTCCTGCGAACGGTCGTTCACTGTCAGCACATTCTCCGTACAGGTGGCATTCTGCCACATATCCGGCTGCACCTTTGACGGCTGGAAACCGTCTGCAAGGGCAGACAGATCTACCTGTCCCATGGCATTGAACGGTATGCTTCGGGTGTTGTCGATCACTTCTACCTGCTGTAATTTCGACAAGCCGGTCACGTCCAGTGCGATCAGATGATTCTCCATGCACCGCAGTGTTTCCAGCTGTTTCTGTGCCGAAACGTCCAGTGTGGTCAGCTGGTTGCCGGAGCAGTCCAGCGTTTGCAGCTGTGTCAGTGTGCCCAGTTCCAGCACAGTCAGCTGATTGCCCTCGCACGCCAGTTTCGTCAGTTCCGTCAATTTGGAGAGTTCCAACGCCGTCAGCTGGTTCGATGCACAGCTGAGTTCCTTCAGCAATGTATTGGCAGAGCAATCCAGCGTGGTCAGCTGGTTATTGTTGCAGTTCAGCTTTTCCAGCTGCCCCAGCGTCCGCAGGGGAATTGTTGTCAGCTTATTATTGGAGCAGTCCAGCGTTTGCAGTGCTGTAAAGTATTCCACGCCGGTCAGGTCGGCGATCTCGTTGACCGAAACGTCCAGTTCTGTGACTTGTTTCAGTTCCGATCGGGAAAGCAGTCCGTCACTGTCGGTGTCATACCGGACAACGATACGGCGGAAATTTTCGTCCGGAAAATGCTCTGCATCAATGGGCACACCCGTTTCCTCCGCTGCCTGCGGCACCAGTGTAAATGTGATTACACTGTCCGGATCATCTGCCTGCACCTGATACTGATATGACACACTCCAGCTGGGGTCTGTAACATAGATACCGCCTGCACCTGCCTCACCATTGGTAATGCTGCCCTGTACCACGCGGGACGGCTGAAAGTTCTCCGCCAGATCTGCAAAGCGGATCCGGTTCAGGCTGTCCATTGCAACAGTACATTTGTTGCGTGCCGCACTCAGCTTTTGTAGTGTCATGCCATCAGCTGCTTGCAGTGCAGTCAGCTGATTGTTGATGCACACCAGCGATTCCAGATTCGGCAGCGACTCGGTTTTCAGCACGGTCAGCTGGTTGTTGGAACAATTCAGTGTAGCCAGTTCCGGACACTGTTCTACCGCTAGTGCCGGAATCTGGTTGCTGGCACAGTTCAGGGATCTCAGTACGGAAAGAGCTGATAAGTCTAAAGCAGTCAGCTTATTCATGGAACAATTCAACGTGGTCAGTTGGGACAGTCCGCCCAGTTCCAGCGAAGTCAGCTGATTCAGTGAGCAGTTCAATGTCGTCAGTTCCGGAGAATTCGTCAGATCCAGCGTTTTCAGGCGGCACTGGGCACAGTAGAGCACTTGCAGATGAGAAAGAGAAGCAACAGAGAGTTCCTGCAATGTGCTGTTGCTGGAGCAGCGGAGTTCCTCCAGAAGGCTGTTCTCCGGCAGTACCAGCGAGGAGAGATTATTATTGGAACAGTTCAGCGTTTTCAGTTGAGAAAGCGTTGTCAGATCCAGCTTCCGCAGATTGTTGGCGGAGCAGTCCAGCGTTTCCAGCCGGACAAAATACTGGATTCCGGTCAGATCCCAGATAGACTTCCCGCCGATGAGCATTTCTGTTACGGCAAACAGTTCCCCGCGGGAAAGGCTGCCGTCGGCATTGGTGTCCAGTCCCTGTACATAGCTGCGGAATGCACTGTCCGGAAAATGCACTGCATCAACAGGCAGCAGCGGTTCCTCTGGCTGTAGGGTAAACTGCACCGTCTGGGTTCTGGCGGCATCGAGATAATAGGTATAGGTCACCGGCTGGCTAAGGTCTGCCACCGTCAGAACGCCGTCCTGCACCGTACCGTTTGTCCAGTTCTCTGCCTGCTCTGCGGAGAAGCCGGACAGTTGGGACAAGTCCAGCTGTCCTAGAATATCCGGCGAGATCGCAGTCACGTTTCCATCAGCAAACACTGTGCCGCCTGCCAGTTTCGTGCCGTCGATTTGCAGGGCACAGAGTTGGTTGTCCGCACAGAACAGCTCTTGCAGGTTGCTCTGCCTGCTCAGTTCCAGAGAGGTCAGCTGGTTTTGTTTGCAGGAGAGCACCTCCAGCGAGGATTCTTCCGGCAGCAGCAGTTCTTTCAGCCCGCAGCCGTCACAGGACAGCATCTTCAAAGCGGAAAATCCGGAAACGTCCAGTCGTTCTAAAGGAATTCCGCTGCACTGCAAATTCTCCAGCCAGCACAGCTGTTCCATTCCGGTAAGGTCTGTGATGCCGCTGTCTGCGGAAATCGTCAGGGTCTTGGCTGCCTGTAGTTCCGCCAGCGAGAGCCAGCTGTTTCCGTCAGTGTCAAAGCTGTCGCGGACAAGGCTCCGGAATGCTGCGTCCGGAAAATGCTCCTCGTTCAGCTGCAAATAACACGCTTCGTCCGGCTGCAATGTCAGGGTGAACGTTGCCACCGGCACTGCCTGCTGGCTGTCCAGCCGGTAGCCATAAGACACACGTTCGGTGTCTGCCGGAATTTGCAGTACATTGACGGCATCTTCCTTCACAGAAGCGTTCTCCCAGCCGGTGATGCGATCTTGTTCCAGTTCCGGCAGATTGTTCAGGTCATAGCTGTACGCTCCCGCCCGTTCCGGCTGCGGCACAATGGCACGCTGATTGCCGGCAGTTTCCAGTATTTCCAGCGTCAGTCCGGTGGTGTCCAGTTCCACCAGCTGGTTCTGGGAACAGTCCAGTTCGCGGAGAGCAGAACACTCCGACAGGAACAGGGACGGCAGGGCATTTTCCGAGCAGTCCAGTTTCTGAAGAAGGGCATTGTATACGTCCAGTTCTGTCAGCTGGTTGCCGGAGCAGTCCACTTCCTCCAGCTTGGCATTCTGGGAAAAGTTCAGCGTAGTCAGCTGATTGTTGGAGCAGTTTACAGTCTGCAAATTGGAATTCGCAGAAATATCCAGTGCTGCCAGCTGGTTGCCGGAGCAATCCACAGTCTGCAAATTGGAATTCGCAGAAACGTCCAGTGCTGCCAGCTGATTATTGGAGCAGTTTACAGTCTGCAAATTGGAATTCGCAGAAATGTCCAGTGCTGCCAGCTGATTGCCGGAGCAGTCCACAGTCTGCAAATTGGAATTCGCAGAAACGTCCAGTGCTGCCAGCTGGTTGCCGGAGCAGTCCACAGTCCGCAAATTGGAATTTGCAGAAATATCCAGTGCTGCCAACTGATTGCCGGAGCAGTCCAGCGTTCCCAAAAGGGCGTAGGAATCCAGCGACAGTTCTGTCAGAGCACAGTCACTACAGTCCAACATCACCAAAAAGGAAAACGCACCGTTTTTCTCCGGCAGTTTCAGTGCAGACAAATCCGGATTCGCAGAGCAATTCAGCTGCAACAGCTGTGCAGCACCGGAAATATCCAATGCCGACAACGTGTTTCCGGAACAATCCAGCTGCTGCAATTTGGAAAAGACATCGATCCCCGTCAGATCGGCAATGCCCTGCTGGGATACATTCAGATCAACGACTTCGCTGCATTCCGTCGCGGACAGCATGTTGTCACCGTCGCTGTCCAGCTGTTCGGAAATGTAGTTCCGGAACTGCTCGTCCGGAAATCGTTCTGCCGAAATGGCGATCTCCTCCCCCGCCGCCGCATCTGCTGCAAATGCCGGCAGCGGCAGGCTGGTCACAGCCATCATGCCCGCCAGTAAAAAGCTAAGGCAACGGTATCGATTCGTGTTTGGGTTCTGCACAAACATCGCTTCCTCTCTATGCAGGCAGCCCCACGCCGAACCTACCTGACAGACTGACATGACGCTGCTTTCAGAGCCTCCGGAAAGCACTTCCGGAGGCGTTTTTTATCTAAGGCAATACCGCACAAAGAGCGTCTGGCGACTTTGTACGCCATCTGCTTGCAAAT
>OJPS01002502.1_pt1 | contig 10409 bp, 7 predicted proteins | sample 1598551 | NCBI WGS metagenome assembly OJPS01 (sample SAMN03922488, study PRJEB24848) | human gut metagenome | isolation source: stool sample | host: Homo sapiens | place: Germany | collected 2011-05 | reverse complement strand
CACCCATGATCACGCCTACCGACTGCGTCAGTGTCATGATACCGGAGTTGACCAGACCAACACAAATAACCACCGTACCAGCCGACGACTGGATGACGCCGGTGATCAGTGTGCCGAAGATCACGCCTTTGATGGTAGAGGAGGTAAGCTTTTGCAATACGCCCTGCATCTTGCCGCCTGCCAGCTTTTCCAGTCCGGCGCCCATGATGGACATACCGTACAAGAACAGCGCAACGCCGCCCAGCAGAGAGGTAATGTGTGTGATATCCATAACGATACTCCTAATATGAAACTTCCCTTTTTATCCTTTACAGCACACAGCTGCCGAAACCTTGCACGTGCACAGCACTTGCCCTGTTCCGGCAGCCGCTTATTTTTATTATACCATCAAAGGGGGCGTCTCAACAAGGTTTATTTTACACGAAAATTACTTTTTTCACACATTCCGCAACATATTTCCGGGTGGCAAACAAAAAGCTTTCCGTTATTTTACATACATTTTACATTATACCATCTCGGATGCGGTATGCCTCCGCTTACCCGGCCAGCTCTTCCATGGCCTCGCGCACCGTATCGGCTGAAAACAGGAACACACCACTGCCGGTGTATACCTCCACATGACTGCCCACATAACGCAACTCAAAATCCTTCATGGTGTTTCCCTCCTGTGTGTCTGTTTTATTCCCGGGATTTCCCCGGTGAACACAGTATCGCACAATAAGGATACTATAAAAAGGACTTTCAAATGTTTTTGCAGACTTTTTGCGCAAAAATCGGATGATTCCCCACGGTCTGCTCCCCCCCTGTCCGCAGCCACCCCCCCCTTGGAAATCGGGGCTTTGGCAGTTCCCCTCCGCAGCGCCGCATTTCCGCAGGAAACAGGCGCCGGAGCTGCCGTTTTCCGTCACGACCCCCTCCCGTGAAAATGGGATAGCGGAGCGTCCGCAGACGCTCCGCTATCCCGAAATTATAGCAGTTTGCGTTTTTAATGCACAAGCAACATCCGCAAACTGCATATCGCAAAGCTGCCGTTTTGATTGGCACTATTTTTGAAAATTGCGATAAAAATATATTTTCCGCTGATCATGCCCAAAGCACACGCGGCGGGCATTCCAAATCGTCCCGCCCCGCAAAAGATGGCATCACTCTGCCGCGTCCGTCACCCGGACGGGGTAGCCCGTCCGCACACAGCGCACCGCATACCGGGCGTTGCCGCCGGAGGTGCAGGTGAACAGGGTCAGATCCCAGCTGTCTGTCTCGGTGGCGGTGGTCATCTCCTCGATCTGGGTGGGGTGCAAAGTCTCCACGCTCTCCACCTCGTAGCTCCAGCGCAGACCATCCGCATCCGTAAAGTAGACCGGGCTGCCGATTGCCAGCCACTTGATGGGGCTGAAATGCTTTGCATAGTTGTGGCCGCAGAGCACCAGATCATCGGCATAGGTAGTGCCGCTGTACCGTCCGGGGGCGACCTTCAGCCCGGCGTAGCTCCACTGCGCCATCACCGGCAGTTCCAGCCCTGCCGCCGGGATGGAAAGCACCCCGATGTAGTCATGCCCCTCCACCTCTACGGTGGTCATCTCCTGCGCCGGGTCCAGCACCGGCTGCGGGGCTGCAGTCTCGTTTTCCTGCCGGTGCTCCGTGATGGTCTTTTGCATGGTCTGCTCCAGCTCGCCCAATACTTCCTGCGAGGCCTTTTCTGCCCGGGCGGCATCCCACCGGTTGTAACCCAGCAGCCCGGCGGCGCTCAAGATCAGCACCGCACCCAGCACCATGCACAGCCTGCCGATTTTCCGTTTCATTGCATTCCATCCTTTATATAATAGTATCCGTCTGCTTCAGTATACCATTCCCCGCTCCGGTTTACAACCGTTCTTTCGGGCGATTTTTATCGGGCAGCAGCGCGCAGACCAGCCGCACCATCTGCCCGGTCAGGGGCAGCCAGACCAGCGCACACAGCCCGTTGAACAGGGTGTGGGCGTTAGCGATCTGCCGGGCGATCACGGCACACTCTGCCCCTGTGGGCGAGCACAGCCGCACCAGCGCCGCAAAGGGCTGCAGCAGTACGCAGCACACCGCCGCGCCGCTCAGGTTAAAGATGGCGTGGGCTGCCGCCACCCGCTTGGCGTCTCTTCCCTGCCCGATGGCGGCAAGCACCGCCGTAACGGTGGTGCCGATGTTATCCCCCAGCAGAATGGGGATAGCCGCCGTCAGCCCCAGCAGACTGTGTACGCCGTCTGCCCCGGGCTGCGCCGCCATGCTTTGCAGCAGCGCCACCGTGGCAGAGCTGCTCTGCACCGTCAGTGTCATGCAGACGCCCGCCAGAAGCCCATGCAACGGGCTTTGCTGCACCCGGGCAAGCTCCAACCGGAGCAACGGGCTTTGCAGCAGCGGCTCCATGGCGCTGCGCATCACCGTGACACCCTCGAACAGCAGCCCAAAGCCGAACACCGCCTCGCCCACGCAGCGGCCCCGCCAGTTTTTGCAGGCCAGACAGAGCAGCACCCCGCAAAACAGCAGCAGATACCGCCAGCTTTCCACCCGGAACGCCAGCAGCTGTGCTGTGACCGTTGTACCGATATTCGCCCCGAACACCACCGGCACCGCCTGCCGCAGCTGCAACAGCCCCGCTGCCAGAAAGGCAATGACCATGACCGTGACCGCCGAGCTGCTTTGCAGCACCGCCGTTACCGCAGCACCGGTCAGCAGCCCTGCCGCCGGGTTTGCGGTGCACCGCGCCAGCAGGCTGCGCAGCCGCTTGCCCGCCCCCTGCTGTACTGCCCTGCACAGGCTGTCCGTCCCGTATAAAAACAGCGCCAATCCGCCGAATACCTGCAACAGTACCTGTGATCCCTGCTCCATCTGCACCCTCCGTTTCTGCCTGTCCTTTATTTTTATGCAGCGAGAGCCGGTTTGCGCATTGACAAAACCTACAAGTTTTTTGTGAATTTTTGTTTAATATTTCCCTATTCCCTTGCAATCCAGCTGCAAAAGGAATATGCTTATCAGACGTTAATACTTAACAGCTGTTAAGTATTAAGAAATGCAAACGAGGAGGAACTGTTATGTCCGAGCCAAGCACCCCCAGCTTTCAGGGGATGTGCCACTATATCGGGCAGCTGAGCAAGGCATCCAAGGCCGGGATACGGGCGGCGCTGGCTGATTGCCCCAAATGCCATTTTAATATGCTGGAAGGCCTGCTGCATTCCATCAACTGCCACGGAAAGGACGGTGCCATTTATGTCTCTGACCTTGCCCGGGAGATCCGACAGCCGCTGCCGGCGGTCTCGCGCGGGCTGCGGCTGATGGAGCAGGACGGCACCGTGGTGCGGGAGCCAGACCCCGCCGACCGCCGCAAAACGCTGGTGCGCATCACCCCCAAGGGGTATGAGCTGTGCCACCAGTGTGAGCAGGCTCTGCGCGACTACTTTGCCAGCGTGCTGGCACGGTTAGAGCCGGAGCAGGTAGCCCAGATGGACGCGCTGCGCGGCGCGCTGATGGATGCCATTCTTGCGGAAAATGCCGCGCGCAACATTGACCCGAAGGGAGAAACGAACCATGACAAAGATCTTTAAGCAGCTGGCCCGACACTGGGCGGTCTGCCTTGTGGTGTTCGCGCTGCTGTTCGTGCAGGCGTACTGCGACCTTGCACTGCCGGACTACACCAGCAAGATCGTGGACACCGGCATCCAGCAGGGCGGCATTGAAAGTCCCCTGCCCCAGACGGTGCGCCAGAGTACGCTGGACACGCTGAGCCTGCTGATGAGCGAAGAGGATGCACAAAAGCTGCAAAACGCCTACCAGTACTACCTGCAGGACGATGGCGTGCTGCAGCTGCGCTCTGACCTGACCGAGGACGAGCGCACCGCACTGGAAGATGCCGTGACCACCCCGGACATCGTGCTGTATATGGCTGCCGCACAGGCCGCCAACACCCCCGCCGGGCAGAACAGCATGGGCATGACCGGCCTTGCCGAGATGCCCTCTGCCGCTGCGGACACCGACACCGAGACCGTCACCCCCACGGCAGCAGATCTGGATACGGTATGCAGCCAGTTTGCCGCCATGAGCCAGATGCCCGGTTTTGACCGCAGTATGCTGCAAAAGCAGCTGGACAGTGCCATGAACCAGCTGGACAGCACCCTGCTGGAAAACCTGAAAAGCCAGTCTTTGCTGCTGGTGCAGCTGGAATATGAGGCGCAGGGCGTTGCGCAGGATGTGCAGATGGGTTACCTCTTCCGGGTGGGCGGCCAGATGCTTGCCCTTACTCTGCTGATGGTGGTCGTGGCTGTGGCCGTGGGCTTCCTTGCCTCCCGGGTGTCCGCTGCCATCGGTCGTGACCTGCGCCGGGAGACCTTCTCCAGCGTCATCGGCTTTTCCAACGCAGAGATTGAGAACTTCTCCACCGCCTCCCTCATCACCCGCACCACCAACGATATCCAGCAGGTGCAGTTCGTCTGCGTCATCCTGCTGCGCATGGTGGCCTATGCGCCCATTCTGGGCATTGGCGGTGTGCTGCACGTTGTGGGCAGCAGCTCCGGCCTTTCCTGGATCGTGGTGCTGGACGTGGCCATCCTGCTGTTGCTCATCATTTTCCTGATGAGCGTTGCCATGCCCAAATTCAAGGTGATGCAGCAGCTGGTGGACCGGCTGAATCTGGTCAGCCGCGAGATCTTGACCGGCATCATGCCGGTGCGCGCCTTCAGCCGCGAAAAGTTTGAGGAGCAGCGCTTTGACAAGGCCAACCGGGAACTGATGGGCACCCAGCTGTTTACCAACCGCGCCATGGTGGCCATGATGCCCTTTATGACCCTGATCATGAACGGTACCAGCCTGCTCATCGTCTGGTTCGGTGGCAAAGCCATGGATGCCGGCACCATGCAGGTGGGCGAGATGATTGCCTTTATCACCTACACCATGCAGATCGTCATGTCCTTCCTGATGCTGGCGATGGTGGCCGTCATGCTGCCCCGCGCCGGTGTGGCTGCGGATCGTATCGACGAGGTCATCCGCACCAAAGCCACCATCCACGACCCGGATGAAGCCGCCGCAAAGGCCGCACAGGCACACACCGACTGGCAGGGCGTGGTGCAGTTCGAGGATGTGAGCTTCCGTTACCCCGGTGCAGACAGCGATGCACTGGAGCACATCAGTTTTACCGCAAAGCCCGGCGAGACCACCGCCATCATCGGCTCCACCGGCTGCGGCAAGTCCACCCTGCTCAACCTCATCCCCCGCTTTTACGATGTGACCGGCGGCAAGGTGACTGTGGACGGCATTGACGTGCGCGAGATGCCGCAGGCACAGCTGCACGACCTGCTGGGCTATGTGCCCCAGAAGGGTGTGCTGTTCAGCGGCACCATCGACAGTAACCTGAAATTCGGCGGCGAAGATATCACCGATGCGCAGGTACAAAAAGCTGCTGCCATTGCGCAGGCCACTGATTTTATCGAAGCAAAGCCGGAGGGCTACCAGAGCCCCATTGCACAGGGCGGCTCCAACGTATCGGGCGGCCAGAAGCAGCGGCTTTCCATTGCCCGGGCAATTGCCAAAAATCCCAAGGTCTATCTGTTTGACGACAGCTTCTCGGCACTGGACTACAAGACCGATGTAACGCTGCGCCGCGCTTTGAAGGCACAGACCGACAACGCCACCGTGATCATTGTGGCACAGCGCATCTCCACCGTGCTGCACGCGAACCAGATCCTTGTGCTGGACGAGGGCAGGCTGGTGGGCAAGGGCACCCACGCCCAGCTGATGGTCAGCTGCCCGGAATATCAGGAGATCGCCCGCAGCCAGCTGAGCCAGAAAGAGCTGGCGCTGGATACCTTGAATACGGAAAAGGAGGGTGAGTGATATGCCCAGACCCGGACGTCCCACCACCGAGCGCGCCAAGGACTTTAAAGGCACGCTGCGGCAGCTCATCCGCACCATGAGCCACTACAAGCTGCCCCTTGCGGCAGCCATGCTGTTTGCTGTTCTGTCCACCATCTTCAACATTGCAGGCCCCAAGGTGCTGGCAAAGGCCACCACCGCCCTTGCCACCGGCTGGATCGCCCGGCTGCGCGGCACCGGCAGCATCGATTTTGTGTATATCGGCCGCATCCTGCTGTTTTTGCTGGGGATGTACCTGCTGAGCAGCGCTTTCAGCTTTATTCAGGGCTGGCTGATGACCGGCCTTTCCCAGAAGGTCTGCTACGACTTCCGCCGCCAGATCAGCGAAAAGATCAACCGCCTGCCGCTGGCGTACTTTGAAAAGCGCACCGTGGGCGAAGTGCTCTCCCGCATCACCAACGATGTGGACACGCTGGGACAGAGCCTGAACCAGAGCATCACCCAGCTGATCACCAGCGTGACTACCATGATCGGTGTGCTGGTGATGATGCTTTCCATCAGCCCCCGCATGACCCTGATCGCCCTGCTGATCCTGCCGGTGTCGCTGGCGCTGGTGCTGGTGGTTGTCAAGTTCAGCCAGAAATACTTTAAGGCGCAGCAGGCCACGCTGGGCGTGGTCAACGGTCAGGTAGAGGAGGTCTACGCCGGCCACAACGTGGTCAAGGCCTTCAACCGCGAAGCCGTGGTGCTGGCAGACTTCAACGCCGCCAACGATAAGCTGTACGAATCCGCATGGAAGAGCCAGTTCCTCTCCGGCCTGATGATGCCCATCATGAACTTTGTGGGCAACCTGGGCTATGTGGCGGTGGCTATCGTGGGCAGCATTTTTGCCGCAAACGGCGTTATCACCATCGGTGATATTCAGGCCTTTATCCAGTACGTCAAAAACTTCACCCAGCCCATCCAGCAGCTTTCGCAGGTGTCCAATATGCTGCAAAGCATGGCCGCTGCCGCCGAGCGGGTGTTCGAATTCCTGAACGAGCCGGAAGAAGAGCAGCTGGCAGACCCCGCCCACCGCGCCGACCCCGCCGATATTGACGGACAGGTCACCTTTGACCATGTGCGCTTCGGCTACACCCCCGACAAGACTGTTATCCACGATTTCAGCTGCACGGTGCAGCCCGGCCAGAAGGTAGCCATCGTGGGTCCCACCGGCGCGGGCAAGACCACTATGGTCAAGCTGCTGATGCGCTTCTACGATGTGGACGCCGGTTCCATCACCCTGAACGGCCACGATGTGCGGGACTTTGACCGCAGCGCTCTGCGCGAGGGCTTTGGCATGGTGCTGCAGGACACATGGCTGTTCAAGGGCACCATCATGGAGAACATCCGTTACGGTCGGCTGGACGCCACCGATGAAGAGGTGATTGCCGCCGCAAAGGCTGCCAACGCCGACCACTTTATCCGCACCCTGCCCGGCGGCTACCAGATGGAGCTGAACGAGGACGCCTCCAACGTCAGTCAGGGACAGAAGCAGCTGCTTACCATCGCCCGCACCATTCTGGCAGATAACCGCATCCTGATTTTGGATGAGGCTACCAGCAGCGTGGATACCCGCACCGAACAGCGTATCCAGACCGCTATGGATCGTCTGACGGAGGGCCGCACCAGCTTTGTTATTGCCCACCGCCTTTCCACCATCCGGGACGCCGACCTCATTCTTGTGATGCGGGACGGCGACATTGTGGAGCAGGGCACCCACGACCAGCTGATCGAGGCCGGCGGCTTCTACGCCGATCTGTACAACAGCCAGTTCGAGGACGTGGTGGATTAAAGCACCTGTTATCGCAATATAACCGCAAAAAGAGCACCTGTTGCCTTTTTAGGGCAATAGGTGCTCTTTGCATTCCCCTCTCAGTCATCGCTGCGCGATGCCAGCTCCCCCGAGAGGGGGAGCTTTTCAACTCGGCTGCAATAGAGCTCTCCCTTCGGGAGAGCTGGCGCGGAAGCGCCTGAGAGGGTTTCCGTCTTTTCTTTATGATTCCTCCACCGGTTCCAGCTTCAAGCCGAACAGCTTTTCTGAGAGGGACGGCAGCTGTTGCTGCAAGGCGCGGACATAGGCCATTACTACCGGGTCCTCGCGCTTTTGCCCCAGCACGATGCCAAACCGGTGTCCACTGCCCCAGTCCAGTACCCGTACAAAGCTAAGGTCGGGTCTGCGGTAATAGACCGCCGGGACCATCTTGAGCGCCGGGTCGCCGTAGGCTGCACTGCGGATGCCGCCCACCGGCGTAAAGCTCACCCCGCGTTCCAGCCCCTCCTGCACCAGACTTGTCTCGTAAACGGTCTGGTACATTTCCTTGATAAGCAGCCAGCGGTACTGCAATGCCTGCTCTAAAGTCAGCCTACCCACTGGCATATCGGCGGGCGGGTGGATGGGGATGCAAAGCTCCGGCACATAAAGCAGCGGCACAAAGGTAAGCCCCTGTGCGTAAAATTCTGCGCTTTCCAGCTGGAAGGAAAGATCCATCTCCCCTTTTTTCAGGCTGCGCCAAACCTCGCTGCGGTTGGCACACCACCCCAGAATGGGGGTATACCGCAGGCACAAGTCACTCGTCAGGGAAAACAGGTCGTATGCGAACATCCGCATTGCCTCATGACACCCTGCGATGATCAGATGTCTTTCCGGCGGGTTTTCCTGCTGCTGCACCGCGCGGGCATGGCGCACCGCCTGCTGATACAGGGCTACCAGCTGCTTTGCCTTGGGGTAAAAATCCCGCCCTGCCGGGGTCAGCACCACCCGGCGGGGCAGATGCTGGAACAGCTCGAACTGCAATTGCCCTTCCAGCGTGCGGATCTGCTGCGAAAGTGCCGACTGGGAGAGATACAGCGCCTCTGCCGCCGCAGAAAAGCTGTTCAGTTCCACGATCTTTACAAAGCCTTCCAGTGCGCTCTCGTTCATGCTTTTCTCCCTCCCGCGATACATTAGGCTACCCTAAATTATAATATAAAAAATATGAATTGTAAACAGCACCCTTCTACGATACAATTGTTAAGGATTCGGCAAAGTGCCTTTTGCTTTGCTGCAGGATAAGAAGGAAAACAAAGAAGAACAAAAAAGAAAGAGAGCGTACCTATGAATAAGATCTCCCGTAAGGGCTTTATCAAGATTGCCGCTGCCGCCGCCATGAGCGGTGTGACCGCCGGTGCCCTGGCTGCCTGCAATGCCGCTTCCGGCTCTGCTTCCGCTTCCACTTCCGGTGCTGCCGGTCAGTACATCCCCGGCACCTACGAAGGCACTGCCGAGGGTATCTCCTCCACCGTCAAGGTCACCATGACCTTCTCCGACAGCGCTGTCACCGACGTGGTGGTGGACACCTCCGGTGAGACCGCTTCCTTCGGCGCTGCCGCTGCCGATGAGCTGCGCGAGCAGCTGTTGGCTGCTGGTTCTGCCGAGATCGACGGTGTTTCCGGCTCCACCATCACCTCCGACGCCGTGATGAAGGCTGCCAAGAGCTGTTACGCACAGGCTAAGGGCGAGGCCGTGGTCTCCAGCGTTCAGCTGCCCACCGGCGATGCAAACGACTGGCTGGGCACCGAGCCCGATATCGACGAGACCGCCATCACCGAGACCGTGGACACCGACATCCTGATCGTGGGCGCTGGCAACGGCGGTATGTTCGCTGCCGCCTATGCTGCTGCCAACGGCCTGAACTTCCGTGTTATTGAGCAGAACGCCAACGTGCAGGACACCCGTCACTGGTACGGCGCTGTTGATTCTGCTGCCGCTAAGGAGGCTGGCGAACCCGCCACCGATAAGGCAAAGCTGCTGAGCGAGATCTCCCGCTACGCCTCCGGCAAGTGCGACCAGCGCGTTGTCAAGACCTGGATCAACGAGTCTGCCGCCATGCACGACTTCATGCGCAGCATTCTGGAGGATAAGTACGGCTGGGTGTGCGATTTCACCTCCGGCAGCGAGGCTGCATGGCCCGCAGAGAATGCCGAGCACAACACCGACTACCTCTACCCTGTGCAGGAGCACAACTACATGGCCAGCGAGAGCGCTTCCGGCACACCCCGCAATGAGCTGCTGCTGCAGTACATTCAGGAACTGGGCTACGATGTGGACTTCAAGACCAGCCTTGCCAAGCTGGAAAAGAACAGCGATGGCCGCATTACCGGCATCATCGCCCAGAGCACCGAGGATGATCACTTCATCCGCTACAACGCCAATCAGGGCGTGCTGCTGGCCTGCGGCGGCTTCCCCGGCAACCCCTACATGATGGAGCAGCTGGACCCGCTGGGCACCAGCGTGACCACCGCCTGCTCCTACTCCCCCGCCGACAAGGGCTATGGCATCCGTGCAGCAGTGTGGGCAGGCGCTAATCTGGACAAGGAAGCCGCTCCCATGCTGTTTGACCGCGGCATCGTTGCACCCGGTGTGGACGGCGGTTATGTGGACAGCGACTCCGCCTTTGGCGGCAAGGCTTTCCCCGGTAAGATCCGCCAGTACAACCCCGGTACCCAGCCCTTCCTGAAGGTGAACCGCAACGGCGAGCGTTTTGCCAACGAGAGCT
>OJPS01002501.1_pt1 | contig 10412 bp, 10 predicted proteins | sample 1598551 | NCBI WGS metagenome assembly OJPS01 (sample SAMN03922488, study PRJEB24848) | human gut metagenome | isolation source: stool sample | host: Homo sapiens | place: Germany | collected 2011-05 | reverse complement strand
TGGTGACCGAAGTGGACACCGGCTTCCAGCAGCTGCTTCATAGATACTACTGACATTTGTTTTTCCTCCTGATTTGTTTTTTCCTCCGGACACTTCTTCCCTCTCCCCAAGCCGTAGCCACATGGGAAAAAGTCCGTGCCCGTGCGAAATGCCTTGATATAATATCAAAAATCTAATGCAATTTCAATAGTTTTTTGCCATTTTGTCAAAAATTTTTTCTTTTTTTCTGCGGCGCCTGGGCTGGTCGGCCTCGGTCTCGACGAGTATGATATCTCCGCCGATGCGCACTATGCATTTCCACGGCAGAATGTAATCATCCTCCCTGCCGAAAAGCCCGAAAAATTTTGCTTTTCCCGGCGTTATGAGCGATATAAGCCGCCCCTCGGTCTCGTCAAACTCCGCATCGCATACATAGCCGAGCCGTTTACCGGTATGGATGTCTATGACCTCCTTGTATCGCAGTTCGGAAAAATAGCTTATCATTGCCGCGCCTCCCACATTAAAATACCGCCGTATTATTCTACGGCGGCATATGTATGTCCTATTCGGCTTTGTTCTTAGGTATTGATATCGTAAGGATAAGTTCGTTTTCCGTTTCCTCTCGCTTCATGCCGGCCGCTATGCCGCCCTGCTTCATGAGGTCAAGTCCGTGAAGGATCGTGTTCACGAAAACGCGCACGTCCTTCATTACAAACGTTCGCTTCGGGTCGGCTTTTTCCTCCGGCTCGCGCAGGAGCGCTTCGATATAAGCGTCGGCCGCTGCAACATTGAGGTCATGCTCTATCATATACGCAAGCGCCGCGCGCTGCATATTTTCGTCCTGCAGGCGCAGCAGCGCTCTGCCGTGACGCTCGGTAAGTCCGTTATCGCGCAGCGAGCACAAAACATCGTCAGGCAGCTTCAAAAGCCGCAGCTTGTTTGCTACGGCCGACTGCGATTTGCCAATCCGACGCGCAGCCTCCTCCTGACTCATTCCGAACAGCTTAATAAGCTGGCTCAGGCCGTTTGCCTCCTCGATGAAATCGAGATCGCGGCGCTGCAAATTCTCGACGAGTGCAATGAGGCTTGCGTCCTCAAGGCTCACGTCGAGCAGTATGCACGGCACGTCGCACAGGCCCGCAAGGCGCGCCGCCCTGAGTCTGCGCTCGCCCGCTACGAGCTCGTATCGCCCGTCGCGCAGTCTCACAGTCAGCGGATTGAGCACGCCGTATTGGGCGATGCTCTCGGAAAGTTCCTGAAGCTCGCCGTCGGGGAAGTTTTTTCGCGGCTGCATGGGGCTTGGTTCAAGCTCGTCCACCGGCAGCCAGATAACGCCGCCCCTTCGTGTTCCGGGGCGCAATTTTGTCGCTTGCATAAGTGTACCTCCTATACACCGTAGTATATGGAAAATGTACACTGCTTTGTGCGCAAAGTATGGCGCATCATGTGATTCAAGCGAAAAAATTCTGCACTATATTAGTGCAGAATTTTCATATCAGCTTATAAGCTCCGGACAAAGCTCGGGATTTATCGCCCCGGGACATGCTGCGCACATTGCAGCGGCCTTCATGGCGGCCGATGCGCTTTCGGCAATGCCCAGTCCGTTGACTCCGGCCCAGATTATCGCCGCAGTTGCAGCATCGCCGCATCCGGTGCAGTTGGATATCTCCGTCGTCACGCACGGAAGTTTTATTATCTCGCCGTCGGACGCTGCTACGATACCGTCGCCTCCGAGAGACACGAACACCTTCTTTACGCCTGCGTTCAGCAGCGCTTCGGCTGCAAACAGCGAGGTGGATTCACCCGTCATGCTCTTTGCCTCATATTCGTTCGGCTTAAACGCCGTGAGCTTGCCGAGCACCGGCTTGAGCCGATCCGCCTTTGCGGCGGACACAGGGTCAGCGTACAGCGGAGCCGTAATGTTGTCGGCTATCCACGAAACGGTTTCCTGAGTGAGGTTTGCATCAATCACGACTGCGTCGGCCTCGTTTATTTCTTTTATATGTGCTTTGAGATATTCGGGAGTTATGCTTGCCGATATATCCGTATCGCTCACGCCGACGAGCATGTCGCCATTTTCATCCGTAACACACAAATAGCTCGACGTTCTTCCTCCGCTCATGCGGCGGCTCAAATGCATATCCATGCCGAGCTTTGTGCAGCTTTCATAAATGCTGTCGCCGTAAACATCGTCGCCGATGGCAGCAACGAGCTTTACATTAAGTCCAAGCAGGCAGAGATTGTGCGCAATGTTTCTGCCGACTCCGCCGGGGCTGAACGACACTGTTCCCGGATTTGAATCATGCATGCGCGGCGCCCTGTCGGGTCTGCCGAATATGTCCATATTGACGGCGCCGATAACAACTACAGTTTTATTCCCCATATGTCCTCCGCATACTCTTTTATCGCACGGTCGGCGGCGAATATGCCGGCCTCGGCAGTGTTTATTATTGAAAGTCTTGCGCGCTCGGCCGGATCGGAGATCACCGAGTACATTCTGTCATGAGTGTTGACATAGTCGCGGAAGTCCGCGCAGAGCATATACGGGTCACCGTTGTAAAGCAGGTTTGAAACGAGATCGGAATAGCTCTTTCCGTCGGCAAAGCCGCGGCTTATCCTGTCAAGCACAGCGCCAAGCTCGGCATCCTCGCGCGCATAGCGCTGGGGATCGTAGCCGGAGGCTTTCAGAGCGCCCACTTCATCGGTTTTAAGGCCGAACAGGAACATGTTCTTATCGCCCAGGCGCTCGTACATTTCGACGTTTGCGCCGTCAAGCGTTCCTATGGTAACGGCTCCGTTGAGCATGAGCTTCATGTTGCCGGTGCCGGAGGCCTCCTTACCGGCGGTGGATATCTGCTCGGAAACCTGCGCTGCCGGCATGAGCGCTTCGGCAGCTGAAACGCGGTAGTTTTCCATGAAGCAGACCTGAAGCTTGCCCTTGCACAGCGGATCGCGGCTTATATCGTCGGCCAGCGAGCAAATAAGCTCGATGATGCGTTTTGCAGTGTAATATCCGGCGGCGGCCTTTGCGCCGAACACGAAGGTGACGGGCATGAAATCCGCGTTCGGATCGTCGTGGATCTTCATTTGCAGCCGCGTTATGAGCATCGCGCATAAAAGCTGACGCTTATACTCGTGCAGACGCTTTACCTGAACATCGAGGATCGCGTCCGGATCAAGCGCAAAGCCGTCGTTTTTGGCCAAAAACTTTGCAAAATCGTATTTATTGAGGCGCTTTATCTCGTTGACCCGGCGCTGAACGTCGACATTTTCCGCATAGTCGAGAAGTCCGATGAGCTTTTCGGGCTTTGTCAGGTAATCGTCGCCCTCAAGCAGCTCGCTCACCAGGCCGTGCAGACGCGGATTTATCTGCGCAAGCCAGCGGCGATGGTCGATGCCGTTTGTGACATAGGTAAATCTCTCCGGGCGGAGCCGGCATACATCCTTGAAGAGGTCTTTTTTCAGTATCTCACCGTGCAGGCCGGAGACGCCGTTTATCTTATAGCACGCAGCAAGGCAGAGGTTTGCCATGTGAACCTGCCCGTCCTGAATTATAAGGTTCTTGCCGACCTTTTCGCTGTTACCGAACTTGGATACAAGGTACTCGCACCAGCGGCGGTTTATCTCGCACAGTATCTCCCACACGCGCGGCAGAAGCGTCTGCACCAGATCCTGCGGCCATTTTTCAAGCGCCTCGCTCATGACGGTGTGGTTCGTGTAGGCGACCGATCGGCTCACCTGATCCCACGCCTCGTCCCAGCCGAGGCCGTACTCGTCCATCATGATGCGCATAAGCTCGGGAATGACGAGCGCAGGATGCGTATCGTTTATCTGGATCCTGTGGTGCTTTGAAAAGCTTTTTATATCGCCGAAACGCTTTATATGCGTCTTTATGATCGACTGCGCCGTTGCCGAGAGGAAGAAATACTGCTGCTTTAGGCGCAGGGTCTTGCCCTCGATATGGTCGTCGGCAGGGTACAGCACCTTTGTTATGACCTCACTCATCGTGCGCTGCTCAAGGCTCTTTACATACTCGCCCTCGGAAAACAGGTACATATCCAGCGCGCTCGTGCTGCGCGCGTCCCAAAGGCGGAGGATATTGACCTCGTTGCCGCCGTAGCCTGCAATGAGCATATCGCGCGGAACGGCCGTAACGGTCTGATAGCCGGTATGCTCGGCGTGGTATCTTCCGAAGCTGTCCCATCTCGGGGAGATGGTTCCGCCGAAGCGGACCTCAACGGCTTCGTCGTTGCGCGCAACGAGCCAGCTTTCGGCCGCGCTGCGCCAATCGTCGGCGACCTCGGTCTGCTTGCCGTCAACTATCTTCTGGCGGAAAATGCCCAGCTCATAGCACAGCGAGTAGCCCGTTGCCGGGATACCGAGCGTGGCCAGCGAATCCATATAGCAGGCCGCGAGCCTGCCGAGGCCGCCGTTGCCGAGACCCGCGTCGTTTTCGGCCTCGAATATATCCGAGGCGTTGCGGCCGAGATCCTCCAGAGCGCCGGTGAGCGCGTTGGCAATGCCGAGGTTGAATGCGTTTTTCATGAGGCTGCGTCCCATGAGGAACTCCATGGACAGATAGTGTACCTCGCGGTCGGGGCAGCGTGTTTCCTCGACTGCAAGCAGTCTGCTCATGATCTCGCGAATGACGATGGCGCTTGCCTGAAACACCTGATCGTCGGTCGCGGTTTTTGCTGTCACGGCGAAGTGCGCGCAGAGTTTATCCTCGATCGCGCTGCGTACCTCGTCGCGTGAGATTTGGCTTGTGAACATTTTAGGTAACTCCTGATTAGATCTTTGTGCCCTTCGGGAGCACTACCGGCAGCTTCTCGCTGCCCATTATCGTCTGGAACGACGAAACGGTCGAAGATTTGTCGGCAATGGCATTTTTCATTATGACGCCTTCGCCGATCTCCGTTCCGCGCATGATGACGCAGCCGGAAAGCTGCGCGCCCTTTCTTATGCGCACATCGGAGGAGATGATGCAGTTGTCGATCTCGCCCTCGATTATGCAGCCGTCGGCAACAAGGCAGTTTTTCGCCGTCGAGCCCTCGGCGTAATAAGTGCTGACATCCTCGTGCGTTTTTGTGCGCACGGGGCGCTCCGACGGGAACAGCTCGGCTCTGTTTGCAGCCGAGAGCATATCCATATTGGCATTGAAATATGCCTCGGTGCTCATTATGCGCTTGCCGTAGCCGCGGTGGAAGAATACGTTCACCTTGCCGCCGGACGCAAGATAGTCGGCTATCGCGTCGCGGTGGAAGTGATAGTGGTTTGCGGCGGCGCAGGCGTCCATCATGCTTATGAGCAGCTGCTTTGAAATAATATATGCTTCAAGCGAAGCCGCGCCCTCGCCGGCTGCTGTCTGATTGAAGATCATGCTGCGCGCAAACCCGTCTGCATCGACGATATAGCGGTGGTGCCGATAGTCGGGCGTTGCGTCGGTGCAGATCGCAGTTATCTCCGCGCCCGATGCAAGGTGCTGCCTTATCGCCGCGCGCAGGTCGATGTTTGCCGCCGTGTTGCCATGCATCATTATTATGTACTTGGCGTTTATATCGTGAATATAGGTCGAAACGGCATTGAGCGCCTCGATCGTGCCGGTGTAGTCGCCCCGGTGATATTCAGGCAGGCCGAACGGCGGCAGCATGCGCAGTCCGCCTATTCTTCTGCCCATGTCCCAGTCCTTGCCGCTGGCAAGGTGGTCAAGCAGCGACTGATAGTCGCGGCGCATGATAACGCCGACATCGTGTATGCCCGCGTTCATCAGCGAGGACAGAGCAAAATCAATAAGTCTGTATCGTCCGCAGAACGGCAGCGAGGACGCCGTGCGGCGGCGCACAAGCTCGCCCAGCTCGGGCACTGCGCCGTAAGCAAAGATTATTCCGTGAAAATCGCTCATTTTCAGACCTCCTCGCTTTTATAGATCATAGCGCCTGCTTTGACGCTTGCGTTTTCGCGTATATCAAGTCTCGGGCCGCAGGTGGCAACGCCCCATGCCTCGCTTCCGTCGGGCGGAGCGCCGACGTGTGCGCCGCGGTGTATGACCGTCTGCTCGCCGATTATGGCGTATTCGACGACCGCGCCCTCCTCGACCTTCGCGCCGGGCATGAGCACCGAATAGAGCACCTTTGCGCCCTTTTCGACCACTGCCGACGACGAGAGAACGGAGTTTTCGACATGCCCCTCGATCTCACAGCCCTCGGTTACGATCGAATGCACGACCGTTGCTTCCGGGCCGACATAGTGCGGCGGCTGCGCGACGCTTCTTGACCTTATCGGCCAGCTTGGGTCATAAAGATTTATGAGCGTTGTCGAAAGCATGTCCATATTTGCGTCCCACAGGCTCGTTATCGTGCCGACATCGCGCCAGTAGCCGTCAAAGCGATACGGCCAGAGCTTTTCGCCGGCTTTGAGCATGTTGGGGATTATATTTTTGCCGAAGTCCTTGCTCGAGGTCGGGTCATTCTCGTCCTCGATGAGGTACTTGCGGAGCTTTTTCCAGTTAAATATGTATATGCCCATAGAGGCAAGATCGCTCTTGGGCTGCTTGGGCTTTTCCTCAAACTGCTCAACATATCCGTCGGGGCCGAGGTTCATGATGCCGAAGCGCGTTGCGTCCTCCATGGACACCTGCAAGACCGCTATCGTGCAGGCTGCGTCCTTCTCAATATGCTCGCGGAGCATCTTGGAATAGTCCATTTTATATATGTGGTCGCCAGAGAGAATTAAAACGTTATCGGGATCATACATCTCGATAAATCCGATGTTCTGATAGATCGCATTGGCCGTTCCGGAAAACCACGAGCCTGTCTCGCCGGCTGTCTGATACGGCGGAAGTATGAACACGCCGCCGTCCGTCGAGTCAAGATCCCAGGGCTGACCGCCGCCGATATAGCTGTTGAGCTGCAGCGGACGGTACTGCGTGAGCACGCCGACCGTGTCTATCCCCGAATTTGCGCAGTTTGACAGAGGGAAGTCAATTATGCGATATTTGCCGCCGAAGGGCATATTGGGCTTTGCCACGTCCTGCGTAAGGGCGTAGAGTCTTGAGCCCTGACCTCCGGCAAGGAGCATTGCTATGCAGCTTTTCTTCATGTCGTCCGTCCTTTCTGACTTTTAAATAAATGACGGCAAAGTGCCTTAGCTCCCCTGCCGTCATTGCACAGGGGAAGAAAACCCCTTTTTAGATACGCTTAATTAAACCTGTTCATCGCGCGATCAGCGCCCTCGGTGATGTAGCACTCAACGGCGTCGGCGGCTTTTTTTGCGACAAGCTCCATATCCGCCGCGTCCTGACCCTTGAAGGCCGAAAGCACCCAATCGGCCATGTCATAGTCCGGGTGCGGCTTATCGCCGACACCGAGGCGTATGCGCGGAAACTGATCGGTCCCGAGCCGGGCGATGACGCTTTTAAGTCCGTTGTGTCCTCCTGCCGATCCGCCGCGGCGGATGCGCAGTCTGCCGATAGGCAGCGCCGTTTCGTCGGACACGACAATGACGCGCTCGGGCGGCACCTTATAGAAGTTTGCCGCCTGTACTATCGCGTCGCCCGAGAGGTTCATATACGTCTGCGGCTTCATAAGCAGCACCTTTTTTCCGCCTATATCAGCCGTCTGCGTAAGCGCCTTAAAGCGCATTTTGTTTATGCTCACGCCGAGCTTTTTTTCCATGGCGTCGGCCGCCATGAACCCGGCGTTGTGCCTTGTTCCGTTGTATTTAAGTCCTGGATTGCCGAGGAACGCAACGATCCACTCGGCTCCGCCTTTGGAGAAGAACATTTTACTCGAACAGGTTGGAGATGGATATCTCCTCGTAAACGCGCTGGATCGCCTCGGCAAACACAGGTGCTACGGACATGTACTTGATCTTATCGCAAGGCTGTGCATTTTCGGGATACGGGATGGTATCGAGCAGGAGCAGCTCCTTGATACAGCTGTTTTCAATGCGCTCGATAGCCGGGCCGGAAAGGACGCCGTGGCTTGCGCAGGCATAAACTTCCTTTGCGCCGCCTATCTCGACGATAGCCTTTGCCGCGCCGACGAGTGAGCCTGCGGTATCGACCATATCGTCAAGCAGGATGCAGGTCTTGCCCTCGACGTCGCCGATGATGTTCATGACCTCGGACTGGTTTGCCTTTTCGCGGCGCTTGTCAACGATGGCCATGTTGCAGCCGAGCTTCATGGAGAAGTTGCGTGCGCGTGCGGTGCTGCCGACGTCGGGGGATACGACCATGATATCGTCGTTTTCTCTGCCGTAAATGTCTATATAATGCTTTGCAAAGAGAGGGGCGCCAAAAAGATTGTCAACAGGGATATCGAAGAAGCCCTGTATCTGTGCGGCGTGGAGATCCATTGTCAGCACGCGGTCTGCGCCTGCTGCGGTGATAAGGTTTGCAACGAGCTTTGCGGAGATGGGGTCGCGGCTTTTTGCCTTGCGGTCCTGGCGGGCATAACCGAAATACGGAATAACGGCGGTGATTCTGCCTGCCGATGCTCTGCGCATAGCGTCGATCATAACGAGCAGCTCCATGAGGTTGTCATTGACGGGCTTGCAGGTCGACTGAACGATAAAAACGTCGGCGCCGCGAACAGGCTCATGAACGGATATCGAGCACTCGCCGTCAGCGAAGTGAGCACAGGTGCAGTCACCGAGGTTCTTGAAAAGCTGGTTGCATATCTGGTTTGCAAGCTTGGGATTGGAGTTGCCGGTAAATACCTTGATCTCTTTGCCGTGGGAAATCATTTGTAATCGTCCTCTCTGTATTTATTCGGGGTTTAACCCATTATCTTTATCTCTTGGATTATACCAAATACATGATAATTTGAAAAGAGGGCTGAACATAGAATTTTGTAACCGTATTGACCACATTTATGTGTAAAAATGCAAGGGCAGCCTCTGCCGCCCCTGCACTCATCAGTTAAGAGCCATGATCCCCATGGCCGATCTTAACGCATTTATCTTATTTTCAATGTCATATGACGCAAAAAACACGTCTTTAACTCTTTGAACATCACCGCCTGTGACAAAGCCTGCGAGGATGCACAGCGCGCCCAGAATGAGCGCCACGATCGCGACGGTCGAAACCACCTTCCATACCTTACTCATTATCCGGCACCTCCTTGACGCAGAAGCTTCTTCCCAGCGCTTTTGCGCCGCGGACTATTCCGCTTATACCGCGCACCAGCACAAGAACGCCGATCCACAGCAGGATAAGCGCCACTGCAAACGCTATCAGCACAGCACCTGCACACAGCATTATATCCGCAAATATCACAAGCTTTGCAAATGCAAAGCCTATAGCCTCAACGCCGATCGTAATGAGCGATACGCCGAGAGCGACCAGTACGACCGCCACCGCAAGTGCGAGCACGATCAGAACGGCGCTGATGGGGATCGCAAAGATAAGGTACAGTATCAGCAGCGCGACATTTGTTTTATACCGCGTCGTTTCCTCGGGCAGCTCTATGCTCTCAAGCTCTTCAAACACGAGTTCGGGAGCGTAGCTATCCTCGACAGGCTCGATCTCGGTCTTTTCATTCTCTGCCGCCTGTTCTTCCTCAACGGGCTGAGACTCCTCGGCCACCGGCTCGGTTTCGGTCGTCTCGATGACCGGAGCTTCATCCGAAGCAGCTTCTTCGGCAGGCTTTTCATCGGCCTCGTCAGCTTCCTCCGGCTGAGTTTCCTCTTCCGGCGCCGTCTCATCGCTTTTTTCTTCGTTCTCGGTCTCTTCCGACACCGGCGCCTCTGTTTCAGGCTCGACGACCGTGCTTTCTTCGTCGGAAGCTATCTGAGTGCCGTCTTCCTCTGTCTCGGGTTCCGGCTGGACGGTTTCTTCGGCAGCAGGCTGCTCCGGCTCATCGTAGAACATGGGCTTGTACTCCACGCCCTCCTCCTCGGCCTTTTCACGGCGGATTTCCTCGATTATATCCGCATATGAAAGTCCTGTGTTTACCTCCGCCGTTTTTTCCTTTTTCACCGGAGTCACAAATATATGCTCAGTTTCGGCAGGCTTATCCTCTTTAGAGTCCGCCTCCACCGCGAGCTTGCGCTCAGAGCGCTTATAGGTACGGGAAATGGTAACGGCCAACTTTGTCGGCGAGCCGAAGCTTTCGAGCAGAGCCTGCTCATCATCGGACTCATCAAGCATTTTATTGTACTGCGCAAGGATATCTTCCTTGTCCTCTTTAAACATAAATGCCAGAAGTTTTGAAAGCTCCGCCATATATTTTTGCCTGTTAATATGCGTCACCTCCGAATGGTTTCGTCAATTGTATCTATTAAATCCATACTATTATAGACAAAAAGAATACATCGGTCAAGATTTTTTATATCTATTGACAAGGCTCGGCGCATTCGATAAAATAGTTCAGTTATTAAGATAAAGGAGAAATCATAATGGCAAAGGATAAAAAAGTTGAACAGATAACTGA
>OJPS01002495.1_pt1 | contig 10447 bp, 11 predicted proteins | sample 1598551 | NCBI WGS metagenome assembly OJPS01 (sample SAMN03922488, study PRJEB24848) | human gut metagenome | isolation source: stool sample | host: Homo sapiens | place: Germany | collected 2011-05 | reverse complement strand
TGAGGTAAAGATAAACCGTGATAATCTTTGGCCGATCTAGTATCTTGACCCAAACTCACCCACGATTCATCATCTTCTTCTGTTTGTATTTTTAATAGCCCTGTCCCCGAAATAACGCGCAAATCGTATTTTCCTAACGGTAAATCTTCACCGAATACATACTTTCCGGCACCTATTATCGTAGCCACACTAAATTCCTCCAATAAAGTGGTTGTTGTTTGCTTTGGAAATGGTTCAGGTTGCGAAGAAATAGCTGAATCTTCGATAGGGGCAGATGCTTTTGGCGTAGACAGATTGCTTTCTGAATTGCTGACAGCCATAAGTGCCGCAAGTTTATCCCTGTCCCACAAAAGAATACCCAAACTGTTGGCAAGCTCTTTGGCGTGAGGTGTAAAATAGGTATTTGTTACCACTACACCTATCTGCGCGTTATATTTTTTCAACCCGCCATATACTTCTTGAACAGGCTTTACACCCAATTTGCTCTGATAGCATTTACATTGAAAAGCCCAGCGAGATTTTCCTTTTTTCGCTACAATATCGACTCCGAAATCACCGCTGCCTTTTGTTACCGCAACCTTCTGATAATTGTTGTGTTTTAAAACGTCCGCTACGAAATGCTCAAAATCATGTCCGTCCATACAATCAATCTTTGAAAAGTCTGCCCCCATTACTTTTTCGTACTTATAACTGTTCTTTTCTTTTGTACGGATTGCGCAGACGATTGTACGGATTGCACGTACAATTAAGCTACACAAACAAATTACGCCTGTTACGGTCCATTTTAATAAATAGTAAATGCCTACCGGTATAAGGAGCATTATCCAAATAAGACAACCTAATATATTATCAGGCGGCTCGCGCTTCACGATTACACCCATCCCTCTTACTCGATTATGCCATGTAGAGCGGCTGATACCAAGTCTCCGGCAGCAGTCCGCCACGATAACGATACCGTCTTTTTTGTTTTTGAGCGAGTTTTTTAAAATACTCGTTATCCATTGCGGAATGGAGACTTTCGATCGCCTGCCGGTCTTTATAGATACTTGCTTGTTGTCAAAGCAGATGTGATGGCAGCCTTTCCGGCTGGCTGCTGCTTGGTTTTCTTCTGCGTAAAGTGCGCACTCTCAGCTCTCTCCGCCTTACAAAGTGCGGGAGGCGTTCTTTTCTCCGACCTCCCGCCCGGTTGTCCGACTGTCCGGGTGCTCAGGTGCCCGGTTGCCCGATTGCTCAGCCGTTCGGGCCCCGGGGTTCAGGCGTTCGGCCTCCTGAGGTTCAGCCCGAGGTTCAGCTGTTCGGCCTCCCGGTTGCCCGACCGCCCGGTCTATTTCTCCAGCAGCTCGCGACCCATCAGTACCCCCATGATCGAGGCCATCATCAACCCTCTCGTCCAGCCGCTGGAATCGCCGAGGCAGTGCAGCCCACGGATATTGGTGTTGAAATGGTCGTCCATCTTGACCCGGTTGCTGTAAAATTTCAGCTCGGGAGAGTAAAGCAGGGTTTCGTGGCTGGCAAAGCCGGGAACGACGTGATCCATCGCCGCGATAAAATTGATAATGTTGGTCATGGTGCGATAGGGGATAGCCGCCGTGATGTCGCCGGCTACCGCGTCGGGAAGGCTGGGCTTGACGTTCGACTGCGCCAGCTCCTTCGGCCAGGTGCGCTTGCCGTCGAGGATGTCGCCGTATCTCTGCACCAGGATGTGTCCCGCTCCCAGCATGTTGGTCAGCTCGCCCACCTTCTTGGCATAGGCGATCGGCTGGTTAAACGGCTCTGAAAAATTGTGCGAGCAGAGGATAGAGACGTTGGTGTTGTCCGACTTTTTCTCTTTAAACGAATGGCCGTTGACCACCGCGAGGCCGTCGTCATAGTTCTCCTGACTGACGAAGCCGCCGGGGTTCTGGCAGAAGGTGCGCACCTTGTTTTTGAAGGGCAGCGGATACCCGATCAGCTTGGATTCATAGAGGACGTTGTTGACCTCCTCCATGATCTCGTTGCGAACCTCGACCCGAACGCCGATGTCGACCGTGCCGGGCGCGTGGAGAATGCCGTGCGCCTCACACACCCGCTCAAGCCAGTCGGCGCCCCGCCGTCCGGTCGCCACGATCACATGGTCGGCCTGCAGGACGAATTCCTCCTTTGCGCCGGTTTCGTTGCGGACGACCGCGCCGGTGCAGACCTCGTCCGAGATCAGCACATCCTCGCAGATGTGGTTGAAATAAATCTCCACCCCATGCTCCAGTAAAAACTGCTGAATGCCGTAGTAAATCTCCTGCGCCTTTTCGGTGCCGAGGTGACGGATGGGGCAGTCGACCAGCATCAGGCCGGATTGAATGGCGCGGCGGCGGATTTTTTTAACCTTTTCCTCCTGCCCGACGCCTTCGATTTTGGTGTCCGCGCCAAATTCAAGATAAATCTGGTCGGTGTAATCAATCGTCTCCTGCGCTTTGTCCCGCCCGATCAGGTCGGGCAGGTCGCCGCCCACCTCACAGTTTAAAGAGAGCTTGCCGTCCGAAAACGCGCCCGCCCCCGAAAAGCCGGTGGTGATATGGCAGTAGGGCTTGCAGTTTACGCAAACCTTGGTCTCACTCTTGGGGCAGTGGCGCTTTTCGACCGGGCTGCCCTTTTCCACGATGGCAATGCGCTTGGTCGAGCCCTTTTTAATCAGCTCCAGTGCGGTAAAGATGCCGGCCGGGCCGGCGCCGATAATCACAATATCGTATTGCTTCATATGCTTTATGCTTCCTTTCAGCGAGGGGTTCTCCATTAGAGCCACGTTGTATTATACGGGATGGTGCCCCTGAATGCAAGGCTATTTTATGAATAATTCGTTTTGCCGCTTCTGCATGGCGAAGAAGAGGAGGGAGCGCCTCCCGCCCTCTGCGGAAAGACGCCGTCAAAGCGGCGCTCCTGCCCCGTGCCTCCACAAGCCGGAGGGGGGGGAGGAGGCCGGTGTACAGCTGCAGGCGAAACCGGCGCGAGAACTGCTCTCTCCCTCAAAATGCTCCGGAGGAGGCCAGCGCGCGGCCGCAGGCGAAAGGGCACACAAAGAGCGCCGCACCCCCGCCTTTTGGCAAGGCGGCAGCTTCCCTGCCGGGGGAAGCTGCCGCCCCTTCACGCACATAGCAAAAAAGCGGCGCGAACCGTGCGGCACCTCCAATATTTTTGCCGCCCTTAGAGGGCCGAGCCCTTCTTCGGGATAAAGAGGCCGCGCATGTTCGCACGCTCCAGTTCCAGCAGCTTTACCTTTTTGTCAATCCCGCCGGCGTAACCGGTCAGGCTGCCGTTTGTGCCCACCACCCGGTGGCAGGGAATGATGATGGAGATCTCGTTATGCTCCACAGCGCCTCCGACCGCCTGCGCCGACATTCCGGAAAGCCCCTTTGCCCCGGCAAGCTGCCGGGCAATCTCACCGTAGGTGGCGGTTTGGCCATGGGGAATCTGCAGCAGAAGCTCCCAAACGGCCCGCCGGAAGTCGGAGCCGATGGGGTGCAGCGGCGGCATAAAATCCGGCTCTTTCCCGTCAAAATAAATGTCCAGCCAACGCCCGGCCTCCGAGAGAACCGGCGTATTTCGTTCTGTATGCTCCGCCGGAAGACCATGGGCAAAGTATTTTTGCCCGTCGAACCAGAGGCCGGTCATACCCTCTTCATCCGCCGCCAGCAAAATGCCGCCCAGCGGGGAATCGTAATGTTGAACAAAGGTCATCGCTTACACCTCAAAAAATGCGTTGGAGTCCTGCGGCGCCCCGGTACGGTCGGCGTCCGTGCGGGAACGGATTTCAGATAAGCAGACCGTGATTTTATAGCTTTCAAACAGCTTTTCTCTGCCTTTCCTTTGGCTTAGGGCAGTGCTGCATTACATCCCGCCAGCGCTTTACCGCCGCCTCGCCTGTCCAGATGTTCATGGACAGCGGCTTGCCCCTCTTTATTCAAGCTGAAAAACCGCTTTGCGCGGATGAATCCCTCAAATCCCGCTGAAAGCGGCTTCAGCACCGCGGCAAGGGAGGTGCGTTCTGCCTCCCCGCCGGGGTGGGCTTTGCTTCGAAAGGTAGAATAGTATTTGCCGTTTTTTTCTCCACTGCCTTTGTCCTGCATTTTTCAACCGACACGGTGAGGTATCGCGTCGACCGCCGCATTGATCGACGCCGCTTTCAGTCGTCCGTCTCCAGGGAGAGGATGTATCCCTCATCCTCCATGCAGCCGGTGTAGGAAAGCTTGCGGGTTTCCTCCCCGTTTGCTGCAAAGGTCTGCTCTATGCGGATGGGCTCGCCATTCTCCCACTGCGCGAGAAAGCGCTGCCCGTCGGAGCGGGTGTAGCTGCCTTTTCCCTGATACCGGTTGTTTAAAAATCCGCCCTTGTAGCAGACCAGCCCGGAATCCTCTATAAACAGCACCCATCCTTCACCGTTCAGCCTTCCTTTCTCATCGAAATCGCCGTATGAGACGATGTTCCCGTCCGAGCAGGCGCCGTGAATCAGCGTAGAGTTGTTGAACACACCGACCTCATAGCGATCACCCTTGTACCGCTCACCATAGCCGTTCGGGCAATCAACCGTCTGCCCGCCGACATATCCGGCGCGCATCTGGCCGTAATAGCTTACAGCGCCGGAGGTGATATTTTTGAAGGAGGCTTTGTGCTGCATGACGTCGCGCTGCGTTAAGCACTCTCCGTTTTCGAACAGGCCGGCCTCCTTGCCTCCGTTTTTGAAAATATATAAGCCGATGCCGGTGTAGTTGCCGTTGTCAAGCTCACCGTGATACACGTCGCCGTTTGCAAAGTAGTGGCTGCAAAGGCCGTGCATGATGCCGTTTTTCCAGCAGCCGCACCGAACCGAGCCGTCGGGATCCTCCAGCTTTCCATAGCTGTCCGGCATATACGCATGCACATGGCCGGTGTAAACCGCCCCGTCTGCATAGGTGATCTTACCATGCCCGTTTGCCTCGTCAAATACGAAATACCCCTCATATACCCACCCCTTGTGGGAGGTGTATTTTCCCTCAGCGTGGAACATGCCGTCGACTACGTTGCCCTCATACACGTCCCCGTTGTCGAGATGTATGACGTTATACCCATCGGCGTATGTTTCATTTCTTTCCGCTTCCTCCGTCTCGGCTTCAAACGCCTCTCCGGTAAGCTTTTGGCGCATGTCGCTGTACATCTGGACGAGTATGCGGTTTTTCTCCGCGCCGCCACTGCCGTTGGTGAACATCGGAACCAGTGTGTCCATAGCCGGAATTTCTCCCTGATCGGCCGCTTTGGTCAGCCAGTAAACCGCCTGCTTCCCATCGCTTTTATATATATTCAGGCTTCCGTCGTCGAAGAAAACCGGGCACGGCTCATCCGTCTCCAGATAGCACTGGCCGAGGACCCTCTGCGCCTTGGCATAGCCCTGCTCGGCCGCCGCTCGGATCAGCGCAATCCCTTTTTCAATATCCTGCGGCACGGGATTGTCGTCATCATCATATCCGCTTGTCAGCTCCACCCCCTGGTAGAACATCTCCTGCGGGTCTGCACAATCGAAAAAGCCCTCCGGAAGCTTGTCGGCAAACGGCTTCAGGACAGGTTTTATGCCGGCGACCTTTTCAAAAGTCTCCTCTTTGAGCAGGTCGGTTACCTGCTTGTCGTCGCCGCCCAAGCTTAAAAATTCCTCCAGATAATATTTTGCATACGCGGGCACTTTCGGGAAAAAGGTGCCGTCATAATAGAACATGCCCATATAGTAGCTGCCGGACACCTGATTTTCCTGATACGCGCGATAGGCCCAGTAGGCCGCCAGCTTGGCGTTGGTCTGGCCGAATTCCTCAAAATAATAGCGCTCGGTAAGGGGAATATAGGCGTTGAAGTTGCCGTTTTTCGCCCCCTCCAGCAGGAGTGCCATCACCTCATCGTCGGTTGCGCCGTCAATCTCGTCATAGTGATACATAGCGCCAAGATTCCCGGCGTCGGAGCCTCTGCCGCTGCGGTAAGCCTTTTGATACCAGGAAAGGCCTCCTTCGCGTTTTCGGGAACGCCCTTGCCGAAACGGTAGCAATAAGCAAGGTAGCTCATGCTTTGGGCGTGCCCCAACTCGGCCGCTTTTTTATAGAAGGCTGCCGCCTTGCCGTAATCCGATTTTTCAAATGCCGCTTCCCCGGCCTTGAACAAATCGTCCGCGCGGTCGCTTGTGCTCATTTTTTTATTAGATGAAAACAATCCCATAAAAACAATCCCTTCATATTGGATGTAAACAACAAAAACACGGTCAGTGTATCCTGATTATATCATACAGTTTTAACAAACACAAGCGACCGTTTCAAAAGGTGAGGCTTTAAGCCTTTCTTATGCATATCCGGATTTTAAAATACCGCCCGCCGCCGGGCAGCAGATCAGTTTTTCCGCGCTTCGGCGATGCGGCGTAAATCTCCTTCGGAATCGGAGGAACGGCCGGTGCTTATATGCGGCAAAAAATCCCATGCCGACCTTCTGTCCATCGGCATGGGATTTTGGCCTGCGGTGTCCCGGCAGGGGAGGGGAGGCGTGCATTCCCCGCCGGCTTTAAGGTAAGCGGGTACAGGTCAGCGCCCGTTTTGTGCAGTGTATTTCTCCTTATATCCTTCCCCCCATGCCCACATGGAGTCCAGGATGGGTTTGAGGCTTTTGCCGAGCTCGGTCAGAGAATACTCCACTCTCGGCGGCACCTCGGCATAGACCTCGCGGTGAACAAGGCCGCTTTCCTCCATTGCGCGGAGCTGTGCGGTCAAAACCTTTTGAGATACATTGCCGACCGACCTTTTCAGTTCTCCAAAACGCTTTGTCCCCGGCATAAGATCCCGAAGGATCAGAACCTTCCACTTATCTCCGATCAGTGTCAGCGTGGTCTCCACCGGGCAGGCGGGAAGCTCTTTTTTTACTTTTACTTCATCCATATCTGCAACCTCGAAAAAAATTTTTTGAGGCGCCGAAACGCCGGAAAACCCAGCAGCGGCGCAATCGTTTCTTTGCGGTAACCGTCCATTGGTTTCCTCTTGGTAACTACCGCATAATATAGTGCCTACTTAACAAACAGGCTGTACAGCGATATTATAATGTCAACGAAAGAAAAAAGCAACCTTTCGGAGTCAAAATTCATCAGGAAACTATTTTGGAGGTACTTATCATGAACGAAGTCGTAGAATTTCTGAATGCAAACCCCGTACAGTATCTGGCTACCGTCGGCCGTGACGGCAGGGCAAAGTGCCGCCCCTTCATGTTCGCGGGAGAGCAGGACGGCAAGCTGTGGTTCTGCACCAACAATCGGAAGGATGTCTACAAGGATATGCAGGAAAACCCGGAGGTCGAGATTTCCGTTTCCAGCCCGGAATACGCATGGCTTCGTCTGCACGGCAGGGCTGTGTTCGAGAACAACATGGCCGCCAAGGAAATGTGCATCCAGAACCCCATTGTAAAGGGTCAGTACGGCGAGGCCACCAACCCCATCTTTGAGGTGTTCTATCTTGAGGATGCTCACGGCGTCATCGCTGATTTCTCCGGCAACCCTCCCTACGAGTTCTGAGGCGGCGCTCCGCCTCCACCCTTTGACATTCCGAAAGAGTCCTGCCCTCGGCGGCCTTGCCATGCCGACCTATAAAGGCGGCTTACCCCATCCTGAAAGGTTGTTGACACCATGACGAAGCATGACTACCTGAAGCTGCTGGTGGAAAGCATCCATTCCACCACCGTCGCCACCATCGGCGCAAACGGCCATCCGCAGACCCGCGTGATCGACATGATGCTTTATGACGAGCGGGGCGTGTATTTCCTCACTGCAAAAGGCAAGGCGTTCTACATCCAGCTTATGGAGCAGGGGTATGTCGCCCTGTCCGCTGTCAAGGATAAGCTCTCGATCTCCCTGCGGGGTAAGGTCAAAAACCTCGGCAGGAGGAAGCTGGATGAGATTTTTGAGAAAAACACCTATATGCAGTCCATCTATCCCGGCGGTACCCGCAGTGCATTAGAGGTTTTCTGCCTGTATGAAGCGGACGGCGAGTATTTTGACATCAGCGACCCGGCGCACATCGTCCGGGACAACTTCACCATCGGCAAGGCGGCGCAGGAAGCACCGGGCTACTATGTGGGTGAGGGCTGCATCGGCTGCAAGCTGTGTTATTCGGTCTGTCCGCAGAAGTGCATCGACATTGCAAAGAAGCCGGTGGTTATCGACCAGCACCATTGTCTCCATTGCGGGCGGTGCGCGGAGACCTGCCCCAAGCAGGCAATCGAGAAGAGGTTTTGACCATGAACCAGAGTGAAAAACGGCTGTTTCTCATACACTCCCTGCTGAACGAGTGCCCCTCCTGTCAGAAGCAGATGATCCCGGCAGATTCCGAGCGGCAGAAGCTTTTATTGCGGGGGCTGATGAATATCCGCAGCCCCCGTCCTGTCGGCGCGGAGTTTCTGCAAGTGCAGGACGAGTATCTGCAAGGCGAAATCGCCGCAAAGGGTGTTACCGATATTCTGGATTTAACGCCAATCCAACCGGGGCTGTATCTCTGGCAGGGCGATATCACGACGCTCAAGTGCGACGCTATCGTCAATGCGGCGAACGCAGGACTCACCGGCTGCTATATTCCGAACCATCGCTGCATCGACAACGCCATTCACACCTTTGCGGGCGTGGAGCTGCGCCTTGCCTGCGCGGAACGGATGGAAAAGCAGGGTTACCCGGAACCGACCGGACAGGCGAAAATCACTCCGGCATATAATCTGCCCTGCCGGTATATCCTGCACACCGTCGGTCCGATTGTTGAGGGGCGAGTGACTAAAGAGGATGAAAAGCTTCTTGCTTCCTGCTACCGCTCCTGCCTGGAGCTGGCGGCAGAGAATGCTCTGGAAAGCGTGGCGTTCTGCTGTGTTTCTACGGGAGAATTTCATTTTCCCAATGAGCAGGCGGCAGAGATCGCCGTGGAAATGGTCAAAGAATTTATGAATAGAAAAACCAGTGTCAAGAAGGTGATCTTCAATGTTTTCAAAGATTTGGACAAAGAAATCTACGAAAAGCTGCTCGGCGCAAATTAAGCGCCTGCAAACAGCCCTCGGCGAGGCGGACGCTGTGGTGATCGGTGCCGGGGCAGGCCTCTCCATCTCCGCCGGATTCACCTACACCGGCGAGCGGTTTGAAAAGAACTTTTCTGATTTTGCGGCGAAGTACGGTATCCGGGATATGTATTCCGGCGGCTTTTATCCGTTTGCCACGCCGGAGGAGCATTGGGCCTATTGGAGCCGGTATATCTGCATCAACCGCTATCAGGACGCGCCCGGGCCGGTTTATGAAAGCCTCCTGAGGCTAGTGGCCGATAAGGACTACTTCGTTATCACTACCAATGTGGATCACTGTTTTCAGAAAGCGGGCTTTGATAAAAAGAGGCTGTTCTACACGCAGGGGGATTACGGCCTGTTCCAATGCAGCGTGCTGTGCTGCAAGGAAACGTTTGAGAACGAAGCGCTGATCCGCGAAATGGTCAAGTGGCAGGAGAACATGAAAATCCCCTCTGAGCTTCTCCCTGTCTGCCCGCACTGCGGAAAGCCGCTGACGATGAACCTCCGCTGTGATGATACCTTTGTCGAGGATGAGGGCTGGCACAGGGCGGCAGAACGGTATGAGAATTTTCTCCGTACCCGCGGCGGGCAGAAGATTCTTTTTCTGGAACTGGGAGTTGGTTACAACACCCCGGTCATTATCAAGTATCCGTTCTGGCAGATGACCGCCCAAAACCCGGACGCTGCCTATGCCTGTATCAACCGGGGGCAGGCGGTGTGCCCGCAGGAGATCGAGCGGCAGTCCATCTGCATCGATGCGGACATTGGAGACGTATTATCTTTAGTGGTGTAAAAATAGCGGCAGGGAGAATTTCCTGCCGCTGCTGCGCAAAACCAGGCAATGCAGCCTATCGTTTTTATTGCCTTTTGCGGTGAATAGCTGCAATATCCGTTGCGTGCATACTCAGAGATGGAGGATGCAAAGCGCGAGATAATGTGCGAAATGATGGACAAGGATATGGCATAGCTATGTGAAAGCGCCCTGCGGGACATTGTCCCGCAGGGCGCTTTAGTCTTTATCGTCATTCGGTCGTCATATAGACCTGTCTTTCTGTGAAAAGCCCATATTTACGGCGCTTTTTGAGTTATGCAATCATTCCCACTCTTAAAACTTAATGTAAATCCCTGTGTTTTGCGGTCTATATACTTACATTTGGGGGTGTGGACAATCTCTACATTCCATCATTTCTTTGCAGTCCACCAGTATAATTGCGTCAAAAATTGCGTCAGCTTGCGTCAAAATATGTTGCTGCAAATTAAGCGGAAACTATACTGTCTTCCTCTTGCCAGAGGATATTTTCGTCAAGTTTGGAACAGGATTAAAGGACATCGGACTTTTAGCCAACTCAGCGTTTTTCTTATCAATCAGTGCTATTGCCATCTCTCGGCT
>OJPS01002486.1_pt1 | contig 10488 bp, 9 predicted proteins | sample 1598551 | NCBI WGS metagenome assembly OJPS01 (sample SAMN03922488, study PRJEB24848) | human gut metagenome | isolation source: stool sample | host: Homo sapiens | place: Germany | collected 2011-05 | reverse complement strand
TATACTTCATTCGTCTCCCCCTTACGGTCATTTTAAAAGCTGCTCCTTAAATAAAGCTCCAAAACACGACCATCAGTCAAAATGCTGTCCGTATTAATTATGATACCAAAATAGCGACCTTCGGTCAATATGAGATCCTATACATCTTACCTATTTCATAATTTATTTAACGGAAATTTTAGAACCGCCTTCCTAATTCTGCAAGGCCCTTTCGCTCCCATGCAGAGAGGCCTATGCAAATCTTCGGGAAAACAAATTACAAAATTTCCCGTATGAAGATACGCACGGCTTTCTTCTCCTTCCGACGCGAAAAAATATAAATCTCTATCTTCATAAGATTCAGTCACTTTTCCGGCTTCCCAAACAGACCGGCAGCCAATCTGCTCCTCTTCCACATCAACTTCATAAACTATATCGATATACCTTTGATGTCCTTCCAATTTACGTTTATCAGCCGGCTCCGTCATTGAAGTTTCTACCCCCACCTTATAACCGTTAATCTCATATTTCCCGTCAGGCAGGTCTTCAAACCCATAGGCCGCCATTTTCTCCAGACAATCATAAAGTTCTTCAGACAGCTGTGCCTTATAAGCAGAAAGATGTTCCGCATTCCCAATGATCATTTTAATCTCCTTGTTTGCATGAATGAAAAATGCAGATTCACGTACGCAAACCTGTCGCAATATAACCTTATTATATCCTGAGTTGTAAAACTTAAGTATAATGTCTGCCGGGACTAAAATATCAAAAAGTCTTCTTACGATCAATATGAAGCTACAGTTCGCAAACTGCCAGCAGTTAATCAAAGAAAACTTTTTATTGTCTCAATATTATTTTATATACCTTTAAAGGATATCTGGCTTTTACAGTTCAATTCAATTTTCATTTAGACTGCTTTAAAATAAATTTATGTATCCCTCTCTCTATTCTTTCTCTTTTTCATATACCACCATACGGCTCCATACACGGCGGAAACAACAATAATAATGATAGTCAGACGCAAAGAATGTTCCCCCAGATGGACCACATCATGCCCGACAATTACCTCAAGTGCCACTGACGGCAGCTTACCAAGCAAACTACCCGCCATATGAGAGCGAAATGACATGCCGGATAAAGCACAGATTGCTGTGACAAGGCCATTGGGCATATAAGGAATCGCTCTCGCCGCCGCCACCGCCTGCCAAGAATCGTAGGAATCCAAAGCGGTTAAAGTCTTACTCTGTTCAATCACCCGCTTTGCCAGACTTCGAAAAAGAACACGCATAACCCAAAAAGAAATCATAACGCCTAATGTTTCTGCCAGCCATGAAATCATCGTCCCCCAAAACAAACCAAAAATCAGGCCATTGGCAGTAGAAATAAAAATAGACGGAAGAAATCCAACAATATTGATAACGACATCAATAAAAAAACTGACAAAAACGGCATAAACACCAAATCCTCTTAAATAGGTAATAGTACCGCCCAAATCTCCACTTTTGGACAGTTGATAAACTGTTGGATAAAAAGCAGGATCCATAAAATGAATCCCTCCCAGCACCAAAAGCAAAAGTGCCAGGAATCCATAACGCATCCGTCTTTCCTGCTTCTCTTCCAAATCCGCCTTATTCATTTCGCATCCTTATATTCATAATATCATCCATGTATTCACTAACTGCATCAGCCACATCATCTTTTCCAATTGTATCGATAAAACGTTTTTCCTTCATTTCCAAATCTCCCAACTGAAAAGGAATAGGAATCCCTGTTTTCTTTTCAATACGCCGAAGAACATCATAGGGTGTACCTGTTTCATCTAAACCGAGAATCTCCGCTACTATACCAGGAAATTTATATGGATGTGCTGTGCTGATGATGACTGTATGAGAATGTCTTTCTATCTTCCCTTCGCGGCGAAGTCTGTGATAAACCGCATAAGCCACTGCAGTATGAGGATCCATAAGGTAGTCATAAGATTCGTAAACTGCTTTCATCGCCCGTTTCATATCTGCGGAAGAGGCCCATCCTCCTGTAATTTCACCAAGAGCGTATGCTAATTCTTCTTCCGATACCGCATATCGCCCTTCCTTGTTCAATGCTTTCATGGCTGCTGCCACTTTATCAGCAGAACCAAGTACATAGTACAGGAAACGCTCAAAATTAGAAGAAATAAGGATATCCATAGATGGTGATTCCGTCAGATAAAACTCGCGATTGATGTCATACACGCCTGTTTCAAAAAAATCTGTAAGTACCTTATTTTCATTGGAAGCACAAATCAGCTGTCCAAGAGGAACACCGATTTCTTTTGCCATCCACCCGGCCAGAATATTTCCAAAATTTCCTGTAGGAACTACCACATTAAACCGCTCATTTTCTCCAATCGAATGGTTCTTTCTCAACTGAAGCCAGATCCATACATAATAGATGATCTGCGGCAACAACCGGCCAATATTAATCGAATTAGCACTGGAAAACAAAACACCCTTTTCTGATGCTTCTTCTCTCAAGCCACTCATAAAAATGCGTTTTAATGCACTCTGGGCATCATCAAAATTACCATCAATACCTGCCACCCTTACATTATTACCGGACTGCTTCTGCATCTGATCCTTTTGAAGAGGGCTCACTCCATCAGACGGATAAAATACCATAATATTGATATCGGGAATATCACGAAATCCCTCTAACGCTGCCTTCCCTGTATCACCTGAAGTAGCCGTTAAGATTAAAATCTGCTTTCCATCATTTTCCTGCGCCTTTGCCCATACAAGCAGATAAGGGAACAAAGAAAGCGCCAGATCCTTAAAAGCACAAGTCCTGCCATAAAACATTTCCGCCACAGAAAAAGCATCTGTCATACGTTTTACGGGCACAATTTCTTTTGCGGCAAATGTTCCCGTATAGGCCGCATCTGTAAGTTTCTTCAAATCATTTTCAGGAATATCTGTCAAAAAACGTTTAAGAACAAAGCTGGCCAATTCCTTATATGACAAATCCTTTAAAGAATTATATTCAATAAAAGGCACCGGCAGCATTTCAGGAACATAGAGCCCGCCATCTTTTGCCAATCCCTGAAGCAATGCCTGGAGCGCAGAAATTTTCTCTTCACTTCGTGTACTTCTGTATCTCATACCGCACCTCTTCCGAAATATTTTTTATATTCTATCATACCTGCTGCATAAATGCAGAAAGACCCCCTCCTTCGCAAATCCCTCCGCAGCAATTATCAACTTTGCCAAAACCTTTTACAAAGATATTAAAAACTCCAACAAATTATGAAAAAACAAAAACCCGAAGCCATCATAACCTCGGGTATCATGTCTGGTGGATCATCAGGGGTTCGAACCCCGGACACCCTGATTAAGAGTCAGGTGCTCTACCAACTGAGCTAATGATCCGTCAACGAAAAACATTATATCATCACGATTATATCCTGTCAAACGCTTTTCTTCAAGTATTCCGGCATTATCCGAAATTGTAAAACAATCATCAATAGTGGATTCCATACTTCTTTTTCAGTTCACCAACATCTCCGCGCATATCACGGCTGCACTCATTCAGCACCATTTTTTAATGAGTACCTTTACGCTTTATAAACAGCATCCTTTTAGCACTTGCCATCCTATAAACATGAGCTAATTCCCGTTTATAAGCACTCATCAATTCTTCCGATATTCCTCCCCCAAATAAGTTCTTGCGGCAGCATCAAAAGAAATATTTTCCGATCCATTCAATTTTAGCGCCACGCAATTGAGCAAACTCAGCGAATATGCTATAATGTCTTTCGTCAGGCGCCTATAGCTCAGGGGATAGAGCACTGGTCTCCGGAACCAGGTGCGAGGGTTCGAATCCCTCTAGGCGCTCCATTTATTTTGAAACATTCTCGTTATAATCATAAAGTTGCACAAAACACTAAATTGTCGGCATATAGCACATAAAGAAGGTCGTAAATTAATAATGCGCCTTCTTTTTTATTTCATCAATCAGTATTTATAATCATTTTTCATCAATAAATATCCGTGGAATCCGTCTTAGCCCACAAAGAATTTCATAATGAATTGTACCGGCCAGTTCTGCCAGCTCATCCACTTTAATTTCTTCCTCCCCCTGTTTTCCGATAAGAACGACTTCATCACCAGGCATTACGGTATCATCAACAGCCGCCATAAGCTGATCCATACAGATACGCCCCACGATAGGACAGCGTTTCTCTCCAATAAGAACTGCGCCTTTATTAGAAAGTGCACGGGGATATCCGTCTGCATATCCGATAGGAATCGTAGCGATTCTCATATCCTTTCCTGCTGTATATGTAGCACCATACCCTACGGTTTCTCCCTTATGCACCACCTGCACATGGGTAATATGGCTTACTACAGTCATCATATACTTTAAATCCAGATAATTCAGCATTGTATTTGAGGGAGAAGGCCCGTACTGGATAATCCCCGGACGCACCAGATTGTACCAGCTTTCAGGAATATCCACGACCCCCGCGCTGCTTGCTGCGGAAATAACCAAATTCTCCAATGACGGCATAGCGGAAAGGGCCTCTTCAAATTCTGCCAGTTGTTTATACGTTTTACTCTTATTTTTTGCATCAGCTGTTGCCAAGTGGGTAAACAACCCATGAATATGCAGGTGGGGATATTTTTTTAATTTTTCCAGAAAGACAGGTAAATCTTTTGCATGTGTACCGATTCGATTCATTCCCGTATCAATAGGAAGCATCACTTCCACCATTTTTTTTAAAGTGGACGCGGCTGTCTCCAATGCTTCCAAATTAGTCGTATCATCAACAGGAAGAATAAGTTCTTCATTAACACCCACGGACATTTCTTCCGGAAGCGGCAGTCCAAGGACATAAACCGGACAATCAAAACCGGATGCCCTAACAACACGGCCTTCTTCCACTCGGGCTACCGCAGCACCGACGCAGCCTTCCTCTAAAGCTGCACGCAGGCACTCTACCGCCCCATGTCCATAAGCATTTGCTTTGATTACAGCAAGCGCCGGTACATTTTTTAAATGGCTGCGGATAACCCGCAGATTGTGACGAAACGCTCTTAAATCAATTTCCATGTATGATACCGGCATGTGTCTCCCTCCTTTTTAATAAGTTCTTTTTATTTTAATGCAACAACTGTAAAAAGTAAAAACATTTACAAAATAAAACTGATAGGGATATTTCCCTGCCAACAGATTCAATCCAAAAGAAATTGTTCAAACACATAGTTTCCAAGTGCCGCCCCTTTATAGGTCATTTGAATGTTCCCATTATTCAGGAAAATCATCTTTTCTTTCACCAGCTTTTTCACCACACTGCCATAAACTTCCATTATTTCTTTCCCATACCGCTGATAAAATTCTCTGCCATTGATGCCTTCTTTCATACGAAGTCCAAGAAATGCAAATTCTTCCATTTCTTCTTTTGGGGAAAGAGAAATTTTTTCTTCCACAGGCTCGTCTGCCGCCAACCGCTCTTCATACAGCCTTAAGTTAGAAATATTTTCCCACCGTTCATGCCCAATGCGGGAACAGGCAGAGGGCCCCAACCCTAAATAGTCTTCTAATTTCCAATACTTCCTGTTATGGGCAGATTGAAACCCTGTCCGCGCAAAACTGGAAATTTCATACCGCTCAAATCCGTAATGAGAAAGTATCCGACACATCGCCTGATACATTGCCCAACTGTCATTTTCTGACGGACGCGCCAGAATACCGCGCGACGCCATTTGGGAAAATCTCGTTCCTTCCTCCAAAATCAAACTATATACCGACATATGAGTAACCGGCAAGTGAACAGCGTACTTTAATGTCTTTTCAAAATCATCCACTGTCTGCCCGGGAAGTTCGCACATTAAATCAATGCTGATATTTCTAAAACCGAGTTTGAATGCCCGATTGACAGCTTTCTCCGCCTCAGCAGCCGTATGGCGGCGCCCAATTTTTACAAGAAGTTCATCACGATTAGTCTGTACCCCCACAGAAATACGATTGACACCCTGTTCCAAAGCATTTTTTAAATATGCTTCTGTCATATCACAAGGATTCATTTCCATCGTAATTTCCGCATTCTCATAGATATGAAAATACCGGTGCAATGCTTCTATAATGCTTTTTAATTGATTTCCGGACAACACGGAGGGTGTTCCTCCGCCTAAATAAACCGTATCACAAAGTTTATCCTCAAAAAGTTTGCTTTTATTTTCCATTTCCTGCACCAGCGCATCAAGGAAACTGTCCGTCAATTTGCTGCCTACAGAATAAAAGCCGCAATAATAACAGCGGCTTCGGCAGAATGGAATATGTAAGTAAAGGCCAAGCGTTTTGGAATCAGTCATCTTTTAATACCGCCATGAAGGCTTCCTGGGGAATTTCTACGCTTCCCACCTGTTTCATACGCTTTTTCCCCTCCTTTTGTTTTTCCAGAAGCTTTTTCTTCCGGCTTACGTCACCGCCATAGCATTTGGCGAGGACATCTTTCTTATAAGCTTTAATCGTTTCTCTTGCAATAATCTTACTTCCTACCGCTGCCTGGATCGGCACCTCAAACTGCTGGCGCGGAATAATGTCTTTCAATCGGAGCGCCAATACTCTGCCACGGGATGCTGCATTGCTTTTGTGGACAATAATAGACAACGCGTCAATAAGATCCCCGTTCAGTAGAATGTCCAGTTTAACGGCATCTGTTTTTTGGTAACTGGAAATCTGGTAGTCCAAAGAAGCGTACCCCTTCGTTGCCGACTTCAACTTATCAAAGAAATCAAAAATAATTTCCGCCAATGGAATTTTATAAGATAAATCCACACGTGTTTCATCCAGATAAGTCATCGTCTGAAATTCACCACGACGATTTTGCACCAATTCCATTACATTACCCACCATGTCAGAAGGCACAAGTATTTCTACCTTGGCAATCGGTTCTTCTATATGCTCAATTTTTGTCATAGGCGGCAATTCCGCCGGATTATCCACGGCTATCATCTCCCCGTCTGTCTTGAATACATGATAGATAACCGACGGTGCCGTTGTAATCAATTTTAAATTATATTCCCGTTCCAGACGTTCCTGGATAACATCCATATGGAGCAGCCCGAGGAAACCGCAACGAAATCCGAAACCAAGTGCCTGTGACGTCTCCGGCACATATTCAAGCGCTGCATCATTGAGCTGCAACTTTTCCAATGCCATCTTCAGCTGATCATAATCTTTACTTTCAATAGGATAGAGGCCGCAGAAAACCATAGGCAGCGCCTTACGGTATCCGGGAAGAGGTTCTTTGGAACCATTTTCAGCAGATGTAATCGTGTCACCTACTGCACAGTCTCCTACATTTTTTATGCTCGCCGCTACATATCCCACAGATCCACAAGTCAAAACAGTAGTAACTTTGGGAAGAGGCGTAAAGTATCCTACTTCTGTAACTGTATACACTTTCCCTGAAGACATCATCTTTATTTCCATACCTGGCCGGATTTCCCCATCCATAATACGGACATAAGCAATAGCACCTTTGTAGGGATCAAAGATGGAATCAAAAATCAGACAGCGGAGCGGCTTATCGGAACGGTCTTCCGGCGGCGGAACTAATTCCACAATCCGCTCCAGCACATTCTCTACATTAAGACCGGTTTTAGCACTTACCGGAACCGCTTCTGACATATCCAGCCCGATAACATTTTCCACTTCTTTCTTTACCCGTTCCACATCGGCGCTGGGTAAATCAATTTTATTAACAACCGGGATAATTTCCAAATTATTATCAAGCGCCAGATATACATTGGCCAAGGTCTGCGCCTGTACGCCCTGTGTCGCATCAATGATAAGAATGGCTCCCTCACAGGCAGAAAGGCTTCGAGACACTTCATAGTTGAAGTCTACATGCCCCGGAGTATCAATGAGATTCAGCTCATACATTTCTCCATTTTTATATTTGTACATTAAACGGGCAGACTGCTCTTTAATCGTGATACCTCTTTCCCGTTCCAGTTCCATTGTATCCAGTATCTGCGCTTCCATATCGCGCTTCTGCACGGTTCCCGTCATCTCAATAAGACGGTCCGCCAGTGTAGACTTGCCGTGATCAATGTGGGCAATAATAGAAAAATTCCTGATATGGTTCGTATCCATAGTCTCTCCTGCATGGTTATTTATCGACAATTATTCGTATTTCATTCAGTACACATTATAGCAGAACCTCAAAGCGGGGAAAACTAATTTCCATGCCATTTTCTCATGACCGGCATAAGAATAGCAAGTAAAACCATAATGATCCCTGTTCCTTCAAACAAACCGAACATCGTTCCAAAAAGGAAATAGGATGCGATGACAGAAACGGCCGGTTCCACGGTCGCGGTCACTGATGTCTGCTCTTCAGTCAACCATGCAAGTCCGGCATTATAGCAAATGAAAGCAATAACCGTACCGCAAATAATAATCATGAATATATCAAAAAGTACATCATCATGAAAGAACGTGCCTAAATCAGTAACAGGATCAGCCATATACCCCATTATACCGCCGAAAAGCATGCCGAACATAAGAAGAAATGAATTATCCAGTGTCATCATCAATTGCTTTGGATAAATGGAACAAAAAGCATAAAATACGGCGGACAAAATACTGTAATAGATGCATTCCGCAGGAACAGACAATGTCCGGGGATCTCCCCCTGTCGCCAGAAGAAATACACCTCCTACCGCCAGCACCACAGCAAACATGTCACCCATCCCCGGTACCTTTTTTCTTCGCAGAGCCCCCCAGCAGATAACAAGTGCGGGGCATATATACTGAATCACCGTAGCCACAGCCGCGTTTCCCGCACCAATTCCCGCAAAATAAGTATGCTGCATAAGCATGAGCCCCAGACCGTAAAAAATAAGTTTGATCCATAATGTAGGATATTCCTTAAGTATCCGCATAGACCGCCCCAAGGTTCCCCGCATAAAAGCAATCACGAAAATAATAAGTGCCGTAGAAATCATACGGAAAACAGTCAGGTCCATAGCGGTATGATCATTATGTGCAAGAAAATGCTGGGCCGCAAGCCCGCTTCCCGCCCACATGGTTCCGGCAATTACCACTAAAAAAACTGCAAAGGATTTCATAGCGTCTCCTTGCGTATCAAACATACACGCACAAACTTATTTTTAAATTTATTCTTTAATATTAACAAAAAACTGTTCCCCTGCAAGGATGTCAAGAAAACAGTTTTGGGTTATAGGACAAAACGTGTTGATGGCTAACCCAAAAAACAAGCAAGAAATGAATCGGATTTATGTAATTCTGACCACACAATAGCATCTCCCCATGTGGGAATTGAATCCTCTAATTTGGCTCGTTCATTCATCGCTTTATATAGTTTAGAAATGCTCCTGTCAGTGGGCATTACCTTTAGGATTTCAGATGCAGAAAGCGGTTTCGGTGAGTAGAAGTAACACCACCAGAAACCCGCTTTTATGCATCTTTCAATGGACATCCCCCGATGGTTTCTAAGCATCGTTCTTAATTGTGCATTTATTCCGCCTTCTATACGGTTATTGGTCGATGGTAGTTCTTCTCCATAAGACAACGATTCATCCAAATAGGTAAATAATGTGTTTTGCCGCACTAATCTGACCAGTGACCGCTCGGCCTTTAGTAAACGTTCATGCATAGGGCGAAGTTTGCCTTTTTCATCTCGTGTCATTTCACTAAGAAAGGTCTTATGCTTTATTCTCCAGTTTATCAATCGGGTTACCCAATGACCTGCTTGCTCCATGTCTTTTATCATCAGCAAATCCCTTGCTATCATGTACATCTCAATACCGGCAATGGTTTTAGGTCTACCGGTTGTATATCTCTTTACCTGGAGGAAGGCATGGAAAGTACAACGCTGCAACTTAGCCTTGGGCCAGACTCTTTTTAGTGCTTTCCGGAAGCCGTGGCCTCCATCAGAAACGACCATAGCGGGAGCCGCAATTCTCTGCATCAATGCTTCCCATGCTCTGGAATTCTCATAGCGGCACAAATACCATCCAAGTACGTTTTCTTCGTTGCAGCATATTAAAATACAAGCTTTTCTGGACAGATAAATCCCATCCACATATAACAACATTCATCGGACTCTCAATTTTAGGCGGCATAGGCCAGATTTCCCAAAACTTAGATATTTTCCTTCGAAAACCACGACCGTCGTCAGGCATGGATTTTTGCACATCCTTACCAAATAACCACTGAATAAAGTGCTTAAAATCATGAGCCGTCTTATTAATCGGATTCACAAAGACAGAATGACATTCTTTGCAGTACCACCGTTGCCTTCCTGTACGAGTTTTACCATATTTTGAGCAAAAGAAACCGCAATATAAACACCTAACTTGTTTCATAAGGTTCTCCTTTTAAAATAAACATATTACTAAATTGCGATATCAAATCGGACAGTCACACAGAAAAATTATGTAGCGGATGAAAGTCGAGCAATCTGCTCCTTGAAAAGCTCTTCCGGTGTGTGATAGCCAA
>OJPS01002484.1_pt1 | contig 10490 bp, 9 predicted proteins | sample 1598551 | NCBI WGS metagenome assembly OJPS01 (sample SAMN03922488, study PRJEB24848) | human gut metagenome | isolation source: stool sample | host: Homo sapiens | place: Germany | collected 2011-05 | reverse complement strand
TTTCTCTGGAGGGATACGATGTCTTGCAAGCGGAAAATTGCGCATCGGGACTGAAGATACTACAACGCGAAACTCCCGACGTGGTATTGTGCGATGTGAAATTACCCGACGGTAACGGAGTCGATCTGGTGGCGAAAATCAAAGCGGCGGTACCGGAATCCGAAGTGATTCTTCTGACGGCTTACGGCAACATACCCGACGGAGTACGGGCTATCAAGAACGGCGCGTTCGATTATATCACCAAGGGAGACGACAATAACAAAATCCTTCCGTTGCTGAGCCGTGCGACGGAGAAAGCGCAGATGCAGCGGCGTCTGGCGCGTTTTGAAGCAAAAATGTCCGACGAACATTCGTTCGACCGTATCATCGGTTCCTCCGGAGCGCTCCGTCAGGCCGTGGATCTGGCACGCAAAGTCGCCGCGACGGACACGTCGGTGCTGCTCACGGGCGAAACCGGAACAGGCAAAGAGGTCTTCGCGCAAGCGATCCACCACGCCGGTTCCCGCGCCAAAGAGACATTCGTCGCCGTCAACTGCTCGGCCTTTACGAAAGACCTGCTCGAAAGCGAACTTTTCGGATATCGTGCCGGCAGCTTCACGGGTGCGACAAAAGACAAAAAAGGGCTATTCGAAGAAGCCGACCACGGCACACTGTTTCTCGACGAAATCGGAGAAATGCCTGTCGAACTGCAAGCCAAGCTGTTGCGCGTACTCGAAAGCGGCGAATTCATCAAGATCGGCGAAACCCTACCGACCAAGGTCGATCTGCGTATCATCGCCGCCACGAACCGTAACCTCGAAAAAGAGATCGCCGCCGGCAATTTCCGCGAGGACCTTTATTTCCGGCTGTCCGTGTTCCATATTCACCTGCCCTCTTTGCGCGAACGTCCGGGCGATATAGGCGGCTACATCGACTTTTTCGCCGCACAATTCGCCTCGAAAATGGGCAAGCGCATCAAGACGATCGACAAGGCCTATATCGAGGCCCTCGAACGCCACGCATGGCATGGCAACGTCCGCGAATTGCGCAATGTAGTGGAACGCAGCCTGATTATGGCTGATGGGGATACGCTGACCTCCGACTGCCTTTCGCCGGAATTCCGCATGACTTCCGAAAGCGGCGCCTCGGCCGATTCCCTGACCCTCGAAGAGATCGAGCGCCGCCATATCCTTCGCGTGCTGGAGCACACGCATGGCAACAAAGCCGAAGCCGCGCGACTTTTGGACATCGGTATCGCAACGCTCTACCGCAAGTTGGAAAGCTACGGAGTAAAGTGACCTACCTACAGAAAAGACTGCTCGCTCAAAACGATCAAGCTGTCTTTTCTTAAACGCGTAAGATAAGGATATAATCTGGAAAGCCCTTTCCTCCCGCCAGAGAGAATATTTAATATTGCTCTTATCTTTGCAATAGCGAGAAAAATAGAAACCGGCGATTCTCGTCTTATCGAAAAAACGACCCATATGCCTGTCGACCGGAAAAAGCCGTCGCGCTCACGAATAGATCGGGAAAAACGAACCGTAGAATACATGGTCGGCCTGTACTGCAGGAAAAAGGAGGGATATCCGATACCGTGCGCCGAATGCGCCGCCCTGATCCGGTATGCGCACGACAGGCTGGACCGATGCGTTTTCGGCGAAGCGAAAACGAGTTGCCGCCGCTGTCCCGTTCATTGTTACCGGCCGGCCATGCGGGAAAAGATGAGACGCGTCATGCGTTTCTCGGGGCCGCGCATGCTGCTTTACTCTCCCCGGAGGGCGATCGCTCACTGGCTCGGGGAGATCTTCGGACGATGATTGTCTGTCATGGGCCGGCCGACAAACCGTGATCCGGCCCCCGCCCTTTATCTCCCGCATCCGGGCACGAACGCCGAAAATAGCTGCTCACACCGAATCCGGCAGTTCTCGTATTCCGGTTCCGGCAACAAATTTCCACCGCGTCGCTACGGCATGTGTATCCGTTCAATAGAGCCGGAAGCGCTTCCGAAACGAATCGCCGAGAAAACTGTGGTACGAACGTTGTTCCCAGAAACGACGTAAGCCGGCCAAACCGGAACGAATCGAAAAAACGCATTGGGAATGAACAGAAAAAATACGACCGCTCGGACCGACAGCCAGCCGGACTGCTCGGGACCGGAGCATGTCAGCACCAGAACGCAACTGACGCCTTGCGACACGCCTCCGGTTCCGAGGAGAACCGAGCAAAACTCGGACGAGGTCGTCCCCGAACGGACCGTCGAACAGGATGTCACCGCGATCAATCCGGACATCAACAGCATGGACAGCCGAGGATAACCCCTCTCGATTATTTAACGTAAAAAACATAGAATCATGAAAAAAGAAGGCCCGTACGAGTATCGCAGCGACAGCTACGAAGACCGGCTGAGCGACCGGATAGACGAATTCGACCGGACGGTCAGAGACACGAAGAAAGAGATAAGGCAGGCAGCCCGCGACGCCAAGCAGGAAGTAAGACAACAAAAACGGGATCAAATCCGAGACCTCAAGGAGCGCGTAGGCGAAGTCAAGGACCATGCCGAGGAGTACTCGAACCGGTATGAAAACCGCGTCGACGATATCGACAAACGCGCCCGCGAGCTGAAAAAAGAAATCCGTCAGGAAGCCAAGCAGGCTAAAAAGGAGATCAAAGAGCGCAAAAAGCGTTTCAAGGAAGGCGTAGAAAGCATTCGGGACGACTTGACCGACGAATCGCAGTACCATGACTATCGCACGTCGGGAACGGCTCCTATGAGCTCCGAGGGCAACTATCGGGCAAGAGACGCTTACGGCACCGTAAACAATTACGAGGAACGGATACTGGACCATGCCGACCGAACCGCCGAGCGAATGCAGCAAGACGTAAACGACGCGGCCGAGCGCATACGCAAGAAAGTAGACCGTCTGTAACTCATAAGGTAAGTAGTAGAGGCCGGGGGATTAGCCCGGCCTCTGCTACGTTTCAAAAACGAATAAACGAACGCGCACTTTTCCAAACGTCCCGTCCCGTTTCCGCCATCGGGCCGAAGCGTCGGACCGTAACAGGAAAACGGTATAATTTTCGCAGGACAATCCCGAAAAACGACTTTATGAATTCGCACGAACGAGCCGGAGAACTCCAAGCCGAGCCAAGCGCAGACTCCCATAACGCATGGTGGAAAGAAGCCGTGGTCTATCAGATCTATCCGCGCAGTTTCATGGACAGCGACGGCGACGGCATCGGCGATCTGCAGGGAATCGTTTCCCGCCTGGACTACGTCAAGAATCTGGGCGTCGACGTGATCTGGCTGAATCCGATCTACGATTCGCCGAACGACGACAACGGGTACGACATACGCAACTACCGCCGGATCATGGCCGATTTCGGCACGATGGACGATTTCGACAACCTGCTCGCCGAAGTCCATTTCCGGGGAATGAAACTCGTACTCGATCTGGTCGTCAATCATACGAGCGACGAACATCCGTGGTTCGTCGAAGCCCGCAAATCGCGCCTGAATCCCTTCTACGACTTCTACCACTGGTGGCCGATCGAGAACGGAGAGCCTCCGCGACGCAAAAGCTTTTTCGACGAGGAAGGGAACGCATGGAGGTACAATTTCGCGACGATGTCCTACTACCTGCACTATTTCTCCCGCAAACAGCCCGACCTGAAATGGGAGAATCCCCGGGTTCGGCATGAAATCTACGAACTGATGAGATTCTGGTTCGACAAAGGGATCGACGGCTTCCGGATGGACTCGATCCCCTACATATCGAAAGACATCTCGTACCCGGAAGTCGACTCGCGCAAATATCCCGACATGTTCGACTACTATTCCCAAGGGCCGCATCTGCACGATTACCTACGGGAAATAAACGAGCAGGTCACGAGCCGGTATGCCGTAATGACCGTCGGCGAAGGCTCGGGCGTCAAGCCGCCGGACCTGCACCGTTTCGTCGAGCCGTCGCGGCGAGAGCTGAACATGCTTTACACGTTCGAGATTCCCGACTTGCGCAAGACGACCAAGCCCGACGCACCGGATACCGGAATCGACTATAGCCTGCTGGCGGTCAAGAAGATGTTCGCCGAACTGGACCGAGCGGCCGGCGACGGCTGGCCGGCCATCTATTTGGGCAACCACGACCAGCCCCGCATGGTCAGCCGCTTCGGAAGCGATGCGCCGGAGCATCGAGAAAATGCGGCCAAGATGCTCGCCACCTTCCTGCTCACGATGCGCGGGACGCCTTTCTGGCTGGCCGGAGACGAAATCGGCATGAGCAACATCCGCTTCGAGAACATCGACGACTACAACGACATCGATACGCGAAACCGTTACTTGCAGATCCGAAAGGAAGGAGGCGACCTGAAAGCCTTTCTCGAGGAACAGAAGCAAACGGCTCGCGACAACGCCCGGACGCCTTTTCAATGGGACGGCAGCGAACGGGCGGGATTCACCACAGGAGTGCCTTGGCTGAAAATCAACCCGAACCGAAAACGGGTCAACGTGGAGAACGAGCAGAACGACCCCGATTCGGTGCTGAACTATTTCAAAAAGGCGATGCGGCTCCGCAGGTCGAACCGCGAACTGATAATCGGAAGCTTCCGACTGACCGACGCCGACAACAAGCAAGTATTCGCCTACGTGCGCGAAGGCAACTACGAACGGTTCCTCATTCTGCTCAACTTCACGCCGAAAGAAGCCTGCGCCACGGTCGATACCGACACGACGGATGCGGAAGTCCTGCTGAGCAACTACAGCGATCGCACCAGGATCGAGCCGTCCGGCCCGATCGCGCTCCGGCCTTTCGAGGCGATCGTCTGCCGCCTGCCGCCCGATGCGGCTCCCCAAACGGCAACTCTGTAGCGGGCGTACATAAAAAGAAGCTCACACCTCGCGCTCCGGCCGAATCGTCGCTATAATGCGCGGCATACGACATATATCCCTATATTTGCAGCCGGCTGCGGATCGGAAAGAAATGCCTTTCCAGTCTTGCTCTACCATATACGATATAGCTCAGGAAGAGACAACTTTCAGCCCCACGATGGATACGATCAGCGTAAAGATAAAGAAAAGTCTCCCGAAACTTACAGGCTCTTTAAAGAAAACGATACCTATTATAACCGTACCGACCGCGCCTATACCCGTCCAAACGGCATAAGCCGTTCCGATAGGCAAGGTTTTCAGTACTTTCGTCACGATGTACAGACTAAGCGCGATGGCGCTTGCCGTACCTATGCTCCATAAGCCTTTCTCCAAACCCTCGGTCTTGCTCGCCTTGCTCAGGCAGTAAGTGAAAACGAGCTCCACGCACCCGGACACCACCAAAAGAAACCAGTTCATAACTTCCATTTTTGCGGAATGCAAATTTCCGCATTCGGATCTCATCCCGCTTTTACATGTTTTAAAAGCCGTTTTTACATTTGATAAATTCATCTTATCCGGGCCCGGATACGGCTCAGACTGACTTGAGAAATACCCAGATAAGAAGCTATTATGCCTAACTGAACCCTTTGCACTATGTCGGGATACTCGCCTAGAAGCTCTCGATATCTCTCCAACGATGTCTTGAATTGCCGTGCTATGAACAATTTCTCCGACTTTATACATGCGCATTCCGCGTATCTGCGTCCCCAGTTGGCAATATGTATATCGTTCAGATACAGCTCCTGAAGCCGCTCTAAAGCGATCTCGTACAATATACAGTCTTCCAGAAGCTCCACCGTGGCATACTCTCCCAAGCCGGCCGAAAGAGTCTGCAAAGGCAACACGAGATCCCCCTCCTGACCGAACCAAAACGTAACTTCCTTATCGTCCTTATGGGTATATGCCCGAACGATCCCCTTTTTGATAAAATAGGATTTAGTCTCCATTTTATTTTCCCGGTGCAAATGGAAATTTTTGGGGTATTCCACTTCCGACACAGAGCCAATCAACGTATCGAGGGAAGTCTGGGGCAACCGATAGATTTTATTTATGATATCGCTGACATCCATACCTATCAAGCTATCGCATGCATAAATGAACTATTCCTGTACAAAAGTACAAAAAGGAACGGACCGAAATCGATCCGACCGATCCTTTTTCACTCTGCTCGTCGGGCCTCTCGCCGCATGGAGTCCAGCCTTCCGGGCCGCAAAATTCCGCTTGCGCTCCTTCGGATACATACTCCGACGGCTTGTATAGACGAGCATGGCGGCCTGTCTGTCGCAGCCCTATAAATTCCCGCGCGCAACGTTTCGCACGACAACCGAAAATAACGGGGGAAACCGCTCTGTCCGAAGCCTGCAACCGCTACGGTAGCGACCGCCTCCGTACGCCGTTCGGTCTTGGCACGGTCCTACAGACTCCCGTTCAAGCAAACAGGATATAATATACTATTTGTCAATCGATTAACACACGTTTCTCAAATTCACCATTCTGCCATGCACTTATTTTATGCCAGCTATCGGCATAACTTAACAAAAAATAATTAACTTTACATTGTTTTCTTGCTAAAAATCAAGATTATGAAAAAAATCTTATTCCTCGCGCTCGCCGCAGTGTTGACCTCGACCGCGTGTAAGGACAATACGCCGAACCGATTCGACGGGGTGATCGTAGACGCCTCGATGAATACCGTTACGGTGAAGGCCCTCACGGGAGACGACACGTACACGTTCTCGCTCGACGAAGCGGACAAGACGGATGCGAACGGCCTGCTCATCGGCAACCTGATTTCGGTCTCCTATCTGGGGAAAATGTCGGAAATCACTCCGGCGACTCAGGTCGCCACGGACGCAACGTATGCGAAAGCCATAGGCAAATGGACCATGCCCGATCCGATCGATTCGACGAAGCGGATGGGAGTCGAACTGCAAATCGAAGGCAAGGCCGGTTCCATCAACATGGCGACGCTCCCTATCGAATCGTGGGAGTTGCAGGGCGAAGCAGACAAGGTGATCCTCAAAGGCCGAAGCATCGGCAACGGACAGACCAGCGACTATACCCAAACAGCCACGATCGTCGAGAAAGACGGCAAGACATTCCTGAGCCTCGACGGAACGGAGACCATGTTGGAAAAAGAAAATTAAGCGGCTGCGAACCCTTAGTCTTTCCCAAGCCCCGTTTTCAGACGGGGCTTTTCCGTGAGCGCTCACCCAAACGGCGGTCCTCTTTGCACCAAAGCTTCTGAACCGGCCCCGGCCTTCTGAACGCCCGCTTTCAAACCGAAAACGCCGCGCAACCGGGCAATCGGCTACAGAAGCATATTATAAAGCCACGCTGCCAACGCCGCGCCGCACAGAGGTGCCGCGACCGGAATCCACGCATAGCTCCAGTCGCTTCCGCCCTTGCCTCGGATCGGCAACAGGGCATGGACAACGCGCGGCGCCAAGTCTCTGGCAGGATTGATCGCATAGCCCGTCGGACCGCCCAACGAAAGGCCGATCACCCAGACCGTGAACGCGACCGGCAGGGCGCCGACCGAGCCCAGTCCAACGGGCAACGTGGAGATATTGTCCGACAGCGTGATCTCTCCGACTGTAATGTAAAAGATGATAAACAGCAACGAGAACGTCCCGATCAGCTCGGTGAGAAAATTCCAGCCGGTGCGCCGAATTTCCGGAGCCGTACAGAAAACGGCCAGCTTGGTCCGAGGGTCCGGCGTCGCTTCGAAATGAGGCCTGTAGGCCAGCCAAACCAGAACCGCCCCGAGCGCGGCCCCGATCATCTGGGCCGACACGTACGGGAGCACCCGCTCCCAAGGAAACTGTCCCGTCAGCGCAAAAGCGAACGTAACGGCCGGGTTCAGGTGAGCGCCGCTGTAGGGAGCCGCCACGACGACCCCGACGAACACGGCCAACGCCCATGCCGTCGTAACGACCATCCAGCCTCCGGCATGTCCCTTGGTTTTGTCGAGTACCACGTTGGCGACTACGCCGTCGCCCATCAGGATCATAAGCATCGTCCCGAGTAATTCCGCTGTAAAAGGTGTCATAACTCCATTGTATTCGTTTCGTAGGGTTTCTTCCGTTTCGCCCTTTCGCTTTCCTGTCAGGCCCGCAATCCGGGCATAGTACGAGCGACGGGCCGCAGCGTCCGGCGCGCCGAGTCTTCTCATATCAAGGCAGGACCGGCTGTCATCTCCCGCCTATGAGCAGGGTTCAGGGAGCGATTAGGCCCCGTCGCCCGCCGGCCGGAGGGGCCGCAATGAAAAGCGGTACGCCCCGTCAGTCGTCCTTGGCCCAGCCTCCGGCGCGGCCGACGGCTTCATGCCAGCGCTCGATCCTGCGCTCGGCCTCGGACTGCGGCATTTCGGGCTCGAAGCGTCGCTCGACCTCGGCGTAGCGGCCGATCTCCTCCGTATCCCTCCAGAAGCCGACGGCCAGCCCGGCCAGATAGGCCGCTCCCATCGCCGTCGTTTCCAGAATCTTCGGCCGGACGACTCCGCCGCGCGTCAGGTCGGACTGGAACTGCATCAGGAAATTGTTCGCCACGGCTCCCCCGTCCACTTTCATTTCCGTCGAGCGCCGCGTCGCGTCGTGCTCCATGGCCCGGATCACGTCGTACACCTCGAAAGCGATGCCCTCGAGCGCCGCACGGACTATATGGGCCCTCGTCGTTCCTCGGGTCAGACCGACCAGAAGTCCCCGCGCGTACTGATCCCAATAGGGCGCGCCCAGGCCCGTCAGGGCCGGAACGAAATAGACTCCGTCGCTGTCGGCGACCGACAGCGCCAACTCTTCGGTCTCGTGCGCCGAGCGGACGATTTCCAAGCCGTCGCGCAGCCATTGAATCGCGGCTCCGCCGACGAAGACGCTCCCCTCGAGCGCATAAGTTATTTGCTCCCCTATCTTCCATGCGATCGTAGTCAGCATCCCGTTTTTGGAAAAAACCGGCCGGTTGCCGGTATTCATCATCACGAAGCAACCCGTTCCGTAGGTCGTCTTGGACATGCCCTGCTCGACGCAAAGCTGTCCGAAAAGAGCGGCCTGCTGGTCGCCGGCAATGCCCGAAATGGGTATCTTCGTCGAAAAGAGCGTCGTGGCCGTATCGCAGTAAACTTCGCTGCTGGCCTTTACTTCGGGCAGAATCGCCCGGGGAATACCGAACAGATCGAGCAGATCGTCGTCCCACTGTTGCGTGTGGATATTGAAGAGCATCGTACGCGACGCGTTAGACACGTCGGTCACATGCGCCCCTCCCCGCGTAAACCGCCAGACCAGCCAGCTGTCGATCGTTCCGAAGCAGAGCTTGCCCTTCTCCGCGCGCTCGCGCACGCCCTCGATGATGGCGGTGTTGTCGATCACGCGGATGCGCGCGCCCATGCGTTCCAACTCCGAAACGTACTTAAAGCGCGAATCGAAGATGTTCTCCGTCACCACGCTGGAACCCGTGCTCACGGTCAAAAGCGCAGTCATGGGCTGCTGCAAATCGGTGGGGAAGCCGGGATAGCCCTGCGTTTTTACGCTGATGGCGCGCAGGCGGCCATTGGAGCGCACGTGAATCAAATCGTCTTCTTCGCGGATGTACACGCCCATTTCCAGCAACTTGGCGGAAAGCGCCTCCATGTGCGTGGGAATGGCGCCGGTGATGATCACATCGCCCCCCGTGGCGGCAGCGGCGATCATCAGCGTGCCGGTTTCGATCTGGTCGGGAATGATGGTATAGTTGGAACCGTGCAGCGGACGCCCGCCGCGGATGCGGATAATAGAGGTACCCGCGCCCATCACGCGCGCGCCCATGCTGTTGAGAAAATTGGCCAAATCCACGATGTGCGGCTCTTTGGCCGCGTTATAGATGATGGTGGTGCCCGTGGCGGATACCGCGGTGAGCATGGTGTTCACCGTCGCGCCCACGCTGGGGCAATCGAGGTACACTTCGGCCCCCAAGAGCGAATCGCTTTTCACATCGATCACGCCGCCTAGCGTATCGACCCGCGCGCCGAGGGTAGTCATACCCTTGATGGTTTGGTCGATGGCGCGGGTGCCGATGTTGCAGCCGCCGGGCATGGGTACTTCCGCGCGCATAAAAATCCCCAGCAGCACAGGCGCCAGGTAATAGGAAGCGCGCATCCGCTGCGCCAGGTGGGCGGGCGGGGCATAGCTATCCACCGTGGTGGGGTCGACGCGCATCACGGAGCCGTTGAACTCTACCCTTGCGCCCAACGCGCGCAGCATTTCGATCAAAACGTGCACATCTTCTATATCGGGCAGATTTTCGATCACGCTGGGGGAAGAGCCCAGCAGCGCGGCGGGAATGATGGCCACGGCGGCGTTTTTGCCGCCGCTCACCGCGATTTGCCCCTCCAGGCGCATGCCGCCGTGAATGAGAAATTTCTCTCCCGCCATAGTCACCTCTCGTGCGCGTGGCAACCGGCGCAGTGCGCGCAATTGCCGCCGCAACCGCTTTTATGGAACGAAAATTGCCCTTCCCAAATCCGTTCAACGGGCGCGCCGCACTTTTCGCACACCGCGTCCTTCACGCGTTGCGCGCTCATGAGCGTCTCAAATTTGTGCCCGCATTTGGGGCA
>OJPS01002482.1_pt1 | contig 10499 bp, 10 predicted proteins | sample 1598551 | NCBI WGS metagenome assembly OJPS01 (sample SAMN03922488, study PRJEB24848) | human gut metagenome | isolation source: stool sample | host: Homo sapiens | place: Germany | collected 2011-05 | reverse complement strand
ATCGCGCACTGGCCAGCCGCCCTCTTTTTCCTCGCAACAGAAGCTCTTTCCCATCAGGCATTCCTTGCAGTGCCCGCAGCCCATAAACAGCGGCGCAACACGGTCGCCCACCTCGACATTTTTCACATTTTCTCCCTTTGCAAAAACAATGCCCGACCATTCATGGCCGCCCGCCATGGGAAATCCCTGATGGTTTCTCAAGCCCATCCACTGCTGATAGTCTGTCGTACAGATATTGCATGCCTCCATTTTCAGCAGGACATCATCCGGCCCCATTTCGGGCAGAGGCTCTTCGTGCATCTTTGCCACTTTAGGCTCCATGATTGCCGTAAAAAAATGCGTTTTTGGAATGTTCATGTTCTTTTCCTCCTAAAAATTCTCTCTAATTTCTATTCTGCAACGCCCTTGGCGTTCCATACCCGCTATTCATTTCTATTTTTGGATGGCTATATTATATCATGCGAAAAAGAAAAAAGACAGAGATTTCCTCTGCCTTTTTAATAGGGGATCTCCTCCGCTTCCCTATCCGCCATCTCATAATACCGCGCCACCACCATCTGCTTTAGCGCTTTTTCTTCCAAAACACTCTCCGAAAGGCCGGAAAACCGCTCTATCGCGGCCTCTATGCCGCGCTCGGAAATTTCCTTCTGCACTTCCTGCGCCCCTGCATCCTGCTCGTTTTTAAAGTAGTAGGCTGCCGCCAGAACCTTTGCCAGAAAATGCGGAACTCTCCCATGGCGCAGGCAGCAAAGCGCAGGGCCCACAACTCTATCCCCTTTGGCAAGCTTTCTTGGCAAATCCTGCGCCACGCGCTCCAGCAGGTCGTCCGAGGAGGGGCTGGACCACATTTTCCACTCCTGCCTTTGAAAATCCCTCCAGATCTCCTGCATGGAGATGCCGAATTCCTGAGAAACGGCATAAAGGCTTTCCCTTTCCGCCAGCAGCACGCTGCGCCGGATTTTTGGATCTGCCGTAGCCTCCCGAATCAGCCGCACGCCCGCCCTCTGCCCCAGCACAGCCAGGGCAAAATGCTTCATATTAATGGCCCAGATTTTATGCACCAGGCGAATTGGCAGCCTATCCTTTAGCACAATATTGACCCCTTCGGGCACGCCCCTTCGAAAGCCATCCCGGTCTGCAGGCAGGCTGGGCTCATCGCCGCCTGTGGCTGCAAGGGGATCTTCTGTTAGCATTTCCGGCGTGGGCGCCACGCTGAGGCGGGAAACCAGGCATTCCACCATTCCCACCTTCTGAGCCAGGTATTCCTTCTGTTCCTGCGTTTTCAGGTTTTTCTCGATGGCTGAGCGAATCTGAGGAGAGGGCTGAAGGAAGTTCACGCAGATGAGCAAGTCCATCGGGGAAGTTTCCCCCTCCGCCAGTCTTTTTTGGATGCCATCTGCCAGCAGCCTTCCCACATCCTCGATAGCCGCCGGAAAAATGGGAAGCGCCACATAGGGCGCGCGGCTCACCGCATCCACACACCTGCTGTATTCCTCATCCATCCCAAAGGCATCGTAGTCCGCAATCTTTACCCTTGTAAAGCTGCCGTCCGCATGCGTGCGGAACAGCGTATAGCTCCCCGCTTCCCGCATCTGCCTGGCCTGGAGGGCATGGTGCGTCAAAAACACGATGTGATAGCCCGCATCCACGCCAAAAATATCCGCCAGATAGCTTTTGGCGATTTTTCCTGCTCCTACAATCACAAGTTGCTTAGGCGCGATTGCCAAGACCGCTTCCCCCTCTTTTTCTCTGTTTTTCTCTTCCATCGCCGCATTTTGGGCGTGCTCTCCTATTCATAGTGGATATCGAAGGGATCCAGATTGGAAAGCTCGTAATACTGCCCCACGATGAGCTGCTTGAGCAGCCGCTCGGCCAAAACATCATCCGAAAGGCCGCAGAACCTGGAAACGGCCTCGCCGATTCCCTCTTCCAAAACGCATTTTTGGATTTCCACTGCACCCGGATCTGCCGGATTTTTAAAATAGAAGCCCAGCGCCGCGCCCCGGGAAAGAAAATAGGGCATGCGCCCATTCTGAATGCAGCAAAGCGCCGGGCCAATCAGGCGATCGCCCTTGGCCAGCTTGCGCTTCATATCCTGCGCGACACGCAGGCAGGTATCCTTATTGTTATCGTTGGCGCTATCGGCAAAATATTCTTCCCTGCTCTGCGGTTCTTCCTGCTCTATCTGCTCCTGTGTAAAGCCGCAGGCATGGCAGACGGCAAAATTCGCCTCGCTTTTTGCCAGGATGGCGCATCTCATGATATCCGGGTCTTGCCCGCTCTCGCCGATATATGTTTTTCCCTTGAACTGCCCATAGAGCGCAGTAATGCAGTGCGACATATTGGAAACCCAGATCTTATGCACCATCCACCCGGGAACATTGTGCTTGAGCACAAAGTTTACGCCCTGGGGCGGTTCGCCTTTCAGCGGATCGGCATCCACCGGCAGAAAATCCACATCGCTGCTGTAGCATACGAGGGGATCTTCCCTGAGCATTTCCGGCTGCGGGTTTGCCCCGTTTCTTTGCACAAGCGTTTCGCTCAGGCCAATGTTATCCTTAAAATACCGTTTCTGCTCGGGGGTTTCCAGCTTCTCCTGAATGTATTTTGAAAAAATCTGCGTGGCATTTAGAAAATTGACACAGATATAGATATCCAATGGCTCGCCGTTTTGCTGCGCCACTCTTTTTTTAATGGCATCCGCCACCATATGGCCAATGGATTCGCACGCTCCCGGGAACACATGCACAGAGGCATAGTTTGTGCGGCAAAGCGCATCGACGCACTGCTCGTATTCCGTTTGAGTGCAGAAAGCATCGTAGCCCGAAATCACTGCGCGGCTGTGCGTGCCATCTGCATGCCGCTTGATGATGAGGTATTTTCCCTGCTTGCGCAGCGCCTTTGTGAGGTCTTGCGAATATTCAAGGAATGTCAGATGATACCCCCCAGCAGAAAAAAGCTCTGCCAGATAGCCGCGCCCAATCTTTCCCGCGCCTATTAAAACCGCTTCTTTTTTAGGCATAATAAAACCTCCCTGCCCTTCTCTTCTAATCTCCCTTTCATGATAAACGCCAAAAAGAATTCCGTCAACAAAAAACGCAGCCTCCAGCCCCTGGGTGTTTTGCACAAAAAAGAGCCGGCAATTGCCGGCTCTTTTTCATGTTTAGTCCATCACATAGGGCAGAAGAGCCATAACGCGCGCGCGCTTAATGGCCGTAGCCAGCTCGCGCTGGTGCTTTGCGCATACACCCGTTGCCCTTCTCGGGGCGATTTTGCCCGTCTCCCCGATAAATTTCTTCAGCTTCGCTGTATCTTTATAGTCGATGCTCTTCGCCTTCTCGGCGCAGAATGCACAGACTTTCTTCCGGGGGCGTCTGCCCCGCGGCCTTCTTTGTGCTCTCTCTTCCACTTCTTGCTCCTCCTTCTTTGGAATATTAGAACGGAAGCTCCTCGTCATCCACCAGAACATCGCTCATCTCAGATGCAAACAGCTCATCTTCCTTGGGCGCGGCGGGCGCGCTCTGATAGCTGCGGCTGCCGCCGGAAGAAGCGCCGGCGCCCGATGCTCCTGGTTTTGCGAGAAACTCGATATCGTCTGCCTGGATTTCCGTCACATAGCGCTTGGTTCCATCCTTGGCCTCATAGGAGCGCGTTCTAAGCTCCCCCACAACGGCTATCTGCTGGCCTTTTACCAGGTATTTTGCGCAGTTATCCGCAAGCCCTCTCCATGCCACGACATTGAAAAAATCCGCCTCTTCGCGGTTCATCCGCCGCGTCACCGCCACACCCAGCGTCGTGACGGATACGCCGTTTGGCGTTGTCCTGTGTTCCGGGTCTCTCGTGAGCCGGCCAACGATAAATACCTTATTCATTGCCTTACTCCTGCTCTTTTTTGACGACCATAAAACGCATTACATCTTCCGAAATCTTCAGATTTCTCTCCAGCTCGGCCGGCAGAGCGGGGGTTGCCTTGAAGTTCATGAGAACATAGTAACCCTCAGAAATGTAGTTGATGGCATAGGCCAGCTTTCTCATGCCCCACTCATCGATGCTTTCCACTTCACCGTTATCGCCTTTTACGATATCGGCAAATCTCGCGATGAGCGCTGCCCGCGCCTCTTCTTCTACTGTCGGCTTAATGATGTAGAGTAGTTCATAGCTGTTCATTGTTTCACCTCCCTTTGGACAATTGGCGCCAAATCCTTTTTGGCGCAAGGATGCCTGCTCACTTTATTTGCTGTGAGCCTAACTATTATAGCATCGAGCCAATCTGTTTGCAAGCCCTATTTTAGGGCATCGGCGCGGCTGTTCCCCTCTGTTTCTTGACTTGGCCTCCTTCAAAAACTATAATACGGTTAGATGATAGCATCACTACCATAAATGTTTCGGCGTTTAGGAAATCGGAGGAATTACATGAGCGAATGTACGCATGATTGCAGCTCCTGCCAGGCAGAATGCTCCAGCAGGACGCAGAGTTTTTTGGAAAAGCCGCATGAGCAGAGCAGCATTAAGAAGATCATCGGCGTCATAAGCGGAAAGGGCGGCGTAGGGAAATCTTCTATTACCGCGATGCTGGCCGTCGCCATGGCGCGCCGGGGGTTCCACAGCGCGATTCTGGATGCGGATATCACCGGGCCTTCCATTCCCCGGATGTTCGGAATCACCGAGAAGGCTACCGGAACGGAGAGCGCCCTTTTCCCCGTTTCCAGCAGAACCGGCATCGATATGATGTCTGTCAACCTGCTGCTTGAGCACGATACAGACCCTGTTATTTGGAGAGGGCCGGTCATTGCCGGGGTAATTAAGCAGTTCTGGCAGGATGTCATCTGGAAGGATGTGGACTATATGTTTGTGGATATGCCTCCGGGCACGGGAGATGTTCCGCTGACGGTTTTCCAGTCCATTCCGCTAAATGGCCTCATCATCGTCGCCTCTCCCCAGGAGCTGGTTTCCATGATCGTGGAAAAAGCCGCCAAAATGGCCCAGATGATGAATATCCCGATTTTGGGCCTTGTGGAAAATATGAGCTATATCCAATGCCCGGATTGCGGCAAGCAAATCCCGCTTTTTGGCAAGGGCGATTCCGAGGAATTGGCAAAAACCCTGGGCTTGCCCCTGCTGGCGAAAATGCCTGTGGACCCTGCCTTTGCGCAGCTCTGCGACAGCGGAAAAATCGAAGATTTCCAGACGGACAACCTGGATGCAGCCATCGCCGCCATTCTCGCCTGCTAAAGGCGCTGAAATCCGGCAGTAAAAACCGCAGCGGATTTGCTGCGGTTTTTTACTGCCTTATCAGAGATGCCCGCCTGTTTTAGGAGGGGTTCTTCTTTTCCTCATAGTGTTGGCGGATTTTTTCAAAGCTCTCATCGCTCAGAAAATGTTCAATGCGGCAGGCGTCTTCCGCCGCTGTCCTTTCCTGAACACCCAGCGCCATAAGGCAGCGCGTCAGCACCTGATGGCGCTCATAGATGCGCTGGGCAATCTCCATGCCCGGTGGCAGAAGCGTAATATGCCCATTCCCATCCACCTCAATATAGCCATTTTCCCGCAGCTGCTTCATGGCAACGCTGACGCTTGGCTTGCTGAAATCCAGCTCAGCGGCGATTTCCACCGCGCGCACATTTCCGTTGCGCTGCTGCAATATTAAAATCGTCTCCAGATAATTTTCCGCCGACTCCAGAATTTTCATCGCTATCTCCCATCATTTGGTATTACCGCAATGTTAGCATATGCTAATCCTTTTTTCAAGGGTGATTGGTTGACATCTCCCCGGGGCTGTGGTACACTTTTTTCGTAATTAGTTAGCCATAACTAACTATATGCTTGCCCGATGGCGCATTTTTGGATGATGGCGAGGCAAAAGCGCCTCTTCTGCCCGCCAGAAATCCAGCTATGAGATGTGGAGGTGCCTGCACGATGGAGCATACAGAACATGCGGATAGCCCGCGCACTTTTGCGCTTCCTGCTACGCGTCTGCGCTACCTTTTCGCACTGGAAAAGCTCTGCCAGGAAAATGGCGGAGCCCGTGCAGTGGAAATTGCGGCTCTGCTTGGCGTCACGCGCCCCAGCGTGCACCGCATGGTGGAAACTCTAAAAAAGCAGCAGCATATCTGCCAGGTGGGCGCCCTGCTCTTGCTGACGGCGCAAGGGCAACAGGTTTTGGATTATTATAGGGAGGATTTTCATATCTTCCTCTCTTTCTTCCAAAAACAGCTTGGCCTTTCCACCCTGGAGGCGGAGGATAACGCCATTTCGCTTCTTGGCGCCATCAGCCCGCGCTGCCGGCGGGTGCTCTCGAATTTCCTGGGAAAAGCCAGTTCTCCTCCTTTTGCATAGCCAGCTTCCTGTGCCCTTTTCCGCCTCTCCCACATAAAGAATAGTCCCCCATGCGCTGCATGGGGGACTTTGATTGCCTTATATTCTATTTGCCCTTTGCTTACTCCAGGTTCTCCTGCACACCAGGAATGACGGGAATGCCGGAAAAACCTCTCTCGAGATCCTCATCAGCGGGGATATAATCTGTCATCGCCCCGTTCTGGTAGGCGGTATAGGCAGCGAGGTCAAAATATCCCGTTCCTGTGAGCCCAAAGAGGATGGTTTTTGCCTGGCCGGCCTCCCGGCAGCGCAGCGCCTCATCGATAGCGACGCGAATCGCGTGGGCACTTTCAGGCGCGGGCAGAATTCCTTCCACCCGGGCAAACTGCGTGGCGGCATCGAACACTTTTGTCTGCTCCACCGCGCGCGCTTCATCCAGATATCCATCGTGATAGAGCTGGGAGAGAATCGGGCTCATGCCATGGTAGCGCAGGCCGCCGGCATGATTGGCCGAGGGGATAAAGGAGGAGCCCAGGGTATACATCTTGGCAAGCGGAGTGACTTTTCCCGTATCGCAAAAATCATAGGCAAACTTTCCGCGCGTCAGCGAAGGGCAGGATGCAGGCTCCACCGCAATAAAATGCGGGCTCTTTTTTCCGGCCAGGCGGTCTGCCATAAAGGGCGCCATAAGACCGCCAAGATTGGAACCGCCGCCCGCGCACCCGATGAGAATATCCGGGTATTCGCCTACTTTTTCCATCGCGGCCGCCGCTTCAAGGCCAATGATCGTCTGGTGGAGCAGCACCTGGTTCAGCACGCTTCCCAGCACATATTTATAGCCCTCTGTGCCCACGGCAACCTCCACAGCTTCGGAAATCGCCGTGCCCAAGCTGCCCGTTGAGCCGGGAAACTGCTCGTTCATCTTTCTGCCCAAGCTGGTTGTCATAGAGGGCGAGGGGATGACACTTGCGCCATAAGTTTGCATCAGCGCCTTCCGCTGGGGCTTCTGTTCCGCGCTGACTTTGACCATATAAACCCTGCAATCCAGCCCGAAATAGCCCGTCGCCATGGAAAGCGCCGTTCCCCACTGGCCCGCACCGGTTTCCGTCGTCACGCCTTTAAGGCCCTGCTGCTTGGCATAATAGGCCTGGGCAATGGCGCTATTTAGCTTATGGCTTCCGGAAGTGTTGCCCCCTTCGTATTTATAGTAGATTTTTGCCGGAGTATCCAGCGCCTTTTCCAGGCGGTATGCCCGCATCAGAGGAGAAGGGCGGTACATCCGATAGAATTCCCGCACCTGCTCTGGAATTTCGATATAGCGGTCTTTTGTATTCAGCTCCTGCTTTGCCAGCTCCTCGCAGAATACCGGCGCCAGATCTTCCACAGTGACCGGCTTGCCTGTGCCCGGATTCAGGATAGGGCTGCAATCTGTTTGCATATCGGCCCGCACATTATACCAGTATTTGGGGATCTCCTGCTCGGAAAGCTGAATTTTGTAGGGTACTTTTGCCATTTCCTATTCTCCTTTCATTTTCCGGGGAAAAGGATCAAAAAAGCCCTTATCCCCAACAATATCTGTTGCGGGGACAAGAGCGAAAACTCCTGCGGTGCCACCCTGCTTGGCGCAAACGCGCCCTCTCATGCATACCAACATATGCCGGCGCCTTGATAACGGAGCGCCCACGCCGTCTTGCCTACTCAAAAATTCGGCTCGCCCTCGGAAGACCATTCGCCTATGCTTCCCGTGCCGCGGTTACACCCTCCGCAGCTCTCTTTGCCGGGCGGGGCAAAAGCTACTTACTCTCCCTCATCGGTTTAGCCTAGTTTAACACCCTAAAAAAGGATTGTCAATATATTTTATTTAGTCGCGGGGAAAAAAGAAACCCTCCCAAGAAAAATCCTCGGAAAAATTTTCTCCGACAAAGCGCGGCTCTGCCCTCAGCCAGCGCTCTCCTGCCATGCCTGGTAGAGCCTGGCATATACGCCGTTTTTGCGCATCAGCTCCTGGTGCGCACCCTCTTCGCAGATATCCCCCTCTGCCAAAACCAAAATGCGCTCGGCCTGGCGGACTGTAGAGAGGCGGTGCGCAATGACAATCGTCGTGCGGTTTTTGGCCAACTGCCCAAGGGAGCGCTGCACCACCTGCTCGCTTTCGCTATCCAGGGCGGAAGTCGCTTCATCCAGTATCAGGATGGGCGGATTTTTCAAAAACACGCGCGCAATGCAGATCCGCTGCTTCTGGCCACCCGAAAGCCGAGCCCCCCTTGGCCCGACATCCGTATCATACCCCTGGCTCAATGCGCAGATAAACTCATGCGCGCCAGCCTCCTTTGCCGCCTGTTCAATCTCCTCCCGGCTGGCTCCAGGCTTTCCATAGGCGATATTTTCCGCAATCGTCCCGGAAAAGAGGTACATTTCCTGCTGCACAATGCCAATCTGCCTGCGCAAAGAGGAAAGCCTCATGGCGCGCACATCCACCCCATCCAGCAAAACAGCGCCCTGCTGCACATCGTAGAAGCGCGCGATCAGCTGGCATAGCGTCGTCTTTCCCACGCCCGAAGCGCCTACCAACGCCACATATTCCCCTGCCCGGATGGAAAAATCCACCCCTTTTAAAATATCCGGTCCCTGGCCATACCGAAATGCCACATTGCAGAACTGAATATCCCCTCTCAGCTCTCCCGCTTCCCGGGCACCTGGCAAATCGCTCACCTGCGGGGTTTCGCGCATAATCTCAAGATATCTGGAAAAGCCGGTTACCCCTTCCTGATACTGCTGCGTCATATGGACAAGCTGTTCGATGGGGGAAGTAAAGTAGCTGATATAGAGAAGAAACACAAGAAGATCTGGCAAAGAAAGCGCGCCGCGCGCCAAAAGCACGCCTCCATACAGCAAAACGCAGAGCAGAATAATCTGCGCGAATGCCTTTGCGCCCGTATCCAGCACAGCCTCGCTGCGGTAGCCCTCGCTTCTGTTTTCAAAAAAGCTCTGATTTTCTCTACTGAATTTCTCCTCTTCCACCCCTTCGTTTGCAAAGGATTGTACAGTCCGTATGCCCTGGAGGGAATCCTCCGCCTGTGCATTCACATCGGCGATTTTTCGATAGATCTGCCGGTAGGCCCGGCGCATTTTTTTATTAAAGTGCAGCGTATATGCAAGCATAAAGGGCAGAAGGCAGAAGATGAGCGCTGCAAGCTGCCAATTCAACCCAACCAGGATGACCGCCGCCCCAATAAACTTTACCCCGTTTACCACGAGATCTTCCGGAAAGTGGTGGAAAAACTCTGTAAGCAGCAGGGAATCACTGGTCAGCCGGCTCATAATCTCTGCCGCACGCCGCTCATCGTAAAAGGAAAAGGAAAGGCGCTGACAATGCGCAAACAGACTCTGGCGCACATCCCGCTCCATTCGCGCCCCCAGCTCGTGCCCTTTGGCATCCATATAATAAGTACAGGCCGCCTGCAGCGCAATGCACAGCAGTATCACCCCGCCCGCCAGCGCGAGCTGCCAGAAAAAGAAGCCACTGTCCAGCAGCGTTTCTGTAAAATAGCGCACCAGCAGCGGAATCAGCAGCGCAAACACCGAGGCCACAAGCGCGCAGAATAAATCCGCAACCAACCGGCGCAGATAAGGGCGGTAGAACGCCCATAGCTCCTTGCGATATAAAAACATCTTTCCTCCGGCTGTAGACGAGAAAACGAGTCTGGCCATACTTGGGGCCGCACAGCTCTCTGCCGCCTCGCAGCCTTCCTGCTCTCATCCTTTTGTAAAATCTTTCCGGCCAATCCCCCCGGCCTGTTTTTTCATCATATCACACACCGCCTCCCTGCTCAAGCGGGTTTTGGTGCGGCTGCAAAGGGAACAAAAACCCAAAAACGCCCGTCAGCTGCCCGCCATATTCTCTGCTTTTCCTGCCTGGTTCCAGCTCTGCCCGCTGGCCTTTTGCATGGCCAAAAAGGGCGGCAAACCGAACGCGCCGCAAGCGCCCCATCAGCATTTTACACAGGCAGCCGCAGGCAATACGGATATTTTCTTTTTTATGATAGCTCAAAAAAATCTGGCAGCAAGCCAAAACGCCTTGAGCGCCTTTACAAGCGAACAGCGGAGGTGCAGCGTGACTTTTGCGTAAAGGAGGAGCAGCGAAGCAAACAAACCCCCCACCCGTTAGATGGGGTATTGTAAGC
>OJPS01002467.1_pt1 | contig 10539 bp, 8 predicted proteins | sample 1598551 | NCBI WGS metagenome assembly OJPS01 (sample SAMN03922488, study PRJEB24848) | human gut metagenome | isolation source: stool sample | host: Homo sapiens | place: Germany | collected 2011-05 | reverse complement strand
AGTTGGCCACCGGGCTGTTGGTGTAGCGGTTGAACTCTGCAAACTGGTTCACATATTGCCACACAGCCTTGTTGTTGGTGTGGAAGATATGTGCGCCGTAGCGGTGCACATTGATGCCCTCCACATTCTCGGTGTAGATATTGCCCGCGATATGGTCGCGCTTATCAATGACCAGACACTTTTTGCCTGCCTTTTTGGCCTCGTGGGCAAACACGGCACCGAACAGACCGGCACCAACGATAAGATAATCATACTGTTTCATGTTTTATTCCCCTTTTGCCGGTCGTGCTTCCGGCGTAGTCTTTTTCTGGGAGAGATAATATTGGTCGATGGCGTCCTGAATGCGGCTGCGTGCCGCCTGCGGGGTGATATGCTTCAGCTGCGCTGCTGCCATGGTCTGATGACCGCCGCCGCCCAGCGACTCCATGATCACCTGCACATTCACGGCACCCATGCTGCGGGCAGAGACGTTGACCCCGTTGCCCACCTGCACCGCCACAAAGCTGGCGTCCACGCCCTGAATGCGCAGCAGATCGTTGGCGGCCTGCGCAATGGCGACCCGGGCTTCCGGGGCCACCTCGCCGCCGATGGAGATGGCACAGTTTTTATACATCTGCGCCTTTTCCACCAGATCGGCCTTGGCGTTGTACTCCACCATGGTCACATCGAACAACCTGCGCACCCGCTCGGTCTCTGCGCCGTAGCGGCGCAGAGCAGCAGCAGCTTCAAAGGTGCGCACACCGGTGTGCAGGGTAAAGTCCTGCGTATCCAGCAGGATGCCGGCAAGCAGACCTTCGGCTTCCACGCGGTTGGGCTTGTCGTCCCGCTCGCCCACATACTGCAACAGCTCGGTGACCAGCTCGCTGGCCGAGGAAGAATAGGGCTCGTGGCAGACCAGCGCCGGGTTTTCGATGTAGCCCACGCCCTTGCGATGGTGGTCGATGACTGCCACCTTGCCGCATTTTTCCAGAATGTCCTTGCTTTCCACAAGGCCCACCTGATATGTATCCACCACGATACACAGGGTACGCTTAGAAATGATGGGCAGGGCGTCCTTGGGGTCAATGAAGTCATCCTTCTGCCCCGCCTTGCACAGTGCATCGATCAGGCTGGCAGCCAGTGTAGCGTCCCGCCGGACGGCGATGACCGCCGGCACATCGCAGATCTTACAAATGCGCAGCACGCCCTCAGCTGCACCGATGGCGTCCAGATCGCTCATGCGGTGACCCATGATGACCACATGGTCGGCTTCCTTGATCAGCTTGACCAGCTGGTCGGCCACAAGGCGGCTGCGCACCTTGCTGCGCTTTTCCACGCCGTGGCTCACGCCGCCGTAGAAAGTAAAGCCGTCCAGCGTCATCTCAGCGGCCTGATCGCCGCCGCGTCCCTGCGCCATATCCAGCGCGTGCTCTGCCATATCCTGCGCTTCCCGCAGGGTGCGCGCACCGCGTCCGATACCAATGGACAGCGAAAGGCTCACGCTGGGGTCCAGTGCGCGGATCTTATCCAGCACATCGTAGCCGCGGTTGGCAAACTGCTCCAGCTGGCGTTCCTCCACCACGGCGATGTAGCGGCCGCCGCTGCCTACCCGGCGCAGAAAGCCGCTGCCGCGCCCGATCATCTCCTCCAGAATGCGGTTGACGCCCTCCAGCAGGCGGGCGCGTTCGCTGTCCATCAGATCCCCGAACACATCGTCGTAGCCGTCCAGCTGAAAGGCAAGATACCCCGGACGGCTGGCCTTATACTCTGCCTCGATGCGGCGCAGCTCGGTCTCCTCGTTCAGCACAAGCAGGGTCATGCTTTCGGCTTCGCCGGGCACGGTGGAACTGTGCACGCTCCAGTAGCCGTCGGCAAGGGTCAGCAGCTGTCCCTCACGCTTGCGGCACAGTTGCAGATCCAGCCCGGGCAGCAGCTTCTGCACCCGGCTGGCCAGCACATCCTGCCCGCCCAGCAGACGGGTGCGGAACTGACTGTTGTACCACAGCACCGTCTCGCCGGAAAGCAGCGCCGCAGGCTGGGAAAGGGGCTCCAGACTGAACTGCACCTTGGATTTTTCAAAGGTGGTGCCGCTTGTCCAGCGCACCACCCAACTGCGCAGCTTGCAGCGAAACAGGGTTGCCCCTATGCCCCACAGCACCACCAGCACAGCCAGCAGCGGCCATGCCATGGGGCGCTGCACCAGCAGCACCAGCAGCAAAAGGCAGCACAGCACCGCCAGACTGGCCGTGAGCATTTCCAGTGTCCATCTTGGTTTACGTTTCATTGGTTTTTTTGCCTCCTCAGACGCTGCACCGCCTTGCGGTGCGCCCGGATCAGACCTCCATCAGGATCGGCAGGATCATCGGGCTGCGCTTGGTGCGCCGGTAGATATAGCTGCTCAGTGCCTCACGCACACGGGTCTTTACGCTGTTCCAGTCTCGGACGTGCTCGTCCACACAGCGCTCCAGCGCATTTTCCACAATGCTCTGGGCACCGTCCATCAGGCTCTCGTTCTCGCGCACATACACGAAGCCCCGGCTTACCAGATCCGGCCCGGCCAGCACCTTGCCGGTCTTGCTGTCCACGGTAGCCACGATGATGACAAGGCCGTCCTCAGAGAGGTGCTTGCGGTCCCGCAGCACCACATTGCCCACATCGCCCACGCCAAGGCCGTCCACCATGACGGCACCGGCGGTCACCGGCTCACCCAGCTTCATCTCGTCCTGCGAGAGGATAACGTTAGAGCCGTTTTCTGCAATGAGGATATTGCTGGTGGGGATGCCCAGACTTGCAGCGGTGAGGGCGTGCTTTTTCAGCTGCTTATATTCGCCGTGCACGGGCAGGAAGTACTTGGGCTTGGTCAGGGTGAGCATCAGCTTCTGCTCTTCCTGACAGGCGTGACCGGAAACGTGCACATCGTACATACTCTCGTAGATGACCTCTGCGCCCAGCAGCAGCAGACCGTTGACGATCTTGGTCACGCTCTTTTCGTTGCCGGGGATGGGGTTGGCGGAGATGATGATGAAGTCGCCGGGGCCCACACGCACCTGACGGTGGCTGCAGGAGGCCATACGGCTCAGCGCGCTCAGGGGCTCGCCCTGACTGCCGGTGGTCACCAGCACCACCTGCTCCGGCGGGTACTGGTTCAGCTCGTCCACGCTGATCAGAGTCCCCTCCGGGATGTGCATATAGCCCAGCTCCTGCGCCATGGCGGTGTTGTTGACCATGCTGCGGCCGCTGAAGGCCACCTTGCGGCCATCCTCCACAGCCAGATCAATGATCTGCTGCACGCGGTAGATGTTGGACGCAAAGGTCGCAATGATGATGCGCTTATTGCGGGCGCGGGCAAACAGGCTGCGCACACCGGCAGCCACCTTCTGCTCGGTGGCGGTAAAGCCCGGGCGCTCCGCGTTGGTGGAGTCGCTCAGCAAGGCCAGCACACCGCGCTGCCCGTACTCGGACAGAGTGGACAGGTCGGTCACGCCGCAGGCCAGCGGGGTGTAATCGATCTTAAAGTCGCCGGTCTGGATGATGGTACCGGCGGGGCTGTCGATGGCAAAGGCCACGGCATCCGGGATAGAGTGGTTCACATGGATGGGCTCCACGGTAAAGCAGCCCAGCTTGATCTTCTGCCGGGGCACGATCTCCACAAACTTGGTCTTACCGGCAAGGCCGAACTCCTCCAGCTTGTTTTTGATCAGGCCGCAGGTCAGGCGGGTGCCGTACACCGGCAGGCTGAACTTTTGCAGCAGATAGGGAATGCTGCCAATGTGGTCCTCGTGGCCGTGGGTGATGAGCAGACCCTTGATCTTATCCTTGTTCTGCACCACAAAGGTGAAGTCCGGGATGACCATGTCCACGCCGAACATCTCGCTGTCCGGGAACACCAGACCGCAGTCCACAATGATCATATCGCCGTTGCACTCGTAGACGGTCATGTTCTTGCCGACCTCGCCCAGACCGCCCAGCGGGTAGATATGGATGGGAGTCGCTGCCTCCTTGGGCTGCTGCGCACGGCGCGGGCGGCGGTTATAGTAGGGGCGGCGGGTAGTGGGACGGGTGTGCTTTTCCCCTGCGGGAACAGTGCCGTTTGCGGCAGCTGCCTTGGGCGCTGCCGGGGCTTTTGCACGGGGTGCGGGGTTATTTTCTTTTGTTTGAGCCATTCTTTACCTCCAGATTCAATTGCAGGTCAGGCCGCGCCCCCACCGGGGAGAGCAGCCGCACCTTGCACAGGGGAAGCACCTGAAACTGCATCGGCTTCCGGTTGATGCATCGTATAGAATTTATCGTTCAGCGTGCTTTTTGCAGCAGCGCTGTTGGTTCCGCAAGAGGTTCTTGGCCAGGTAAGTCCATCTGTTCGATGCGACCGTGGCGTTTCTGCCGGAACAGCCGGGCGCACACCTTTGGTGCACCCCTATACGCATTTTGTTACGCTAAGTATAGTATCTCGCACCGGTTTTGTCAATTCCAAGGTTTGGCAAAACTGGGCCGGCGTATACATTAGCTCTTGACATCCCGGGCAAAATAGCGCTAAATAAAGGTATTCTATTCTATAAGGAGAACCCCATGAAACAGGTAGAGGTGTACACAGACGGCGCTTGCAGCGGCAACCCCGGCCCGGGCGGCTGGGGTGCGGTGCTGCGTTACCGCTTTGACGGCAAGGTGTACGAAAAGGAACTGAGCGGCGGCGACGCCAGCACCACCAACAACCGCATGGAGCTGACGGCCTTTATCGAGGCGCTGCGCCAGCTCAAGGAGCCCTGTGAGGTGCGGCTGTGCTCTGACAGCCAGTATGTGATCAACGGGCTGGAAAAGGGCTGGGCCAAGGGCTGGAAGCGCCGGGGCTGGAAAAAAGCCGACGGCTCCCCTGCCCTGAACCCGGACTTATGGGCACAGGCGCTGGAGCAGGAAGCACGGCACAAGATCACCTACGTCTGGGTAAAAGGCCACGCAGGCCACCCGGAAAACGAACGCTGCGACCAGCTGGCCGTAGCACAAAGCAAAGCACATGGCGGGAGGCAAGGAACATGAGCGACGCATTTTTGCCCGGCAACGGGTTCGACACCTACGAAACACAGGACAAGGTGCTTGTCAGCATGGACGGCACTGTGGACTGCGGCGTTGTTGTGCGCATTTTGCAGCAGCAGGGCTTTGGCGTGGCCGGGGCTGTGGTGCAGCTGGCCGCTGACCAGAGCGCTTGGGCAGCAGCCGCACGGCAGGCTGCCGAGGCTCTTGGCATCGAGTGCATCGTGCTGAAGGCAGAAGCACTGGCCGACCAGCCCGCCGAGGTGCTGGGCAGCGGCAACGACGCCCGGTTTGCCGCCCTGCTGACCGCTGCCGACAAGCTGGGCATCCAGTATATTGCCACCGGCCACCACGCCCGGGTGGAGCTGGGCAGCGACGGCGTGCACGCCGTCTGCCCCGCTGTGGACGCCGCACTGGACGAGAGTGCCGCACTGGCAGCGCTGCCGCAGGACACCCTTGCCCGTCTGCTGCTGCCCTTGGGCGAGTTTACCGCCGCCGATGTGCAGGAGATGGCACAGGATTTTAAGGTGAACGGAACAGTCTGATCCAACCGCTTTCCACACAAAAAAGAAGCGCCGCATCTATACGATGCAGCGCTTCTTTTTTGCATACTTTAGTTCTGCGGGTGCACGATATCGCGCCAGTCCAGATCTCCGCGCTCCAAGCCGTGGATCAGCACCTCGGCGGTGGCGATGTTGGTGGCCATGGGGATGTTGTGCACATCGCACAGGCGCAGCAGGGTCATCTCATTCGGCTCGCTGGGCTTTGCATTGATGGGGTCGCGGAAGAACAGCAGCAGGTCGATCTCGTTGCAGGCAATACGGGACGCGATCTGCTGGTCGCCGCCCTGCACACCGGCCAGAAAACGCTGTACCTGCAGGCCGGTGGCCTCGGAAATCAGTTTGCCGGTAGTGCCGGTCGCCACCAATTTATGCTGGCTCAGAATACGGCAGTACGCCGTGCAGAACTGAACCATCAGCTCCTTTTTGGAGTCATGCGCGATCAGGGCAATCGTCATCTGTAGATCTCTCCTCTATTGAAACATTTGTATATAAAACGCTTGATAAATTTCCTTTGTTATACATGATATCACAAACGCAACTCATTTACAACAGGTTTTTGGACACAATATTCAAATTTTCGTTCAAGTTCAGCACTTTGCACGCAGCTGCGCTTTACTGCGCAAGCATTGCATCGTTGTTTTCTTCCTCTGTCACCCCTACGGGCGCGGTCGTCTGCTGCGGTTCTGCGGCGGCTGCATCGGTCTGTGCATCATTCGCAGCATCCGGGGCGGTCTGGGCGGCGGTATCCGATGCTGCGGCATCCTCCTGCACCACGGTGCGCGGATCCACATAGGGGTCAACCTCCAGCGTGCCGTCCTTCATGGCAAAGTAGGCGTTGGCGATATCCACCACCAGATCACCGGTGCGGGCACCGTAGCCGCCGTACTCCACCGTAATGCCGATGGCGATCTCCGGGTCGTCTGCCGGGAGATAGGCGATCATCATGGCGTTCAGGTAGTGCTTGCCCGAAGCGTAGGTCTCGCTGCGCTGGGGGGTGCCGGTCTTGCAGGCGATGGCAATGGGGTAGCTGGAGATCTTGCCGCTGATGGTGCTGGGCACCAGTGTCATGCCCTGCCGCACCAGATCAAAGGTGTTGCCGTTGCCCTCAATGATATCCATCACCTCCGGCTGGGTCTCGCTGAGCACCTCGCCGGTGTTGGTATCCAGAATGGCCTTGACAAAATGGGTGCGGTAGCGCACGCCGTTGTTGGCCAGCGTGGCGGCGTAGGTAGCCAGCTGGATGGGGCTTACTACCGTGTTGCCCTGCCCGATGGCGGCCTGAATATCCAGCGATGAGGTGTAGTTTTTGTCTGTCTTTTTGGTCAGCCGTCCCACGGCCTCGTTTACCTCCACGCCGGTGCGCTGCCCAAGACCCAGCTTGTAGGCGTAGGCATCGTAGACGTCACTGGTCAGGCGGCGGCCCACGTCGTAGAAGAAGATGTTGCAGCTCCACTTGATGGCAGTGACCACGTCAATGTTGCCGCTGTGGCCGTGGCGGGTGCAGCGGGGGTGGTAGTCCTTATAATAGGTGTACACGCCGGTGCAGTTGACGGTAGAGTACTGGTTGATCAGGCCGCTGTCCAGCGCTGCCACCGCCACCGCGGGCTTAAAGGTGGAGCCGGGGGTGTACAGGCCCTGCAGCGCCCGGTTGAACAGGGGCAGGCTGGGGTCGGCGCTGTACTCGGAATAGTTGGTGGCGTACAGATTCTGGTCAAAGCTGGGGTAGTTTGCAGCCGCCAGCACGCTGCCGTCCTTTACGTCCAGCACCACCGCAGCGCCGGCGGCAGCTTTCATATCGCCGGTGTTGTACACCCGGTTGATCATGTCGATATTGTTGGCAAGGGCCTTGTCCACCGCCCGTTGAAAGTCGCTGTTGATGGTCAGCTGCACGGTATGCCCCGGCTCCGGCACGGTGGTGATCTTGGTGTCCACGATCACGCCGTCCGAATTGCGGGTGATGGTCTCCACGCCGTCCTTGCCGCGCAGCTCGTCCTCGTACACGGACTCAAGGCCGGAGATGCCGATCACATCGTTCATGTTATAGCCTTTTTCCTTGAGCGGATAGGTCACCTGACCGTTTTCGTCGGTCACCTTCCACTTTTCGGCGGTGATCTTGCCCACACGCCCCAGCACGGCGGGGAGGATATCTCCCTGCTCATAGCTGCGGGTGCTGGTCTCCACGATCTCCACGCCCGGCAGCGTGAGAGAGTGCTCCTTGATGGTAGCCACCGTCACCTGACTGACGTTTTCCGCCATGACAAAGTTGTTCACGTTGGAAAAGGCCTGCCGGTCCATCTCGTAATGGATGCCCGCCAGCACCCGCTGCCACGGCAGGGAGAAGCTTTCCAGATGGTTTTTCTCCACCAGCATCTCCATCACATCGTTGGCGGTGGCGTACTGCTGCAAGCCCAGCGTCTCCTTCATGTCAGCCAGCGTTTTCTGGTCGCTGGTGCTGTCGGCGCTGTCCGTAAAGGTATAGTTCCCGGCGGCATCCGGCTCGCTGATGAGCAGGGTGTCCAGCCATTTTTCATCGTTCTTGCGCAAAAGTTCCACGATCTGCTGCAGCATGGTGTCCAGATCCTGATCCCCCATCTGCAGCTTGTTCAGCACCACATTATAGCCGGTGCTGGTGGTGGCGATGCGCTTGCCGGTGCTGTCCACGATATTGCCGCGCGCGGCGGTGACCGTGAACTTATAATCCGTGGTGTTGGTGGCTTTTGCCTTGAAACTGTCCCCGTTGACCAGCTGCAGAAAGATCAGCCGGAAGGTGTACAGCCCCATGATGATGCAGGCCACTGCGATGAGCAGCAGCATCCGCCGCACCACGACCTTGCGTTCATTTTCGTTCATCTGGTTCTCCTTTTACGGGTTAGACCACACCGTTGTCGATCCTGAACCCGTCATGGATGCGCTGCACCAGCCAGAAGGCCAGCAGCGCCGCCGGGAGGGTCAGCACTGCACTGGGCAGTACAAAGGCAATGTACCGCAGCGCAGCGCCGGCATAGCCCGGCATATAATAGAAAAACAGCCAGTCCAGCGAGAGCACCAGCAGCGCCGTCATAGTATTTACGGCGGCAAAGTTGCCGGGGTTCACCTGCAGATACAGCTGCACCAGCACCGATACCCCAAAGCAGAGCAGCAGCAGTTCCAGCGCCAGCATACCCACCGTGCGCCCGGCGGCGTAGTCCCACAAAAGGCCGCCCACCGTGCCCAGCAGCGCCCCGGCGAACTCCCCTTCAAATACTGCCACCGCCAAACACAGCGGCAGCACCAGCAGCGGCTTTGCCTGCCCCAACTGAAAAAGCCCGGGCGTGGTCTGCAACGCGGCGCACACAAACAGCGCCAGCACATAGCAGCCCCACTTCAGCATCTGGCTGCGGCTGCGCTTGCGGCGAGATTCCATAGCAGTGTGCCCTCCTTAGTACGCAGTAATGATAAAAACGTGCTTGGCGGTGCGGGGGTCGGCACCGGGGCGCACCACCGCAATGGAGGATTTGCCGCTGGCTTCCGGCACCACATCCTGCACCGTACCCACCAGAAGATCCGGCGGGAACACCCCGCCCAGACCGGTGGTGATGACCTGATCGCCCGCACGGGTCTCGGTGCTGCGCTCCAGATTGGTCAGGGTGCACAGGCCGTCCGGCGCATAGGTGGTGTTGCCGTTCAGGATGCCGTTTTCCCGGGTGCGGGAGACCACGCCCGCCGCATTGAAGCTGGGGTGCAGGATGGTCATCACCTTGCAGCTGGTCGGGTCAGCCTCCACCACCATGCCCAGCAGATAGCCGCGGTCGCTGATGACGGCATTGTTCACCGCCACACCGTCTGCGGTGCCCTTGTCCAGCGTGAAACCGCCGAACTCGTCCAGCGGGTCGCGTCCGATGACAAAGCCGGACACATAGGTGGCGTTGCTGTTCTTTTTCTGAATATTGGCCAGCGCCTTGTAGGCTTCGTTCTCGGCCTTGATACGGTCGTAGTCCACCATCTGCTGGCGCAGCTCGGCGTTTTCCGTTTCCAGCTGCTCGTTCTGCTCCATGACTTTGTCGATGCTGGTGTATTTTTCCCACACCGTACCTACGCCGCCGCTGACCACAGCCGCCGCCTTCTGGAAAGGGGTCAGGATCACGCCCAGCAGCTCCTGCGGGGCAGCGGTCAGTCGTCCGTTGGCACCGGCGTAGGCCATGATCCCCACCAGAAATACCGCCACGGCCACAAGGATCTTGAATTTCCAGGTATCAAAAAAATCTTTCAAAGGGTCCTTCCCTCCTGTCGGGATGCCCGCGCCCTACCGCAGGCCCTTGCATGAAAAAAGCGCGGACAGCCGTGCCATCCGCGCAAGATGCAGTGTTTGCAGCGGAAAAAACGCACAGCTGCTGTGTCTGAAACTTTTCCGCATTCTGAGCAGCACTCTCCCCAGAGAGCCGCTCTTACATATGTCCTCCATCGGTGTCCAGCACATCATGCAGCACGTCCACATGATCCAGCACCGCACCGGCACCCTTGGCCACGCAGTCCAGCGGATCCTCCGCAATATGCACATCAATACCGGTCTCGCTCTGGATCAGCTGATCCAGACCGCGCAGCAGAGCGCCGCCGCCGGTCAGGGTAATGCCGCGGTCGATGATATCCGCACTCAGCTCCGGCGGGGTGCGCTCCAGCGTCTCCTTGATGGCAGTGGTGATCTTGACCAGACACTCCAGCAGAGCGCCGCGCACATCCTCCGAGTGCACCACGATGTTCTTGGGCAGGCCGTCCACAAGGTTGCGGCCCTTGATCTCCATGGTCAGCTCCGGGTCCAGCACATAGGCAGAGCCGATCTCGATCTTGATCTGCTCGGCAGTGCGCTCACCGATGAGCAGGTTGTACTTGCGCTTGATGAAGGCGATGATGGCCTGATCGAACATATCACCGGCCATGCGTACGCTGCGGGAGGCCACGATGCCGCCCAGAGAGATGACGGCGATCTCCGCCGTGC
>OJPS01002451.1_pt1 | contig 10600 bp, 9 predicted proteins | sample 1598551 | NCBI WGS metagenome assembly OJPS01 (sample SAMN03922488, study PRJEB24848) | human gut metagenome | isolation source: stool sample | host: Homo sapiens | place: Germany | collected 2011-05 | reverse complement strand
TACCATAAACCGTTTTGATATATGTGTCGCCATCCGCTTCAATCTTACTGCGAATACGGCTGATAGAAGTAGTAAGGGTATGTTCATCTACATATTTTTCATCAATGTCCCACAGCCTTTCCAAAAGTTGTTGGCGGGTAAGTACCTGCTTCGGATTTTTAAGAAATAGGTTCAGCATTTTATATTCCATCGCAGAAAGCGCTAATGGTTTCCCGTTCAAACTTGCAAATTGTTCCGAAAAATCCAGAAACAGGCTACCATCCTCGTAAATATCCTTAGCTGGTTTGTGATGTTCCAACATAGCGAACATGGCTTTGATCTTTCGCTGCAAAGCACTAATCGAAAAAGGTTTCGTGATATAATCCACTGCACCAGCTTCATATCCTCGTATCTGATCGCTTTCCTGATCGTTGGCAGTTAGAAATATAACTACTGTATCAGGATGCTCTGGCTTGATAAGACGGCATAGGTCATAACCATTTCCGTCTGGTAAATTTATATCCAGCAATACCAAATCAAAAATGTTTGTTTTTAATGATTCAGCGGCTGTCCTTGCATTCAGAACAGAAGTTATTGTGTAACCGTCCAATTCCAAATTATAAGTAAGCGTTTTATTCAAAAGATTATCATCTTCGACAATTAAAATATGCTTCATATTATCACTTCCTTTTCTTTTTGCAGATAGTATAACAGGCAAATGTCCGAGAATTGTTACAAGGACAAATATATTTATCATTTTACAGCTTTTTTCTGTGTACTGCAATTTTATAAAAGAAAGGACAGCAGTGTCAAATTGCTGTCCTTGCGGTTTATTATAGCTGGTAGTGTATAAGCGTGGGTTCATCATATTTGGTGTGGTATCTTTAACTATGGGAAACTCCTGTCTCCCATTTGGAAACAGCTCTGTCAGTGATGTTTAACTTTTCTGCTAATTGTGCTTGTGTCAGACCTTTTTCTTTTCTGCAATTAGCAATAAACTTTCCTGTATCAATTTGATTCATTACAATATGCCTCCTTTCACGCTACACTTTACAATTTTTATCAGTTTTTGTATACAAACTGTAAGTGGAATTATCAAACTCAACCATAGGTTGGGAGAGGTATTATATTTGATAAATACCGTTTTCTTCAACAACACCATTTTACCACACGCGTACACTCAATTCCATTAAAACTGTTTACTTCGCTTTAACCGATACTTCCCATACCACACATTCTGTGCTGAAAGCTCTACTTAACCATTATGTATCAACGGCTACTTCTTCAGCATCGCCTTCTGCATCCTCCACACCTCGTCCATAATCGCTTTCACTTCTGCTATATCCTCTTCATAAACATTCCCGGTGCTGCTAATTCTCTTCGCAATCTGATTCAGATTCCCACTGATTTTTCCAAGTGTTTCATTGTATTGCCTTAGATAAGAATAATCTACATCATAAACAAATCCAAAGAGTATCAACGTCCTGATATAATCCGAAACACTCTTCCGCTTTGACAACTCCACCTTCCTGTCCAGGATATATTTTTCATTATCGCTCAAATAAATTTTCAATTCATTTTTCCTCGTTCTATCGGCTCTACCCTTTGCCATATCGCTCCATACCGGACTGCGACCAACCGAGCTGTTGGAAATCCAGACGGAAAATGTCCATTTAGACGAAAAGTACATGGTAGGTGGCATGAAAACCGAAGCCGGAAAAGACAGAATTATCCCACTGAACGATAAGATTATACCTCTCGTCAAGAACCGCTACGACCCAAACAAGAAATACCTGATCAATAACAAGTTTGGAAATCATTACACCTACGGAACCTATACTCATAAGACTCTAGAAGAACTTCTTACAGAAGTGAACAAGATATAAAACAATAAATCAAGACTGGTTGCTGGATACACTTATGATGTTTCTGATGATAAACATTACACTCATATTCAGCCTGAATCATCTTGATAAGTACAGGATGGAAATGCTTCAAAAGCATCCAAAATCAGTAAAAATAAATGTATATCACTTGTGTACCACGTGTATATAACGACCTCAAAACAACGTAAATTATCTTCTATTTATGAATATTCTAACAATTCACATTTCTTATACATAAAGAAAAGTCCCATAAACACTAGGTCTACAGGACTTCTCAATATCTTTATTATCTTAAAAATTTAGAATTAGCAAACACCCTGTGCAAGCATAGCGTTTACAACCTTCTCGAAACCAGCGATGTTAGCACCAGCTACATAGTCATCGTTTCCGCCAACTGTTGCATTGTATCTCTTAGCAGCATCTGAAATGTTAGCGTAGATTGTCTCCATGATTCCCTTAAGCTTTCCATCAACTTCCTCAAATGTCCAAGAAAGTCTCTCAGAGTTCTGGCTCATCTCAAGTGCAGAAGTAGCAACACCACCTGCATTTGCAGCCTTACCACCTACGAAGAGAACACCATTCTCCTGAAGGTACTTTGTAGCTTCCAATGTTGTAGGCATGTTAGCACCCTCTGTTACAGAGATAACGCCGTTTGCTACAAGCATCTTAGCATCGTCAAGGTTCAACTCGTTCTGAGTTGCACATGGAAGAGCAAGGTCGCACTTAACAGACCATACACCATGATCATCTGCGTTCTTCTTCTCATGATACTGAGCAGATGGACGAGCTGCAGCGTACTCTGTAAGACGTGCTCTCTTAACTTCCTTAACCTCCTTAAGAAGGTCAACGTCGATTCCTTCTGGATCGTAGATCCAACCTGTAGAATCAGAACATGTTACACACTTAGCGCCAAGCTGATGTGCCTTCTGGATTGCGTAGATTGCTACGTTACCAGCACCAGATACTGCACAAGTCTTACCAGCGATATCGATATCGTGATCCTTCAGAAGTGCATTTGTAAGGTATAACAAACCATATCCTGTAGCTTCTGTACGAGCAAGTGAACCACCATATGTAAGTCCCTTACCTGTAAGAACGCCTTCGAACATTCCACGGATTCTCTTGTACTGACCGAACATGAAGCCGATCTCTCTTGCGCCTGTTCCGATGTCACCAGCAGGTACATCTACGTCTGCGCCGATATATTTGCAAAGCTCTGTCATAAAGCTCTGGCAGAATGCCATGATCTCACGGTCTGACTTGCCCTTTGGATCAAAGTCAGAACCACCCTTACCACCACCGATTGGAAGTGTTGTAAGTGAGTTCTTTAATACCTGCTCAAAACCTAAGAACTTGATGATACCAAGGTTTACTGATGGGTGAAGTCTAATACCACCCTTGTAAGGTCCGATTGCATTGTTAAACTGTACACGGAAACCTCTATTTACCTGAACCTGACCATTGTCATCTACCCATGGAACACGGAACATGAGCTGTCTGTCTGGCTCTGTAATTCTCTCAAGAATTGCATTCTTCTTGTATAATTCCTCGTTCGCATCGATACATGGTCTAAGAGACTCAAGTACTTCTGTTACTGCCTGTAAAAATTCTGGCTGATCTGCATTTTTCTTTCGTACTACCTCGAGTACCTCGTCAACATATGACATAGTAAATTTCCCCCTAGGAATTAAATATTTCGGCATCTTTCAACCGATAGGCACATTATAATACTAAAACAAACAAATGTAAAGAAAAAACTTTAGAATCTTTCGTGAAATTTTTTTTCACTTAAAAATCCTTTGTCTATTTGCCTATTTATCGGTTTTCTCAGATTCCGGATTTTCTGATGCCTTGGCATGAGACTCGAAATCTCTGCCATCCACCTTCCAGTACCGGCATCTGTGCTTCACGCATGTTGAGAATACAATCTGTGTCTTTGTCTTACCAAACTTCTGCAACTCGCCTACGAAATGATCCAGCTCGGTTGTTGTTGGGAAACGGACCTCGATCAGCATAGAGAAATCGCCTGTCACGCAGTTACATTCTACGACATTCAATACGCCGTCAATGTACTCGTTGAACTCTTCACGCTGCTCCGGCTGTACCTCCAGATTGATAAATGCTTTGATATAATGTCCCATGGCTTCTGGGTTCAGTCTCGTTGTAAATCCTTCCAGCACGCCCTCCTGCAACATACGGTCAATACGTGCGCCAACGGCTGTCGGAGACAGAAATACCTGCTCTGCAATTTCCTTCAAAGATGCTCTTGCATTTCCCTGCAGGATATCTAAGATCTTACCGTCAATCTTATCCAGTCGATAATATACCAACTCTCTTTTTTCCATTTTTGTAATCCTCCTAATTCAGGCACGCAGAATTTCCTCTGACCGCCATATGCTGTACATTATACCACTTATTTCGCAACTTGAGAATCCTTTGTGAAATATTATTTTTGATTTTAATTGTCAAGTGTTACACTTTTTTCGTGTAGGCGAGACAAATCCATCCAGCACCACTTTTCAGTTTTCCCCATTTCTGCCCGGATACTGTCTTTTCAGCCACGATCGTGTACACGCCCTTGTCACGGATTACCCCGGTTACTGTATGTGCGACTCCCGCATCCTTGCGGATATTCAAGCCGTTCGCCGTTACCTTCACCTTATAACCGCTTGTGTTTCCAGTAGCCGGTGCAGGCGTCTTCGTTCCAGATGCACCATTTGGTTTGCTTGTTGTGTCTGTTTTCCCAGCCGTATCCGCAATTCCGAGTGTTGCAAGGATTCCACGGGCATACGCCTCACCAAATGCGAGGCATTCTGCATCGGTATCTGCCTGCGCCGCATCCGCTTTGTTATCTACAAATACACCCTCGCAGATGACTGCCGGACATATCGTACTCCGGATAAATCCGAAATAGTCGCGTCCATAAGAATTCTTCTTTGTCTTCAAGCCCCGACTGTTCTGCCCGATCTTCACAACTTCTTTCTCAATGTTCTGTGCAAGCTCCTTTCCTTTGCCGCCGACTACACTGTGGAAGATCTCGAAGCCATCCCCACCACCAGCGTTATTGTGGATATCCAGCGCGAGATCCGGTGCAAATGCATTACAGCGGTCGATCTTTGATACCAGCTTATCGGTCACATCCCCCGTTCGTGAAATGCGCGTGTCAATGCCCCTTGCCTGCAGGTAATCGTAGCAGGCTCTCGCCATCTTCAAATTCACGTCCTTTTCAACGAGATAGCCAACAGCGCCGGGGTCGGTACCGCCATGTCCTACGCCAATAAATACGCGTGCCATATTGTTCCCTCCAAATATTTTTTTGAAACTTCGAATTTTATCGCAACTTCCGTTGGATATATCTGGTCGAAGTTTCTAATATACTATATGCAAATACGGGAACATTGGCACGCAAAAAGACTGCAACGCAGATACGTTGCAGTCTTTGAATTACTCTTCTTGATTTTGTCGCAGATCGCGTGGTTCTTACAGTTCCTCGCCGTTTGTCTCGATCACATGCTTATACCAGTCGAAGGAGTCCTTCTTGTAGCGGTTGAGTGTTCCGCTGTTTTCGTCCTCCTCGCGGTCAACATAGACAAATCCGTACCGCTTCTGGTAACCATTCAGCCAGCTCAGCAGGTCGGTATAAGACCATGTACAGTAAGCAAGTACGCGGCAGCCGTCATCGCAAGCTTTTTTAAGTTCTTCGATATGACGCTTCAGGTAATCGATACGATATGGATCATGAATCTTTCCATCCTCGAACTTATCGAACGCACCCAGACCATTTTCAGAAATCACAATCGGCAGATCATAACGGGATGTGATCTCACGGCAACACATACGGATGCCCATTGGATCGATCGTCCAATCCCAGTCCGTCGTTGGCAGAAATTCATTAGAAGGGTTCTTGTAAAGTCCCGGTACACCCTGTACCTTCGCGGTACCCTTCTTACCGGTTGTGTTCATCTCATGCGAAGTTCCTACACCATCGATCGGGTTATACTCTACGACAGTTGTCTGGTAATAGTTTACACCCATGAAGTCAACCTTTGCGGCTGCTTCTTTTAAGATTTCCGCATCGCCCGGCTCCATCTGTGGTGCGATTCCCTGACTCTCCAGATATGCGATTGCTGCACGCGGATATCTGCCATATGCATACATGTCCATCCAGTAATAGTTCTTCAGATCATCATAATCTGCTTTTGCCATCGCATTTTCCGGATGACAGTCAATCGCGTAAGATGGTGAATATGCGAAGGATGAGCCTACCAGCGCATCCGGATACAGCTTCTTTAACGCAAGCACGCTCTTAGCATGTGCCATAAATGCATGATGATTTACCTGATAGAACAGCTTCTCCTCATCGATCTTTCCTGGTGGGTGCATACCTCCCATCCAGCCCAGACCGGTAAATACATTCTGCTCATTCATGATGATCCAATGCTTTACACGATCGCCAAAATGCTCAAACAAGATTGTTGCATAGCGAACAAAGTCATCTACAATCTGGCGGCTTTCCCAACCATGATACTGGTCTTCCAGTGCCTGTGGCATATCCCAATGATAGACTGTAACCATAGGAACAATGTTATTTGCCAAAAGCTCATTGATCAAATCATCGTAGAACTTCAAGCCTTTCTCATTCACCTCACCATTTCCATCCGGGATAATACGTGACCACGCGATGGAAAAACGATAGGTTTTAAGCCCCATCTCTGCCATCAGCCTGACATCCTCTTTATACATATGATAATGATCAACCGCCTTGTCACCGGTTGTACCCTGGAAAGTCTTACCCGGAATACGTACAAACTTGTCCCAGTTTGACATTCCCTTTCCATCTTCATTCCAGGCACCCTCTACCTGATATGCAGCAGATGCACTGCCCCATAAGAAATCAGCAGGGAAGCCTTTTGATTTTTCAAAATACATTGCGTTCCTCCTTGTCGATTTATAATTTGAATATATTCATACCGTCATCCAGTTCCTGCGCTGCCTGACGCATCGCTGTTGATTTGCCGGAAATATCTTCCATGATTGCACCAACCTCTGTTGCGGATGCAGATGTCTGCTCGGTTCCGGCTGCATTTGCCTCTGCAATGGATGTCAGGTTCTGCACGATTCCTACAACCTTTTCTCTTGCATCATTCAGTCGGGTTGTATGCTCCGAAATGCGGTTGATTCCTTCGATTGACTGTTCAACCCCTGACTGTACCTGTTCAAATGCGCTCTCCGTCTGTTCCACATGGTCACTCTGTGTATGCATGATTTCCTTCACGCCATACATCGTCTCCACTGCCTTTTCTGCATCACGCAGCAGTTCCTGTACGATTTCTTCGATATGCGTCGCTGACTCATTTGTCTGCTCCGCAAGCTTCTGGATTTCACTTGCAACAACACCAAAGCCCTTGCCCTGCTCACCGGCTCTCGCCGCCTCAATACTGGCATTTAATGCAAGCAGATTCGTCTCCTCCGCAATGGATGTGATCAGATGTGTTGCCTCACTAATCTTCATGGCTGCTTCATTCGTTGTATTCGTCTGTTCCGCAATTATGTCAATATGCTCCTCAGCACGTGCATTGACCTTCTCTAATGCCTGCAAAATGTCGGAAGCCTGCGAAGTACATTCCTGCATCTCCTGTGCAAATGCAAGCAGCTTCTCCACCTCGTCGCTCGTCTCCTGCACCATGTTGCCCATCTCCACAACATGCTCTTCTGCGCGCTGTGTCTCACCTGCCTGTGTCGTTGCACCTTCCGCAATATCATTGACCGCCTGTTCCACCTGTTCCATCGTCGTCGATGTCTCCGTGGCATCTGAGTCCAGTACATTAGCAGCGTCCATGACCTGCGCGCTCTTCTCCTTGATATTCTCTACCACACCCTTCAAAGACTGTGTCAGATAGTCAAGGCTTCGTCCCATGCGTCCGATCTCATCCCTACGGTTTGCCAGTCTGGTCTGAATCTCATTCTTCGTCAGATCCATATCTCCGACCTTCACCGTCAGTTCAGAAACCTCATTCATAGGCTTGACAATAATATGCGCAAATACAGATCCGATCGTTGCAACAATCAACAGCTCAAGTAATACGATAATTCCGATTTTTCCTTCTACCTTCCGGATACTGCTGAATACATCGTCATAATCGGCAGTTACTACCATGATAAAATCCTGTGTATCATTCACATAGATACCGGCATACTTGTCTGCACCCTTAAATTCATATTTAACAACTTCATTTTCAACCTTCTCACCTTTGGCAATCTTGGCAACCGCATCACTGACCACCTTGTTCTCCACCGGCTTGCCGATCTTATCTGCAGTTGGATGATACAACATCGTACCATCGCCGCTGACTACATATATGTAGCTGCTTTCGACTCCTTCCACCTGAACGCCTGCAAGTATCGAAGCCAGATGCTCGCCGGAAAGCGCGTCATCACCATCCGTGTCCAGCTCATTGTCCAGCATAACGCCATAAGCTCTGGAAAGATCACGCATATATCCACGTGTGACTGAACCGATTTCCTCTTTCGTAGAAGAAATAAACAGTGCGCAAGCAAATCCTCCCGTTACGAAAGCAAAAAATGCCATCGCCAATAACATCTTCAGACGCACAGAATGTAAAAAATTAACCTTTTTGTGTTCCATATACCGAAACCTCCTGTAACAAAAATACTATTTATATTTTACCACTTTTTGCGTCAGGATTCAATCATAAGAACACGAAAGACCGCAGATTCGATCCGCGGTCTTTCGTGTTCTTATGTGAATTTACTCCTTGATTGGAAGTCGTTCGTTTCCGATCACAACGAGCTCCACCTGCGAGATGTCAATCGGCATCGAAAATTCGATCACAAAGTCAATCTGTTGCCGTTCCTTGTCATAGTCTTCGGATCCACCTGCCTGAAAATCTTTTCCATCCAGATACGTTCCGTCCTTCATCTTGATCTTGATATACTCATGCAGAGAGAAATCACCGATACTTGTGAATTTCAGCATCCGCTCACTTAACGTTGCTTCCACGATTTTCGCCGAATTGCTGCAATCGAGCGTACCCGGTTCGAACTTACTTTCTTGTAATGCGAATTCCAATGTCCAGTCTGCTTCCTCGATCAAAACCGTATCAGAATACAGTGCCTCCAGATCCGTCTCATCCCGGTCTGCGTATTTCGGATCGGATTTATCAATATGTGTCGTCACGCCATTTAAACCATCGAATTTCATCGTAAGCACATCCCCCTCCTCGAGTTCCATACCATCTGGAATCAGGTAAATGCTGTCATACATCCGCTGATTTTCTTTCAGATCACTTTCTTCTCCGAGAATCAGGGACGATGTCTCTTCCAGTTTCTGATCTCCGTAATAGAGGTCTCCTCCCCGCATCCGGAAATCCACATCATACATTTCTGCGTCATAATCCGGGTAGGTCACAGTCCAGATCACATCCACCATATCGCCGGTTGTGATCGCCTTCTCAATCTCAAATGTCAATTTCGTCTCTGCATTTGTAATAACCTTCAATCCATTCGGATAATCCTCTTCAATATATTCCCGTTCCACGTACTGTTCTGGCACTTCTTCCGTCTGCTCATTATGAAAGAATTTATCCAGCAAGCCTTCTGTGCTTGCATATACAATTCCTCCAGATAATATCACACCACCAATCAGAGCCGCCGCAATTGTCCGCCACACATGTTTTTTCCGATTATCCTGAAGCTTCGTCCGTACCCTCCGGATACATGCAGCTGCTTCCATCTCTGGAAATTCCATATATTCTTCCTCTGAATGAACCTGATTTAAAACCTCGTATATCTCCATCATACATGTTCCTCCAATCTTCCATGATTTTTTCGCACTTTCTTCTTTGCTCTGGAAACTTTGCTGTAAATCGTAGAGCTGGACACACCATATTCCTTCGCCAATACATCCACATCATCTTCCTCTGCATAATAGCGTAACAATATCTGACGCTCTTCTTCCTTCAGTCCTTCCAGAAGCTTTTCTGTCTCCGTGGATATTTCCTGTTCCAGCGTATCAATTCGGTCGTTTCTCGCTAACTTGCTCTCGTAATTCGATACATTCTCTTCCATACATGTCCGGCTGTATCTGCGCAGATAGTCAATCGAACGGAACCGCGCAATGGAAATAATCCAGTTTCTGAAACTTCCCTTTGCCGCATCAAACCGCTCAATATGCTCCCACACATCCAGAAAGACATCGTCCATGCACTCTTCCATTTCCTCTGGAAGTCCCGCAAGGTTATGATTCACCGCAGCTTTCACATAGCCGCCATATTCACGGATGACATACTCCAGAGCCTTTTCATTTTGTCTTTTTAATTTCTCTACAAAATTCTTTTGCGTAATAATTTATTTCACCCCCCGTATCAGTCTGAAGATATCTTCACTTTATTATCCGATCGTTTCTCCTGTTTTCTTGCAAAGAATAAGTAATTTCTGCACACCTTTTGCACACCTAGACGATTTTCGAGCAACAAAAAACGGTGGACCCCTTGATTCTACAAGGTTTCCACCGTTTAAGTTATATGCCGGCAACCGGAATCGAACCGGTACGGGAGATTAGTCCCGCAGGATTTTAAGTCCTGTGCGTCTGCCAGTTCCGCCATGCCGGCAAATTTGAACAACGCTTATGCAGTTGTAAGCGACCCGGATGGGGTTCGAACCCACGACCTCCGCCGTGACAGGGCGGCGCTCTAACCAGCTGAGCCACCAGGCCA
>OJPS01002421.1_pt1 | contig 10736 bp, 12 predicted proteins | sample 1598551 | NCBI WGS metagenome assembly OJPS01 (sample SAMN03922488, study PRJEB24848) | human gut metagenome | isolation source: stool sample | host: Homo sapiens | place: Germany | collected 2011-05 | reverse complement strand
GTCTGGGCTATCACAGCGAGGTGACCGAGGATCTGGTGCGCAACGTGCTTGGCACGGCGGACAGATCGTTTCTGTTCCGCTTCGGGGAAGCGCTGCGGGCCAGCGACGTGAAGGCGGCCATGGCCATGATTGACGAACTGATGCGCGGCGGTCGTGAACCAGTGGTCTTTTCCAAGGATGTGTCCCAGCACCTGCGCGCGCTGCTCATGGCGCAAAGCTGCGGAGAGGAACTGGCCGGATTGCTGGAACTGACCCAGGAGGACGCGGAAGAATACCGGCGGCAGGCGCAGGGATTTACCGACGAGCGCCTTTTGCGCATGCTGGAACTGTTCATGGCGGTGGAGACGGAGATGCGCTGGGCATCTTCCCCGCGCATTGCCCTGGAGGCGGCCACCATGAAAGCCTGCCTCAAGACCAAGGACACGGACGCCGCTGCCCTGAACGAGCGCATTGCGGAACTGGAACAGCAGCTGTCCACCCTGACGGAACAGCTGAAAAACGGCAGCTTTACCCCCGCCAAGCCGGCTGCCCGGAGCGCTGCGCCCAAGGCATCCCCCGCGCCGCATATGGAAAAGCCGGCAGCATCCGCGCCGTTGACGCCAACGGGCAAGACGCCCGGGGAAGCCTGGAAAGCCATGATGGACGCGCTGAAGCGCAGCGATCCGGCTACATACAGTTTCCTGACGCAGGGCCGCTTTGCGGGATGCGACGGGAATGTATACCGCTGGTATGCCAAGCCTGGGCAGGACTTCTATGTGGCTGCGCTGAATTCCCCGGCCAAGCGGGACAGCATTACCGCCGCGCTGGGGCAGGCGCTGGGCATGGAAGTAACCTTCCAGGCAAGCCCGGAGCCTACGGACGCGTCCCCGGATGCCATGGCGGCGGAAAACACGCTGCTGGCAGAGCTGAAGGAATCCTTCGGCGGAGAAAACGTCACTGTGCAGGAGAAAGAAAAATGACGGACGAGCGGGTACGGCATTTTTTTGCAGGGATACCGGGCATGCACGGTCTCACAGAAGCGGCGCTATCCGGCTGGAGCGGAACTGTGCGGATTTTACCGGCTGGAGCGGTGCTTGCGGTGGGAGATTTCATGATCTGCGGCGGTGAACCGGGGGAGCATGGACGGCAGACATTGGCGTGCATGATGGCGGAACAGCCCCGGGAGTGGCTGCTTTACGTGCCCGGGAAATGGAAGGCGCTGCTGGATGGCCTGGGGACGTTTCGCCCTGTGACACGGCAGGGCTTTCAGCTGCTGCAGCCCGATGCCATCAGGGAGGATCTTGCCGCCTGGAAATCTTTGCCGCCAGGGTATTCCCTAGCTTTCATGGATCGGGCGGATGCGGAAGCCTGCTTGACGGCTGACTGGTCCCGGGATTTTGTACGGGAACATGGATCAGTAGAGCATTTTTTGCACCGGGGAATGGGCATTTTGGTACGGGATGCCGCGGGACGGCCTGCGGCAGGCGCCAGCGCGTATGTATCCTGGCCCTGGGGGCTGGAAGTTCAGCTTCAGACGCGCCAGGATCAGGAAGGAAAAGGGCTGGCTACCGCGGCGGCGGCCGCCCTGCTGCAAGCGGCACGGTACCGGGGAATGGCGGTTGCGTGGGATGCGGCAAACGCTGCATCGGCACACATTGCCCGGAAGCTTGGCTTTATACCGGGGGAACAATATACAGTGTGGGAGCGGCTGACCTGAGGGCAACAGAACGCTACAAAAAGGTACAAAAAGAAAAGTAGCCAAATCAGGAAGATTTGTGCTATAATAAATATACCCAAGAAAATCTACACGGAAAGCGAGGAATGACACATGATCGATACCGTGATTACCGTAGCCCGTCAATATGGTTCCGGCGGGCGCTTTGTGGCCAAAAAACTTGCGGAGCGGCTGGGGATTCCCTATTATGACAAGGAACTCCTTACCCTGGCGGCGAAAGAAAGCGGCATCTGTGAAGAGATGTTCGAGGATCACGACGAAAAGCCTACCCGTTCCCTGCTGTTTTCTCTGGTGACGGGAATGCAGATGCGCGGGGATGCGGGCAGCGTTTATATGGACATGCCGCTGAACCACAAAATTTTCCTGGCCCAGTTCGATACCATTCGCAATGTGGCAGCCAAGGGCCCCTGTGTCATTGTAGGCCGCTGCGGCGACTACGTGCTGCGGGATGAGAAAAAAGTAGTTAGCGTGTTTATCAAGGCCGACATGGAGGAACGCAAGGCGCGCGCCGTCAAGTACTATAACGTGGACAGCGCTAAGGCAGAGGAAGTCATCCGCAAGGCCGACAAGCAGCGCGCCAGCTACTACAATTACTATGCCACCGCCACCTGGGGCGCGGTGGAGAACTACGACCTGTGCGTGGATACCGGCGCCGTGGGTGTGGATGGCGCGGTGGAAACCATTATTCATTTTGTGGAGCTTCAGGAAAAGTTCCGTCAGGAAAAGAAATGATCAAGCGGTTTCTTGCGCTGCTGTGCTGCCTGCTGCTTGCTGCATCGGTTGCCCAGGCGGCCATTGACTGGCCGGTATTGACTACCCAAGGACAGCAGGCGGCGCAGACCTACATCGCTCAGGTAAATGCCAACTTGAGCAGCCTGGGTGCTGCAAACATCAACAGTTTGTTTGAATGCTATCCAGTGATTATGTCCTTGGGGATTACCGCACAGGACAATGCGGATACGCCCGAGGGGGTGGAGCTTTCCCTGCAACTGCAGGAGGAAGGCATGGTATCGCTGACGGTGCGCAGCATTTATCCGGATTCCTTTGGCGCGCTGGCGGGAAGCTGCGTTCAGGCGGCAGACCCGTCCAGAACCCTGGAGGATACCGTGAACGAGGCCGCGGCAAAAGCCGCTATGGCCCAGCAAAGTCCTGACGATTCCTTTGAGGATGTCATGGGGGAGACGGACTGGTATCAGGGCGATACCCTGCGGGTCTACTATGCGTACCGGCCTGACGAATATTCCGATGGGAACAACTGGCTTCAGGCGGTGCTGATTTTCCCCTTTACGGGATTACCCACGGCCCAGCCTACCCTTGAGCCTACGGCTACGCCAACGCTCATCCCCGATGAGGAGGTTACACCTACGCCACGCCTGGTGGAATTTTCTCCAAAGCCTGATGGTGTCTAAGTACCAATACGGCATGCGGCCGCAAGATGGACCGCATGCCTTTTTTTATGGAAAAACCCGGGTGGAAAAAGTGATACTTTTTCCACCCGGGATGCTGCTCATTTTTGGTCACTGACAGCGCAGTGCATCGAAATAGAAAGCGTCCATCTCCTCCTTGGTGGGGAACACCGCAAGGAACATCCGATTCCCCATGGCGCCGCTTAAGGCGTCGGGAATGCGGGTTACCATCCGCATCTGGGAGGCGTATTTGCCGATCAGCTCATCGTCGGAGAGTGCGAAGGATTTCCCGTCCCGGCGTCCGGCAAAGGCACAGAAGGCGTGGGGCCCCTCGGACTTGGTGGAGTGGTCAAAGGCGATCATGTCGGCCCAGATTTTATATACATCCGTGGAATGGGCAAAGTTCATCATGTCGGGGGTGAAACCGCCGCAGGGGCGCATATTGACCTCCAGAGCGACCACATCCCCCTTGCGGCCCATGCCTGGCTGATCCTGCGTTAAGCGGAAAAACTCGAAGTGAACAAAGCGGCTCTTGACCCCAAAGCTTTTTACGGTGGCGCGTCCGGCCCGGCGTGTATCTTCGGGTAAATCCTTAAGAATGTAATAGATGGAATTATCATTGTCATTGACAATGTCCATAATGGACCAGGGCGTAACGTTCCCTGTCTCAAAAATGGGCTCGCCTTCCGCGTTGATAATCGCGTCGTAGGAATTGACTTCCGCGTGAATGAATTCCTCCATGATGTAGCTGACATCCGACTGCTTTTGCGCCAGGAACTCCCCCAGATCCTGATCGCTTTCCAACTTGTAGGTATGGGAAGCGCCCACGCCGTTGTCCGGCTTGACCACCACGGGATAGCCCACTTCGTCGATGAAAGCACGGCATCCTTCAAAGTTATCTACCATGTGGTAACGGGCCACGGGAATGCCTGCCTTGCGATAGTACTCCTTCATGCGGGACTTGAACTTGATGCGGGGCATGTCCTCGCTTTGGAAGCCGCTGAGAATGTGGAAATCCGTCCGCAGCATGGCATCCCGTTCCAGCCAGTATTCATTATTGGATTCCAGCCAATCAATACGCCCGTATTTGCTGATGAAAAAGGCTACGGCGCGATAGACCTCGTCGTAGTTTTCCAGGCTGCCTACTTTGTAGTATTCATTCAGGCTGGACTTCAGCTCGTTCGTCAATTCGTCATAGGGCTGATCGCCAATACCCAATACATTCAGGCCGTTATTTTTCAGCTCGCGGCAAAATTGCCAGTAGTTGGTGGGAAAATTCGGAGAGATGAAGATGAAATTTTTCATGAATGATCAGCCGCCTTTGCTTTTGATGTGTCAATCCAACAGATGGGGAACGAAGTAGGCCACCTGCTTATACCACCAGTCCCAGTCGTGGGAGCAATCATACCCCCAGAAGTCCACCCACAGGCCCATGTTTTTCTCGGCATTCAGCTCCGCTATGCGGCGAGTGGTTTCCGGAACCTCCCATGGACCTTGCCCCACGCAAATAATGCCGCGGTGCCGGCGGTATTCTTCTATAAAGGGATGATCCGCGCTCATGCCGCTGAGGTAATCCACAGGAGAATTTCGGTATACCACTTCGTCCATGTAGCCATCAAAGCCATAGGCAGCGGTGTAGATCCCGCTCAGGGCCAGCATGCCGTCAAACAGCTGCGGGAAGCGGAAAAACAGATTGGCTGCGTGGGTGGCGCCCAGGCTGCATCCAAAGGCGATAATCCCCGGATAGCCTGTCCAACCATTGCGCTCGTTGACCATGGCCCGCATGAAAGGTACCATTTCATCGGTAATGAAGTGAATCCACTGTTCATAGCGGCGAATGCGCCAGTAGGGGTCGCCGCCTTTATCGGACCAGGTTTCACGGTCGATGGTATCAATGGAAAAGACCATGACCCGCCCCGCGTCGATGAAAGGTGCCCATGCGTCGGTCATGTGGAAGTTTTCAAAGTCGAAAAAGCGGCCGTCCTGGCAGGGAATGAACAGCACCGGACGCCCGGCGTGGCCATAAACTTTGCATTCCATGTCCCGGTCCAGGGCAGGACTGTATTGCTTAAAATACTGTGTCTCCATGATGCATCCTCCGTTACGCCCGCTCGTAGAGCAGCGTTTGCATAAAGAAGGGGATCTGCTCCTCCCAGCAGGCTTCGCAATGGTCGCCATTGGGCACAATGCGGCTGTTGACCCATACGCCCTTGTCCATCAGGCGGGAGGTCAGCAGGCTGAAACTGTGCAAAATGCCGGGATGATTGGCCAATTCCCTGGAACCGTAATCCATGTACAGCACGGTGTCCGGGGCGAGCTCCGCCTGACGGACCAGTCCCAGCATCCGGGACGAAGCCAGCCAGATGGAAGGCGACAACGCGGCCGACCGGGAAAAAACATGGTTATAGGCTACCAGGGCATACAGGCTCATCAACCCACCCATGGAGCTGCCGGCAATAAAGGTAGCTTCCCGCTGCGGCAGGGTGGGATACTGGGCGTCTATCATGGGCTTGAGTTCCTGAACCAGCCATTCCATGGTCCATTTGCCCCGGCCACGGATGCGTCCCAGCTTTTCTTCCTGAAACGTGAAGGGAGAATACTCGGAAAGGCGGGCATTGTCAGTGGCGTCTGGGTCTGGTCCATGTATTCCTTCATGCCCCAGCTTTTGCCATAGGTGGCGTCCTGGTCGAAAAAAACGTTATGGCCATCGAACATGTACAGCACGGGGTAGCGGGCATCGGGGTCCGCGGCCAGCGCATCGGGGACATATACATAAACCCGCCTGGACTGCTTACCGCTTAGACGCGGTAACGTGACGGGAAAAACCTCGATCATGCAAGCAAACCTTCCCTCTTGTTTCACAAATCATACGGAAAATGTAGACTACTTAATATACCATATTCCGCGCAGCGAAACAAGTAAACAGGCAGCAAAGGGTTGCTTTTTTTTCGTTTTCTTTTTAGATGTGGTAGCCTGGGGTTACTGTTCTCCCTTGTCCCAGCATTCGTGGCAGGCGCTGCCGTCGTGATAGGGGGGGGGGAAATCCTCGTCGCTTTCGGGGTCCAGCTGGGTATCCAGTCCACGGTCGTAAGCTTCGTGGGGCTTGAGCGGCAATTCGTAATCCTCGGGATAGCGTGGCGTCGGCATAGCAATCGCCCTCCTCATCTTTGATGGCTTTATTGTATCACATTTGCTCAAAAAAATAACAGGGACAACCAAAAAAAGCGGCGCTTTTTTGCTCAACGCATTGCAGGCAGAAAAGCGCCGCGGCATGGCGCACAACCCATTCAGCCGGGAATACAGGGCTGCGGATAAAGCGGCAGGTCTGGGCAAACGGGCTTGGGTACGCCCACCATGCAGGGCTCCCAGCGAATCATGTAGCTCTCAGCCAGTATCTCCACCTCTGCCTGGAAGCACGGTTCGCAGCTGGGCGCGCTGGGCTGGATGAGCCGCACGCAGGGCAGCACCATCAGCGTATTGCGCCAGCATTCGCAGGCGGGGAAACCCAGACGCATAGAGGCCTCCAGTTCCACTGTTCCGTGCCCAGCATGAACGCAGCAGTTGGCGTCACGCACCTGGCAGTCCACGGGTATGCAGATGCGAAGGCATAGCAAACGCTGGCTGGACGCGGGAAGAACCTCCCAGGTGGGTGGTTGGCAGCTCTGTTGAACGTGGATCAGGGTAAAGGAAGGCGCGGCACAGTCGGGCAGGTCGCATACTTCCAGGCAGATGCACGCCCTCCGGCGCCACTCCCGGCAGCTGGCCACAATGCGCGGCAGCAAAAACCCCTTTGGGGGAAAGGGCCGGTGAGGCTTTTCACAGGGCGGCTCCGGTTTGGGGCAGCACTGGCAGCAGCATCCGTCCGGATGCCCTTGCGGCCGCGGCGGGGGACAGCAGGGGCTGCAGGAGCAGTCGGGCGGATGATCTTCACAGGGGCAACGTTTGGCACGGCAGCGGTCGCACTGGCAATCGAAGGGATGGCAATTCCGCCCCCGGTCCCAGTTTCCTCCGGGATGCGTACATACTTTCATGTGGATTCCCTCCCATAGAATCAGGATGTTCCCGCTTTGAGCATATGCAGCGAAAGGCATCCGGGTGTATGTAGCAGGCACCTCGCGGGTTCTGTATTCTTCACGGGACGCATAGGCTGAGCCAGAAGCGAGGTGGAAACCGTGGAAAATCAGCAAAACACCCAGGTGGGGGAAATGAAACCGATTATCCGTACAGTCGGTGAAAAAGGACCCAGGGAGGAAAAACCACAAATTCAGTGGCGTACCCGGGAAAAGCGGCACTGGGGTGAAGAACTGCTGAAAAACATGGGCGTAGCGGCGGCGCTGGTACTTTGCGCGGTGGCCGTGCGGTCGGGAGAATGGACGGACGCCCAGTGGACGGATACTGTGCTGACGGCGGCCACGGGGGATACGCTGCTGGACGATCAACTGGGAAAGCTGACCTTTGTCAGCAGCCTTTTTCCGGAGGCAACCCTTGTGTTTGGGGAGACGGAGGTGGAAACCCTGGCCCAGATTGTGCCAGGGGGCGAGGTAGTGCATGCCTGGAGTGAGGCGGAACCCTATTTGGCCTATGAAAGCGTGGATACCTCCGTGAAAAGTGCCACGGAGGGGGAGGTCATGGGCGTCTACCATGCCGACGGCGAAGAACTGCTGGTACGCGTACGTCGGGAGGATGGGCTGGAATGCTGCTATGGCAACCTGGCGGAGAGCCTGGTATCCGTGGGCGATTGGGTAACCACGGGGCAGCTTCTGGGTACGCGGCTGCCGGAAGCAGCCGCAACCCTGGAAATGCGGCGGGATGGCTATAGCGTTGATCCCACGGAATGGATACAGGAGTAGGGCATGCGGTGGAGAATCGGCAAATTTGCAGGGACGGAGCTGTGGCTGCACGGTGCAACCCTGCTGTGCTGGGCCTATTTGTTGCTACAGGGGCAGGGCATGCTGCTGGCCGTGGGGCTGGTTTCCATAGCCCTCCATGAGGGGGCCCATGGCCTGGCAGCGGCCATGCTGCATCATCCCCCACGCCAGGCGGAGATAACGCCGCTGGGTCTGCTGCTGCGCCTGGAAGAGGAAGACCGCCTGCCGCCGCTGCACCGGGCAGCGGTGCTGTTCGCCGGCCCGGCTGCCTCCGCGGCGTTGGTGCTGCTGGGGTGGTATGGTACCCGCTGGGGCTTGCTTTCTCCTGTGCTTGGGGCACGCATGTTCTTTGGCAATCTGATGCTGCTGGCGCTGAATCTGCTGCCTGCGCTGCCCCTGGACGGTGGCAGGCTGCTGGCACTGGCGCTGTCACTGCGGTATGACCTGGCAACGCAGATGAAGGTTATGCGCGTTCTGGGAATGATCCTGGGCCTGGGACTTGCTGGGGTGGCCGTGGCAAGCGCCGTATGGTGGGGCGCGGCAAACTTCTCTCTGGCAGCGGCAGGGTGCTTTTTGATCTACGCTTCACAGGTGGGTGCAACAACCGAGGCCATGGCCGCATTGCGGCAGTTCCTGGACCGGAGAAACCGTTTGGAAACCTCGGGGATGATGCGGGGGGAAATCCTGGCTGTACTGGAGCAGCAACCCTTGCGGGCCGTCCTGCCGCACCTGCGCCAGGGACGGTATACCTGCCTGGCGGTGCTGGAGAGCGGAACGCTGCGCATGCGGGGGCTCCTGGATGAGGACACCTTGCAAAGGGCCTACCTGCATCATCCCCAGGGAAACTGCGCATCCCTTTTGCCAGATGCGCCGGAATGGTCGGAGCCCCGGCCAAATCAGCACGTTGACAAGTGAAAGGGTCCATGCTATCGTTGTCTCGCCATAAAAGTAATGCAAAACGGCGAAAGGATGAGGCGTGGTGGAGAAGGCACAAAAGCAAGCAGACCGTGCAACCATGGCGGATCTGGAGCCCGGAGAATGGGGCATTGTGGATGCCGTAGGCGGCGAAGGCGCGCTGCATAGGCACCTGCTGGATATGGGGATTACTCCCGGCGTAAAGGTTACCCTGCAAAAAACGGCACCCATGGGTGACCCGTTGGAGATCCATTTGCGCGGTTACGCGTTGACCTTGCGCAAGGAAGACGCAGCAAAAATTACGCTTCGACAGCATGCGGAGGCGCAAAAAGTATGACGAAGCAATATACCTTTGCATTGGCGGGAAACCAGAATAGCGGAAAAACAACCCTCTTTAATGTATTGACGGGCTCTAACCAACATGTGGGGAACTGGCCAGGCGTTACAGTGGAACAGAAAACCGGCGTGCTAATGCATCACCATCATGGCGGCGATGCACACTTTGGCGCGCCGCTATTCAAGGGGAAAAAGGCGCTGAGCCAGGCGGACAACAGCGACGTGAAAATCGTCGACCTCCCCGGCATCTACTCCTTGAGTCCCTTTTCCATGGAGGAGGTTGTCACCCGCAACTTTATTACGCTGGATAAGCCGGATGTGGTCATCAATATTGTGGACGCCACCAACCTGGAACGCAATCTTTATCTGACCATGCAGCTGCGCCAGCTGGGCACGCCCATGGTCGTGGCGCTGAACATGATGGACGAGGTGCGCGCCCACGGGGACGTTATCAAGCTGGATGTTCTGGAAAAAAAGCTTGGTGTCCCTGTGATTGCCATTTGCGCCCGTAAAGGGGAAGGCATTGACGAGCTGGTGCGGCGCAGCATGGAGTGCGCGGAGAGAGGGGAGCCGCTGCCGCCGCTGGACATCTGTGAGGGAGCCGCGCATACTGCGCTGCATGCCATTCAGCATTTGGTGGAGGCCAAGGCGGCGAAATGTGGCATTGGCGCCCGCTATGCTGCCACCAAGATCCTGGAGGGGGACGAGCCCATGCAGGAAATGCTGGGCCTGTCGGCCGAGGATCTGCATATTATTGAGGAAATCATCACCGACATGGAAAAGACGCTGGGGATGGAACGGGCGGCGGTTATGGCCGATGTACGCTATACATACATTGAAAAGCTGCTGGCCAAGGCGGTTATCCGCAAGCAATCCCCGGAGAATACGGTTTCCCTTTCGGACCGGGTGGACCGCGTGCTGACGCATCCGGTATTGGCCATCCCTGTATTTCTCTGTGCCATGCTGCTGGTGTTCTGGATCACCTTTGGACCCTTTGGATCATGGGTGGCCGATGGATTCTCTGCGCTGGTGGATGCGGGGATCAATGCGATTGCCCAGTGGCTCAGCGCCAATGAGGTGGCTGCCTGGGTGCAGGACCTGGTAGTAAATGGCGTGCTGACTGGGGTGGGCAGCGTGCTGAGCTTCATGCCCACCATCGTCATTCTGTTCATGTGCCTGTCCATCCTGGAGGACAGCGGATACATGGCGCGTGCGGCATTCCTCATGGATAAACCCCTGCGCAAGATTGGACTGAACGGTCGCAGCTTTATTCCCATGATTATGGGCTTTGGCTGCACCGTTCCCGCGGTGATGTCTGCTCGCAGCATGAGCAGCCAACGGGATCGCCGCTTTACGATTCTTTTAACGCCGTTCATGTCCTGCGGGGCAAAGGTACCGGTATATGCACTGTTTGCCCAGGCGTTTTTTCAGGGCAATCAGGTCTTGGTGATGTCGGTGCTATATATCGGGGGCATTCTGCTCTCCATTGTGGCGGGG
>OJPS01002417.1_pt1 | contig 10750 bp, 10 predicted proteins | sample 1598551 | NCBI WGS metagenome assembly OJPS01 (sample SAMN03922488, study PRJEB24848) | human gut metagenome | isolation source: stool sample | host: Homo sapiens | place: Germany | collected 2011-05 | reverse complement strand
TTACTTTGGGCGGATTCGGTTTATTTCTACAGCGAAACGATAACAAGAGTTGTTTTTGATATACTCTCTTGTGTTACCATTGGTTGTAATGTATATTTTCCTGTTTGAATTTATCTTTGGCTTCCTCATTGCGTTGAGGATAACCGATGGGAATTAAGTTGAAAGGTACGATATGTTCGGGCAATGACAGAACCTTGCGTACGTTCTCTATACGTTGTTCTTCAGGATAGATGGCTGTCCATACAGCCCCTAGCTCCAAAGCTTCGGCTACCAGCAACAGATTTTCGGAGGCTGCAGAACAGTCCAGCATCCAGTACTTGCCGAATTCTCCATTCAATGATTTGGCTAAATCACCACAAACCACGATGGCCATGGGTGCTTCCGCGGTCATTTTGGCATAGGGCAATACTTCTGCCAGCTTGTTTAATACGTCTCTGTCATCTATCACGATAAAAGCCCAGGGTTGCTTGTTTACAGCCGAGGGAGCCGCCATAGCAGCTTTCAGCATGATGTCTACTTTCTCCTTTTCCACGGGGCGGGATGTATAAGAGCGGACACTTTTGCGTGCCATAATTATTTCGATGGCGTTTTTTTCTTCTTTAGTATTTTCGTTTTTATCCATATTCTGACAATTTTCCATCGTTATTACCGATAAAACAACAGCAGGTAATAACTTGAATATTGTATTTACATTCATCGTTTTAATAAATGATTAGTAATTCAAGTGGAATTCGACCACTGCTTCAATTCCTTTACGGAAGATATCAAGAGGAATATTCTCATTGGGAGAGTGGATAGCGTTGCTTTCCAGTCCGAATCCCATCAATACGGTTTTTATACCCAGAATTTGTTCAAAGTCGCTGATGATGGGAATACTTCCTCCACGGCGAACGGCAAGCGGCTTCTTCCCGAATGCTTTGGCGAATCCTTTTTCGGCAGCCTGATAAGCCGGAAGGGTAATGGGGCAGACATAACCTTCGCCACCGTGCATGGGGGTTACTTTTACTTTCACATAATCGGGAGCGACAGCATTGATGTAATCGACAAACAATTTGGAAATCTTCTCATGATTTTGATGTGGAACAAGACGGCAGGATACTTTGGCGTAAGCTTTTGATGGCAACACGGTTTTAGAACCTTCGCCCGTATATCCTCCCCAAATACCGCAAATATCGAATGATGGACGGCAACTGTTACGTTCCAGGGTAGAATATCCTTTTTCACCTTTCAATGCCTTTACATTGATGGCAGCCATATATTTTTGTTCGTCGAAAGGTATTTGGGCTATCATCTCGCGTTCTGCGGCAGGCACTTCTTCCACATCATCGTAGAAATGAGGAACAGTGATGCGACCGTCTTCATCAATGACTTTTGCCAATATGCTGCATAAGGTATTGATGGGGTTGGCTACGGCTCCGCCGAAATGACCCGAGTGAAGGTCGCGGTTAGGCCCCGTCACTTCAATTTCCCAATATGCCAGTCCGCGCAGTCCGGTAGTCAGTGAGGGAAGGTCGGCTCCCAGCATACTTGTATCCGAAACAAGGATAACATCGGCTTTCAGCAGCTCTTTATGTTCTTTGATAAAGGCATTCAGACTGGGTGAACCGATTTCTTCTTCTCCTTCGAAGATAAATTTCACATTGTGCTTCAGCAATCCGTGTTTCACCACGTATTCGAAAGCTTTTACCTGAATCATCGCTTGACCCTTGTCGTCATCCGCACCGCGTGCCCAGATATGTCCGTCACGTATTTCGGGCTCGAACGGTTGGCTTTTCCAAAGCTCCAATGGTTCTGCGGGCATTACGTCATAATGCGCATATATTAATATGGTGGGGGCTTCATCGCTGATATGTTTCTGTGCGAACACCAATGGATTACCTTGAGACGGCATAATCATGGCTTCGTCTGCTCCGGCCTCCAGCAGCAGTTCTTTCCAGCGCAGGGCACAGGCAAGCATATCGTCTTTATGTTCGGGTAATGCACTGATACTGGGTATGCGGATGAGACTGAAAAGTTCTTCCATGAAGCGGGCTTCATTTTCTTTAATGTATTGTTTAATTTCCATAGCTGAATGATTTTTGTCGGGTTAAAGTTAACTTTCCCGGAGGAAAGAAAAAAATTATAAAACTTAAATAAAGGAAAATGCATATATAGAAAGTCCAAAGAGAAGCAGACAGGCTGTTTGGCTCTTTGGGTTTTTTGATAAAGACACTTTTTATAGTTGAGTGGTTCTGTCTATCAAATAGTAGTCTAAAACAGTGATGGCTGCCATCGCTTCTACAATGGGAACAGCGCGGGGCAATACGCAGGGGTCATGGCGTCCCTTCGCTTTCATGGTGGTGTCGATACCATTGATATTCACCGTGTGTTGCTCCATTAATACGGTGGCGACAGGCTTGAATGCAACACGGAAATAGATATCCTGTCCGTTGCTGATGCCGCCTTGGATGCCGCCCGAGTAATTGGTTTTTGTTTCTATTCGTCCGCCGTTGTTGTAGAATACATCATTTTGTTCGCTGCCTCTCAGTTCCATGGAGTCGAAACCTTGTCCATAGGCAAAGCCTTTCACGGCATTGATGCTCAGCATGGCATTTCCCAGTGCGGCGTGCAGTTTGCCAAATACAGGTTGTCCCAATCCGATGGGGCATCCTTTGATGACACAACTAATCACACCTCCGATGGTATCGCCTTCACCTTTGACTTTCCAGATGAGTTCTGCCATTTCTTTTGCTTTTTCAAGGTCGGGACAACGGACATCGTTGCTTTCTATCAGGTCGAGGTCATAGCTCTTGTAGTCATGGTCCAGCTTGATAGGTCCCACTTGTGAGGTGTAGGCTGTTACGCTGATGCCTAATTGCTTTAAGGCAAGTTTGGCAAGTGAACCGGCCACAACGCGCGAAATTGTTTCGCGTGCTGATGAACGTCCTCCGCCGCGATAGTCGCGGATGCCGTATTTTTCCATATAAGTATAGTCCGCATGCGAAGGGCGGAAGAGATTCTTTATATTCTCGTAGTCGTTAGAATGTTGGTTCTTGTTCCATACCACGAAACCAATGGGACAGCCGGTGGATTTTCCATCGAAGATGCCTGAAAGGAATTCCACTGTGTCAGGTTCCTTTCGGCTGGTGGTAAGGAGCGATTGTCCGGGGCGGCGGCGATTCAGTTCCTTCTGCACAAAATCCATATCGATGTCGATACCTGCCGGAAAACCGTCAATTACACCACCGACACCGGGACCGTGAGACTCGCCGAAACTCGTTAATCGGAAAATATTACCAAATGAATTGAACATGTTGTTTGTAGTTTTAAAAGTTTCTATTCGTAAAGATAACGATTTTCTTGAAACAATGGCTATGTTTCAGGTAAAATTTTACTTTTCCGGTTTTAAGCTTTTGCATATTCTTTGCGGTTTTCTTAAATCACTTTTTCAGGCGGGCTAAGGTTTTTCTTCCTTTAGGCTAAGTCTTTTCCTACGTCCGGCTATTACGTCCCACCATAGCAGAACGTACGTCCCACTGTAATGGGACGTATGTCCCACCGTGGCAGGACGTACGTTCCATTGCAATGGGACGTAATAATCTGCCGTTCAAAAAAACTTGGTCTTCTGTATGAAACGGCTTAATATTCCTTATGGGTTTAAATATATCGGTTTGTGAATTCTCTTACTCTTTCCGTATATTCCTTGGTGTGGATGAGGTAGGAATGGGCATGGTCGGCTCCCGGAACTATCCATAGTTCCTTGGGTTCGGGCTTTGCCTCATATAATTTATATACCATCCGGGTTGGCACGTAGTCATCTTTGTCTCCGTGGATGAAGAACATGGGGAGGTGGCATCGGGCCACTTGCTTTAAGGCGGATGCTTCTTTGAATCCCCATCCGTATTCCATCCGGCATAACCGGTCGGCAATGTACATTAGCGGAAATCGGGGTAGGCCGAACTGGGCTTTCAGTTCTTTGGAGAACTGGTCCCATACATTGGTATATCCGCAGTCTTCGACGAAACATTTTACATAGCCGGGTTGAGGCTCTCCCGATACCATCATGGTTGTTGCCGCCCCCATTGAGATGCCATGTACCACCATACGGGTGCTGTCCCCATATATTTCATTGGCTGTGTTCATCCATTGTATGACGTCTTTGCGGTCGAGCCACCCCATCTGAATGGCATCTCCTCCGCTCAGTCCTGTGTCTCTAAGATCGGGCAGGAGAATGTTAAAGCCTAACTCTTTATTATACATGTAGCCAATCATCATCATGCGGATAGCGTTGTCGGTATATCCGTGAACAATGACGGCGGTTTTTGCCGTCGGCCATGAGCCGGCCAAATCCCTTCCCCTGTTATCGGGACGAAGAGAGTAGTTGAGCATATATTGACCGGCTCCCAGCAGAATGGCAGCGAGAAGAACGAGTACAATACCCGTTCCGATGAGATATTTCTTTTTCATACTTTATTTATTCCATATATCCCAAGCACCGAAAGCCTGCAATAACAGCATCTCCAAACCGTTTTTGGTGATAGCTCCCTTGTCGGCTCCTTTCTTCATGAATAGGGTCTCATCCGGATTGTAAAGTAAATCATACAATAGATGATTCGGCGTAAGTAAATCGTACGGGATATCCGGACATGAGTCTATATTCGGGAACATGCCTAAGGGAGTCGTGTTTACGATCACCGTATATTGCTCCATGGTCTTCGGAGTAATCTCATCGTACGTGATACAAAATTCTTTCGGTTTGCGAGAAACCAGCGTGGCACCAACGCCTAGCTGTTTCAGTCCGTGGAAGACTGCCTTTGACGCCCCTCCCGTACCAAGGATCAACGCTTTCCGGTGCGTTTCTTTCAATAAAGGATCAATCGATTGCTTGAATCCGATAATATCCGAGTTATATCCTTTCAGTTTAAGTTTGCCGAAAAGACCTTTTGTGAACTTGATGACATTTACCGCTCCGATCTGACGGGCATCGTCATCCAAATCGTCTAAATATGGGATTACTTGTTCCTTATAAGGAATGGTCACGTTTAAACCGTTAAGTTCAGGGTTTTCTTTGATTACGTTCTTAATCTCCTTGATAGATGGAATCTCGAAATTCAAGTACTCAGCGTCGATCTTCTCCGCCTCAAACTTCTGGTTGAAATACGTTTTAGAAAACGAATGTCCGAGGGGATATCCCAGTAAGCCATATTTCTGCATAACCTTTTTATTGTTTATTCTTTAGATCCTGTATATAATGAACAGATCCCGAAGGTAAAGGTCCGTACACGGGCCTGCTTGAAGCCTTGACGGGTGAGTAAATCCGTCATGACCTTTCCCTGAGGAACTACCTTGATGGAAGCCGGCAAATAATTATATGCGGCTTTTTCTTTAGAGAGTAGACGTCCGATAAAGGGGATGACGGTCTTTGAATAGATCTGGTAGAGTTGTCTCATGGGAAAATGTTCCGGTGTGGAAAGTTCCAAGATCATGATATGCCCACCGGGTTTCAGCACCCGGTACATCTCTGAGATACCTTGCTCTATGTTCTCAAAATTACGAACCCCGAAAGCGGCGGTTACGGCATCGAACGAGTTTTCCTCGTAGGTCAAGGCCGTACAGTCCTGTTGCTCGAAGGATATATGCTCCGAATAACCGGCGGCAGCTACTTTTTTCCGTCCCACTTCCATCATGCCTAACGAGATGTCGGCACCGATGATATGGTCGGGGCGCAGCTTTTTGTACATGGAGATAGCCAAGTCTCCGGTACCGGTAGCGATATCCAGTATCGTTTTAGGAGAGAAAGGACGCAGGAAAGCGATCCCTTTCCTGCGCCATATCTTGTCGATACCAAATGAGAGAGTATGGTTGAGTTGGTCATACGTTTCGGCTATCGAGTCGAACATGCGTTTGACTTGCGTGCCCTTTTGTTCCTCTTTGTTATAAGGAAGTATTGTCTCTGAACCATACTGTGTCATGTGCGGTATCTTATTTATTCTGTAAATATTCGGTAACGTTTTTCTCGATGCGGTTCAGCAAGTTGTCAGTCTCGCCTTTTACGAAAGTCTCCCCTGTGATATGCTCGAACAATTCGATATATCGGTTGCTGATTCCTTCTACGATCTCCGGTGTCATCTCAGGAACTTTCTGTCCGGACTTACCTTGGAAGCCATTTTCCATCAACCATTCGCGAACGAACTCCTTGGAAAGTTGCTTCTGCGGTTCACCCTTGGCGAAACGATCCTCGTATCCTTCTGAGTAGAAATAACGGGAGGAATCCGGAGTATGGATCTCGTCGATCAAATAGATCTTGCCGTCACGATGGCCGAACTCATATTTCGTGTCAACCAAGATCAAGCCACGTTCCTTAGCGATCTCGGTACCGCGTTTAAACAAGGCCATCGTATATTTCTCAAGAACCTCGTAGTCCTCTTTAGAGACCAAACCTTTAGCGAGAATCTCCTCTTTAGAGATATCTTGATCATGCTCTCCGATCTCAGCCTTTGTGGTCGGGGTGATGATGGGTTCGGGGAAACGTTGGTTCTCACGCATACCCTCCGGTAGTTTCACGCCGCAGATCTCACGTACGCCGCTCTTATAAGCACGCCATGCGCTTCCGCACAGATAACCGCGTACGATCATCTCAACCGGGAAACCTTGGCATTGAACGCCAACCGTTACCATCGGGTCTGGAGTAGCCAGTTTCCAGTTCGGGCAAATATCAGTCGTAGCGTCAAGGAACTTGGCGGCGATCTGGTTTAACATTTGTCCCTTGTAAGGAATACCTTCCGGCAAGATAACATCGAAAGCGGAAATACGGTCTGTAGCGACCATTACCAATACCTCGTCATTGATGTTGTACACGTCGCGTACTTTCCCATGGTATACGCTCTTTTGTCGCGGGAAATTGAAGTCTGTCTTAACTAATGCCTTCTTCATGACTCTTACTTTTAGTTGTTGTCTATATTCGTTTTCTTCTCTTTTGCCTCTTTGATCTCTTTCTTCCGTTTATCATCGAACTTATCATAAGCCTCTACGATTCGTTGGACAAGTTTATGCCGGACAATATCTTTCTTGGTGAACTCGATCTTACCGATCCCGTTTACGCCCTTCAATATTTGCATGGCCTGTATCAATCCGGACGTGGTAGAAGGCGGAAGGTCTATCTGTGTGACATCTCCGGTGACGATCATCTTGGCGTTCATACCCAAGCGGGTCAAGAACATCTTGATTTGATGCGTCGTCGTGTTTTGCGCCTCGTCCAATATAATGACGGCGTCGTTCAAGGTACGACCGCGCATAAACGCTAGCGGGGCGATCTGTATCACGTTATTCTCCATATATTCCTTCAGCTTAGCCGCCGGAATCATATCCTGCAAGGCATCGTAAAGCGGTTGCAGATAGGGATCTAGCTTATCCTTCATCTCGCCCGGCAAGAAACCCAGTTTTTCTCCGGCTTCTACGGCGGGGCGGCTTAAGATGATCTTCCGTACTTCCTTATTCTTTAATGCTTTTACGGCTAGGGCGATAGCGACGAATGTTTTGCCCGAACCGGCGGGTCCCGTGGCGAAAACCAGATCGTTGTTCTCGAAAGCCTTTACCAATAACTGTTGATTCTCGGTACGTGCGGTAATCGGCTTGCCATTCATGCCGTGGATGATCAGGTTCTCCTGCTTCACGACCGTGGGGCCTTTCCCTTTTATAATATCCAGAATCACGTCTTCGGAGAGCGAGTTAAACTCCTCACAGTATTTTTCCACCTCACGGATTTTCTTGAGAAAAAGCTCGGACTCATCCTCATCTCCAATCACTTTCATCACATTTCCACGGGCAACGATACGCAATTTCGGAAACAATGTCTTGATCAATTGCATATTAGAGTTATTCACACCGTAGAAAATTACCGGGTCTACGCTTTCAAGAATATAAATTCTTTCAATCATCCGCTATTCCTTTTATTAAATTACGCTTCAAAAAGATGTGCTATTTTTTATTATTCGAATCAAGTTACAAAATTAGTAATATTCTTTATCCATTGATGCAAAGGGAGAAGTTTTATTTCACGGGAACACATCTTTCAGCCGTCCGTCTATCATTTAGAGAAAAACTAATTGGAGTTAAGGGGTAATTTCGGATTTTTCCGTATGTTTGTTAGGTAAAACGAAGGTAATGAAGATGAAGACAGTGTTTAATGTGATGTTGTTGCTGGTCGTGATCGTGTCGGCGACGGCTTTTTCTTCTTGTAAGGAGAAAAGAGGTGAATTGAAGAAGATTTGGTACAATGGAAGCTATAATCGCGATTTTAATGATTTGAATGACGTTCATTTGTCCGTTGCGAAGAAGATCGGCATAGAGCCTGTCTCTTCGAGGGAAGGAGCGGAGCACGCCTCCCGGGATATGGTGGAGATCAAGACGAATGACTATTACGAGGTAGAGGAGTTGACGCACTCTATTCCGTATTTGGTGCCGGAAGCCGCTAATCTGCTGGAGGATATCGGGAAAAACTTCCAAGACTCATTGAAAAACTTGAATGCTTCCATCTATAAAATAAAGGTAACCAGTGTAACCCGTACGGTTGCCGATGTCAAGAAATTGAGAAAAAGGAATACGAACTCTTCTCTCAACTCTGCCCACCAATACGGAACTACGTTCGATGTATCATGGGTACGCTATACTAAGATAGATGAGAAAGATACCTTAAATATTGATAAGGACCGCTTGAAAATGGTGCTTGCCTCCGTGCTTCGTGATTTGCGCAGGGCGGATCGTTGCTATATCAAGCACGAACGCAAGCAAGGGTGTTTCCACATTACGGCTCGTGAGTTGTGATTTGTTCCAGCGCTTTTGTATAAACCGATTTGTCGTATCCGGAAAAACAGCACATCGTGACTTGCTGGATTTCCGGATTCTCTTTTAGGAAGGTATCGATCGTGCGGATCGCTATCCGTGCCGCCTCCTCGATAGGATAGCCATATACGCCGGTGCTTATTGATGGGAAAGCGATTGTTCTCAGTCTGTTCTCTTTCGCCAATCGCAAGGAGTTTCGATAACAATTTTCCAGTAGCTCCGGCTCTCCGTGTTGTCCGTTCCGGTAGATAGGACCGACGGTGTGTATGACATGACGGGCTTTCAATCGATAACCTTTCGTTATCTTCGCCTCTCCGGTCGGGCATCCTTGTAAAGTCCGGCATTCGTCAAGGAGTTCCGGACCGGCGGCCCAATGGATGGCACCGTCTACGCCGCCACCTCCCAATAAGCTATTGTTCGCGGCATTTACGATGGCGTCTACATCCAATGTCGTAATATCTGCTTGTATAGCAATTATTCGTTCGTTCATATCTTTAGTTATTTGTATGTTGGTCCTGTTCATATATATTCTAAATGTGCGCAATATAGCGAAAAAGTTGCTTTGTTTCAAACTTAAGATAGTTGTTTTGAAAGCATGTACGTGTTTTCTAGGAGGGTTAGTGGGGGATTTTGGCTGTATTTTGCAGAGTCAAATTTTTATTGGAATATTTTATAATTTTATTTGGTTTATAAAATAAACTTGTCTATATTTGTGATATGCAAAGAGTGATGCGCAGCTCCTTTGCATTTTTTTATCCATGGATGGTTTATAAAATAAACTTGTTTGTAGTAACAGTAATAATGATTAAGAGGAGGATACTAAAATGAGACGAGTTTTATTCATATTATCTTTATTCATGTTGGTATGTGGTTACATAGAGGCACGTACTATTATTGTAGAGATTGGAAATATACGTGGTAACCATGGGAATATCCTAGTTATGGCTCAGTCAGGGAAAGATACCAAGCCTGTTTATGGCATGGCGAAGTCTGAGAAAGGAAAGGTTACGATCCGACTGGAAAACGTGGATTGGGAAAAGTTTGATCTGTCCGTATTCCATGACGAGAACGAGAATTGGCAAATGGATATGCTGGAAGGAAAAGGGCCTGCGGAAGGATATGCGTTGAAAAGTTGCGAGGTGAAGGATGAGGAAGCGACTTTCAAATTAAAACTGTATTATCCGGTAAATCAATAGAGCCATGGTACGGTTTTTATTGCTATCGCTTTGGATTTTGGCGATAGGCGGGGGTAGTGCTCAAAAGATCTCGGGACAAACGGTTTATAAAGCCCATGTTTCCGATGCGGAGGGAAATGCCGTGGAATATGCGACCGCTGTGCTTTTATCGGGAGAAAAACAGGTAGGGGGTGCCGTGGCCAATAGTGATGGCGATTTTAGCATGGAGGCGGAGGCTGGGAAGTATAGGCTTGTTGTTCAATGTCTCGGATACGAGCCTTTACGGAAAGAGCTGATCTTACCGATAAAACGGCGGGATTCCTTGATTCTAGATCTATCGAACCATGTTCTGAGGGAAGTCGTTGTTCGAGCGAAGAATATAGAGCGGAAGGCGGACCGCTTTATCATGTCGGTCATGCCATCTGCCGGAAAGGATGGTACGGAATTATTATCGCAGGCACCGGGTGTGTGGCTCTCGGATGGAACGATCCCGATTAATGGGGCGCAAGGGGCGAAGGTGTTTGTGGATGACCGTGAGATTCGTTTAACGGGAGAGGAGCTACTGGCTTATTTGCGGTCTTTGAAATCGGAGGATATAAAAAGGATTGAGGTAATACCGATCGCGGGAGTTGAGTATGAGGCCTCAACTAAGGGTGGAGTGATCAAGATCTCATTGCGGCGACGTCCGGATAACGGTATGCAAGGATATGTATCTTTAGGTACGTCATTGTCTCCATCTTTACAAGGGTATATTC
>OJPS01002411.1_pt1 | contig 10760 bp, 10 predicted proteins | sample 1598551 | NCBI WGS metagenome assembly OJPS01 (sample SAMN03922488, study PRJEB24848) | human gut metagenome | isolation source: stool sample | host: Homo sapiens | place: Germany | collected 2011-05 | reverse complement strand
GTCGGCAGCGTCAGATGTGTATAAGAGACAGATACAGGATCCGGGAAACTTAGGTACTATGATCCGTACCGGTGAGGGCGCAGGTGTAAGCGGTATTATAATGAATCGCACAACAGTGGACATTTTTAATCCAAAGACTGTGCGCTCAACCATGGGCTCACTCTACCGTGTGCCGTTTTACATCACAGATGACCTTCCGGAGACTATAGAGTATGCAAAGTCAAAGGGAGTTTCTCTCTACGCAGCTCATTTAAAGGGTAAGTGCTCTTATGACAGACCGGACTACACCGGAGCCTGTGGCTTTATGATAGGAAATGAGGGCAATGGATTATCAGATGAGATAGCTGACATGGCGGACACATATATCCGCATCCCTATGGAGGGAGCTGTGGAGTCGCTTAATGCCGCAATATCGGCCACTTTGCTCATGTATGAGTGTAATCGTCAGAGAAGACTTTTGGGAGAATAATATGCGTATTTGGTTTAAGATTTATACTGACACGCACCTGATGCGTGATATTACAATAGAAAATGACAGTGACGATACACGTACACACAAGATTTTTAAGGCTCTTGAGGATGCCTGCCTTGCTTTTGACCTGGGAAAGCCCATCTGGCTTGACAGCAACATAAGTGATTTCAAGAGGCATGGAAAGACCCGCTTTACGAAGGATAATTTTGTGGAGGATATCGACTTTGATTTTCTCGAGATGCACATCATCGAGGAGGATTGATGCCTCATTATGGATATGATGAGTTATTATTGATATAATGACGGTCCGCACGCTGTGCCTGCAGCGTGCGGACCTGTGCACATAAAAATAAGCAACATATAAAATAACAAGAATAAAAAATATATAAATAATAGGTATAATTTGCCAATTATGCGAATAAATATGCTATAATTGATTAGAAGAGTCTGATAAATATACAGGCGAATAGATCACAGGGAGGTTTTTAATGGAACAAGAGTTTGCGGAGGGCATTGATAGCTGGGAGACTATGATGTTTCTATACAATTCTGCACTGAAAGAGGTCAATACTAAGCTCGAGATATTAAATGACGAGTTTGTTCACATACATAATTACAATCCGATAGAGTACATAAAGTCGCGTATCAAGACTCCTGAAAGCATAGTAAAGAAGCTCAAAAAGGGAGGCTACGAGAGCACCATAGAGAATATGGTCACATATGTAAAGGATATAGCGGGTATCAGAATCGTGTGCTCGTTCACATCTGATATATACAGGCTTGCTGAGATGATTGGCAGGCAGAATGATTTGACCGTCATATCGGTAAAGGACTATATGAAGCATCCGAAGGCGAGCGGCTACAAGAGCTACCACATGATTGTTTCGGTGCCTATTTTTCTTTCAAACAAGGTGGAGGACACAAAGGTTGAGATACAGATTCGTACAATAGCTATGGATTTCTGGGCAAGCCTTGAGCACAAGATATATTACAAGTTCGAGGGCAATGCACCTGAGTATATCAGCCGCGATCTGCGTGAGTGTGCAGGTATCGTAGGACAGCTTGATGCAAAGATGCTTTCGCTCAATGAGGCAATCCTTGAGGCCAAGGAGAAGCAGGAGCATGAGAGGGAGGAGAAAATACGAGAAGATGAACATCATTAATGTCGAAAATATAACAAAGTCATATACTGGAAGGAAGCTTTTTTCTAAAGCTTCCTTTTATGTACAGGAAAATGAAAAAATCGGTATCATAGGTATAAATGGTACAGGAAAGTCTACACTTTTAAAGATTGTGGCTGGTGATGAAGAGCCGGATGAGGGAACTGTCACCACAGCAAATCATATAGTGATAAACTATCTGCCGCAGAATCCGGAGTTTGACCCGGACGAGACGGCACTTGAACATGTGATGGGCCGTGTGGTTACCTCGCAGTTGGATGAGGACATGCGCTGGAGTATAGAAAGTGATGCAAAGTCACTTCTTATGAAGCTTGATATCACAGATATGGCGCAAAAGACCGGTGAGCTCTCAGGAGGACAGAGAAAGAGGCTTGCGCTTGCAACAGTCGTACTTAAGCCGTGTGATGTGCTTATATTGGACGAGCCGACCAACCACTTAGACTACGAGATGGTGGAGTGGCTTGAGGATTATCTGCGCCGTTTCAGGGGTGCAATCATCATGATCACACATGACCGTTATTTTCTAGACAGTGTCTGCAACAGAATCGTGGAGGTGGACAAGGGACAGACCTACAGCTATGATACAAACTACTCGGGCTTTCTTGAGCTTAAGGCAGCCAGGGAGGAGAGCGAGAGGGCAAGTGAGCGCAAGCGTCAGTCCATCCTTAGAAAAGAAATAGAGTGGATGCAGCGCGGAGCAAGAGCTCGTTCCACAAAGCAGAAGGCACACATCCAAAGATATGAGGCTCTGCGAGACCAGAAAGGACCACAGACAGACGCAAGGGTTGAGCTTTCATCGGTTTCATCGCGTATGGGAAGGACAACCATAGAGCTTCATGATATTTCAAAGGCGTACGGAGATATCGTCTGTGTAAAGGATTTCACGTATATTTTCCTGAAAAATGACCGTATCGGTTTTGTAGGCAAAAACGGCTGTGGAAAGTCCACACTCATGAAAATAATCGCCGGTTTTATCGAGCCTGATTCAGGTGAGGTAGAGATAGGACAGACGATAAAGATAGGATATTTCGGTCAGGAAGTGGATATAGAGCCTGAGCTTCGAGTGATAGACTATGTGAAAGAAGCTGCAGAGTTTGTGCGCACGGTAGACGGGCTTGTGTCAGCATCTGCCATGCTTGAGAGGTTTTTATTCCCCCCGGAGCAGCAGTACAGCCCGGTAGGCAAGCTCTCGGGTGGAGAAAAGAGAAGACTCTATCTGCTTCGTGTGCTGATGAGTGCACCGAATGTACTGATACTTGACGAGCCGACCAATGACCTGGATGTCGAGACACTGGCTATTTTAGAGGATTATCTGGATGGCTATGACGGAATAGTCATCACGGTATCCCATGACAGGTATTTCCTTGACAGGATCGCAAAGCGTATTTTTGCATTTGAGGGAGCCGGAAAAATCGTACAGTATGAGGGCGGATACACCGACTATATGAATAAACGCCAACAGCCTGCATCAGGAAAAACCGTATCAGAAAATGCATCATCCACAGGAGCATCCGCTTCAGGAGCACAGGGAAATACTGCATCAGATGGTACAGACTCAAAAGAAGCCCGGAAGAAGAAATCCATGGAAACCTGGGGGCATGAGAAAAAGCTCAAATTTACCTACAAAGAGCAAAAAGAGTACGAGACGATAGAGGCTGACATAGAAAAGCTGGAAAACAGGCTTTCTGAGATAGATGATGAGATGGTAAAGAATGCCACTAACTTTGGTAAGTTAAACGAACTCACAAAGGAAAAAGAAGACCTCGAGGGGCAGCTGATGGAGAAAATGGAGCGTTGGGAGTATCTCGAGGATCTGGCGCAGAAAATTGCAAATTTGACATAGTTCAAGTAATTCATTTTTTCTTAGGCTTCAACAGATTAAACAAACTCTGCGGTATGCCAAACCCGAATATGATACCGAGCACGATGGCACCCGCCACCTCAAAGGTTTCAATACCCTTTGAGGAGGAAAGTGCTCTGTCATTCGTAAAAAGATAATATGCCGTGTAAAAAATTCCTGCTCCCGGCACGAGCGGAAAGATACCTGAAAGCAGATAAACTGTCACAGGCATAGAGCGTGCCGCAGCAAAAATGCGCGCCATTATCGTAAGGCACAGTGTCGCGATAAGCGATGGAAACACAACACCCATATCAAATTGAACCATTATATAGTAGATGATCCAGCCAAGCGCTCCTGTAAAACCGCAGTAAAACAGCTCCTTTTTTGGAGCGGAAAAAATAACCGCAAACGATAATGTGGCAAAGAGAGCCACAATAAATTGTATTATAAACTCCATAGCTTAAAGCCCTCCCATATATTTCATCACAACAAACGGCAGACATGCTCCCACAGCAACACACACGGCTGTGATCAGTGCATCGAGCAGATGTATCGTACCGGACAGATAATCCCCGTTATAGATATCCCTGATAGATGTTGTAAATGCTATTCCCGGAACAAGTGGCATGATAGCTCCTATAATGATTTTATCAGGTAAAAGAGAAAGCCCTGTAAGTGTACTTGCGGTGGCAAGCAGTGTCACAAAAAGACTGGCAAGGATATTGGTTATAATCCTTGTGAACTTATATTTTTTAAGACCAAACAAAAGCACCTGCTCCAGTGAGCCTATAACAAATGCAAAAACAAAGTCAAGCCAGTTCCCGCCAAAAAGATAGCAAAAGCAGGCACTTCCGAGCCCACAGAAGAAAATCTGTGCGCTTTTTTTGTAATTAGGAATATTTTTGCACTGCTCAAGCCTGTCCCATGAGTCGATCAGGGAGATTTTCTGGTCACATATGTCCCTTGCGAGCTGGTTTAACGCGCTGATCTTTGCCAGATTGACAGCACCAAGCGGTACGTGGCGCACGATGCTGCAGGCATCCTCCTTGTTCTCATTTGCACTTGCAAATATTCCGTTTGACAGCACATATACGTCAAATTCCTCCACCTCATATGAACTTAGTATATGAACCACAGTGTCTTCCACTCTGTAGATTTCTGCACCGTTTCTGAGCATACAATCGCCAATTTCCACGGCGAGAGTCAGTATTTCCTTAGTGTATGCCATTTGTTACCTCACTCTTTAGATTAATTATATTTATTTTATGATGTTTACACGAAAAAAACAATATATCGCACGAAAAATATTGATTTAATTACATGTGTGTATTTTGTGTATAAAATCAAAATAAATGGAAATTATATACATATGAATATTAATCGAAGGGAGCATGAAAATGCCGGAGCATACTGATAGCTCAAAAGAAAAAATTCTCGTGTATATACGCGCAGAACAGCAGAAAACACTTCACCGCAGGCAGGTCTGCATCAATGACATAGCAAGTGTGTATTGTAAATATTCACGCTATGAGGGACAGATAAAGGGAATAATCGTGGATAAGATACGCGGTAAAAAGAGCGTGATATCTGTAATGAAAATAATAGAGCAGATCACGGAAATCTATGATGATGCACAGGTTATAAGCATTGGTGAGCCGGAGGTACTTGTAGAGTATGACGACAACAGCAAAAATAAGATTCTTGAAGCACTAAAGGTTGCAGCGGTGTGTATACTTATATTTTTTGGTTCAGCTTTTACAATCATGGCTTTCAATAATGATATTTCGATATCAGGTGTGTTTGAACATTTCTACAAGCAGATAATGGGAGTGGAAAAGCCACAGGTGTCGGTGCTTGAGGTGTTTTACTGTATTGGTCTGGCGGTTGGAATCATACTGTTTTTTAATCATATCGGAAAGCGTAAGCTATCCGACGATGTCACACCGATTCAGGTGGAGATGGATAAGCATAATAAGGATACGTGGAACACAATAATAGACAAGGTAAAGGAAAAGCAGGATGTTTGAATATATATTGCGTGAAATAATTTTGTCAGGGATAGCGTTTTTAGCAGGGGCAGGAGTGTCAGCCGGTGTATTTGCATTCGTGCTCGTGATAGGAGTGGTGCCGCGTCGGCAGCGTCAGATGTGTATAAGAGACAGATATAATACTTATAGAAAATGTCATGATATGTGGTGTGGTGGCAGGTAATATATCGTCAGTGCTTGATACGGCATATAATCTGGACTTTGCAAATATGCCAAAAGTACCTGTAAGCAACATCTGTGGGAATATAATTATTGCAATATTTGGATTGTGTGTCGGAATATTTGTCGGCTGTATTGCAGTTGCACTCGCAGAAATACTGCACACATTCCCTATTATATATAAGCGCATGAAGCTTCGCGCCGGTCTTGGGATTATAGTGATTTCTATGGCTATTGGAAAGGCACTGGGAGCACTTTATTATTTCCTGACGGGATTTGTTGCCACTTCATAGGACTCTCTTAAGTTATCTTTAGCTATATCATGTTATACTCTTGAAACAAAAAGCAAATAGGGTATAATGGAAATAACTTGGACTTAGAGGTATTCCAGCTAACTCGGAAAGGAATAATATGATTACATCAATAGCCAGACAAAGCATTATACTTAAATGCTTACGCCAAAAATCAGTGCTTGTAAGTAACTACGAGCTGTATTATACAGCAGGTCTTGCGAAGAAGTGCTTTGGAATCGCAGTCGATGCAGACATGGAGCCAAAGCAGCTTCTTGAGGAATTGCAGAAACACATTGATAAGGTCTCGCCGGCAGATGAGCAGGAGAAGTATCTCATACATCTTCTTGGCAACTATGAGCCTGATGATACTCATGATGAACAGACTGTGGAGCTGTTTCACATGGGAGAGACCGAGGAGCATATGTGGCAGGTCTCAATTACATAACAGCATCCTTTGGAGAAGAAATAAAGACATGGGAAGAACATCACCAGCAGTTTAAATGCCGCCGTAGAGCAAGCTCTGCGGCGGCATTTTCGTATTTCAGGTCATATTGAAGCAGTACAGAGGCCTGTCTGGTATCTCTAACCCATTGTAACCTCGACTGTAACATCGTGTCCGGTTCCGTTAATAGCCGGAATCATATTGCCATCAATAGCAGCACCATCCACGATGAGCTTTGTCACACCCTTTTGTACGTGAGCAGGATTTTTGACGGTAATGTGGTAAGTATTGCCACGGAACTTGCGCTTAGCTGTAAAGCCGTCCATAGTGTCAGGAATACAAGGATCTATGATGAGACCATCGTAGTCAGGACGTATACCGAGGATGTACTGTGAGACATCCAGGAAGGTCCATGCAGCAGTACCGGTCAGCCAGCTGTTCTTTGCCTCACCGAAGTTAGGCGCGTCTTTTCCGGCAATCATCTGGCTGTATACATAAGGCTCGGTGCGGTGAATCTCGCTGATATCCTCAATGTATGCAGGACAGGTCCGGGTGTATACCTGCCATGCTCTGTTTCCACGACCGATAACAGTCTCGGCTATAGAAATCCAAGGATTGTTGTGGCAGAAGATGTCGGCATTCTCCTTGTATCCTGGTGGATAAGAAGAGATTTCACCAAGCTCCACATGATATCTGTGATAAGGCGGCTGTAAAAGCACGATGCCATATTTAGTATCAAGATATTTTTCAACAGACTGCATTGCCTTAAGGCAGAGTCCTTCATCCTTTCCGATTTCAGCGATAACACAAAAGCCCTGTGGCTCAATAAAGATTTTTCCATCCTCACATTCCTTGGAACCAATCTTGTGCTTGTAGTGGTCGTATGCACGAAGATACCACTCGCCATCCCAGCCGGCATCTATGACGGTCTTTTCCATCTGTTCAATAGCCTTTTGGGCTGTATCAGCCTCGTCGCAAAGTCCCTTGTGTCTGCAGATTTTTACATAGTCTTTTCCATATTTTACAAACATGCCTGCGATAAAAACAGATTCGGCATTAGGTCCTTCAGATGGTCCAAAGGTCTGGAAGGACTCGCCAGGCTCCTCGGAGAAGCAGTTTAAGTTCAGACAATCGTTCCAGTCAGCACGTCCAATCTGTGGCAGACCATGAGGTCCGAGATGATTGATTGTATAGTTGAAGGAGCGGCGCAGATGCTCCATAAAGTCAGTTGCCTTTGAAGGATCGCTGTCATATGGTGTAGACTCGTCAAGAATAGAGTAGTCGCCTGTCTCCTTGATGTAAGCAGCGGCAGCGGCGATAAGCCACAGAGGGTCATCGTTAAAGCCTGAACCTATGTCGGCATTGCCCTTTTTGGTGAGCGGCTGGTACTGGTGGTAAGCAGAGCCGTCCTCAAACTGTGTGGCTGCAATGTCGAGTATTCTCTCCCTGGCTCTTTCCGGAATCAGATGCACGAAGCCAAGCAGATCCTGACAGGAATCCCTAAAGCCCATGCCTCGTCCGATGCCTGATTCAAAATAAGAAGCAGAGCGGCTCATGTTAAAGGTAACCATGCACTGATACTGATGCCATACATTTACCATGCGGTCAAGCTTTTCCTCCGATGAAGAGATACTAAAGTGACCAAGCAGCTTATCCCAGTAAGCCTTAAGTTCTGCTAAAGCAGCGTCGGCTTTTTCGGTGGTGTCAAATCGTGCAAGGAGTGCATCGGCAGGAGCTCGGTTTATGATTCCGTCTTCAGCGCGTCCAACCCATTTCTCGTTCACAGGGTTTTCTACATATCCAAGTACAAATATATATGTTTTTTCTTCGCCAGGCTCAAGAGCTACCTTCAGGTGATGTGAGCCGACAGGAGCCCAGCCGCTTGCAACAGAGTTCTTAGACTGATCATTTACTACAACGGAAGGCGCGCTGTTTTCGCCGTAGGCATCTAAGAATGAATCCATGTCTGTGTCAAATCCGTCAACAGAGGCATTTACAGCATATACAGCATAGTGATTGCGGCGTTCTCTGTATTCTGTCTTGTGGAAGAGCTGGGAGCCACCGGCGTGAATCTCAACCTCTCCGGTAGAGAAGTTACGCTGGAAGTTGGTCATGTCATCCATGGCATTCCACAGACAAAACTCTACATATGAGAAAACCGAAAAGTCTTTTTTCTTATCAGATGTGTTTTTTAATGTGAGCTTATTGATCTCGCAGGTAGAGCCCATAGGAACAAAGTCGGTAAGCTGAGCCATTAAGCCGTTTTTTACTCCTGTGAAAACAGAATAGCCCATGCCATGACGGCATTCGTATGAGTCAAGCTCGGTCTTAGAAGGCATCCAGCCAGGATTCCAGATTGTGTCGCCATCTTTTATATAGTAGTAGTGTCCGTTGCTGTCGTATGGCACGTTGTTGTAGCGGTATCTGGTGAGACGCAGAAGCTTTGCATCCTTATAGAAGCTGTAGCCACCGCAGGTATTTGATACCAGAGAAAAGAAATTCTCACATCCGAGGTAGTTGATCCATGGTAACGGAGTCCTTGGAGAGGTGATGACGTACTCTTTGTTTTGATCATCGAAGTGTCCAAATTTCATATATAAAATCTCCTTTTTTATTAAATGTACGCAAACGTTTAAGTTACTTATACATAGAAGTGTATAATGCGAATATCTAAAAATCAAGCATAAAACAATAAAAAATAATGCTTTTATGACATATATACAAAGAAAACTGCATATTATAGTTAAAAATGCTGATGAGATAATATCACTTAAGTAATTATAATTGTATAATAATTAAGATCAAAGGCGTAATCGTTTTAAATACATAACATAACACTATACAAAATGCATAATAAAAGATAATAAAAAGTGTTAAAAATGTTGAAAATGTAAATTAGGGGTTGCAATAATAATGAATTGTGGTATAGTGAAGATACGAAAACGATTAAGAAACCAATTCGAAATGAGGAAACGATATGGTATCACTGAAAGACATAGCACAAAGATGTGGTGTTTCGACAGCGACAGTAAGCAAGGCATTACATGACCAGAAGGATATTGGCGCTGAGACCAAAAACAGAATAAAGAAGATAGCTAAGGAAATGGGATATTTTCCTAATGCTGCGGCCAGAGTTCTTAAGACAAACGAGTCGAACAACATCGGAGTACTGTATTTCGATGAGGCGGCGATGGGACTTACGCATGAGTATTTTGCCGGAGTGCTAAACGGAATCAAGGCACAGGCTGAGATGCTTGGATATGATATTACATTTATCAATACAAGTCCGGTCGGAAAAAAATTATCATACCTGGAGCACTGTAAGTACAGAAATTTCGATGGAGTCGTAATCGTATGTGCAAGGTTTCAGGACAATGAGGTGCAGGAACTGATGAGCAGCGACATACCGGTGGTCACAATTGACTACGTACACTATAGCTGTTCGGCAGTAAGCTCCAACAATGTAAAGTGTATGGGCGAGCTGCTTGATTACATAATAAGCATGGGACATAAGAAAATCGCTTACATACATGGACAGGATTTTTCGAGTGTTACACGTGACAGGCTGGCAGCATATTACAGGGCACTTGAGAAGCATGGAATAGATATTCCTGAGGAGTATGTCAGGGAAGCAAGGTATCTGGAAACAGAGGATGTTGCAAAGCAGACAGAATATTTACTCGATTTACCTGACAAACCTACATGTATCATCTATCCGGATGACACGGCGGCAATCGGAGGCATCAATGTTATAAGAAGCAGAGGGCTTAGGATTCCGGAGGATATATCAATAGCCGGATACGATGGCACAAGAGTTTCACAGATGCTAAGCCCGAAGCTCACCACTATCAGACAGGACACTGACAAGATAGGCAGGGAAGCAGCAGACAGGCTGATAAGCACCATTAAAAAGCCTAAAACAGCACTTGTAGAGAGAGCTGTTGTTGAAGGGATTTTGCTGGAGGGGGAATCCGTAGGCAGAATTTAATATTTTTTTCCCTTCATCTTAAAAGGACCGCTCACCCGGGCGGTCCTTTTTTACGAGCAAAATGGCAGGCTTTTTCTCCCGCCCTCTTGACAGAATACGTTATACTATAAGTATGAACGATAAGAAACAAGGAATAATATATATCATAATGGCAGGATTCTTTTTTGCCCTGATGACATTTTTTGTGAGGATGTCTGGAGATTTGCCGACCATGCAGAAGGCCTTTTTCAGGAATGCGGTAGCAGCAGTAGCGGCTGTTATCTTACTTGCAAAAAGTGATGAAGGCTTCAAAATAAAAAGGGATAGCTGGAAGGGGCTTTTTCTGAGAAGCTTCTTT
>OJPS01002401.1_pt1 | contig 10793 bp, 10 predicted proteins | sample 1598551 | NCBI WGS metagenome assembly OJPS01 (sample SAMN03922488, study PRJEB24848) | human gut metagenome | isolation source: stool sample | host: Homo sapiens | place: Germany | collected 2011-05 | reverse complement strand
GGATGCTTCTGACCGTGGAGATGCTCCACTTGGTCTTGCCGCCCGGTGTGAGCACCCCGTCTTTGGTGAGCTCCTGTGCGATGCTGTTGTAGGTCATTCCCTGAAGGAAAAGCTGGTAGATGCGCCGGATGGTAACGGCCTGCTCCGGGTTGATGACCAGATTGCCGTCAGCGCCTTTGTCATAACCGAGGAACCGCTTGTAGGCTACGGAGACCTTGCCGTCTGCAAAGCGCTTTCTCTGTCCCCATGTGCAGTTCTCGGAAATACTCCGGCTTTCTTCCTGCGCCAGCGAAGACATGATGGTGAGCAGCAGCTCGCCCTTGCCGTCGAATGTCCAGATGTTTTCCTTGTCAAAATAGACCTCGATGCCCTTCTCTTTGAGCTGGCGAATGGTGGTCAGGCTGTCGACCGTGTTACGGGCAAATCTGCTGACCGACTTCGTGACGATGAGGTCGATCTTGCCGTCCAGCGCATCAGCGACCATTGTCCGGAAGCCCTCGCGCCGCTTGGTGCTGGTGCCGGTGATGCCTTCGTCGGTATATACCTGAACAAACTCCCAATCGTCCCGGCTCTTGATGTATTTGGTGTAGTAATCGATCTGTGCCTCGTAGCTCGTGAACTGATCGTCGTGATCGGTCGAGACACGGGCGTAACCGGCTACCCGGCGCTTTTTCTGCTCAGTGATCGGAGCAGAGGTGAAGCGCGTCAGGGTTGCTGGGATCGTTTTGACTTTCCTGTGCTGTGCCAATATCTCTCCCTCCTTACCTTCTTCATGGTTTCGCTCATTCTCTGCCGCCGTTCTTCTGTAAAGGAAGCGCGGATGGCTTCACCCTGTTTCTTCCTGCGTTCCTCCGTCCACTTGGGCATCCGGCGCTTTGTGCTGTAGGTCATTGCCTTGCAGGTGCCGTCCTTCAAAAAGAAGGTGATGTGGCCTCCGGGTGCGATGTCTACGTGGTCGACCAGATCCGTGAAGTCGGCGTCGTCAAATGCGGAAAGGCCAAGCGCCTCGGCTGCCAGCTCCTTCAGGACATCCTCGTGGATGCAGTTGTTGCTGCATTCCTTGGTGGTCGCGCAGGCAAATAGGTAATATTTCTCTCCTGTGCTTCTCTTACGAGTCTGCCGCCTGTAGTTGTTTCCGCATTCTGCACACTTGATCTTGGCGGTGAAGCAGGAGGCTCCCTTCGGATTCGTACCGTTCCTCCTGCGTTGCTCGGAAACCTTGTCCCGGTATTCCTGCGTCCAGCAGTCCTGATGGCCGGTTGGAGTGCAGTCCTTCGGGATGATCCTGCCGTCCTTCAAGTGGATCTCGATCTGGTAGCGCTTGGGAACTTCGATGTGGTCAACCTGCTCAAGGAAGGCGGTCTCATCAAAATCGTCTAAGCCGAGGGCGTCCGCGCAGGCCATCCTCAGCTTGTCGTCCCGGATGCCGCCTTTGACCGGGCAGCGGCCATCCTTCTTCTTGGTGGTGCCGCACTTCCAGTAATTCTCGGTGCCGTTCTCGCGTTTGCGGATGTGGTGCATGTAGCTGAAACCGCAGTAGGGGCATTTGATCTTGCCGGTGAAGCAGCAGGTGTTCAGGCTCTTGTTGGCAAGGGCACCGAGCTTGCGGCGTCTGGCCATCTCGTCCTGCACATATTGGAAGGTCTCCATGTCGATGATCGCCTCGTGGGTGTTCTCCACAAAGTACTGCGGAAGCTCACCCTTGTTCTTCCGGCGCTTCTTCGTGATGGGATTTTCGATGTACTCCTTCTGCAGAAGCAGGTTCCCGGTGTAGGTGATGTTGGAGAGGACGACCTTGATGTTGGAATCGCACCATTTGCATCCGGCCTTTGTGGTGATGCCCTCGCCGTTCAGCTCACGCTCCGTTTCCAGACGCGACTTGCCGTCAAGGAAGTTCTGGAAGATGCGCTTCACAATGGCCGCTTCCTCCGGAATCACCACAAGGTGGTCGTCCTCCCATTCGTAACCGAGGATCTTATTCCGGAAGTTCGGGATGCCTTTTTCAAAGCGCTTCCGGATGCCCCATTTCACATTGTTGCTGAGGCTGGTGATTTCCTCCTGCGCAAAGGAGGCCAGCAGCGTCAGCATAACCTCGCCGTCGCCTGAGAGGGAGTCGATGTTCTCCTTCTCAAAACGAACGCTAACGCCCAGCTCCTTCAGGTGCCGGACGGTCTCCAGAAGGTCTACCGTGTTTCTGGCAAACCTCGATATGGACTTGGTCAGGATGATGTCGATTTTCCCGGTCTCGCAATCCTCCAGCATGCGCTGGAATTCCTCTCGGCTATTCGCCTTTGTGCCTGTGATGCCGTCGTCAGCATAGACACCTGCGTATTCCCATTCCGGGTTGCGCTGGATCAGGTCGCTGTAGTAGCTGACCTGCGCTGATAACGAGTGGTGGAGCCGTTCGGTTTCCATCGACACTCTGGCATACGCAGCGACCTTTTTCCGGGTCGGCAGCGTCGGCATCACGGGCTCGATTTTTCGTATTTTTGCCATAAAATCAGCTCCTTTCACAGGTCTATACATCACTCTAAAGAGGACACATAGCAAGCGTTTTCTGAGAATAATGTACCCAATAATGGTCGGTACTTTTCGAGCATTTTTGTATCAATTATGGCGTATTGCTCCTCGGTAATAACGCCTGCCTTCAGCATGCCCTGAAACATATTCATGGTGGCCTGATAGAGCTTTTCGCGCTCGAACTGATCCTCATTCATGGCCATCACCACCTTTGAACCGGGCTCGGATATAGCACTCGTGGGAGCAGTACTTTCGCTTGCTGTTGCCGTAGGCCGTGAAGGGCTTGCGGCAGCAAGGGCAGGTGTATTCATAGATGGCCTTGCGGTTGACCTGATCGAGATGGGCGTTCCACCACTTATTCCGGCAGGCGTCAGAGCAGAACTTTGCCTCTTTCCTGCCGGAGACCTGCACGAGGGGCTTTCCGCAGCAGCGGCAGCAGCCCACGTTCGGCGTTTCCTTTTTATCCGGATCAGCGGTGTTTCCGGAGAGGTTATTCCTGCGGCAGAAGGCAGATACCTGATTCTTCGTCAGGCCGAGTGCCTCTGCGATCGTGGCATATCCGTAGCCAGAGTCCCGGAGCTTTTTAATCTGTTCTTTTTGTTCATTGGTCATAAGGGATACCTCCAGTCACTTTCCACTGGAGGTGAGATAGGCGGATTGACGAAGGGAAATGAAAAAAAGCCGCCTGCAGGCACAAAGCCCACAAGCGGCAACAGATCAGATGCGTGTTGTGTAGTCGAGGGAGATCCAGCCAGCGCCGGATTTGAGGCGTCCCCAGCCAGCATTAGAGCCCTGACCGGACTTGACCTCCAGAATCGTAAAGATACCCTTGCCGGTGTACTGGCCGGTACGGGAGTAGTTGGTTCCGGCTCCAGTGCGGATGTTCAGGTCACTGATATCCACGCGGACGAGGAATGGGGTCTTGACCGCCGCCCTTCCTGCGTAGACGACTTTTCCGGCATCATCAAAAACAGAATAACCGGGATTGGCATCCGCGCACTTCTTGGCGTTGGCCAGTACCTTATAGGCTCCCTTCTGGGAAGCGGCATCCGACCAGCTTTTACGGACGCGGTACCATTTGACCGCAGCAGGAGCCTCAGCCGTGTCGTACTGCGTGAGGTTCCATCTTTCGATAATGCTGCAGAGCTTGGAAACGTAGGTCGTGCTGGTGGCATAGCCTCCGTCCTTTATGATCTGCACGGCCTTCTTGTAATCCTTGCAGCCCTTGAGCCCATCATAGCGGAGCTTGCTGCCGTTCTTCGCGCCCAAGAGGTATGCAGAGTGGTCGGCGATGGAATCCTCGATGCACGGATACTTACGGAAGTCTGCCGTGATGGTATAGAGCTTCCCGGAGCCGTCATCCTCCTGCGTCTTCTTGGTATAGACGGAATTGCCGTCCCACGAAGATCCGCTCCATGTGTTTCCAGAGAGGGACTTCTTCATTCCGAAGACGTTATTGGCGTTCTGGGCGAGCTCGCTTTTCCCGTACCCGGATTCCAGAATGAACTGTGCCAGAGATACAGAGGCGAGGATGCCAGACTTATTCATATCTGCAGTGAACAGAGCACCGACCGTCTTGATTACATCACCCTCAGACAGTCCGGCCAGCACCTTAGCCTGTGTGCCAGAGGTCTTGACGGGTGTGTCGGAGGAGGTGCCAAGCTGTGCTGTGACCTTGTTTGCCAGATCGCCCATGCGAGCATACATCCAGTTGCCCGGACAGGACTTGTTGGCAAACCAGCGGTGCACCGTCAGGATCATCTCGTCTGACTTCGGAGAATAGTTCAGGGTCTTGTCCTTGTCTCCAAACCAGATGAGCTTCTTCTTGCCGTTGCGTTTGCAGATATCAACGCAGAGCTTGATCAGCGTCTGGTAAACGACGTCCCGGAAGGCGTAAGGCTCAGCGGTATCAGAGGCGCACTCGATGGTGATCGCCCTCTGGTCGTTGGCGTTACTGGAGGAGCACCACGAGCGGTTTTTCTCCTCGACGTAAAGACCGACACGGCCATCACGGTCAATGCCATAGTTGCTGGAGGCCTGCGTCGAGGACTTGGCAAACCAGTCTCCGAGGCCTTCCGCTGTACACTGGCCGACGACGCAGTGAGGCGTAATGCGGTCGATGGTATGTGTTCGCTGCCCGGAGTGGTTCGGGCTGAGCTTGGTGTAAGCCACCATTTTACTGTTTGTATATCCCATTGTTATTTCCGTCCTTTCGTAAGAGAAGGGGCAAGGCACCATACCTTACCCCTGACAACTGGTTACTCGTCGCTTTTCTCAGATCGGTCATGCAGCTGCTCCAGCACGATCTTCAGCTTCTCCGGGATCGGCAGGCCAAGGTGACCGGCGTTCTCCAGAAGGCTCACGCCCTCGTTGGAGAGGTAGAAGAAAATGACTGCCGTGCGGAGCACAGAGCCCGTTGCGATCACATTGACGTCGATGACGTGCGCGACGCCTACCAGCATGAAAATGATGACCTTGCGGCAGATACCTTTGAAGCCGACCTCGCTGGACAGCTTTTTATCGGCTACCGCGCACATGACACCGGTGATGTAATCGGCAACAGCAAAGATCACAAGAGCGATCAGCAGGCCGTCGCAGCCGCCGAGGAAGTAGCCGAGCCACCCTCCGACAGCGGTGAAAAGAAACTGGCACAGGTTCCAAAACTCTTTCATAGTGAAAATCCTCCTTTGACTTGAGTTTTATGCATCAAAAAAGACACCCGGAATTGGATGCCTTCGTCAATCGATATGGTGCGGCGCTTAGGCGAACTTTAGCGTCAGGGTGCCGACCATACTGACCGGCGTGTTGTTCGTGATAGCTGTTCCGCTGGACTGCGTCCATTTGGTTGAGTTCAGCAGGCGGACGCGGACAGTGCCGCTGGGCTTGTTCAGGGCAACGACCGGCGTGAAATCCGTGGCTGTGAGTCCGCTGTATTTACCGCCAGATCCGGATGCCTTGTTATAGGCATAGCCGTTAATGGTACGGATTGTAAAGGTTCCTGCCGTAACGGTTGCAGAAGCAGCGGTGATGAGCTTACCAAGCGGTACCTCGACGAAAATTTCTGTCGAGGACGATGTGATATAACCATTCATCACAAGATTGGCAGTTGTTACGGAATCACCAGCTTTGATGACTCCGTCTGTCAGAGCCGAGAGCGGAATTGTCCGGCTACCGATCTTGCCGTTGTTCGCATACAGGAACTGGCCGTTCGTGAGTGAAGTCGGCGTCCCGGTACCGATGGTCGGAACGTTGGCGATGAGTTTCCCGTCCTTGGCACACAGGTAGAGACCATCTCCAAAGGAGGTCAGGGTCTGCGTGCCCAGTGTGATGATATCCCGGACGTCCACCTGCACACCGTTCCCGGTCATGAAAAAGACCTGATCGCGGAACAGCGCTTTGAAGGCACAGTCAAGGTAATCCTCCATAGTGGCCTTCTGGCCGAAAGCTACACCGCGACCGCCGTGCAGGAAGTGCATCAGGTAGATTGCGGTGGAGACGTAGTCGATGTAAGTGACTGTCGTGAATTGGTCTTTCACGGTATAGAGAACATCATAGGAAAATTCGGTATTCAGATCGCCACCGCAGGTGTTGACTCCCGGTGTGATCGTTGTTGCGGTTCCATAGAGCACGGCGTCGGTTTTCTTATACTTCACCGTTAGCGTAATTGCATTCTTGCTGTTGCAGGTGGAATAGGTGATGCTGGTCGTGCTCTTGAAGTAGGTGCCGTCGTTATCCAGCTCACCAGCTGAGGTAGCACGCTCGCTGACACACTTGGTGAACTTTGGTGCGGCATAGGCCACGAAGGTCACGGTTGCCGTCTTGCTGGCTGTCCGGCCACGGCTGTCAGTAACTGTCACCGTGCAGGCCAGTGATCCGCTCTGGGTGATCGTGTCGATCTGCGGCAGAGCCGAGGCTGAGTAATCCTTTGAGGTGGACTGGGTGCCAACCTGCAGCTTGATCGTTTTGATCGTAGAGCTGTAGGCTCCTGCTGTCGTGATAGCAGACACCCTGACGCCACTCTGGTGCTGTACAAACATGTTCCATGCAGACGGTACGGGTGTATTCGTCTTATCCGCAAGGGTGATCGCTGTCAGTGTAGGTTTCACGCTGGCAGGTACGGAAACAGTGATCGTTGTGGAAATCGAGGAATAGACCTGACCGCCGTAGAGTACCTGACAGACAACATTTGCCTTGCCGGTAGTGGTATTCGGGACAGCATTGCACCATGCGATAGGAATGGCGTATGTGAGCTCCTTCGTAGTTGAAGTCGCTGATCCGGAGTAGGAGCCCAGCGTAAAGGTGGCCTTGTAGGTTGCATCCGTACCGGAGGTCGTAAAGGTGACCTTTGACTTGGTTGTCCCATCCATGACACCGCCGGAACAGGTGGCTGCGGTCGGAGCTTTCTCAATCTCATAAAAGGAGAAGGTCTCCTCATAAAACGTGTCCCCGTCCGATGAATCCGTCAGCTTCAGTGTGAAGAATGGCTTGCTGATCGTCATCTGGGAGCTGGTCATTTTGGTCTTGTAGGTGCTGCCCACAAGACTTTCTGTTTTATTGGTCGTCCATGTGCAGGACTGCTTGGTTCCGTTCACATAGACATTGATGGAGCTTTTCATCCCGTAGATCGCACTGGCAGCCTGAAAGACAATCGACAGCTTCGTGGTTGCGCCGCTGACCGAGCCTGTAAAGGTAAGCGTATGTGATCCTACAATGGGCGTTGTCCATGTTCTCTTTGTTAAACTCATTCGTTATCGCCTCCAAATTCTACCGAAAAGACGCCCTCATCATCCTGCACCGGTGTGTAAGCGGCAGGCCGTCTTGCCATCAGCTTTGCAGCTGCCTTTGCAGTTGTTTCACTCTGCGTGACTGCTCGCCATTTCACGCCCATGCCATAGATGGTGGAAATGAAGTCAAAATAGCCGCCGTCCGCAGCAGCGCCGACCGACATACGATCCATTGCCTCAATCGCGTTGATATGCATCTTGTTGTACTGCACATAGGCGATCTCATTACCATTCTGCAAGAAGGCCATCTTCTCGTTATCGATGTTGATGGAGTACGGAGATTCGTCGCCGTCCTCCTGCTTGCCGATATTGAGCCCGGTCGCATTGAAGCGGAAGTAGGTGCTGGTCTCATGCTTATAATCGAGCAGGGCATCCTCCTGATCGGAAACGCGTTGTGAGAGCGTCTCCAGTGATCCGGAAAGAGTCTCACTTGTTTCCGCAATGCTGTCCTTGGTATCTTGAATGTCCGTGGTAAGCGTCCCGGTCACGGTGCTGATGGAGATTTCAATCTCATCGGCCTTTTGCGATACGACACTTTCTGCATACGTCCTTACTCGTTCCTCTGCATCGACGACTTCCTCACGGGCTTTTTCTGCCAGCTTTCTTGAAGCGTTATCGAGAGGCTGAAAGGCGCTGTCGATAAAGGCATAGAGTCTGTCCGAGGAGGAGAAGTAGCCAACCGTGGCGCTGCTCATCACGCCAAGCGGGATATAATACATCCCGTCTGCCTCGGTAGGAACCACTGTGGTCAGCCAGTTTGATTCGGCAATGATGAAGTGGTTCTCCTCGACAGTTCCCTTGAGCCAGAGGATCTTATTGGCTGCGCCGCTTTCAATAGTTCCCGTGGTCGAGAAGTTGACATCCGGGAATGCCTCATAGGTTGTCTTGGCAGTTGAGCTTTCATTGATTGCCGCCGATGCATAAAGGATCGGATAGGCAAGGTCAAAGGAAAGACCTGCCGCGAACATCTTATAACCGCTTGCCGTGCCTGCAATGAGGTGTGCCTTTGTGATAGCCGCTTCCGCTTTAATGGCGGTGTTATGAAGCCTCCGGTCATAGTTATTGGAATTCGGTATGGAGGAAGCCCTCCAAGCCGTCCCATCATAGGTCATGTTGATGACGGCGTTTGCGCCAAAATGGGTCGTCACACGTGTGGTGTTCAGATAGATCGGGATAGCTGCAGTCTTGCTTCCGTCTGCCAGCGTCAGGATCAGGCTCGCATTTCCGCTCCCGGCAAAGGGGAGCTTATAAGCGATCGTCTTGCCTGCATAGAGCGCTCCATCTGTTGATACACCTGTCCATGTCCCGGTTGCCGCAGTCTGCGTCCCGACGATGTATTCTGTGCTCTGCGCAAGAGCAGTACTTGCAGTTCCCTCAGCAGAGACAGCCTTGTTGTAGGCTGCCTTGGCTGCTTCATAGGAACTGGAGAGGGACACGTCGCTGTAGACGTAGGTGTTATCCGAAAAGACCGTAAGGTCTGTGAAGTACAGGCTGTTGGTGCTTCCGGCAGTGTATGAGGGCTCTGTTTTTACCCAGCTTCCTCCGGGAGGATTGGCGGACGGCTTAGCAGGCTTGGAGGCAGTGGAGCTTTGCAGCAGATAGTATCTGGTTGTACTTTTCACATCGCGGATCGAGGCGAGTGTGATTTCTGCTTTTGCTTTTACTGCCATCCTTATCCCTCCAGCTGTGCAATGTAGGTCGCCTTACTATCGATATCGCCAGAGCCGATGTTCAGTGTCTGACCGGTTGTAGAAAGCGGTGTGGTGGAGCCGTCCTTGTACCATTTGATGGTTCCGAGGGCTGCAATCGCGGTGGCATCGAGCTCCGCACCGGCTTTATACACATGGGCGGTCAGCGTGGTCGTGATCGCTGTATTCTTGAAGATCGTGCCGTTGGAGCTGGTGATTGTCATGGTGATCGCATCCGCACCGGCGTTTCCCTGATCACCCTTGGCTCCTTTGATATTGTTCACATACACCCATTTTGCAGCAGCGGCAGCACCGGCGACTGTGCATCGGTAGGTGTTGTAGGTGCTGGTGTTGAGGTACATATCGCCGACCTTCGCATTCGTGATGCCGGAGCCGGAAAAGATGGTAGCGGTTGTAGAGGTACCAGTGATTTTCGTACCGGTGTACCAGACCGCGCCTGCACCCGTTGCACCTGTAGCGCCTTTGATGTTTCCGACATACACCCACTTGGCTGCGGAAGCTGCACCGGCGACCGTACACCGGTAGGTGTTCATGGTATCCGTGTTGAGGTACATATCACCGACCTTCGCGGCTGTGATACCGGAGTCAGAGAAGATGGTTGCGGTTGTGGAGGTTCCGGTGATCTTGGTGCCGGAGTACCACTGTGCGCTGCTGCCTGCGGCTCCCGTTGCGCCGGTGAAGGCGATCTGGAAGGTGAAGTACTTGTGGATGATGATGTTGCCGCCATCAAGGGAAACCGGGATATCCACGGTACCGCCAGTCTTGACTGCCGTTGTGACAGAGATGGTCACCGTAGGCTGGGTGGCATCTGTATCCACGGAGGTCGTCACACCGGTCGGTGCGATGATCTTACTGTTGTCAACGGCTGCCGGGATCTGGTCTGCGCCGCACATGGCGACAATGGTTGTAGTCGTGCTTCCGGCCTTCGCCGCATTGGTGCTGCCCGGAAAGGTATAAGAGTCATTTGTCAGGATGACCGAAAAGCCATCGGTCAGGTCGACAAGGCTGATCTGGTCTGAGCTTTTAATTGCCATAATCGTATTCTCCTTTATTCAATAATCAGGTTGCACCGGAAGGTGACCTTTGTATCTACATCGTCGGCTCCGAGAGTGAAGATAAATCCTCCGTCAGAGAGCCTGCTGTCATCAGCAGAAATGACACCATAGCGGTCTTCATCCATGCGCTGCCATTCCCATTCCAGTCTGGAGGCGGTTCCGAAGACGGCCTTCATCTGCTCGGAGGTGTTGACAGACCAACAAGCGGAAAGGTGTATATAAACGGCACTGATATTTTTGCAATGAATGATGATGAGCTTGCCATATTCAGAAGAAGACAGGTAGGTATCATTTATCAGTTTTATAATCTGATACCTATATTAAATGTGGAGGAAAACATGGCAATCCCGATGGAGCTTGATGGAAGAAAGGTGGAAAAAGCACAGATGGATGACATGCTTTTGCGCCTTGGACTTATAGAGAGACGCACTCATCTGCCAAATGAGCTATCAGGAGGACAGCAGCAGCGCACATCTATAGGAAGAGCCCTGATTACGAGACCATCTATAGTGCTAGCGGATGAGCCGACCGGAAACCTGGATACCAAAGCCAGCAACGAGATTATGCATCTCTTAAAGACCTCAAACCGTGAGCTCAACCAGACAATCATTATGATTACACACAATATGGAGCTTGCAAAGGCGGCTGACCGCACAATAATGATAGAGGATGGTAAAATCAGATGAATTTGATGAAGACACTCACATTAAAAAACTTAAAGCTCA
>OJPS01002398.1_pt1 | contig 10800 bp, 5 predicted proteins | sample 1598551 | NCBI WGS metagenome assembly OJPS01 (sample SAMN03922488, study PRJEB24848) | human gut metagenome | isolation source: stool sample | host: Homo sapiens | place: Germany | collected 2011-05 | reverse complement strand
CGCGCAAATCGGGTATCTCGCGCAAAGAGAACCAGCTGTTGCACAGCAGGAAAGAGTCGGTAAAGGTACTCAAGGCAAACCCCAGGCGGTAGTATTGCAACATCTCCGAGGGGACCAGTTTCTCGGGGGTGTTGTAGCGGAAAGCCCCATAGTTGAATTTCGGCGTAGCGGTCAGCGGCTTCCAATGGGTGAGCATGTTGTATACCGTCGACCAGGTGATGTATCCATAGGGCCGCTGCTCCGGAATGCCCTCCATTTCCACGCCGCTCAACACGCCGTTGCCCGTTTTCTGGCAGCCGTGCTCACGGCCGTCAGCTGCCAGGATGCGATCGGGACCCACGGCAGCCCGCAGGCGGGTGAGAAAATCGAAGCACCCCGGTCCGTAGGTCTGACGGCCGTCCACCACGCCGTCGTCCTGCCGTCCGTCCATGTCGACATCGGCCCGCTGGCCCAAGGCCTTGCGGCGCTCGTGGTAGCCTGTCGTGGGAATGCTCATCATCACGTCGAACTGCACGCCGTCGAAGGTCTCCCAGCGGCCACCCGGGGCGAAATTGCCGGAGAGCTCCTCCAGAAGCACGTCGGCACAACTCCTGCCCTCGGCATCACGCGGACAGACCGTGGAGAGGTTGTAGTACCACACCATGTTGGTCGTCGCCTCCCAGGGGCCGCCCATCACGTGGGGCGCGGCGTAGGTCTTGCCGGGCTCAAACGCCCGGGCCGTGGAGTTGAACATCGCCCGCCGCACGCGGATGCGGTTGCCGCGGATGTTGAGCAGCCGGACATATTCGGCATGCTCCCAGTCGAAGGTGCCGTCCTCCCTGCGGCGCACCAGGGTGATGTCGTCGGGGGTGTTGAATTTCGCGCCGTTGTCCATGCGGAAATGCGACGGATCGTCGACCTCCAGCCACACTTCGGGCTTATAGGCTTCCGACGAGGCGTCGGGCAGCGCGTTGAGGACATTGGCCCCCTCGAAGTAGAGCCAGTGGCCGGGAGAGAACTTTTCCAGGCGATAATCGGGGATGCGCCCGCGACCGTTGAGGTGGACCATCACGAGTTTCTCGGGATAGTCCTCCTTGAAGCGGCGGAACCAGTTGTAAATCTGCCGGTGGGGGTTGTTGACTATCAACTCCTCGTATTCGGTTTTACCCATGATGCCCGAGAGGTCGGACATGCGGCGGCTCCATTCGTCATATTTCTCCTCCATACCGGCATAATGCCAGCGGATGCTGAACTCGGCGATACGGAAGTAGCCTGCCCGCGGATAGTTGTTCTGGAATATCTCCAGTTTTTCGAGCCGTTGTGCGGCGGCATCACTTCCAAGGCCTCCCGCCAGGAGCAACAGAGAAAGTATGAAAAGTCTCTTTTTCATGTTTTTTCGTTATTTGAGGGGCGCACCCCTTTTCATCAGTTTCTTCAGGTCGTCCAGGTGCTTTTCATAGACTCCCCGCGGCAGGACGCCCTGTTCCTTGCAGATTTTGGCCGCCATGCCGGTGACTTCACCGGCCATGCCGAGTGTCATCTGCACGCGCACTGTGCCCAGGGCCTGGTGTGTCACGCTCATGCAGCGGCCGCCGATGAAGAGGTTGTCGACATTGCGCGAATAGAGCACCCTATAGGGCACGTCGTAGCGGTCAACCTTGGCGAGGGGCTTGTGATGGGTGCAGTAGGTGATCCACTCCCAGCCCGGGTAGCGCTTGGCGTTCTCCGGCTTGGCGTAGTGGAGATCCATTGTCCAGGTCGTCGTGAAACTGGCGTCGGGGAACTTCACGCGCTCCAGGATGTCGGTTTCGTCGAGAATCACGTCGCCCAGCAGGCGGCGCGACTCGCGCTTCATGGCGATATGTTGCAGGTAGTCGAGGCGGTAGTCGGCGTATTGGGGATTGTGGTGCTTGAGGTAGGCCCAGTTGCCGAAGACGGCCCGCAGGAAGTTGTCGCGCACAAGTTCCGCCTCGGTAGCGTTGTCTATCTCGAGGCCGGTCTCCCACCACCAGGCCCAGCTGCTGCGGTTGATGTGGTACTCCTTGTCGACACGTATAGCCCACGGCAGCTCCTCGGGACGGGGGAACGAACCCGCATCGGCACGCGGGAAGGCATACCACTGCATCGTCGAGCCCATCTTCTTCTGGTCGGCGACCTCGGGAGCCGAGGGCTCCTGCGCCACGTCGCGGCTCTCGCGGCCCATACGCCAGTCGGCTCCGGCCAGGTAGCCCACCGTGCCGTCGCCCGTGCAGTCGGCAAAGAGCCCTCCCGCGAAGATGTACTCCTCGCCGCTTTTCAGGCTCTTACCCTTCACCGAAGCGATAAGGGTCCCCTCCTTCACAACCTCAAAGATTTGGATGTCGTGGTAAATCTCCACCCCGGCCTCGCGCAAGAGGGCCTCGCGTTTCAGGGCAGCATTGCGGCGCAGGTACTCCTGTTGCTTCAGGTTCTGCTCCTGGCGGTTGGCCGAGGTTTCGCCACGGGCCTCCAGCCGCTCGATGGAGTTTAGCATGTCCGAGCCGCGGGCGTCCTGCACGGGGGAGTTCAGCTGCTGCTCGTAGTGCGCATACCGCACGTCGCCGAAGCCCGTCGGGTCGACCTGGTAGGCAACAGGGTCGTTCTTGGCGGCCAGCTGTACGCCCGTCACCTGGCAGGTGATGTTGCCCAGCTCGGGATAGAGGTTCTTGTACATCAGCCCCGAAGCGCGGACACCCAGCGCGTTGTTGCCGCCCAGCCACGGGAGGTTGTCGACCAGGACAACCTTCAGCCCGTAGCGGGCCGCGGTCAGCGCGGTCGCACACCCTGCGATGCCGCCGCCCACGACCACCAGGTCGGCCTTCGGGGCGACATGGGGCGTATCCTGCCCCAGGAGTTGGCGGCGCACCTCCTCCATGCGAGCATAATCGGTGGGCGGGGGCGTCTGCTCCCGCGAGAGGTAGAGGGCGTCACAACGGCCGTTGAAACCCGTCAGGTCGTGCAGGGCCAGGCGCACATCGCCCTTGGCCAGGCGCACCACCCCGGCATACTGCCACTCCCAGCCGCTGCCCGTAGTGCCCAGCTCCGCCGGGAGAGGCGTGCCGTCGACCACCACCTGGAAAGCCCCCGGGCCCTTGCCCTCATACCAGGGCGAGGTCCAGTTGTAGGTGCTCACGTAGAGATGGTAGTCACCCGCCTCGGACACCTGCACCGTGGTCTCGGCATCCGCGACGGGATGCCCCAGGCCATGGGCCATCAGGTAGGCCGAACGAATCTTGTCGAAAGCCTGATGGTCGGCGACCCAACCGCCGCGCCGCTCGAAAGCCTCGGTTTCGACCAATATTTGCGCTGCAACCGGACAGAGGCCCGTCAACAACAGACACAGGGTTACTATACTCTTCTTCATCTCAAAAAACTTCTTATTTTACCTCTTCAATCAAAAAGACGGCACTCTCATACTGGCGAGCCATCTGCAGCTCGACGCCTACCTCTTTCAGGTATTCGCCGTCGAAGACCTCGCCGTCGCCCCAGAACGACTTGCGCGGGCTGATTTTGTTAATTTCGGTCAGCCGGTAGCGCTTCGTGGCATCCAGCCCGTGGAGGTGTACCGTGGGGCGTACGCCGCGGCGGTTGAAGCCCGTGCAGTAGGCAAAGAGTACCGCCTTGCTCTTGTCCTTGCTTACCAACATGTTGGCCGCATGGTCGTTCGTGCAGGCGTAGGGCGAAATCAGCCGGTAGAGGTCGCCGCGGGTGACCAGCTCACGGATATGCGTCTTGTAGTTGGCGATGGCCTCACGGGCAAAGGCTTTCTCCGCTTCCGACATGTTTTTCGGTTGCAGTTCCATGCCCAGGCGGCCGCTCATGGCCACGTCGAAACGAAACTTCAGCGGCGTGATGATGCCGGTTTGGTGTCCGGGCGAGGCCGAGACATGCGAGGCGGTAGCCATGGGGGGATAAATTAGATTGGTGGCATACTGCATATAGATGCGCTGCAGGGCATCCGTATTGTCCGAAGTCCAGAATTCGTCGTGATATTGGAGCGAGCCGTAGTCCACACGCCCGCCACCCGAGGCACAGGCCTGCAGCATCACGTCGGGATACTTCTCGCGGATGCGCTGGTAGATGCTGTACAGACCGCGGGTGTAGTCGACCCAGAAGTGGGTCTGACGGTCGTCGGGCAGATACGTTGACCCCACCTGCTCGACATGGCGGTTGGCGTCCCACTTGATGTAGGCGATGTCGGGGGGGGCCGCCAGCAGGTCGTCCACCACCTTCCAGACAAACTCCCGCACGGCAGGGTTCGTGAGGTCGAGCAGCAGCTGGTTGCGCATCGTTATCTGTTCGCGGCCGGGGCTCTGTACGATCCAGTCGGGATGGCGCTCCGCCAGCTCGCTCTTGGGGTTGACCATCTCGGGCTCAATCCAGATGCCGAACTTCAGCCCCTTGCTCTTGGCGTGGTCGATGAGATATTGCAGGCCGCGGGGCAGCTTCCGGCTGTTGACCTGCCAGTCGCCCAGACCCATCTTGTCGCTGTTGCGCGGATATTTGTTGCCGAACCACCCGTCGTCGAGGACGAAGAGTTCGATGCCGAGCGCCGCAGCGTCGTCCATCATGTCAGTGAGCACCTTCTCGTCGAAATCGAAGTAGGCACCCTCCCAGCTGTTGAGCAGGACGGGGCGCTCGCTCATGCCCGCATGGAGACTGTATTTGCGGGCCCAGTCATGAAAATTGCGCGAAACCTCACCCTGGCCCTCGGCGCTGTAGGTATAAATCATCTTGGGGGTCTCGAAGCGTTCGCCGCGGCCGAGCGTATAGGCCGAGAGGAAGGGGTTGATACCGGCCAGCAGGCTCAAGTGGTCGCGCTCGTCGACCTCGAAGGAGAGCTTGTAGTTGCCCGACCAGGCTAGGGCCCCGCCGATGCAGCGGCCGCTGTTCTCTTGGGCGGGGGCGTCGAGCGAGAGGATGAAGGAGGCGTTTTCGCTCTGGGTCGTGCGTATGCCCTTCTTCGACTCAATGACCTTGAAGCCCGGCTCCAGCCGCTCCTCTATGCACTTCATCTCGCTGGCCCACGTGCCGTAGAAGTGGGTCAGGTAGTAGGCATTGGCGCGGAAGTTCATAAACGACGAATAGACGCGCTGCAAGGTCACCTCCCCGCGGCCGAGGTTCTCGATGACGGCCCACTGGGCCACGACATCCTCGGCTTGGTAGGCCTCGACATGCAGCTGCACGCGCAGCGGCTGCACGCGGTCGCGCAGCGTGAAGACCGTATGCTCTACACCTGCCTCGGTCGTCTGCTCACACCCCTCGAAGGCGAGTTCGGTGATGAGGCTGCCGTCGGCGTTGACCAGGCTGAGGGCCGGCTCGGTGACATAGCCCATGCCGAAGGCCGGGTAGGCCTCGTAGTTTGCCTCGCGGCGGCAGTCGGGGCGGTTGTAGCCCTTCGTGCGCGAAAATTGGTCGACATCGTGCAGGCGCGGGCCGTAGTAGCGGAAAATGAGTTTGCTGTCCTCGCCCACCGTGTAGACCAGTTGGGTCTTTTCGGTCGTGACGGGATAAACCTGCCGGAGGGTTGCAAGGGCAGCCGCCGGGCTGCCTGCCAAGCCGCATGCCAGGGCGGCAAAAAGTGTCTTGAATAGCGGTTTCATCATCAAAGGGGGGGGGTGTTGGATTATTCAACAAGCAGTTTGTCCTGGTAGATATAGGCCTTCCGGATTTTCAGGAAGGAGGACGAGGTGTTGGGTGCATGGTAGGAGATCATCAGCCGTCTGGCCTTGTTCTTGAAGAACATGGCGTGGCCGCCTCCTGAAATCAACGGCGCGGCAACCTGATACCAGGGGCCCAGCAGCCCCTCCTCGGAGTAGGCCTGCCCGACGGCATAGCGGCCGTTGTCGGCCCGGAAACTCGACCAGGTCATGATGAGCCGGCCGCTATCCTGGCGGATGATGAAGGGGGCGTCGGTCACCTTGCCGGTGACACTTCCCGAGGTGATGTCGCCGACCCAGGGAGCCTCCGAGGCACGGAACAGCAGTTTCGGCTCGCCTTTCAGGGCCGATAAGTCCTTTGTCATCTGCGCGGCATAAATCTCGCCGTCGATTGCCTCCAGCCACTCGCGGCAATAGACCATCCACGGCGTCCCCTCCTCGTCGATATACAACGAACCGTCCAGACACATCTGGTCTTCGGGCGTGATGGGGCTGTTGGTCAGGGGGAAGAAGGGCCCTTCGGGGCGGTTGGACTCCAGAACGGAGACGCCGCGCTTGGCGTTCTGGGCACTGAAGGTCACGAAGAGGTAGTAGCGGCCTTTGTATTCGTACATGTCGGGGGCCCAGAAATCCTGCTTGCCCCAGAAGTCGGGCTCCGGAATAAAGGAGTCGCACTCGTAGCGCCAGTTTTGCAGGTCGGGGCTCGTATAACACTTGATTTTCCCGCCGCCGTTCACGTGCAGGTAGTAGATGCCGGAGGGTTCGTGCAGATAGATGAACGGATCGCGGCACTTCAGCGTCTCGGCCTTGATGTCGTAGACGACCGCGGCACGGCTCTCCTCCTTCGAGCAGGCGGTGACCACAAGACAGAGAAACAACAAGGTCTTGAGAAGGGAGATGCCCTGCCGGCAAATCCCCCTGCACGCATATTGGGTCTGTTTTACCATTTTTCTTACCATCGCTTTAGGGTTTAAACTTTTTCGGGCTCTCTTTCCAAACTCCCGCATCGACAGCAGGCCCGCACGCGCCGGTGGCGGCACGGGCTGTCGATAAAAGTAGTGATTTCCAGCCAAAGCATCTTTGCACAATACTGCCATTTTTGTGTACTAATGTTTAACTTGCTGAAACACAATGTAAATAAAAACCATTCGTGCAAACGGGCCAACTCGGGAAAGAGGGCGCGGAGTCTCTTCGGAGGAGATTTGGGGCGGGGTGGAAACGGCGTGGAGATGCGTAAAATTCAGAAATCATCACAACGCTAAGAAAATCAATATATTAAACACACTGCATGCTGAACAATAGTGCTATTTTTTTACGCAAAAAAGTACTTGTTTTTACCTCTAAAAAAGGAACTTTCAGGGTCCTGTCGGGTTGTTTTTTGTTTTTCTTCTTCTAAATTTGTAGAAGGCTTTCTTTCCAATATTGCTCCAGTTCACGGCATTTTGGATTTTATTAACCTAACTTTACTTATTATGAACCGAAGACTCCTCTTGATGAGCCGAAATGCAACGGTTTGGGCACTCCTGCTGACGTTAGCCTTGTTGGTGGGGCCTGCATGGACGACTGTTGCACAATTCCGTGAGAGAGAAATTACGGGAACCGTGGTCGACGACGCGAAAAAGCCGCTCATAGGCGCTACCGTGGTCATCGACGGAAAAAAGGCATACGCCATTACTGACGCCAAGGGGCGTTATCAGATCAAGGCCGCGAAAGGCGACGTACTCCAGTTCGCATTCCTGGGCATGCTGTCCCAGAAAGCGGTTGTCGGAGAGAAGGATGTAATCAACATCCAGATGGTAGCCGATGTCGTCGGCGTCAACGAGGTGGTCGTCGTCGGCTACGGCGTGCAGAACCGCCGCGACATCACAACGGCTATCAGCTCCGTGACCCCCGACAATCTGCAGGACATGCCGCTCTTCGACATCAACTCGGCGTTGAGCGGCCAGGCAGCAGGTGTCAACGTCATCAGCGCCTCGGGTTCGCCGGGCGGCGGTGCCGACATCCAGATCCGCGGCTTGAGCACCTTGAGTGCCGACACTGCACCGCTCTATGTCATCGACGGCGTGGTGATGCAGAACGACACCAGCCTGGAGTCGGGTCCCTTCTCCTTTATCAACCCCGCGGATGTCGCCTCCATCGAGATTCTGAAAGATGCCGCCTCGGCTGCCATCTACGGCTCGCGTGCCTCGAACGGTGTCGTGCTGATCACGACCAAGAGCGGCAGCAAAGGTCACACGAATATCCGCATCGGCATCAAGGCCGGTGTGCAGCAGGTATTCAACAAGGTCGACCTCCTCTCACCCCGCGAGTTTGCCATGCTGGCCATCGAGGCCCGCAACAACCTCTGGATTGACTCGGCACCCGGACGCACCGCCTCCGACCCCGATGCAATACGCAACAGCAACAGTAAAATTGGCTATTTCCAGGACTTCCTCGACTCGGGCAAGAAGGGTACCGACTGGCAGGACGCCATCTACCAGCTGGCTCCCTACCAAGAGTATCAGATCAGCGCTACGGGTGGCACGGACGCCATTAGGTATATGCTGTCGGGCGGCATTATGGATCAGGAGGGTATCGTCAGAAACTCCGATTTCCAGCGCTACTCGTTCCGCACGAATGTCGACTTCAAGCTGGGCCGCAAGTTCAATCTGAGCGTCAAACTCAGCCCGATCTATACCGTGCAGAATTACCTGCGCACCCACGGCCGTTTCCACGATGCGGCCGGCGGTATCGTACAGGGCGCCCTGATGATGAACCCGCTGATGGACATCTACGACCCGACGACCCTCTCGGGCTACTCGACGGGTATCTCCCAACAAGCCACCCTGGGCAACGCCATGACTTCGATGGAGAACCCCGTGGCCAAAATCAACCTGCTGAAGGACAAGCGCGAGGCTTTCCGCTTCCTGGGTGACGTGTCCTTGACCTACAACGTGTTGCCCGACCTGGACATCAGGCTGAGCGGCTCGGCCAACGTCAACAGCTACCATGCCAACAACATCACGCCCTCGCTGATCGGCGCCTACAACGAGCTGCCGCCCAAGCAGAACAACATACAGTCGACGGCCCGCCGCACCATGAACCTGCAGTCGGGTCTCCAGATCAACTACAAGCACCGCTTCACGGGCGGCCACAACCTGGCGGCCGTGGCGGTCTTCGAGACGCAGTTCGAGAAGATGCACGAGGTGATTGCCCGCGCCAGCGACACCTGGACCGACGACCTGATTATCGTCGACAGCTCGCTCTCCGAGGATAACCGTCTCGGACAGTCGGGCATGGTCGAGTGGGGTCTGATATCGGGTGTGGCCCGTGTCAACTACAACTTCCGCAACCGCTACTACGTGATGGCCAGCATCCGTGCCGACGGCTCGTCGAAGTTCTCCGAGAAGTGGGGCATCTTCCCCGCCGCCTCGGCAGCCTGGCGCGTGTCGCAGGAGTCGTTCATGCGCAACGTGCGCTGGATCTCCGACCTGAAGCTTCGCGCCTCGTACGGTGTGACGGGTAACAACGCCATCGGCAACTACCAGCACCTGCGCCTGCTGGCTGGCGAGCCCTACACCTTGGGTGCTGCTGGCGAGACGCTTACCAACGGTATCCGCCTCAGCACGGTCGGCAACGAGCATCTGACGTGGGAGCAGACCTACCAGGTGGATGCCGGTATCGACCTCTCGCTCTTCCACCGCCTGAACATCACCGTCGACTACTACAACAAGAAGACCACGGACCTGCTCCTCTCGGTGCAGGTGCCCTACACCTCGGGCTTCTCGTCGCGTATGTCCAACATGGGTAAGGTGCGCAACGAGGGTTGGGAGATTCAGTTGCAGTCGCAGAACCTCGTGGGCCGCTTCAAGTGGTCGAGCAACTTCAACATGTCGTTCAACGAGCAGACCGTGCTGGCCCTGGGCCCCACGAAAGATCCGCTCTACGGCGACGCCAGCTACTTCTCCAACACCAACATCACGATGGTGGGCCACCCCGTCGGTCTGTTCTATGGTCTGAAAGCCATCGGCGTCTACCAGAACCAGGAAGAGGTGGACAGACTCCCGGGCATCAAGACCGGCAACGCCAAGTCGCGTCCGGGCGAATTCATCTATGAGGACGTGAACAAGGACGGCCGCATCACCATCAACGACCGCACGGTCATCGGTGACCCCCACCCCGACTTCATCTTCGGCTTCACCAACACCTTCTCGTGGCGCAACCTCTCGCTGAAGGTCTTCCTGCGCGGCAGTGTCGGCGGCGAGGTGATGAACATGTCCTGGGGAAGCTCTTCCTACCGCATGATTGCCAACGGCCCGCGCTCGTGGCTCAATCGCTGGCAGTCACCCGAGAATCCGGGTGACGGCAAGACCCCGCGCGTGGTCTTGACCAACCGCGGCATGATCGACTTCGAGCAGCTCGACTCCTCGTTCATCGAGGACGGCTCGTTCCTCAACATCCAGAACATCTCGTTGAGCTACAACGTGCCCAACTCCGTGGTCAAGAAGCTCCGGCTGAAAAACCTGAACTTCACCTTCTCGGTCAACAACGCCTATATGTGGACCAAATACTCGGGCTACAACCCCGAGGCCCGCATGAACATCGGTTCGACGCTTGCGCCGGGTGTTGACTGGGGCACCTACCCGCTCGCCCGCACCTATACAATCAACATTGCGACGAACTTCTAAAACAGCCAACGAATCATGAAACGGATAACATATTTACTGATACTCTGTCTCTTCGCCGCACCGTCGTGCGACCTGCTCAACAGACCTGTCTACAACAACATCGAGTACAGTACCTTCTACAAGAACGAGAGGGATATCAACCTGGCGGTCATCGGCTCCTACGGACGGCTGGCCACCATCTATGCCGCCGACTATGTGAAATATGCCGAGCTGCCGGGCGACAACTCCCAGGCTCTGGGCGACACGGGCGACAACGCGCAGCTCGACAAGTTCATCGCGCACCGCTTTGAGCTGAGCGATCGCCTCGGCACGTTGCTCCGCCTCTTGGGGATTGTGTCGGAGAGTTGCCTTGGCACCGTCGATTGTTAGGTTGGACTCTCGTAGCAGGTGACGGATCAGCTGCAATTCGCGTAAGTTATCCTGCGAGTACTTGAGTCGTCCCGTGCTACTGCGACGTACCTGCACGGCAAAGGTGT
>OJPS01002389.1_pt1 | contig 10819 bp, 10 predicted proteins | sample 1598551 | NCBI WGS metagenome assembly OJPS01 (sample SAMN03922488, study PRJEB24848) | human gut metagenome | isolation source: stool sample | host: Homo sapiens | place: Germany | collected 2011-05 | reverse complement strand
TCCCAGTATTTGCGGACGGCTTCTTCCTTCCGTTGAACAGCTTTCTGGAGACGCACCGCCTGCTGTTCGTGAAGTTCCGCGGCTTCATCAAAACGGGCTTGGGCCGCATCCAGCTCCGGGCAGGGTTCCTGCTCCATGGCTTTGAGGGCTTCATGCCTGGGTGCGAGGCCGTTTTGATAATAATCCCAGCCGTAGTATCCCCCGGCGAGCAACAGGATGAGAAGTAGGTAACGCATCAATGAAAAAAAGGGTAGAGGCAGAAGCAAATCTCATAGTGGGAGTTCCGCCGGATTTTGCAAACTCTAAAATCAGCCATCCGGAGCTTTTCCCCTCAATAGGGAGAATGATGATAAATTCACTCCGGAGGGGGCGTAGTTTTCCTTGAAGCCATACTTTCAAGCCATGTCTATTTTCTCATCACGCAGACAATTTCTCAAATCTTTGGGGCTTGCGGCCGGAGCGGCTGCCGCCGGAAATGCCCTCCCTGGGAAGGCTGTGGAAATCCCTGCCGGAGACCATCTCTGGAAATCCGCCTCTCCGGCGGCTCCGAGGCCTTCCGGTTCCACATACATGGGAGGGTTCAAGGCTCCCCGGCTGGGTCGCATCAGGCTGGCCTTCATCGGCGTGGGAGGGCGCGGGTTCTCCCACCTGGCGCAAATGTGCGTGATGGATGGAGTGGAAATCGTGGGCATATGTGATTTGAAGGAAGAGTTGACGAAACGCGGCGTGGATCGCGTGCTCTCCAGAATGGGGAAAAGCCCTTTGGGCTATTCCGGCGGCGATATGGAATACCTGACCATGCTGAAGGAGCTGAAGCCGGATGCCGTCATCATCAGTACGGATTGGAGTTCGCATGCCAGAATCGCCTGCGACAGCATGAAGCACGGCGCTCACGCCTTTGTGGAAGTTCCTCTGGCCGTCTCTCTGGAGGAGCTCTGGAGCCTGGTGGATACCAGCGAGGCCACCAGGAAACATTGCATGATGATGGAAAACGTCAACTATGGGCGGGATGAACTCATGTTCCTGAACATGGTCCGGCAGGGCGTCATCGGCGATTTGCTTCACGGGGAGGCCGCGTATATCCATTGCCTGGTGACGCAGCTGGGGGACACGCGCGGGGAAGGGGCCTGGCGGCCGGAATATCATACCAGAATCAATGGCAACCTGTACCCCACCCACGGGTTGGGGCCGGTGGCTCAATATATGAATTTGGAGCGTGGAGAGGACCGTTTCTGCCGTGTGGCGGCGTTCGCTTCTCCTGCTCTCGGGCGCAATGCCTACGCTAAAAAGCATCTTCCCGCCGATCACCGCTGGAACAATACTCCATTCATCTGCGGTGACATGAATACGGCTGTTGTCAAGACGCAGCTGGGGCGGACCATTCTTGTCCAGCTGGATGAGACGTCCCCCCGGCCTTACTCCCGCGCCAACCTGATCCAGGGAACGGAGGGCACGCTGGCTGGTTTCCCAACCCGCGTGGCGGGTGAAAAGCTGGGCAACGGCAATTATCATGAATGGATTGAAGGCAGGGAAAAACTGGCCGCTATTTATGAAAAATACGATCATCCCCTCTGGAAACGCATCGGGGAGCTGGCCACGAAAATGGGCGGTCACGGCGGTATGGACTTTGTGATGCTTTCCCGCATCGTGGAATGCCTCCGGAACGGAGAGCCAATGGATCAGAACGTTTACGAAGGAGCTTCCTGGTCTTCCCTGCTGCCTTTGACAGCCCGTTCCATCGCCCAGGGCGGGTTGCCCGTGGAATTTCCGGATTTTACCCGCGGAGACAGGAAAACCACCATGCCGCTGGCCGTGGTTTCATGAATAACGCCGGGGATGAAGGGGCGCTGTTCTCTTCCGGGGAGTTCAGGAAGGAATCCGTTCTTACGCAGGGTGTTCAGCAAGGACTGCCGGAAAACAAATTGTTTAATTCTTCCGCGCTCATGTTCATGAGCCATTGTTCGGGGCCTCCGGAGAACAGGTCGTCCGCCATGCGGCGCTTGTCCTTGAGCATGGCGTCAATGCGGTCCTCAATGGTGCCCCGGCAGATCAGGCGGTGCACGAGTACGTTCCGGTGCTGCCCGATGCGGTAGGCCCGGTCCGTGGCCTGGTTTTCTACAGCGGGGTTCCACCAGCGGTCCACATGGATGACGTGGGATGCCTGGGTCAGCGTCAGGCCGGTGCCGGCGGCTTTCAGGGACAGGATGCAGAAGGGAGGGCCGGATTCCTTCTGGAAGGCGGTGACGATGTTCTGGCGTTCCGGAATAGGCGTTCCCCCGTGCAGGGTAAGCCCGGAACGGCCGAAGACTCCGGACAGGAGATCGTGCAGATGGGGAATGATGGAGCGGAACTGGGTAAAGAGAATGGTTTTTTCCTGCCTGGCGGCAATGGAGGCGCACAGTTCCTGAAGCCGCCGGAATTTTCCGGAGCGTTCCGGCGCATAATCGTCCGTGCCCTGGAACTGGGCGGGGTGGTTGCAGATCTGCTTGAGGCGTGCCAGAATGGGTAAAATCAGCATCAGGCGGGCAGCCGGGTCCGGTTCGTCCAATACGGCATGCAGCATGTCTATCTGTGTCTGGTACAGGGCGGCCTGTTCCGGCGTGAGGGAGCAATAGGCCGGTATTTCCGTTTTGTCCGGCAGGTCGGGAACCAGCGCCGGATCTGTCTTCATTCTGCGCAGGATGAAGGGGCGCACCAGGCGTCGCAGCGGGGCATAGCCGCGTTCCAGGGAACGGGTGAAGGATTCGAAGCTTTTTCTGCTGCCCAGCAGCCCCGGATTCAGAAATTCCATCAGGCTCCAGAGTTCATTCAGGTTATTTTCCACCGGCGTGCCGGACAGGGCTATGCGTCGTTCTCCATGCAGGGAACGAATGGCGCGGGAACGGGCGGAGCCTGCGTTTTTAATAGCCTGGGCTTCATCCAGAATAATGGCCGGGAAATGCAGGTCGGCCAGGGCGGACGTGCGTGCAGCCATGCCATACGTAGTGATGACGGCGTGGCAGTCTTTCCGGCGCAGGGTTTTTTCCGGCTGCCACGGGTTCGGGGAGGAAGGGTGCATGATGCGCAGGATAAGCTCCGGGGCGAAGCGTTGCGCTTCTTCTTTCCAGTTGGACAGGAGGGAGGCCGGAGCCACAATCAGAGCCGGCAGGCCCTCCAGCCGGCCTTTTCTCCGCAATGTGTCCAGCCACGCAATAGCCTGAAGGGTTTTTCCCAGCCCCATATCATCCGCCAGGCAGGCGCCAAAACCCTGTTCCGTAATCCGGTAAAGGAAAGAGAACCCTTCTTTCTGGTAAGGGCGCATCAGGGCGTCCAGCCGGGAAGGAAGCTCCGGTATGGAGACTGGGACTTTCCCCGCCAGGATGTCCAGGGTCTGCCGGAGGTTTTGTCCCGGTTCCATGACACAGTCTTCGTCCGGTTCCGGAATCTGTACAAGCTGGCCGGAAGGGCCGTTAACCAGCATTCTCAGACCCTGGACCAGAGGAATGCCGAGGGAGCTCATCATACGTGCCGCTTGAGTCCACCGGTCCATTAAGTCCCGGACCTTCCGGGCGTCCACGCGCACCCATTCCCCCTTGAAGCGGATCAGGCCGTCTCCGTTGCTGAGCAGTTCCCCCAGCTCCTCCGGGGTCAGGTCTTTGCCTCCCAGAGTGGCGGATACGGAAAATTTCAGCAGACTGCGGACGGAAAGCCCGGAAGAATGGACCGTTTTTTCACTTCCGGATGCGTCTGCCGTAACTTTTACCTGTAGTTTGGGAGGGGTTTTTTTCCATAGATTCACCATGCGCACAATGATGCCTGCGCGTTCGTAGAGCGGCGTGTCCTGCAGAAAATCCCGGGCCTCCGGAGCGCTCCAGGCCATCGGCGTATAAATTTTTCCGTTATCCAGCAGGCGCTTCAGCAGGGGGCTTTCCCGTGCCGCTTCTTTCAAGGGCTGGAGTACGGCCAGCAAGGCGGTGTAATTACCTTCATGAAGTTTCAGGGCGGTGGCAAGGGGGAGGTGGCGCACCTGGTTGTCCGCAGCGCTTTGATGCGCAAAGGTAGCCATGAAAGCAAAGGGGCGGGAGCCTGTGGCGTCATCCCGGTTTTCCGCAAGGTGGAAAAATACCTTGCCTATCTGGTTCCAGGGCGCGCCCAGGCTGTTCAACCATTCGGCGGGGGTAATGCCTCGGGCGCGGATTTCCTTTGCTATTGCCTTCCGCAAATCTTCAAACCATCCGGCAATGATGTCCGGAGTGGCATATTCCGCGCCCGGCACGGGGGGGAATTGCTCCGCCAGAAAGGCTTTTTCCGTAGCGGAGGCCAGCAGGTGGTCCAGAACGGCATCCACCTCGTCCGGCCTTTCTGCGGCAGCGTGCGCCATGCGGGTAAGCGCCTGGCGCGCCATGTTCTTGATAAAGAAGGCGCCCGGATCCGGAACGGTTTCCCAGTTGGATACCGCCAGGGCATACAGCCCGTTTCCGGTTCCTTCTTCAAACAGACGGTCGAAAGGCGGCGTGTTCGTCACCAAAGCACCGGAGGGGAGGATGCGGAAACCATTGATATTCCGTTTCTCTTCCGGTACTGCATGATAGGGGGCCGGCTGCATGGCGGGCAGGAATGTAGCGTGTGCTTGCGGCCGTAGTTCACAGGGCGAACGTCGTATCTCTGATGATGGGCAGCTTGGACGGCGGAGGATTGAGCAGCTTCTTGATTTGTTTCAGGTAATCAATCAGGGCTTTGCGGACATCTATTCCCGTCGGTTTGCCGTTTCCCCGTTGGGGAAATATGAAATTGCTGCACAGGTAGTCTCCCATCGCGACAGTATAAATGACCCCGTTTTTCAAAGTGCTGGTAATGCTGGGCGTAACACCGTCCATGATCTGGTAGGAGAATCCGGAGCAGTACACTTCCAGAATACCTCCTTCGTCATCGGTCGGAGACATGAATTTGGACAGGATCAGTTGCTCAATGTCCGCTTTACTCATGGAGCAGGTGACGATCTTTTCCCGGAAGGGTTCCAGCTCGTAAATGTCCCTGATGGTAACGGGTCCTTTGTTAAGATGGTTTTTGGACCGTACTCCGCCGCGGTTGTAAATGGCAATGCCCGAATGGGAGGCCTGCTGAATGACCTTGCAGAAAAGGGTGCCTATGGTGACGTGCGTGATTTCTTCTCCGGCGACGCCCACCTGCTGGTTGAAAAGCGGATTTCCGGAAAACCGGCGGACAATTTCCTTTACTTCCGGGTCATTGGGAATTTCCTCATTCAAAGAAACGGCCCTGGTGGATTTGGAAAGGATGGAGACGGGATGTTCCGTGGAGAAAATGATTTCCGTAACTCCTACGTGGCTCAAACTATGTCCCGTGTGGCTGAGCAGCGTGCCTGTTCTGAGATGACCGCTGGGAAGCATGACATGGGTATGGCCTCCGAGAATGACGTCGATATTCGGCGAATACTTCATCATTTTCAGATCATTGCCGTATCCCAGATGGCTGAGGATGACGTTAATGGTGTTGTGGTGAAGCCGGAACCTGTCCGTGATGCCCTTGTAATCTTCTTCATCCGGCAGCGTCCATGAGATGCCGGCCATCTTCCTCACATCCGTGGTTTGAAGGTCCGCCAGACCTATGAACCCTACGGAAACGGACGTGCCTTCAATCGGGATGCTGACATACGGAGAGAAACAGTTTTCCAGAGTAGGGGAAAGATTGGCGTTGGTAATGACAAACTTGGTGGAAGGCATTCCCTTGATATGGTCGCGCAGGGCCTCCTGCCCGTAGTCCAGGTCATGGTTTCCGATGGTCACTACGTCATACCCCAGTTTATTCATCAGGATGGTAAGGGGTTCGCCCCGTTTTTCACAGTCGTCCACATAGGGATTACCTATGAAATAATCGCCTGAATCCACCAGCAGCACGTGCGGATATTTAGCGCGGTATTGTTTTACCAGTGTGGCCAGTCTTGGGAAATTGTCCAGATTGCCGTGGATATCGCTGGTAGAAATGATAATCAGCGTTTTATCGGGATCCGATTTAGGCTCCTGAGCCAGAGAGAACGGGCACAGGCATGCCAGGGAGGCAAGAACAATGCGTAGCGGAATCATGCAGGGTAAAATGATAAATATACGGAAAAGGATGAAATGGGATTAACGGGCGGAAACCTCATGCGGGCCGTCACCCACGGAGATGACTTCCAGACGGACCCTGGATACGCCGCGTCTATGCAGGCCGATGCGGCTTGCGGCGGCGGTGGTGAGGTCTATCAGGCGGTTGCTGTGAAAAGGCCCGCGGTTGTTGATTCTGACGACGGTTGATTTGCCGGTTTCCAGGCAGGTGACTTTCACCTTGCACGGCATCGGCAGGGTTTTGTGGGCCGCCGTCATGGAACGCTGGGGATTGATGTACTCTCCGGAAGATGTCTTCAGGCGGCGCGCTTTGCCGCCATACCAGGAGGCATAGCCGGTCTCATGGTATTGCAGGGCATCCGCCACGCTCATGGGAGTATACCTTTTTCCACGCACCCGGTAGGGCGCATTTTTGACATGCGCCTCTGCCTCCTGAACGGATGGCTCCGTTTTCTGAGCGCACTTCTCCGTAGTGGAGCAGCCCGGCATCAGAAAAAGCAACAGGACGGGGAGGAACCATTTCACGCTTTTTACGTTTAACACATATTGATGATTTTGTATAACAAAAAAGGAACAAGAGTTGAAATTTAAGGAATAGAGCAGGGCGGAACAATCTTTTCCCGGTTGCGGTTTACCAGTTGAGCGGCTCGGAAAAATGCAGTATGATCTCCCGCATGAATCCTTCCAAGGTAATCGGCCTGGTCGCTCTGGCGGAAAAACCGGGACTGGGGGAAGCGCTGCGCATCATGCGCCGGGAACTTTCCCGCCACGGGCTGGGCTCCTGCGTCATTGAAACGCCGGATGCCCTGGAACGGGCTATCGGGCGGTGCGGCATGCTGGTGACCTTCGGAGGGGACGGCACCATGCTGACCGTCTCTTCCCTGGCGGCCATGCACCGCGTTCCCCTGGCGGGAGTGAACCTGGGCCGGCTGGGATTCATGACCACCTGTTCCGTGCAGGAACTGCCGCTTCTGGCGTATGCCCTTCAGGAAGGTTCCTACCTGACGGATGAACGTTCCATGCTTGAAGTAGTACGGGCAGGGGAAGACGGCGTTGCGGCTCCTCCCCGCAAGCTGGCCCTGAATGAAGTTTCCCTGATCCGCGCCCAGTCCGGCAAGATGGTGGACCTGGATGCGGAGATAGACGGAGAATTGCTGAACCGCTACCATGCGGACGGCGTTCTGGTTTCCACCCCCACCGGCTCCACGGCATACTCCCTTTCCGCCGGGGGGCCTTTGGTCTGGCCCATGTCCCGTGTCGTATGCGTCACCCCCATTTGCCCGCACAGCCTGACCAATCGTTCCGTGGTGCTTCCTGACACCATGACCATACGCCTGCGGCCCCGCGAGCGCCGCGGCCGCTTTGACTCCATGGTTTATTCCCTGGACGGCCGTTCCGCCTATCCCATTGAAGTGGGAGAAAGCCTGGTAATCCGGAAGGCCCCGGAAACGCTTTCCCTGGTTCATCTCCGGAAGCAGAATTTCGGCGCCCTGCTGAGGGCCAAGCTGCGCTGGCAGGGGGCGGAGATCCCTTCCGATGATGAATAGACCGTCGCGGAAGCCCGGCTCCTGGCGGGCTGTTCCCTCCCTGCGGAATTCCCGCATCCGGGAACAGTCCTTCGTTCATCGTTCCGCATTGGCGCAGGGGCGGTAAAACGATTTTTTTAGGATGCGGGCTTGACGAAAAGGCCTATCCTATCATACTCTTCCTGCCCTGCCACCAAGGGGGTGGCAGATCTTAATCGCATAAACGCGTAAGAAATAGTCATATATGAAGACCCACGTGAAAAAAGGTGATGAAGTGGAAATCATCGCCGGACGTAACCACAAGGGCAAGCGCGGCACCGTTCTCGCCGTGAATGCTTCCAAAGGTACTGTCATCGTAGAAGGCGCCCGCACCCTGAAAAAGGCTGTGCGCCCGACCGAACAGAACCCGGAAGGCGGCATTCAGGAAATCAACGGCCCGATTCACATCTCCAACGTGAAAAAAGTAGGCTAGGCCATCCGGTCTGACCCTGCGCTTAAGCCATATCGATCATTAATAAAGAGCTGACCCGCTAAAACAATGAGTACACCAACACTGCAAACATACTACCGTGAAAAGGTCGTTCCCGGCCTTCAAGCGAAGCATGCATACAAGAACGTGCATCAGATTCCCCGCCTGGAGAAGATTGTTGTCACCTCCTGCATGGGCAAGCACCCGGACCGCAAGCAGGCCGTGGAAGATGCCGTTAATGAAATCGCCAAAATCACCGGACAAAAGCCCTCCGTCACCTATGCCCGCAAGAGCGTGGCCAACTTCAAGGTGCGTGAAGGCGAACCTCTGGGAGCCCGCGTAACGCTGCGCGGCGCCCGCATGTGGGAATTCCTGGACCGCTTCATCAATATTACGGCTCCGAACATTCGCGACTTCCGCGGTCTTCCCTACAAGTCCTTTGACGGCAACGGGAACTATGCCGTCGGCATCTCCGACCAGTCCATTTTCCCCGAAATCGAGCTTGACCAGATCAAGCGTCAGATCGGCTTCGATATCATTTTCGTGACTTCCGCTCCTACGGACGATGAAGGCCGCGACCTGCTTCGCGCCCTGGGCGTCCCCATGCGCGAACCGAAGAAGGCCGAAGAAACCCAAACCGCCAACGCCTAACTATTTCTTACCATGGCCGTATTAAGTGATCCCATTTCCGACTTCCTCACCCGCCTGAAAAACGCCAGCCTGGCCGGCAACGAGGAATTTACCGCTCCCTGCTCCAACATCAAGGTGGAAATCGCCCGGATTCTGCAGGAAGAAGGCTACATCTGGAACTATGAAGTGACCGGAGAAGGCTCCAAGAAGCAAATCAAGGTGAAGATCAAGTTTACCCCGCAGGGCAAGCCGGTCGTTACCGATGTGAAGCGCAGCTCCAAGCCGGGCCGCCGCCAGTACGTTTCTTCCGAGGACATTCCCCGCGTTCTCAGCGGGCTTGGCATTGCCATCGTCTCCACCTCCCGCGGTGTGATGACCGGTGCGCAGGCGCGCAAGCAGAGCATTGGCGGCGAACTTCTCGCCCTTGTATGGTAACCATTAACATTTCCTAAACATATGTCCCGAGTTGGTAAAAAATCCATCACATTGCCGGACAAGGTAACGGTAAAGGTTAACGGCTCTTCCGTTCAGGTGGAAGGCCCCAAAGGAAAGCTTTCCTGGACGCTTCCGGAAGGCATCACCGCTACCGTTGAAGGCAATCAGCTCTCCGTTGACCGCGTCGGCGAAAGCCGTCAGCTTCGCGCCCTGCACGGTACGAACCGTTCCCTGTTGAACAACATGGTCATCGGCGTGTCCGAAGGCTTCGTCAAGAACCTTGAAATCGTCGGCGTCGGTTTCCGCGCCGCCGTCAAGGGCAACATCCTGGATCTGAACCTGGGCAAATCCCATCCGATCAACCAGGTAATCCCGGAAGGCCTCAAGGTAACCGTGACTGAAAACACGAAAGTGACGGTCGAAGGCATCGACAAGCAGGTCGTGGGCCAGTTTGCCGCTGAAGTCCGTGCGTACTATCCCCCGGAACCCTACAAGGGCAAGGGTGTGCGTTTCGTCGGTGAAGTTATCCGCCGCAAGGAAGGCAAGAGCGTCGGTAAGTAATTCAGGTAATAACTATTACAACATATTTATACACGATGAGTACTATCAATCGCAAAGCCATCCGCGCCAAGGTTCGCCGCCGCATCCGCAGAAAGGTTTCCGGAACGGCTTCCCGCCCCCGCCTGGCTGTCTATTTCTCCAACCGCCACGTCTATGCCCAGATCATCGACGATACGGTGGGCAAGACTATCTGCTCCGCTTCCACGGCCGATGCTTCCATCGCCGATCCTTCCAAACTCGCCAACTGCGCTACCGCTACCAAGGTGGGCAATCTGATCGGCGAACGCGCGAAGGCTGCCAATGTCACTGAAGTCGTTTTCGACCGCGGTGGATTCAAGTTCTGCGGTAAGGTGAAGGCCCTGGCCGATGCCGCCCGCGAAACCGGTTTGAAATTCTAATTGAAAGATTCCCTAAATGAATAACGAAACGGAAAACACTGCTCCTGCTACGGAAGCCGCCGCTCCCGCTCAAGCGCAGCAACCCGCAACGGGCGGCCGCGGACCCCGCGGACCCCGCCGTGACGGCCAGAATGGCCGCGGACCCCGCGGACCCCGTCGTGACGGACGCCGTGGCCCTCAGGCTGAAGCTCCCGTGGAAGAAGGCCCCCAGCTCGCTGAAAAGGTTGTGTTCATCAACCGTTGCGCCAAGGTCGTCAAGGGCGGCCGCCGCTTCTCCTTCTCCGCCCTCGTCGTGAGCGGAGACATGGAAGGCCGCGTAGGCTTCGGCTTCGGCAAGGCCAATGAAGTGGCAGACGCCATCCGCAAGGCTACGGAAGCCGCCAAGCGCCAGCTTCGCCCGGTCTCCATCGCCAACGGCACGATTCCGCATGAAGTCTACTCCGAATTCGGCGGCGGCAAGGTGCTTCTGAAGCCCGCCTCCCCCGGTACCGGCCTGATTGCCGGCAACACCATCCGTGCCGTGCTGGAAGCAGCGGGCGTGCGTGACATTGTTGCCAAATCCCTCGGTTCCTCCAACCACGCCAACGTGGTGAAGGCAACCCTGCAGGCTCTCGCTTCCCTGCGCACGAGCGACCAGGTTCTTGCCGACCGCGGCAAGAAGAAGGAAAAGGCCATCTAATCTGATCAGGAGGCGGCGGC
>OJPS01002382.1_pt1 | contig 10838 bp, 9 predicted proteins | sample 1598551 | NCBI WGS metagenome assembly OJPS01 (sample SAMN03922488, study PRJEB24848) | human gut metagenome | isolation source: stool sample | host: Homo sapiens | place: Germany | collected 2011-05 | reverse complement strand
TTGATGGAAACCGCCGCGCTGTCGATAAAGTACGCTTCCTTCGCGCCGCGGCTGAGCGCCTCTATTCCAAGCTGCCCGCTTCCTGCGAACAGGTCGAGCACTGTTCTTCCCTCTATCTCAAATTGAATAGCGCTGAAAATAGCTTCCTTCACTCCGTCGGTGGTGGGTCTGACTACCTCGGTGCCCTCAACGGTGACAAGCTTACGTCCACGCGCTGTTCCGGTAATTACTCTCATATGTCACTCCTGTATGTCTTTTTCGCTCAGAAACGCTCCTGAATGAACCTATACAGCTCCTGAGCCTTTTCCTCGCCTATCTTAGCCGCCGCGCGGAGTTCCTCCGGCGTGGCATTTTTCATATCCTGCTTTGTCTTGAACGCCTTCATCAGCGCCTGCGCCTTAGCCTGCCCTATTCCGGGAACCTCGGTCAGCTCAAGCTCGTAGGTCTTTTGCTTATGCTTCACACGCTGGAAGTTGATGGAGTAGCGGTGCACCTCGTCCTGTATATTTGTGAGCAGCTTGAAAAGCGGCTTGTTTGCGCTTATCTGTATCTCCCCGCCCTCTTTTGCGATGGCGCGGGTGCGGTGCTTGCTGTCCTTGACAAGCCCGAAAAGCGGAACGTTTATCCCCATTTCGCCGAAAACCTGCGATACCGCCGCGACATGTCCCTGACCGCCGTCCAACAGTATCAGATCCGGCAGCGGAGCGAAATTCTCGTCGCCGTCCAGGTAGCGCTGCATGCGGCGCCGGAGCACTTCCTGCATGCTGGCGTAGTCGTTTATTCCAACCACGTCCTTGATGTTGAACCTGCGGTAGCCCGGCTTGAAAGGTCTGCCGTTGCGGTAGACTATCATGCCGCCGACACGCCCGGTCTCGCCGAAGTTCGACATATCATAGCTTTCGATGATGAGCGGTATCTTCTCAAGATTGAGAAGGTCGCGGAGATCCTCAAGCGCGTTTATTTCCTTTGCAGTTCTTCCGACCCTCAGTGCGAGGTACTCGCTGGCGTTGTTCTTCGCGAGCACTATCTGCGACAGTCCGTTTCCGCGCTGCGGAACCACGAATTTGACAGCGTGCCCCGCCTTTTCCCGCAGCAGCTGAGTCACAAGCTCCATATCGTCGAATTCCTCGTCGATGTAGATCTCCTTCGGGATATCGTCGCGATCGGGATAGTAGCTCAGCAGGAAATCCCGCCGCATCTCACCGGGGTCGTACTCGTCGCCGATGAAGAAATTTTCCTTGTCGACCAGCCTTCCGCCGCGGTACTTCACCGCCGCGATACTCGCAAGGCTGACGTTCTGCGCAAGCGCAACTATGTCGTAATCCTCGGTTTTATAGTCGAATATCTTCTGTGAATTTTTGAGCCTTGCTATCGCCTGGATACGGTCGCGGAGCTTCGCCGCCTTCTCGAATTCCAGGTTTTCTGCGGCTTCGTTCATTTCCTCCGTGAGCTGATCAACTGATTTCTGACTGCCTGTTTTAAGGTACTCGAGAGCCTCATCGATTATCTTCTTGTACTCCTCTGAGGATATCTTGCCACGGCAAACGCCCATGCATTTCTTGATATGCATGTTAAGGCAGGGACGCTCCTTGCCGATATCCATGGGGAACCTGCGGTTACAGGTAGGCAGCATGAAAATGGTGTTGACCTCCTCCACCGCCTGCTTAACTGTGAAGCCGCTTGTGAACGGTCCGAGGTAATCCGCGTTCGGGTCGTTGGTGTTCAGCGCGTAGGATATCCGCGGGTAAGCTCCTTTGCTTATCTTGATGTAGTTGTAGCCCTTGTCGTCCTTGAGCAGTATGTTATATTTCGGCTTGTGGAGCTTTATAAGGCTGCATTCCAGCACCAGTGCGTCAAGCTCGCTCGGGCAGACGATAAAGTCGAAATCCGCGATATTGTCGATAAGCTTCAGGGTCTTGGCGTTGTGGTTGGAATCGTGCCGGAAGTAGGAGGTCACGCGATTTTTGAGCGCCTTCGCCTTTCCGACGTAGATTATCTTACCGGTCTTATCTTTCATGAGATACACGCCGGGGCTGAGGGACAGGCGGTTCGCCTTGTCGCGCAGATAGTCGATATTCGGATTCAACACTAAAGCCCCCCAGATGATTATACACACTTTATTGTACCATTTTTTTTGATGAAATACAAGAGCCTGAGTATATTTTTTTGAGAAAGGCCGCAAATTTTGCAAAAGAAATGTTCCCGGCGGATAAGCTGTGAAAAATCGGGCATAATCATACCAGCCTCAGATTTACACGACACAGGAGGGATAATATGTCACTTTACGGAAAAATGGCTGGAGGGCTGATAGCTCTGACCCTTGTGGGAGGCAGCGCGGCATATGTTGCTTCGGCTGCCGGGAGCGTCCTGGAAGCCGCCGAGCAGACTGCGGCGCAGCTTTCCTGCTATGTGCTCAGGGAATACAACGGAAGCGTAGCGCTTTTCTCGGACGACGGCACAGAGCCTATCGCGCAGTACTCCACCCCGATAGCCGACGTAAACCCCGCAGACGCTGCCCTGCTCAAAGAGGGCATCCGCCTGAGAGGTCTTACGGAGGTCAGCAGGCTTCTCGAGGATCTGGATATTGAATAAAAAGCCGGCTATCCTGAAGATTCAACCAAGCAATTCGCAGCAATTTGAAATTCCGCGCGAAGCGCGCACCATAATTCCACATTCCGAATTAAAAAAGTCCCCCGCTCCTAATAAAGCGGGGGATCAGTTATTCTCTGTGAGCGCTTAGCGAAAAGCTTTATACAGCCTTGTTTACAGCGGCAACAGCCTTGTCAACAGAAGTCTTATAGGAGCTGAACTCAGACTTGAAGCCGGACAGGTCATTGTAAGCCGCGTCGATGAATACGCCGAGCATACCGTCAAGGTCGGAAGCCGCCTTTGTAAGCGAGGACTTCGCGGAGGAATACTCAGCCGGAGCGCCGGACATCATCTCGTCGTAGTTGGAAACTACCTGTGCATAGCCGGCAGCCTTCATAATGGCGGAGGTCTTATCGTTGTAGATAACGCCCATTACATCCGACTCATACTTGCTGCTCTTGAGGTCAGCGACGGAGTTCTTTACAGTGTTGAACTGAGAAGCCGCGTTGGAAGCCGCAGAAGCCGCATTGGACAGCATATCCGCATACTGGCGTGACTTATCGGAGCTGGTCTGGTTTCCGGTCTGGAGACTCTTGAAGCTGAGACCGCTCTTTGCCGCAGAGTTGAAGCTGCTGAGCTTGGAATCCGCAGTGGAAGTATACTTGCTGCCGGAATCGCTGGTGTCGGTCACATAGGTGTAGTAATCGGTATACAGGTCGTACAGCTTCTGGAGCGAGGAGTACGCGCTGGAAAGCTCGCTGCTGGAGGGCTTGGCGTTCTTCACCAGGCTGGAGACATTGCTCTTGCCGCCGGAAAGCACGCTGGTCATTCCGGAGGTGAACTTTGTCTTTGTGAATCCTGCGTCGATTGCATAGCTGGTAGCCTGAGAATAGAGGTGCAGCTTTCCGACCTCGGCGGAAACAGCCTCGAACGCGTCAAGTATCTTTTCGCGCTGTTTATCCTCGTTGGTAACAGTCGCGGAAGGCTTTGTGGAGACAACCACCGGTTCCCTGGCAGTGACAGCGGGCTTCGGAGTGGTGGTAACAGCCGTACTTGCAGCAACTGAATTCGGTCTGGTTGTAACTGGCGTATTAGGTCTGGTTGTAACTGACGTATTAGGTCTGGTGGTTACAGCAGGAGTTGCTGCCGGTGATGAAGAAGTGTCAGAGGGTCTGCTGCTTTCAGCATCGGAAACTTCCGCAGTCGCGGGCTTGGCTGCTTCCTCAGTAGCCGCAGGCTCCGGCTGGCTCTCGTTCGTAACTATAGGGTTGACTTCCTCGGGGACGCTCGACACATCGGATACGTCAGAAACGTCTGGTACATCAGGCACATTTGCCTCTGCGTTTTCGTCCGCTTCAACGGGCGTATCAGGCACTGTGGAAGCCGTGGTAGGAGTTGCAGGCTGGCTCACCAGATCCTCAGACTTATTGGCTGTGGAGGTCGCAACTATCAGCGCGATAACTCCGACGACAACCACAGCGGCTCCGATGACCGTCGGTATCGGGAATATGCCGAACAGCTTAGTCGGCTGCTTCTGGCTCTTTGCCGCTGAACCGGAAACATTCTTCTTGAGCGGCTTGATGTTCCATTTATTCGGAGAGCCGCAGTTCTTGCAGACGGCTTCCTTCTCGTACATATCCTGACCGCAGTTGCGGCAGTAAACAAGCTTGCCGAGATCAGCTCCGTCATTCTCAGAGCTTTCAGCGGCAGGCGCAGGCTCCGGTTCAGGGCGGCGGGGCTGTGTGAATTCTGGTTCAGTGTATGCGGGGGCTTCCGGCTCGGTGTATGCAGGTGATTCCGGCTCGGCGTATGCAGGTGATTCCGGCTCGGTGTACGCAGGGGTTTCCGGCTCGGTGTACGCGGGAGCTTCCTGCTCGGTGTATGCAGGGGTTTCCGGCTCAGCGACCGCCGTGGGAGCGGGTGCGGTTATGTCAATATTGATATCATCATAATTCTGCTCAAGCTGCATCGGCTCGTCAGGCTCTGCCATTTCACCGCCGTTTATTACCGGCAGACCGCTCTCTGAAAGGAACTGGGTCTCAGGCATTCCGGCTTCCATGCTGAAATCTTCGACGCGGCGGGATAAGGTGCCAAGATCCGGCTCCTGCGGAACTGGCTCAGGCTGGGGTTCAGGCTCGGGAGCAGGCGCGCTTATTGCAGGCATATCGCTTGAGGTCGCGTTGAGGTTGGCAAACTGCTGGTTGAGCGCTTCGATCTCGCTGTTGAGATCACCGCCGCCTAAACCGCCGATACCGCCAAGACCTCCGCCGAGGCCTCCCATATCATCAGAGCCGCCGCTCACATCGTAGCTGATATCTCCGCCCAAGCCGCTGTTATTGACGAAATTGTCTATTCTGGCGAGGTCGCTGTCGGAAATTCCGCCAAACTCGCCGCCGAGCGGGTCGGTGTTGACCAGCGGAACCCCTGAGGAACCATTCGCGTTCAGCTTCATGCCACACTTTTCGCAGTGGTCGGTGGACTTCTGCATTCTCATGCCGCAGGTCGGGCAGAAAACAAGAGTACCCTCCTCGTTACCGATTGGCTGGATACCCGGCATTTCCCCACTGGGCTGTTCACTAGCAGACTGCTCGGTTGCCTGAGCATCTTCGTTCTCTTCCTCTTCTTCCACTTCCGGCGGAACAGGCGTGCCGCACTCCATGCAGAATTGATAGCCGCGGATCAGTTTCTTGCCGCAGTTTTCACAATACATTATGTAATCCTCCCAAATGGATCGTAATACTCTCTGTAATCAAATCTGACGCAGACTTTGATGATAGAAATATCCAAATTAAGTATACTATACTGCCTAAAAAAAGTCAACTTACAAAATGCAAGATTGTTAAAATGAAATAATACGAACCCGGGGTTTTTGTGCATAATCATACCAAAAAATAACACCCTGCCGGACATAACCGGCAGGGCATTAAAAGCGTGTTAAAATGTAGTATCAGAGTATCGTTGAAAAATACAGACCGGCGAAAATCCCGGCTGCCGCCGCCATAACTCCGGTAACGGCGAGACATATCGCGATATGCGCGGCTGTGAAATAGCGGCGCTCCTTTTCGGGCTTCTGCGCGGAAGCCACCGGGACTTCATTATTAAATGACAGCAGATTTGCAGCACTGTCCGGAGCCGCCTGAACATTCAAAGCGCCGCTGGCAGAGGTCTGTGCGGCTGTGTGCTCCGCGCTGCTCTGCGGGATCACTCCAGGCGTGGGGACGCTGTACGCGGGCTGTTCGGTCAGCTCGGGTTTTACCTCCCCGGCTGACTGCGCCGCCTGGGAATTCACGGCAGATACAACAGGCGCAGCAGAAACCGTCTGAAGCTCCTGATGTGTCGCCGGAGCCTCCACAGGAGCAGAAGCCGCCGGAGCGGCGCTCAGGCTCTGCGTGGATACCGAACCGAAACCCGCGCCGCACCATGTGCAGAACAGGCTGTTATCATCATTTTTCTTGCCGCATTTTGGACAGAACATATGTATACTTCCTTTCATGAATCAGTCATTCGTGACCAGCAGACCTCCGCCGTTGCGGACGTAATCGAACAGGTACTGCTGCGCGATGCCCTCTATGCCGAGGGTGCATTCCGGCAGACCTCCGGGGTAGAACTGCGCCATTAGCCGCTTTACCCACACGTCCTTCGGGAAGGCGTCAAGCTTATGGAACGCGAACAGCAGCACGCAGTCCGCGACCTTATCGCCTACTCCGACTATAGTCTTGAGCTGCTCCCGCGCCTCCGCGAGCGGCAGCCTGTCGATTTCCGCGAAATCAACAGCACCGGAGTTCACCTTCTCCACCGCGTCGCATATGTAGCGCGCGCGGAATCCCGCCCGAAGCGGCGCGAGATCCTCCGGAGCTATCCCGGAAAGCTGCCGAGCCGTCGGGAATGCGTATCCCCCGCCCGCCGGAGTTCCGAAGCTCTCGCACAGCCGCCCGATTATCCCGGAGATTCGCGGAATATTGTTGTTCTGGCTGATAATAAAGCTGATGAGCGTTTCGAACGGCTCCTGCCGCAGAATGCGTATACCCGGCGAGAATTCGCAGGCTTTTTTCAGCGTTTCGTCCGCTGAAAGCGTTTCGATGTACGCGGAATAATCCGTGCCCAGGTCGAAATAGTTTTTCCAGAACGGGATATCCTGCTCGGATACGCCGTGCAGGGTGACTTCATCGCCGGACTGCGTTACAGTAAGGCTTCTGCCGCCGGCAATGCCGGAAAACGCGCCGTTTTCGTCCTCGCTCCAGCGAAAGCACTGACCGCACAGGAACGTCCGGCGGATATCAAAATTTTTATTTTGTATGGTGTAATTCATAGAAATTTTCGTAAACCCCTTGATTATTTGTCTTAATTATAATACAATAGGAGTATAATTTCAAGAGTATCCGCTGTATTTTCAGCGACTTTTCACCTTATTCACGCAAAAGGAAAGGACTTACAATGAGAGAAAGTATTCTGACGATACCGATAAACGAAGTGTTCGAGCCGCGGGAGGGCTGCCCCATCTGCGCCATGCGTAACACTGTCGAGCAGCATATCAGCGAGTACATAATGGGCGCCGCGATGATGGAGCCGGACGTCCGCATGGAAACTAACCGGCTTGGGTTCTGCCATACGCACTTCAACAGCCTGCTCAAGCAGAACAACCGCCTGTCGCTGGGGCTTATGCTCAACACTTACCTAGGTACACTCCGCGGAGAGATATTCGAGAATAAAAGCATATTCTTCACAAAGGGAGCAAAGGCAAAGAAGTGCAGCGAAATAGAGAACACCTGCTTCGTGTGCAGCAAGGTAGACTGGGGCGTTGAACACATGCTGGAAACGGTATTCACGATGTTCCGCGAGGACGCGAAGTTCCGCAATCTGTACTCCACGCAAAAATACATCTGCATACCGCACTACAATCTGATAATGTCGCATGTTCCCTCCAAGCTGCCGAAAGCAGACCAGAAGGAATTCATCGCCGCCACCGACAAGCTTGTGGAAAACTACATCAAGGAGCTTAACAGCGACGTAAACGAGTTCTGCAACAGCTTCGACTACCGCAACGCCGGAAAGCTCCACAGCGAGGACATGGAGCACGTCAGAAGTTCCATCGAGCGCGCGATAGAATTCATAACCTCAAGGAAACCAGACGTTAAATAAAATCCGGAATCAAGCTGTTCTGCTTTGTGGGACGGATTTAAAATAACCGCCGAAGGCGGCACCGAAATTCCGAATTCCGAATTCATAATTCCGAATTAAAATAAGTGGGTGTTTAAATGGATATTTTAGCAATAGAAAGCAGCTGCGACGAGACCGCAGCCGCAGTAATACGCGACGGCAGGGAGATAATCTCCTCAGTCGTGGCAACGCAGATAGAGGAGCACAAGCTGTACGGTGGCGTAGTCCCCGAGATAGCCAGCCGCCGCCACTGCGAGAGCATAGTCGCGGTAGTTGACGAGGCGCTCCAGAAGGCGGGCATGAAAGCGCAGGACGTCGACGCGATAGCCGTAAGCTACGCACCGGGGCTTATCGGCGCGCTGCTGGTAGGAGTCAACTTTGCGAAGGGGCTTGCGCTGTCGCTGGATAAGCCGCTTATCCCGGTGCACCACATTCGCGGGCACATCGCGGCGAATTACCTGGCTCACCCGGAGCTTGAGCCTCCGTACCTCTGCCTGGTGGCCTCCGGGTCTCACAGCCATATCGTCAAGGTCAACGACTGGACGGAGTTCGAAACGATAGGTCAGACCGTCGACGACGCCGCAGGCGAAGCCTTCGACAAGGCGGCGCGCGCTATGGGCTATCCCTACCCAGGCGGAGTCCACATCGACAAGGCGGCGCAGACCGGCGACCGTAAGAAATACCAGCTTCCGCACCCGCACACTGCAAATCCGTACGATTTCAGCTTCTCAGGGCTGAAAACCGCGGTCATAAATCTCATACACAACGCCAGGCAGAAGGGCGAGGAGATCGACGTCAACAGCCTTGCAGCGTGCTTCCAGTATACCGTTGCGGATATTCTCACGCAGAAGTTCATCGCGGCGGCGAAGGAGGGCGGCTACAAGACGCTGGCTCTCGCAGGCGGAGTTGCGGCGAATTCCGGGCTGCGGAGCATGCTCCAGCAGCGCGCGGACTACAACCACATGAAGGTATACTACCCGCCGCTGACCCTGTGCGGCGACAACGCGGCAATGATAGGCTGTCAGGCGTATTATGAGTACAAGGCGGGTCACATCGCCGGTTCTGACCTCAACGCCGTTGCGACCATGCGCCTCGACCGCATAACATGGTAATTCAGTAGAAGGACGCGTCAGCATGAAAAACATAATTTTAATAGGAATGCCCGGCTGCGGCAAATCCACCATCGGAGTGCTGCTTGCAAAGGCAATGGGCTTCCGGTTCATAGACACTGATATCACTATCCAGAACCGCACGGGAATGCTCCTTCAGCAGATAATCGACCAGAAGGGGCTCGACTGGTTCTGCATTGAGGAGGAGCGGGCAATAATGTCCGTTGAGGAAAGCGGCGGCTGCGTTATCGCCACCGGCGGAAGCGCGGTGTATTCCCGCAGCGCGATGATGTACCTTAAGGAACACGGCTACGTATACTATCTCGCCCTTCCGGTGGAGCAGGTCGAAAAGCGTCTGCACAACATAAAGACCCGCGGCATAGCAATGCGCCCCGGCGATTCCATCGAGGACGTTTTCCGCAGGCGCCGCGCGCTTTACGAGGAGTACGCTGACATCACCGTTGACTGCGCCGGCAAATCCATCGAGGAAATAGTTGAGGAGATAGTCGGCGAGCATTCCCTTATTGCGGGAAAGTGACCGTTTTGCTTTGACGAAAGGAGCGGAAATGGAGGAAAACACGATAGGGATAATTCCCGGGGACATGTCGAAAATGCCCGGATTCAAAAGAGTCTGCATGAAGCTTGGCGCGATGATGATAATTATTTTCATATCCCGGGGGCTGGAAACCGTGCTGCTGTCGGCGGCGGTGAATCTCGGAATGTTCGACGGAATGGATCCGAATATGTCGTATCTGCTTCAGACCGTGGTGAGCTTCCTGTTTCTGTACATCATTCCCATTGTCTGCGCGGCTGCGCTTCTGAAGCCTTCTGGAATGTGCGCGAAGGTCTACAGGAAGCCGCAGTTCTTTGGCAGCGCCATGGGAATGTTCCCCGCGTTCTACGGGCTGTCGCTGTTTGTGAATCTACTGACCATGCTGGTTTCAAAGCTGTTCGAAAACACCGATCTGTACAAATCTTTCAACACAGTGAACGACCTTGCGCCGGACAATCTGTTCTGTGCCGGGGTTCTGCTGTTTCAGCTCGTGATAATCGCACCGCTGTTTGAGGAATTCTGGTTCCGGGGAATCGTCCTGGAGTCGCTCAGACCCTACGGAAACGGTTTCGCGATATTCGTTTCCGGAATATTGTTCGGCATGACCCACGCGAATTTCAGCCAGTTCTTCTATGCTACGGTTCTTGGAATATGCCTCGGATATATCGCGGTTTCCACAAATTCCATCGTGACGACCACGATAATGCACGCGATGTTCAACGGGATTTCCGGGCTGCTGCTTCTGTTCATCACATTTGACGACGTAGGAGACTACCTCCTTGCAAAAGAACGCGGCATGGAAGGCGTACAGACCCCTGCAGTCGTATGCTACCTGATATTCTGCTTCTTCGTGATAATGCTCATGATAATCGGAGTTCTGATGGCTATTGTGAAACTGCGGAAGATAAAGCGCTACAAAGTCCCGAAGATGTGGGACGTCCCGGCTTCAAAGCGCTGGGGAGTATTTTTCACCCGCGCGACCGTTATAATCGCGCTCGTGCTCGCCGCGGATACGTTTACGTTCCAGTTTGCGGCACGCGGAGTGCTGAAGCTCATGAATCTGGTCACGGGAAAATAATTTCACGCCCCGGAGCCGTCTCCGGGGTTTTTTGTGTGATATCACCAAACAAATTTTCTTTGGTTATCAAAAACATACAATTTTCTTAAAATTGAGAGTTACGCATTGACAGAATCAAAATCGCATGATACAATTAAAGAAAAGCAATAATTGTCAACGGAGGTGTTCATATGAAAAAAACAAGAACCTATATTTTTGACGCACTTGTAAACCTGATCGCACAATCGGTGCTGTTCTTTATAGGAATGTTCGTGTGGATCAATCCGGTATACGAAGTTATATGGGCGCTTGCCGCCGCCGGATTTGCGGCGTTCCTGGCATTCATGGAGCGCGGCGCTGAGAAACGGAGCGG
>OJPS01002366.1_pt1 | contig 10868 bp, 12 predicted proteins | sample 1598551 | NCBI WGS metagenome assembly OJPS01 (sample SAMN03922488, study PRJEB24848) | human gut metagenome | isolation source: stool sample | host: Homo sapiens | place: Germany | collected 2011-05 | reverse complement strand
GCGCAGGTGGATCGCTACCACGCCTTTCTTCGCCGCTGGCTGCTGGAAGAGACGGACAAAAGCGTCCTGCTGCTGGAACTCGGCGTGGGCGAAATGACGCCCAGCGTCATCAAACTGCCCTTCTGGGAACTGGCTGCCAGAAACGAAAATGTCTTTTACGCCTGCCTCAACCGCGAGGCGGCCCACGCCCCGCAACACCTGCGGGGGCGGAGCCTGTATCTGCAAGGGGACTTGGCGGAGCTCCTGCCAGCCCTCCTGCGGGGGCGCTTCATTGCGTAAGTTCAATTGGAAGGAGTGTGCCAGCATGGCCGATTACAACCTTATCGCGGAGAAATTCAAAGAAGCCGACGCGATCCTGATCGGGGCCAGCAACGGCCTGTCCATCAGCGAGGGGCTGCATCTGTTTGCGGACAACGCGGCGTTTGCGAAACTGTTTGGTGATTTCAAACAGAAATACGGCCTGCGCTGCATTTTGCAGGGCATGATGGCCGAGTGGCCCAGCGAGGATGAGAAGTGGGCATTCTGGGCGCGGCTCATCCACCACTACTGCGGAAAGTACCGCCCCACGCCGGTGATGAAGGATTTGAAGGCCATTGTGGGGGTAAGGGACTACTTTATCGTCACATCCAACGCAGAGCAACACTTTGAACTGTGTGGCTTTGAACCAAGGAAGATCTACGAGATCGAGGGCAACTGGCTCACCATGCCAGCTACGTCATCTCAAACAACGGTTCTTGCATCCCCACACTCGATGTCGCTGATCGCATAGCTTGCAGATAATTTCACCTTTACGACCGCACAGTCGTTGCGTGGAAAGTCATTTTGTGTCAAAATAGAAGTAGATGTTTCGTGCGTGCCAACGAAGCCCCGTATCAAACCATGCCCCAGAGGAGGGCCAGCGATGAGCAGTAACAGCGACCCGATCACCATCCCCCACCAGCCCGGCAAGCTGGACTTCCAGATCGTGGAAAAGGAAGTCAGCGTCACGCAGTTTCGGCGCAAGCCCTCCGCCGTGTGGGCATATTTGGAGACCGCCGGTCACGTCATCGTCTTCACCCGCCGCGGCAAGCGGGATCGCGCGATCATGTCCATCGAGACGCACGCGTGTATGAGCGGCGATTATGAAAGGACGATGCGTGAAGTCGAGGAGACTGCCGCGAAATGGCGGGCGGAGCGAAAAACGCGCCGTCAACAGGAAAAGGAGGCGAAACAGCATGATCCCTGCGGAAGTTGAACGATGCCTGAAAGCCGTGGATGCCCCTTCCCTGTTCGCGCAGGAAAACCGGGAAGCCTGTGAAGCCGTTCATAAGCACATAAGGCAGGCCGTTGAACAGGGAACAGAAACCATGACCATCCCTGTCGGCGCGGATCTTCTCGCGAAGGTCGAGGAAGTACTCAAGGGATACGGCTGGACGGTCGAGGAATCCGCCGTGCTTTTCTTCATGTGGTGCGTCGTCTGTCCCGAACGGGCAAAGGCTTGGCTTACCCAGTGCATGGATGGTGAAGCACAATGAGCAAACTCCCCACGCTGCTCAAGTGTGCGTTTCACGACGATGTCCGTATCGCGCCCTATCAGGCGGAATGGCCTCGCCGTTTCCGCCTCACCAAACAGCTGATCATCGCGCTGCTGCTGGAAGACGACATCGAGTGCTATGTGCGGCACGTCGGAGGCACGGCTATTCCCGGCATGTACTGCAAGCCCATCGTGGATGTGCTGGTGCTGGTCGAGCCTGAGGAGCTGGAGACGGCGAAGAAACGGTTGGCGACGGTCTTCTCGTGTCTGGGCGAATGCGGCCGCCCCGGGCGCTGGTTCTTCTCGGACGACGACAGTGAGGACGACACCACCTACATACACCTGACGACGCAGGATCACCCCGTGGCCAGGGATCAGCTGGCGTTTCTGCGCCTGCTGCAAGGTTCAGAAACGCTCCGAAACGAGTACGCGGCGCTGAAGAAGCGCCTGGCCGAAAAATATCCGCATGACCGGCTGGGCTACCGGCTGGAAAAGGGCGTATTCATCGAGCGTTGTTTGCGGGAGAACACGGCAGAGAACAGCTAACAGAAACCATATCAGGCGGGCGTTCCAGGGAGCGCCCGTTCTTTTTTGTGTCTTTCTGAACAAACAGATAACTCTTTCCGCAAGCCGTTGACTTCCCGTGACTTCTATGGCGTACTACCCATGACCCCTGCGATCGGAGGCGATAAGGGTGAAACGCAAGGTCACGAAAGAGACGGAAATGCTGCGAAAGGCGAGGCAGAGGAAGGGATTGTCCCAACAGCAGGTGGCAGTGATCGCCGGCGTGCATATCCGGCAGTATCAGCGCCTGGAATACGGGGAGCGCTCTGTCGGGAACGTCAAGATGCGCTTTGGGCTGGCAGTCTGCGCCATCCTCGAGATCGACCCGTTCGAGCTGGTCTCATGGTTCCCGGAGGAGTGGCGGCCCGTACCCCTTGAAGACGAATGACGCGCATTGATAAATCTTGCGGATACGACCGCGTAGACGTTGCTGGATCGCCGAAAGTATGGCTATATAGCAGTACCGCCGCCCTGAAGTTACGGTGTGGCAGATACAAAGGAACAGGGGTGAGCCATACTTGAGGGACATACGGCCCCGGGCAGAAGAAAAAGCAAGGCGCAGGGTGGAAGCGCTGCATGCGTCCCAGAGCGAGGGCGAAGGACGCCTGACCGGGAAGGGCTTTGAGAGCGAGCGCGCCCGTGCCAGACAGGCGTTACGCGAGGAAGTCAGCGCCCAGCGGGGACAGAGCGTGCAAAAGATCGCCGCCGCCAGCGGGGAGAAGGACGACGGTCGCATACTGCGGGTCGCGGCTTACTGCCGCGTCTCCACGGATGACATCGACCAGGTCATCTCCATAGAGCTGCAGAAGAACAACTACCGCGACATGATCCGTGCGAATCCCAAGTGGAAATACGCCGGCACCTATGTGGACGACGGTTTTTCCGGCACCAACACGGAACACAGGCCGGCCTTCAACCTGATGATGAAGGACGCCATGGCCGGCAAGATCGACATGATCATCACCAAGAGCGTGAGCCGCTTCGCCCGCAACTTGCTGGACTGCATCGGCTGGGTGCGCCGCCTCAAGGAACACGAACCGCCGATCCCGGTATTCTTCGAGCAGGAGCACCTCAACACGCTGGACAACACCAGCAACATCATCCTCTTCGTGCTGGCCATGGTCGCGGAAGAGGAGAGCCACATGAAGAGCGAAGCCATGCTGCTCTCCCTGGAATGGCGCTTCAGCCGGGGGCGCTTCCTCACGCCGGCGCTGCTGGGCTATGACCGCGTCGAAGTCCCGGACGGCCACGGCGGGCGGAAGAAGGTGTTGGCCGTCAATGAGGACGAGGCGAGGACCGTGCGGCTGATGTACTATATGCTGCTGAGCGGGAGCAGCCCCGCGGAGATCGCCGCCACCCTGACGGAGTTGGGACGGGAGACCGGGCTGCGAAAGGTATGCGGCCGATCTAGCGCGCACTGGACCGCCTCCGCGGTGAGCAGCGTGATGCGCAACGAGCGCTACTGCGGCGATGTACTGGCGCGCAAGACGTGGACGCCCAATTTTCACGATCACAGGTCTCGCAAAAACCGTGGCAAAAAGAACAAGTATTACCAACCCGGGCACCACGAGGCCATCGTGACGCGGGCGCAGTGGAACGCCGCCCAGCGCATCCTCAACAGCCGCCGTTACGGCCACGATGGAAGTTACCTGCCCATGCGGGTGATCGACCGGGGCGCCCTGACCGGCTACATTTCCGTCAACCGCGCATGGGCAGGCTACGAGGCGGACGAGTACTATCGCGTGAGCAGCATTGCCATGGGGCTGGAGGAAGGTGATCTGGAGGCCGATCTGGAAGCCGAGCATCTGCCGGATGGCGGCCACCGCATCGCCGGCCTGACGGATGACAGCGGCGTGCAACGCATCGCCCGCGAACTGAGCCTGGTGGAAAAGGCGGTCAAGGCGCAGCTGGAAGGCAAGGACGAAACAGCGGAGACGCAAAAGCGCATGACGCTGCGGGAGGGCTTTCAGGTCGCCCGTGCGGATATGTTCTCGCACACATTTGAGCCTGTGGTACGCATGAGCCGGAGCGGCATCACCTTCAACTCCACCTGCGTCAGCCGTCTGGATCGGATGGAAGGGTACGACGGCCAGTTGGAGGTAAGGCGCGTCCAGTACGTGGAGCTTCTCTTTAACCCCGTAGAGCGCATGCTGGCCGTGCGTCCCTGCGCCCCGGACGATGGCAACGCCATCCGTTGGGCAGACGAAAACGGCAAGGGTAGGACGATTTCCGCAAGCGCTTTCTGTCGCGTCCTCTTCAGCGTCCTCGGTTGGGATGAGGGCTACCGTTACCGCGTCCCCTGCTCCGTGCGCAACCGGGGCGATGAGGCGATCCTCTTTTTCGACCTCGACAACTACATCGGCACGGAGATCACGCACCGGGGAGAAATGCCGGAAGATGCGCCTTGTGCCGCTGGGATAGCTGCCCGCGAGGAGAGCGAGGAGACGCGGGGCATCTTCTTCGGGGCAGACGACGAGGAGGAACCGCAGAAGGTCGAAGATACCGAGGAAATGGAGCGCAGGCTGCGTGCGTTGGCAGAGGCTGAGCGACGCACATTTGGCACGCCCGTGTTTGAACACGGCGGCGACATCCGCCTGCCGGCCATCGACGATGAGGGCGAGTGGGACGTCATGGTGAAGGCGCGTCCGCTGGGCGACGACTATCGCGTGGACGAGACAGTCATAGGCGCGCTGCAGGAGGAACTCCTCGAGGCGCTCATCGCCCGCGAAGAAGCTGAAGAAATGAAGCAAACGGGAGGTGAATGATGTGAAACAGTCCAGGAACCCGGCGCGGAGCCGGCCCCTTTCCCGCAATGTGCGCAGGCTGATGAAGATGGCGCGGGAATCCCCGCTGAACCCGGCAGTTGAGAAGATCGAGCGGCCGTTCACTGCCCGCGACCTTGCCTACTGTGACATGCAGGGCAATATCTTCATGGCGGCGATCGACCAAGGGTACGCCATGGAGAGGTTTGTCCCCGTGTACATGAACAGCCAGCTGGCGGGCATCATCGACTACAGCTTCTCCGTTGCCGGAGGCATGGAGACGGACGATGTCTCCGAGTTCCTCCGCATCCCCATGCTGCTGCAATCCCCGCAGTTGCTCGTCGACGTGGTGATGTGGCTGGACAGGATCGTAAGCGGCGTTGACGCCAGTAAGAGCGCGAACCTCGCGGTGGTGCAGGCGTGCCTCGCGGACGATGCGCTGCAGGAAACCTCTGAGGATAAGCCGGTCGAACAGGAAGCCTCTGGCCTTCCCAAAGACATAAAAGCGCTCGCCGACACCTACGAATATGCCTATTGGCTCGGGTACATCTATCGCTGCGAATGCCACATGCACGATGAATCCAGCCGGATGGTCTACGGAGCCTTCAGCGAGCGCTTTATGCGCGACTTCTATGAACAAATGGCTCATGATGACGAGGTCGCGCTGGCCGATTGCGCGCAGGAGATCTGTCGGCGGCTGGATATGCTTTTGGTGGGAAAGCTGTGGCGCTCGAAAAAAAAGAATGGAGGGAAAGTATGAACAACAGCACAGAGTTTGGGACACAGCTCAGGATCGCGGAGGAGGCCGCGCCGTCTTCCCCCTGGCCCCCGCCCAGGGTGCGCTTTGGCGCAGGCGCCCTTTGCTTTAACCAGGGAGCAGTGAACGCCCTGGCGCAGGCGGAGCGCGTTTCCGTTTTCGTCAACGATGGTGGCCGAATGCTGATCGTGCGCCCATCGGAGGGGAACGACGTTCCCGGGGCAGAGTGGGTCCACAGGACGGGCGCGTGCGTGAGGCCCAAGGCGATCCCATCGTCGCCCTTTGTGCAGGGACTCTATGCGCGGATGGGTTGGCGTCAGGAATGCGATTATCGCGCCGCCGGCACCGCCATCCAGACCCATACCGGCCCTATCCTGCTGTTTGCCTTGCACGACACGGAAGCGGTCACCCGGCGCAAATACGCGCCGCGGCTTTGATAAAGAATGGAGGAACACGCATGGACGAACGCAGCTTCAAGTATCCCAACCGGCAGGCGCAACAGGCGGCCTACGCGCCGCAGGCAATGAACCGCCCCTATTCGCCGCCCCCTGTCCCTGGGTATGCGCGGGCCTATCCCCCGGCAATGGCGGCGACTTCACCGCTGGATCAGGCGCAGGTGCTTACGCCGGGAGGCTTCAAGCCCCTGAGCAAGGCGGAGCGCGACGAGGCCGCGCGGATCGCCCTGGAGGCCGGCTTTTCCTTCGATGGCTATCAGGTGGTGCGCAGGGAGTTTTTCTCGCACCGCTTTGACCCGACACTGACGATCAAGGGCAACAGCATCATCTTCAACAACTCCTGCATCTCCAAGCTGGAGCAAGTCGTGTATGTCCAGATCCTCGTGAACCCGACCACGGAAAAACTGGTCATCCGTCCCTGTGCCGAGGGTGCGCGGGACGCCATCCGCTGGTGCGTGGTCCGTGACGACAAGCGCAAGAGCCGCCAGATCACCTGCGGGCTCTTTACCGCCAAGCTCTACGACCTGATGGGCTGGGAAGCGCTCTACCGCTACAAGCTGCAGGGGACGCGCATCAACTATCAGGGCGAGCAATTGTATGTATTTGACCTGACGAGTACGGAGGCGTTCCTGCCACAGACCAAAGAAGTGGATGAAGAGGGCAAGCCCCGGCGCAAGCGGCCTGTTCCCATGTACCCCTCCGACTGGCGCGATTCCTTTGGTATGCCGGTATTGGCGCATACAGCATCCACGCGCGTCGACTTGATGGAGGGCTTCGATCTCATGGAAAACGCGGCCGGCGCCCAAACCCCTGAACAGATGCCCATGGAGATCATCGACCAGGAGACAGGTGAGGTGACGAAGGTATGAACGGATACGATGGGATTTCCCGGATCAGCGTCGAACCGCTGACGTTGACCCTCTGTCTGGAGGAGGACAGCATACTGCTCAACCAGGCTGTGCTTGATACACTGCAGCATCCCCGTCAGGTGCAGATGCTGATCAACGAAGAGCGGCAAATGCTCCTGGTGCAGGCATGCACCATCGACGACAGGGAGGCGATCGTAGTCCCTACGACGCCCATGTCGCAGTTTGAAATGAGCGGCCACTCGCTGCTCAGGCGCATCCGCAGGCTGATCCGCTGGATGGACGCGCGGCCATGGGTGGTCTATGGGACGTATATCGAGTCCCACAACGCCATCGTGTTTGACCTGAACAGCGCCCAGCCCGCGCTGCTCCACGCACCGCTCGGCGGAGAAGGCAGCAGGACCGGCAGAGGAGGTTGATCTGTGTGGCATTGGAAAAAGAGAGGCTGATGGCGTATTTTCAGGAACACTACCTCTCACGGCAGGAAGTACTCTACAAGCTCCCGCTGAGCCTGTCCATCGACGCCTTCTGGCCGGAACTGCTGAACCGCCGAAAGGCGACGGCCGCAGTGTTGCCCCTATATAACGCCGCCGGGATGCCCTACTGGTATGTAGAGACCCAGCGCATGGTCCATGCCAGCGAGCGGCTCTGCGAGGCGGCAATGGCGCAGGCGGACGGCTTTGACCCCTATCGGGCGCAGATGACCAGCGCGATGACGGAGGAAATGTTCTTTACCAGCTTCGTCGAGGGCGCGCAGATCCCCTTGCAGGAGGCCATGGACTTCCTGCAGCGTGGCACCGAGCCGGAGAACATCCAGGAGCAGATGATCTGGAACAACCGCTGCGCCTGGCAGGCGATGATCAGCGCGCTCTATCTCCCTTTGGACGAACCGTTTGTCCGCTCCCTTGCCTGGGCGCTGACGCAGGAGATGGACAACGCCGCAGAGGATTATCGTCAGACAGACAGCCATCCCATCGCCGCTATGAGCGATGAGCGTTACAGCGTCCCGTCCGCCATTTCCCTGCCCGACAGGATGCGGGAATACTACGATTTTCTCCGCGATGGCGGCGTCCATCCGCTGATCAAGTCGGCGGTCGGACAGGCATACATATTGGTGGCACGCCCCTTCCCCGAAGGGAACGAACGGCTGGCGCGGATGATCTCTTCCGCGGTGCTTTTGCGCAGCGGTTATGACCTGTTCCGGGATATTTCCATTTCCGGCGTCATCGCCCGGGAGAATTACCGCTACTACAAGGCCATGCGGGAGATCCTTCGGGGCGAGAACGGCGGGGATCTCACGTACTTCGTGGAGTACTATTTGGAGCTTCTTGCCCGGGCGCTGGAGGAGAAAAAAACGCGGGAACGGCACAGGGAGGAAGAGGCATTGGAACAGGAACGCCGCATGGCGCGGGAGCCGTTGCAAAGCGCTCCCACAGAAATGCGTGTTCCAAGCGCAATGACGCCCGACGAGTTGCTTGCGGTGGATGACAGCATTATTGACGCAGACACCGAAGATGCCGGGAAAGGGGACGATGGCCCCGAAGAAAAGGCTGTCCCCGTAGAGACCCCTGGCCCCAGGCGCCGCCATCAGCCGCCCTGGCCCCTGTGTTCGCAGGAAGAGTTCCTCGAGAAAGTTGACGCGCTCAAGGATTCCCCCTACGAACGCTGCCGGGAATACCCGGAACACATCCGCGCCATGCTCAGCCATGGCATGACTACGTTCACCGTCACAGACTGGAGCCGGATATTGCAGATTCCCCGCAGGAAAGCAGACCATGAATGCCGCGCCCTCTACGACAGGGGGATGCTCGAAAAACATCTCGGCGGAGATCTCATGCGCTATTCTTTCAGGATCGCGCCGGATGGGGCCGCTACGGAGAGCCCCCCGCAATGGGCAACGAGAGCAAAACTGGCAGCCAAGGCGTCGGCATGGGCTGCCATGAGCTTCGAGGATAAGGTGGAAACCTTTTCCCGCAGCAAATCGAACATAAGGCGGCGGGCGGCGGAGACCATCCGGGAAATGCTCGCCAAAGGCATTTACCGCTTCCACCGTTCGGAATGGGTAGGCTACATGGGCGTTCCCAAGGAGAACGCTGACGACGCCTGCGACGTCATGGCGGAACGAGGCATCATTAGGAATGTGACGCCAGAACAGAGAACGGCGCTGTATGAGTTTTGCCTGCAGGAAGAGGCCGCAGATCCTGCCCTCTCGACTGATCTCACGGAAACGCTGCGCGTGCTGGCGGCGGATCCATTATCATCCAGTTTTCAACGAATAGGACAGTTTCTCCTGAAGCTCATTGACAGCGGCAGGGAGCATTTTGCCCCGAAGGAATGGGGAGAGACGTTTGACGTTTCCAAAACGACATATTGCACCGATGTTCGCCGTGCGATGAACATGGGGCTGATCCACAAGATGCGCGACGGGCATGGCCGATGCATCTATCGACTGAACCGGGAGCGCCCCGCTGACGTCCGCAGCGACGCTCTTACGTCCAAACAGAAGCAATATCTGGCGACAATGTACGGGCAATTTGGTCAAAAGGAGTTCTGTGCCGAAGATTGTTCAAAGCTGCTCCACACCGACGATTCAACGATGTACTTTCACCTGAAAAACTTCGCCGAGCGCGGCATACTGGAAACGATCCGGGAGCCAGGGAAGGCCAACCGCTATGTTTTTGCGGTGTCCTCCGAAGAGCATCCCGAGTGCTTCAGGCAGGTCGCGGGGCCGCTGCCCCCCAGCCAGCAGCAGGAGCAGGATGCGGAGCGCCTGATGGAGAGTGCCGCCGGACGGGCGACGCTCAGCGCATGACGACATGAAGGAGGTTCCCATGAACATATTTGAGCGCGAAAACGCATGGTTGGGCGCTGTTGATTTCGTCGCCGGGCACGACACGCTCGAGAGCTTTCTATCGCAGGCAAGGATGATTCGCCGGCGGCTGGGGACGCACGCGTATAAGCTCGACGAATACATCCGTCAGCTCCTGATCGCCTGTTCGACCCCCCTGGATGAGGTTTTCTCCGCCGACGATCCCCTGACCCGCCCGCTCTCCGCGCAATGCCGCAGGGCGGCGCAGGGCTTGCCGCCCGAGCAGGAACGGCAGGACATTTTCGCCCGGGAAGTGCAGGAATATGCCGCGAAGCATCCGCTGCCCAATCAGGAAGCGAATACGAGATACCTCATCTACTTCTGCCACATGGTGGGCAAGTTCCTCCACGAGCATCTGCCCACGCTTGTCCAGGACATCTGGTACGATACAGAGACACGCATGGACTCGGCCTTGCTCGACAAACTTTACAGCGAGATCTGCGGGATACTGGGAAGCGAGACAGATATGGAAAAGCTGAACGAGCTGTTCGCAAAGCGGTTTCTTGCGGTGCCGATGCTGCACTTCGCCTTTCAGATCACCTCCAACGCGCTGGCAGAGCTGTTGCTCGAGCGCGACCCGGAGACCTCCCGCGAGATCATACGTTTGCTGTTGGATGCCGAAGACGCACAGACGCCGTGAGCGATCATTTTTCAGACACTGCAAACCCCTGATAGGATATGGGACAGAAGCGCCCTATCACATCGGGGGTCTTTATGCGGTAGAACCGCTGTAAACGGCGTTGATATAAAGTATACTTCCCTACCCCGGAGGATGGATGGGGATCGCCAGCAATTTGCGTACCCTGCTTGCCGACCGCAAACGTACATTACAGCGCCAATTCCTCCTGCGAGATTTGGGACGGCTGAGAACGCCGTTTTCTGAATACGTCTCTTGCATTGGCAGAAAAATAGTAGTAAAATGGCAGCAGAAACGCAGGAGGCTCAGGAGATGGACTATCTGATTGAAGAATTTATTGAACGGTATCTTTCCCGCGCGGAGATCATTCACCGCCTGCCCGTGTCGCGGCCGATTTCGTCGTTCTGGCCGGCGCTGCAAGAGGCGCGGCGGGCGCGGGCGACGG
>OJPS01002355.1_pt1 | contig 10905 bp, 9 predicted proteins | sample 1598551 | NCBI WGS metagenome assembly OJPS01 (sample SAMN03922488, study PRJEB24848) | human gut metagenome | isolation source: stool sample | host: Homo sapiens | place: Germany | collected 2011-05 | reverse complement strand
TACAGCTTGCTTTTGTTAGCATCCGCTAACAAGCAGGCAAAAAAAATTTACTCTACTTCAATCATTTCGGCATCTGCTTTTCTTAAGGATAATTCGTATCCTCTGACGGTTACTTCGACCGGATCGCCGAGCGGAGCAACTTTGCGCACGAATACGTCAACACCCTTGGTGATTCCCATATCCATGATTCTTCTTTTGACCGGACCGGAGCCGTTGAGTTTTACAACTTTAACGGTTTCTCCTACGGAAGTCTCTTTTAAAGTCTTCATCTTCTCTCCTTCTTTCCTATCAAATCAGGATTTTGGCTGCCATATCTTTTCCAACGGCCACCCTGGAATCTTTCACATTCACGATGAGATTGCCGTCGATTTCCGATACGACTGTCACGTTTCCGCCAACGACGAAGCCAAGATTTTCAAGAAATCTTCTGGTCTCTTCTTTTCCGCCGACTTTTCTGATTGTGTAACATTCGCCTGGATTTGCCATCGTTAAAGGCATAGTCAATTACCTCCTGTGTATGATAATGAGTTTCATCTCTATTTCAGTTGTTAGTATATGCTAACGTACGTTAGATGTCAACTGCTTTTTTACTATTTTTTTGTATTTTTTTCTGAAATTTACTCCGTTACTGAGAAAAAGCCTTCGTTAAGAGCCCTGTTTTTTTGAAAAATAAGGCAGAACAGAGAAATTTCGTATCTCCCTGTTCTGCCCTTTTTGCTTTCCATTTCTTTTTAGAAACGGTACATCATCTTATGCCATTTTGCACCGCCATGCGTCGAGTCGGAAAGTTCGATATATTCGTATCCGATCCTTTTGTAGAATGGAATCATATGATCCTTGCACGTAAGAACAACGGCTTTTTTGTCACGCTCTCCTGCGCTTTTTACCATATGACGCATCAGTGCTTCTCCAATGCCCTGTTTCTGGAACTTCGGATTGACGTCCAGTCCGAAAATCATCTGATAATCGCCGTCCGGGTTGTGCAGCGTGGCGTCATGGTAGAGTGCATCCGCCAGATAATCGGTATCCGCACAGCAGCCATTGCAGAAGCCTGCGATTTCGCCGTCTTCAGTTTCCGCCACAAAAAAGCTGTTTTTGCAGGTTTTGTACCGCTCCATGAAGTCTTCATAACCTGCCGCCTCGGCAGCCGGGAAGCATAGCGCCTCCACCTCGGCTACCTTTTTCAGATCTTCCTCTTTTACCGGACGGATCGTATACTTTACTTTTCGTTTTAAATAGGGCTTCAGTCCCGCAACGACTTCTTCCACCGTTCCATCCACGAACGGATTCTTCAGTCCTGCCAGCTCCAGCAGTGCAAAATATCCCTTGCTTCCGCCTGCCTGGCAGAGACGGTAATAATCGTCCCACGCCTTTTCCGGCTCTTTTTTGGAACGCTCAAAGAACTGGAAAGCACAGATCTGTGCCAGCGCATAATCAATATAATAGAACGGGTTCACAAAGATATGCTGCTTCTGCATCCAGAAACCGCCCTCCTCGAGGAACTTGTGGCCGTCATAATTTCTCCATGGCATATAGGTCAGCTCTAACTGATGCCAGATCGCACGGCGCTCCTTGGCCGTCATGCCGATATTTTCAAATACCTTATGCTGGAACTCATCCACACATACCATGTACGGAATCACTTCCAGCGCGCTCATCAGGTGCGCATAACGGTAATCATCTGCTTTCTCTCCAAAGAATGCATTCATCCAGGGGTATGCGAAATGCTCCATTGTCATCGAGTGAATCTCCGCCACCTCGCTTGTCGGGAATACCATATCCATAAACGGAATCTGTTTTGCCGCCGTATACGCCTCGAATGCATGGCCCGCCTCATGAGTCAGAACATCAACGTCCGCGCTCGTACCATTAAAGTTGGAGAAGATGAACGGCGCCTTGAACGTATTCAGAAATGTGCAGTAACCGCCTGTCTGTTTTCCCGGCTTCGTCTCCAGGTCAAACAGCTCATGCTCCACCATAAAGTCAAAGAACTCACCCGTCTCTTTCGACAGCTCATGGTACATCTTCTGCGCCTTCGCAACCAGTTCCTCCGTCGTTCCTTCCGGAACCGCGTTTCCTTCCGGGAAAATCAGCTCCTCATCGTAATAATGCAGCCTGTCCACTCCAAGCCGTTTCTCCTGCTCCTTCCGAAGCTCCAGGCAGAGCGGTACAATCTTCTCCTTCACCTGCGCACGGAACCTTGCAACATCCTCCGCCGTATAATCGTATCTTCCATAGCTCAGGTAAATAAATTCAATGTAAGAAGAAAATCCCAGCTTCTTCGCAATTTTATCGCGCAGCGGAACCATCTTGTCATACAGCGCATCCAGCTCCCCGGAAATCTCTTCATACAAATCTCCCCATGCCGTCATCGCCTCTTTCCGCATCTGGCGGTCCGTACTCTGCATCGCCTTCAGCAATCCATAAAAATTACACGTTTCGCCCTTAAATTCCGTCGAAGCATTCGCCGTAATTTTACTGTACTGCTGCGTCAGATTCGCCTCTTCGATCAGATCCTCCACGATACAGTCGTCCGCTAATTTTTGGCCAACCTCCATATTCTTCACAAAGAATTCCCCGAACTCCTCTGCAAACTCTTTGATAAACGGAGACTCCAGAATCACCTTCTCTGCCTTTTGTATCAGCAGATGGATCGCCGGAATCGTCTCATTCCAGAACTGAACCTCTCCTTCATAAAACGAATCTCTGGTGTCCACCGTATATCTTACCTGCGCCACTTCCGCCATTGTCGTCCAGGCATCCTCGCGCGTTTTTTCTTCCATAAAAAGTCCGCGCAGCTCCTCATATGATTTTGCCTCTTTGAGCGCCTTCGTATACGCTCTTACTTTTTCCTGCTCTGCCTCCATGTCCGGCCTTACGTATTCAATTTCCGAAAACTTTTTCATCTTCTCTTACCTCCCTCTATTCCAGAACGCCCAGATTTTTCAACTCATGATAAACCCGGGACGCCGGCAGTCCCATCACATTATAATAGTCTCCCTGGATTCCTTTCACAAACTTTGTCCCAAACACCGTCTGAATTCCGTATCCTCCAGCCTTATCCGACCACACAGGAGCCTCCCCCTCTTTCTCAAGAGCAAGATACCCGTTTATCTCCTCCTCTGTCATCGCATAAAACTCTACATCTGTACGGTCACAGAACGATACCACACGCTTTGCGTCCCCCTCTGTTACCGCAATCGTAACTCCAGTATACACCTGATGCACCCTTCCCTGCAACTGCTGCATCATACTTCTGGCATGTTCTATCCCCTTCGGCTTGCCAAGGATCTCCCCTTCAAAAGCCACAACCGTATCCGCCCCGATCACAACGGCATCCCCTTCGGTAATCTCCGCAACATCCAGACATTTCAGCCTTGAAAGCTCCTCCACAACCTTCTCCGGTTCCGCAGACGTCACAACTTCTTCCGCCCCTGAAGCCTGAACCTTACACCGTATTCCCAACATCTCCATCAACTCTCTTCTTCTGGGTGACCCCGAAGCCAATATCACTTTCATCCTGCTGTCTCCTTTATTTTTTCTTTCATGACATGCATTTTTTCACACCATGCAGCGATCCGCGGGAATGTGCGGCTTGCGCCGGATGGCCGGATAAAATAAGTACGCCGGGAACGAACACAATCCACTCGTGTCCGTTCCCGGCGTACTTATTTTATCCAGATGCCTGAATTTCCGTCTTAAGCAAAGCAAAACGATAAGCCGGGTTATGTCGTGTGTAATCATCTATCCAATGGAACTGTCGCCAGTCCCCTTAAGCGACCCACCTGAAAACATGACGGGCAGCCATATACGTTTTCTATTCGGTCTTGCTTCGGATGGGGTTTACATGGCTTTCTCTGTTACCAGAGAAACGGTAGTCTCTTACACTGCCTTTCCACCCTTACCAGAAGAATCAAAGATCCCTCTGGCGGTATCTCTCTGTTGCACTATCCCTGGAGTCACCTCCGCCGGACGTTATCCGGCACCCTGCCCTGCGAAGCCCGGACTTTCCTCACCTGGCCCCTTTCGGTCCTGCCAGCCGCGATTACATATCTTACTTTGTCAAAAACGGAACATCAGACAGTTAATAATCTTACCACAAACTCTCTTTCTTGTCCATCCCCAAATCGCAGATCCCACAAAGCCATACAAAACAGCCTTTCACACATCAAAGCAGCTTCCCCCCACAAACTCCCGCAGAATCGAGTTTTTCGGAATATCCTCAATCGGCACCCCGACAAAATAATCCAGGAACTTCAGCAGCCGCTTCGCCTCCTGATACTCCGGCTCCCCCTCCTCAATCTGGAACAAAAGCGGCTCCGCATACAGCTTCAGCACCGAAAGCTCATACACCAGCGCCGAATTAAACATCACATCCGCCTTCTCCTGGTTCGGAAAAATATTCCGATCCTCGCCGCGGCGCACCGACGGCCACATCGCAATCGTCTCCTTCGCCGACGTTGCCCGCGTCCGGCTGTCGCGCACCATCCGCCGGATCAGACGTCCGTCCGTCGTCGGAATCCGGTTGTGCTCATCCACATTAATCTGCGTCAGCGCACTGATATAAATCCGGAACTTGCTCTCCGCCGGAAGCGACCACGTCAGTTTCTCATTCAGCCCATGGATGCCCTCCAGCACCAGCACATCCGTCTCCTTCATCTGGATAAAATTCCCCTTGTACTCGCGCTTGCCCGTCTTAAAATTAAAATACGGCAGCTCCACACGCTCTCCATTCAGAAGCTTCGTCATATCCTGGTTCAGCAGATCAATATCCAGCGCCTCCAGGCACTCAAAATCATACTCCCCATTCTCATCCCGCGGCGTATCCACACGGTTCACATAGTAATTGTCGAGACTGATCGGATGCGGCGTCAGCCCATGCGCCGAGAGTTGGATCGAAAGCCGGTTGCAGAACGTCGTCTTGCCGGAAGAGGACGGACCCGCGATCAGCACAAACTTCACCGTCTTTTTCTCCGCGATCTGCTCCGCAATCTTCGCAATCTTCTGCTCCTGCAGTGCCTCCGCAATCAGCATCATCTGCTGGATATTCCCCTTTGTGATGCGTTCATTCAGATCCGCAACCGTCGAAATTCCCATCTGCTCGCCCCAGCGCTCCGATTCCCGCTGCACCTGGAACACCTTCGGGGAGAGATTCGCCGCCGGCACCGTCTCCGGCGCCTTTTTCTCCGGCATCTGCAGCACAAAGCCGTCATCGTATAAATAGAGATCAAAATACTTCAGATAACTCGTATCATACGTCATAAATCCATAATAATAGTCTTCAAAATCCCCGAGACTGTACAGATTCACACGGGAGACACGGCGGTAACGGAACAAGCGGTCTTTATCCGTCATGCCATGCAGCTGGAACCGTTCTCTCGCCTCGTGCGTATCGACACTCCGCTTATAAATCGGCACCGCCTTTTCCACCTGTTCATGCATATACGCTTTTACTTCGTCCAAAAACGCCTGATTCAGCGTGATATCGCCGTCCACCGTATAGAAAAAGCCCGAACCCGCCGAAAAATGCAGCATCACATGGCGGATCTTATCGTAGCCTCCCACATGATACACCGCTTTTACCAGCAGAAGAGAAAGACTCCTCTGATACGTTTTATGTCCGATCTCATCCTCCGTTGTCACAAATTCCAGTTCACAGTCTTTTTTCAGCTGCTTGTGCAGCTCCCTCAGCCGTCCGTCCACCTTCACCAGGACAATCGGAGCATCCATCGTTTTCTCAAAATCTTTTGCAATCTCATAATAAGAGCAATTTTCCGGATATTCGTATCCTTTTCCATCAATTGTTACCTGAATCAATTGTAATTCCTCCTTCTTGCAAAACTTTCTGAAAATTCAGAAGTGACAGAAAAGGCGCGCCCGAAAATTACAACTGCTGAAATTTTCAGACACGCCCCTCTTGTGCAAACGCTGTCGTTACATCGTATGGAAACGCGCAAGCGCAGATTCCAGTACTGCCTCTTTTTCTTTTAATTCCCAAAGGCGTTGTGCTGCCTTTTCACTGGAGTGATCCGAAAGCTGGCGGATCAGCGTCTGGTTCTGCTCCTGCTGTTTCAGAAGGTATTCCCTCAGCACCGGATTTTCCTTTTCCAGAAGGCGCGGTCCATAGAAAAGCTCCTCCGCCTTCAGATTCTCCTTTTCCCCTGGCACTGCCCGCAGAATCGGATAATATTTTCCATCCTCCTCTACAAAATTCTCCTGTGCAAGGAAAAATCCGTGTTCCAGAAGCCATGCACGCACGCGGTCGATATCCGACTGCGGCTCCAGGATCAGCTCCCGAAAACCGGACAGCAGCGGCTCACCTTCGCTTAAAATTCTTATGGTAAGCCCGCCGCCCATGCCCGCGATGAGAAGAGAATCACCCTCTCCCGCACGCAGGGCATGGAGTCCGTCGGAAAGTCTTGTTTCTATGTAGTCCCCCATCTGGTACTGCGCAATATGCTCCCTGGCCCGCTCCAGCGGTCCGCGGTTCACATCCATGGCGATTGCGGAGGAAATCTTCTTCTGTTCCAGCAGCGCAATCGGCACATAGCCGTGATCTGTTCCCACATCGACCAGGCAGCCGCCCGGGGTGACAAACTCCGCTACCGCGGAAAGTCTTTTTGATAACTGCATTTTCCTGTCGTCCTTTTCTTCCTCGCAGATTAGTCCAGGTAATCTTTCAGCTTTCTGGAACGGCTCGGATGGCGCAGTTTACGGAGCGCTTTCGCCTCGATCTGACGGATACGCTCTCTTGTAACATTAAACTCTTTACCAACCTCTTCGAGGGTTCTCGCACGGCCATCATCAAGTCCGAAACGGAGACGCAGAACCTTCTGCTCACGGTCGGTCAGTGTGCTTAAGACATCCTCCAGCTGCTCTTTCAGCATCGTGAATGCTGCCGCATCTGCCGGTACCGGCACATTGTCATCCTGGATGAAGTCACCGAGGTGGCTGTCCTCCTCCTCGCCGATCGGGGTCTCAAGAGAAACCGGCTCCTGGGAAATTTTCAGGATCTCGCGGACACGCTCCACAGACATATGCATCTCCTCTGCGATCTCTTCCGGCGTAGGTTCGCGGCCTAACTCCTGCAGTAACTGACGGGAAACGCGGATCAGCTTGTTGATCGTTTCTACCATATGAACCGGAATACGGATTGTTCTCGCCTGATCTGCAATCGCTCTTGTGATCGCCTGGCGGATCCACCACGTTGCATACGTAGAGAATTTGTATCCTTTGCGGTAGTCGAATTTTTCCACCGCTTTAATAAGACCTAAGTTACCTTCCTGAATCAGATCCAGAAACAGCATACCACGGCCTACGTAACGTTTTGCAATCGAAACAACAAGACGAAGGTTTGCCTCTGCCAGACGTTTTTTTGCTTCCTCATCTCCCTCTTCCATTCTCTGTGCCAGCTTAATCTCTTCCTCTGCAGAAAGAAGCGGCACTTTACCGATCTCTTTTAAGTACATGCGGACCGGATCCTCAATGCTGACGCCTTCCGGAACGGAAAGGTCGATGTTCTCCATATCGATCTCTTCTTCTTCAGAAAGATCGATGTCATCGTCGTCCAGAAGGAGAAGATCACGGTCTGCCGCATTTGGATCCTCGGTCATGTCTGAGAGACGCAGTACGTCGATGCCGCTTGCCTCCAGGTATTCAAATACCTTCTCCATCTGCTCCGCGTCCAGCGGCATATCGCGGAAAAAGTCGTTGATTTCCTGATATTCCAGGACGCTCTTTTTCTTTTTGCCGTATGCTACCAGCTCTTTTAATTTTTCCATAAATTTTGCTTTATCGAACTCCATTGACTGTCCATCCTTCCATAGCTTGTATATATTCTGTCCCTGCCCTGCGAAATTAAACACACAGAACAGAAGATTCCAGGGTTTTTCTTGGGTATCCAGTTTTGCTTAAAAAGTGAATTCCGGAAGCTCCCCTGCTTTCCACCGCTCCAGGCTTTTTTTACCTGCCATCAATTTCTGCAGCGCCGCCATATCGGTCACATTCATATGCGCCGACTGATATGCAATACTGTTCTCTTTCATATTGCAGATCACATCGTGCAGCGCGCGCCGTTTTTCCTCCTCTGTCTCCAGCGGGATTCTGGCATTAAAAAGGCCCGCAACTTCTTTCTGCTCCTCGGAATCAACAAACTGATTCAAAAGCTTTGCCGGATTTACGCCGCCCTCGTGGTACTGCAGCACAATCATCTCTGCAATCTGGTGGTAGAGAGGGGTGGTAAAATCCGCCGGCGTAATATATTTTTCCAGCTTTCCAATGAGCGCCGGATAAGAGGTCATCCACGTCAGCATCAGCTTCTGTGCTTTTTCGACGCCGCCCTCTTTTTCTTTTTTGTTTGAGGCTGTATTCCGCGGCTTTACGCTCTCCGTCCTTCCGGCTCCCGAGAGTGCCATCTGGCCGACCTGCTTGCGCAGTACCTCGACAGCAATGCCGTACTTTCCCGCCACAGCCTCAAGATAGCTGTTCCGCTCGATCTCATCCTCAATTGCCACAAGGCGGCGCACCGCTTCATGAAGAAAATCGGATTTGCCCTGCGGATCGGCAAGGTCAAAGTCACGCTCCTTCATACGGATCTCGTACAGAACGCTGTTTTCCGCCTCCTCCAGCCGTTTTTCGAACGCCTCACAGCCTTCGTGCTGGATAAACTCATCGGGGTCCTTATACGGCCTTAAATTGACGACACGCGTGGTAAGACCGACGCCCTTCAGCATCGGGATCGCACGGAGTGCTGCTTTGACACCCGCCTCATCGCTGTCGTAGATTACAAGGACCTCGTCGGTGTACCGCTTCATGAGCCCCGCCTGCAGCGAGGTGAGCGCCGTTCCAAGAGATGCCACCGCGTTGTTGAAGCCCGCCTGGTGCATGGAGATGACATCCATATAGCCCTCGCAGATGATCAGATTTTTCCTCCGCGAAGAGCGCGCCAGGTTCAGCCCATAGAGGTTGCGGCTTTTGTCGAAGATCTTTGTCTCCGGCGAGTTCAGGTATTTCGGCTTTCCATCCCCCATCACACGGCCTCCGAAGCCGATCACGCGGCTGTTGGCATCCATGATCGGATAAATGACACGGTTCCAGAATTTGTCCTGCATGCCGTGCACCTCGTCCGCCAGAAACAGGCCCGACTGACGAAGGATTTCATCGTCATACCCTTTTTCTTTTAAGAAACGGTACAGCAGGCTTCCGTACTTATCGGAGTAGCCAAGGCCGAATTTCCGGATCGTATCATCCGAAAGGCCGCGGCCCTTCAGGTAATCATAGCCCTGCTTTCCACGCTCGGTGTGAAGCTGGTAATAATAGAATTTCGCCGCCTGCTTGTTGATCTCCAGCAGCGTATTCTTTAAATCCGCCTGCTCCTTTGCTTCTTTCGAATACTCCATCTGCGGAAGCTCCACCCCGGCCCGGTCCGCCAGAAATTTCAAAGCTTCCACAAACGTAAAGTTTTCATATTCCATCAAAAACGTAAAAACATTTCCTCCGGCTCCGCATCCGAAGCAGTAATACATCTGCTTTCCTGGGCTGACGGAAAAGGAAGGGGACTTCTCATTGTGGAACGGGCAGAGCCCGAAGTAAGAGCTTCCTCTTCTTGTCAGCTTTACGTAGCCGGATATCACATCTACGATGTCATTTTTCATACGAATCTCTTCCACTAAATCATCGGAATATCGCATTTTTTCCTCCCTGTATCTAATAAACCGCCCAGGCTTTCGGCACGAACAGCTCCTCGTATTTGTGCATGGAATACTGATCGGTCATACCGGCAATGTAGTCGCATACCACCTGTGTCTTGTCCTCGCCGCACCCGATCAGATTCCGGTACTCGCGGGACATCTGTTCCGGGTGCTCCTGGTAGTAGGTGTAGAGGGAAATCAGCATCTTCTTTGCCTTCTCCTCCTCTTTTTTCGCCTCCGGGTTGCGGTAGACGTTCGCGAACATCAACTCCCGCAGCATGCGCATGCCCTCGGCAATCTCCGCCGACTGGCGCACATACTCCGTTCCGCGGCTCTGCTCCACAATGTCGTGGATCAGCGTATTGAGCCGCTCGCGGCATGTATCGCCAAGGACGACGCGGATCGTAATCGGGATGTCATCCTCGCTTAAAATGCCGGCACGGATGGCATCGTCCATATCGTGGTGGATGTAGGCGATCTTGTCGCAGAGACGCACAACCTGTCCCTCCAGGGTCGACGGTTTTCCCGCCGTGCGGTGGTTCAGAATTCCATCCCGCACTTCCCAGGTCAGGTTCAGGCCCTGTCCTTCCTTTTCCAGAACCTCCACGACACGGACGCTCTGTTCCGCGTGGCGGAAGCCCCCGGGATACACCGCATTGAGCGCCGCTTCCCCGGAATGGCCGAACGGCGTGTGTCCGAGATCGTGGCCGAGCGCAATGGCTTCGGTCAGATCCTCATTCAGATTCAGCGCCCGCGCAATCGTGCGGGCAATCTGGGACACCTCGAGTGTGTGCGTCAGGCGGGTCCGGTAATGATCTCCCTGCGCAGCGAGAAACACCTGTGTTTTGTCTTTCATCCTGCGAAAGGCTTTGGAGTGGAGAATCCGGTCCCGGTCTCTCTGGTAAACGGTGCGGATGTCACACTCCGGTTCATATCGGTCCCTTCCTCTGGAATTCCGGCTGTGCGCCGCATAAGGACTCAGCTCCTGAAATTCCCGTTCTTCAAACGATTCTCTCAAGTTCAAACGAAGACCACCTCTTTCCCGGTAATATGCCTGTAACAGTTCTTTTCATTGTCCTCCTATTTCCTATATTCGGTGCCCGATTCCGATTTCCTTTTTTATTTTTCAAATTTTTCAAATTTTTTCAAAAAAAGTGTTGACGGCTTACAACTCTGGTGCTATAATACATCTTGTCGTCAGCGAGATGACAAAAAC